>WNFP01000266.1_pt1 | contig 38556 bp, 40 predicted proteins | sample 5400201 | NCBI WGS metagenome assembly WNFP01 (sample SAMN13153355, study PRJNA577476) | soil metagenome | isolation source: 115 cm saprolite under Madrone tree | place: USA:California | collected 2016-06-14 | reverse complement strand
TCAGGGTTAGCGCCTCCTCCTTGCCGAGCCGTTCGCTCAATCTCAGAGCGAGCTTTGCGTCCTCGACCGCCAGAACCTCGCCCGACGGTGTCTCGACGTCGACGGCAAGATCTGCGGGATCGGCCGAGACGGGGTTCAATCCAGGTGCGATGCTCTCTGCTTCGGCCAAATTGACTGGCTTCTCTGCCCTGTCCGGATGGCGGAAACGGGGGCGGTAGAGCAGCATGTTCATCTGCTCACGTCCCGTCAGGTAGGGGAAACCCTTGGGTCTCGCCGCGCTTCTAAAGGCGAATAAGCGGTCGCCGTAAACTCCGGCGAAGCCGACGAACGCCTCGTGAAGCTCTTCGCCTCGCATGCTCTTAACGGGGTAGCGCCAGAGACTTTCGGCCTTGCCGATGACCGCCATAGTTGCCTCGCGTCGAATGGAGGAGGGCCGGGAAGCCGCTGGCAGCTAGCGGACAGGGAAAGGCTGCAAGCGCCTTGTGACTTCCCGATAACCGATCGGTAAACGGGATCGGGAAGAGGCCTCCACCACCACGGTTTGCCCACGCCGTATCATCGCTCACTCTGTGGGTAGATCACAGTGAAAGTTTGGCTACTCGAGCACGATGGCCCAGACGCCCATAGCTGGCGACGCAGGGAACCGAGTCGCCATTCCGGCGCTGCGATCGATGAATGCTCGGCATAGGCCAGCGGTCCTCCAAATCTGCCCGGTCGGCTGGTTTGTGAGTCGTGGAGTTATCCGATGGAATCGGACGATTCCCCCAATTTAGTGGATTGAGGACGTTTCGCATCCGGAGATGGGTCCTGCTACTGCCGCCGTATTGTGGGCGGCCCGGGCCTCCGAAAAGAGCCCTTCTGATTTTCGCTGATTCGTCGCCCTCGCCGAGGTCACTGCCATTTTGTGCAGGGTCGTGACAGGAAGATAGGCATTGATTTCAGATGCCCGCCGTTTGAATTGGAGGCCCGCAATGGCATTGACCGGATTTACCGCCCTCTTGGCCGATCTTTTCGGCACCATGGATGCGCAGGCCGCCGCCCAGAGCCGTTCCCGCGAACGCGCCGCGGAGGCCAGGGACCTGTGGCGCGACTGCAAGGACAGAACGTTTGCCAAGGCCATCAATTCGATGACCGAAGGCATGGCCGACATGTCCCGCGGCCTCGCGGCGAAGGCCCGAGAATTGAATCTCGGCCGAAAGGCTGAGGGTCGCCGGCGCCTGGCCGCCTTGATCGCCGATGTGGACGCATCGATTGCTGCGGGCCTCATCACGGGCGAACAGGGCGCCAAGCTCGACGCCGCAATTGCGCGCGCGGCGGAGGGGCTGCGCCCATGACCCAGCGCGAGAAAAAGGCCCGCCTCAAAATCCGCGTCGCGGACGAGGCCATTGCCGCAGCGCAGGTTCGCTTGCGTGATGCGCTCATCGCTGGCGAACCCACCAAGCCGATCAGGGATGAGATCGACGGGCTGAGAATCCGAATCCATGAAGCCGACGTCGAGCTAGCCGATATTGCCGCTCACTCCTATGAGGCAGTGACCCAGCGCCGGTGGGATCTTTCCACGGCCATTTTAGCGATGACCGTCGGCACCAACGAATCAAAGCTCGCCCGGTTGCGACCGTCAGCGATCACCAAGACCAAGGAGATTTCATTATGACCGAAGCTATCCGCGCCGCCGCCGACTCTCTCGCCGCCGCAAAGCTGGCCGCCGAGTCCGGCATGGCCGCTCTCACCACAGCCAGCGCCGAAGTCGATAAGGTGCGCGTGCGTATCTCGGAATTCGAGTCCGAACGCACGCAGATTGTCGCCGCCCGCAAGGCGGGGAAGACGTCACCGAAACACGGCCCGCGCCTGGCCGAGATCGAAGCCGATCTTGAGGGTCTACGAGAAATCCTGTCCGAGACGGCCAAATCCTATGCCGTGGTTGGCGCGGAGTTCCAGCGCCTGCAGCAAGCCGTCGTCTCCGCTGAGCGTGCCTTGGCACTGGCCAGGGACCAAGCATTGCCCGCGGATATGAAACAGATCGCCAGCGACCTTGACCGGCGCTTGCTCGACACCATCGGTGAAATCTCCGCCGTCGCCAAGCGGCTCGGGATGAACCTGTCGCCGTGGCATCCCTCGATCGAGATGGCAACGGCGGTAAGACGCCTCGACCTCGAGGCTGGTGCGCTACGCCGATGACCAGGAAAGGGAGTTCGCCAATGAAGAAAATGCGCAGGATTCGCTCTCGCGAACGCGGCCCGTCGCCTTTATCAGCCCGGACTCGGCGCAAGATTCTGGCGGCCTTGCGCGACCGCGCCCTGGCGGGAGATGTCGCCGCGGGCGAGGCGCTGGTCCGGCTCGGCCACGAGAAGCGCACGACCGCGGCCAGGGATCGCAAAGCGGCCTGAATCAGAACACCGTCGATCTTTTCCTATGGGATACGACGGAACGTTGGCCTACCGCCGCTGTGGGGGTTGCGCAGGCCACACCTTGCCCGCTCCATGCTCGCCCGTGCCCGACATCACGAGCATCATGGAGCGGGTCTTTTTTGTTGAGCCGGCGCCTCATGCTGGGCATCGCGCCGACATGCCAGATATCCGCAGCATGGTTCTATAAAGGGATATTGGCGTCGTCGAGTCCCTTTCGGATAGTGCGGGTTATTTGACCGGCATGGTATGATTCACGCATGGCAAAGAACTCAAGAGGCAGAAAACCCGAGGCGGACGTCTGGCGCGAGGCCATCCTAAAGCGGATGCTCGCAACGCCGCCCAAGCCTCTTGCTCGGAAGTCCAAAACGCGCCCAGCGAGCAAAGGTCGTGTTTATAAGGGGAAGGGCCGGGCGTGAGCGGGGTTTTAGGATAGCGCGGGGGTCGGGGTCGCGCGCCAGCGAGGCTTCGGCGACGTTGCCGCCCGATCGGGTTAGCCTGTCACTCTCTTCAACGCCGGCATGTACCGCCGAATCCGCGCGGCATTGACTCCGAGGTCACCTCGGCCCCGGCGAGCGTGCGAGCGCATGTCGATACGACTGCCACTCCCCGTGGGTTCGACCCGGATGATAATGTCATCGACAAAGCCAAACCAGAAGCTCGCTTGGGTTGCCTCAATTCGGCCAGCTTGTGGGTCAACGGCGATGATGTGCCAGCCCGGCATAGCCTTCGCCGTGGTGACCGCGAGGCCGAATGCTTTCGCCGCCAGCATCGTCAGGATCATTGGTACGATATCGGGATAGGCGGCCTTCTGTTGCTCGTTTCGATGATCTAGTAGGATGCGTGACATTAGGGTGGCAAGTCATGATTCAAGACTTGCATCCGATTGTCTAACTGTTTTGACGGGTGCTATCAGTATGATAGCTCCGAGCAAAATATTGAAAACGGGCCGTCATGGATACGACATTGCGGAACACAGGAATCGTCCCCCTAGGCCCAATGCCCTGGGGTACGCATGTTTGTCTGTTTTACGAGAACAAAAAGGATCTGCTCGATACTGTGATTCCGTATTTCAAAGCCGGGTTGGAAAGCAAGGAACGTTGCATGTGGGCGATTTCCGAACCAGTAACCGTGGATGAGGCCCAGAATGCGTTGAGCCAAGCTGTTCCCGCCTTTGACCGATATCTGGCGGCCGGGAGCATCGACCTCTTTCTTGGCCGAGGGTGGTACCTCAATGGGGGCCGCTTCGATATGAAAAGACTAATCGCCCTCTGGAATGAGAAACTCCGCGACGCATTGTCCAAAGGCTACGGCGGAATGAGAGCGAGCGGAAATGCGTTCTGGCTGGAGACAAAGCACTGGAAGGATTTTTGCGACTACGAGTATGAGCTAAATCAGTCTCTCACCGGCCAGTCCATGACTGTACTGTGCACTTACCCACTTACCGTGAGCAGATCATTGGACGTTCTGGATGTCGTGCGTGCTCACCAATTCACCATGGCGCGCCGCAAAGGGGATTGGGAATTCATCGAAGCTCGTGAACTCGAGCAAAGCAAGCAACAATTAAACCTGGATTTGACGCGAAACTGGGCCGCATCGTCCTCCCTGCGCGAGGCGGTTTCCAGACGCATCGCTAGCCTGACTTCGCGCGAACATCAGGTTTTGCAACTAATTGTCGAGGGCAACACGAATAAGCAGATTGCTTCGGTTCTTCGCATCAGTCAAAGGACCGTCGAAACCCACCGCGCAGCCGTCATGAAGAAGATTGGCGCGCGGTCACTACCTGAACTCATCCACCTAACCATCGCCGCCTCGGGCCGCACGTAGCGGTCGACGTGCCGACATGGGGCAGCGCCACGCGTGCGGCTGTACGACGATAACCGGAGGAGCAATTTTGAGGGCCGGCAATGTGCTACTCTCGCCGGCCGGGCATCTTCACATCGGGTGCCATAATAGCGCGACTGCCGGACCGTACAGCCGACCTACACAATGAACTCCATCTGGTTGATCTCAGTAGTTTCCGAGGCTACCGCCCCGCCCTAGCAGCCGGTACGGTTTACCGTCCAAGTTTCTACAGAACAGGTGCTGGCGGCCGACGATGTCCCGTGAATTTCTGCTGCAGTCGAATACCCACGATCCATGCCCCACCGAAGGTCACGGCGAAAAGATTCTTGTGGTGGAAGATAATGCCGCAATGCGCCGGGTAGTGGTCGAGCAACTAGCCGGAGCAGGCTATAAAATCTTCGAGGCCGCGAATGCGCTAGCGGCGCTAGCCATACTCCGAGAATGCTCGACGATGGACCTTCTGTTCACTGACATCGTGATGGTGGGCAGAGTGGGTGGCCGCGACCTCGCGCGCACCGCCGTGACTCTTCAGCCGCAATTGAAGGTCTTACTTACCTCGGGATTTTCGGAATCGCGCCTCGACGAAGACGACGCGGTAGCTTCGAATTTCCGGCTGTTCAGCAAACCCTATAGCAAGAAAGCTCTACTGCGTGCGGTGCGCGAAGTGATCGACGACTGATTCATCGTACGTATTTGCCCAAGCGCACGATTAATCCGGACCTCGCCCGAGGCACAAAGATCACCCTCGACATCCCCAGGCCGTTCGGGCGCCAGCCTCGATCGCCCGGCGAGGTGCGGCAGACTTTGTCTCCGCCATTGTTCGCGGGAAACTCACGAGATAGCGGCATCGCGTGGTCGGAACATATTTATTCGGTCCCCCGTGGCACCAAGATTTCCCTATAAGGGCATCCACTGCAGTCTGGCTCGGGTGGAATTAAGCGATAGCCGCCGTACATTTCTGGTTCCTTGCCCCGCGCCGTCACCGTCTTCGGCTTTTCGGGAGAACCGAAAATACCGGGAAATTGTCTTACCAACTGCGGTGGCGGGGTGAACCCCGAACAGCAGGATCAGGACCACGATTCCCTGAGACCAAACACCTAGTTAGGAGGGATGACCTGCCATCTATCGCGCCGCTTGCCATCTTGCGCCGCGCCCGCCTGCTCCCGGTACAATAGATAGATCGGCGCGACGAATGACGCCCGCGTTCGCGTCAGATGATAGGAAAAAACGATGAAGGCGAATCCCGTGCTCACACTGGACCGCTCTGATCGGGGCAGGCTGCAGCTTGCTGTGCGTGCCAACCGTCTCTGGCGCGGAGGTCTTAATTACCCATCGGATCCCCGCGGTGCTGGCCCTCGAGGCGGTCGGAGAGGCGGTCGCAGCCTGCGCCGGGCAGGGCTACGCCGAGACCGCGGTTGTCGTCGATGCAGACGGGTACGACAGGCGGTCTTGCACGGCGATCGGGCTGGCGCCCACACTCTCGATAGCGCGGCGGACAAAGCCTACACCGCCGCCTCATTCAAAACGGACACCAACGCCCTCGTCGAGCGCGCGAAGACCGCACCGATTGCCCCGATTCTCGCCAAGTTGCCGAACTTGCTCCTCTTCGGTGGCGGTGTCGTGATCAAGTTCCACGACGAAGTTATCGAAGCGATCGGAGCAGCCGGCGCACCGGGGGGCGATCTCGACGAGAACTGCGCAAGAGCCGGACTGGAAAAGATTCGGGGCCGTCTGCAACATCTGCAATAAAGGCCCGTCGCTCCGACTTCGCCGAGGGCAGCATCGGCCCGCCCGCGGCGAGGCGTAGAGCGGCGACTCGATCCAGGGCCACACGGTAGCGCCCATGGTCCGACTGGCGCATGGGTGACGCTCTGGCGAGCCCGTCGAATGACGGGCGCTGCGCGGCCGGTCTCCCGAAAATGGCCCTTCCGGTTTTCGCTGACATCGGCCGACGCCGGCCAATCCGGTCGGAAAACCAAATTAGGGTACTACCAACTGTCTGAACCCGTAGCCGTCAGAAGACGCTTACGATAAACTCGGCGCCTCCTCACAACCTCCGCGGAGACGATTCATGCATCCCTCGACGTCTCGCTGGCTCTGGGCGTTCCTCGCCTGCGTACTCTGGATCGGCGCGCCGCTGCCGGCCTCGGCGGCGCCGATGTCCTTCCAGGTCAAGCTGGACGGCGCGCAGCAGGTGCCGCCGGTGGTTACCAGCGGCAGCGGCACGGCCGATCTGACCTATGATCCGGCCACGAAAGTGTTGACCTGGAACGCCGTCTTCAGCGGCCTCTCGGGCCCGGCCATCATGGCGCATTTCCATGGCCCCGCGCCCGCGGGCAAGAATGCCGGGGTGCTGATCTGGATGAGCACGAAGGGCAAGATGGATCCGGTGCCGAGCCCGATCGTCGGCCAGGCGACTCGGACCGATGTCGGGGCCGCGGATCTGATGGCCGGCAACCTCTATATCAACATCCATACGGCGAAGAACAAGGACGGCGAGATCCGCGGGCAGGTCATCCCACCGGCGATGTGACGTTCTTCTCCCGTCTCCTCGACGGGGGCGAATTCCTACGCGGCGTCGTGGAAGATCATGCCGAGTTTGAGAAGCTGGAACCCGCCCGTCGATGGGTTGACTCGAATGTCGCCTGATATGGGGCATCGTACCTAAAGCCATGTTCACAATCTCGCTTCTTGGCCTTGCAGCGCGGGGAAGGTTGACCCCATTTTTCGCCATCGGGCGCGTACTGACCACACCAGAAGTGGATCCCTGACCCGTGAAAATTTTAACGCTGGGTGCGATCATCCTGATAGGTACTGGCCTAATCAGCGGCCAGGCAGCCGGTGCCAATTTCGGCATCGTGACTCTCAAACCCGGCGAGACGCAAACTGTCGATATCAGCGCGACCGGACGCAATACGCGAGTCTGCAACTACTTCTTTAGCGCCGCCGAAATTGCTGCCGGCCTTTCAGCGATGGCCGATGATGTGTTGTAATTTATCGATGAGCAATTCACCTCTGCGCGAAATCAAATAAACTCTCTTCGCCTTCCACCGGCAACGCGAACTGAAAGACCGCGCCCCGCGGCGCGTTTGCCGTTGCCCACAGCCGTCCGCCGTGGGCTTTGACGATCGTGCGGCTGATCGCCAGCCCCATGCCCATGCCGGTCGGCTTGGTCGTATAGAGGGCGTCGAAGACCCGGTCGAGTTGCTCCGGATCCAGGCCTTTGCCCGAATCCCGCACGGCGACGAGCACAGCTTGCGATCCATCCCTGGCCGAACTGGCCAGCACCTCTCGCGGTCCCTCGCCCACCGCGCTCATGGCCTCGATGGCGTTCATGATCAGATTGAGAATGACTTGTTGCAGTTGGATTCGGTCCCCCTTGACGGATGGGAGATCGTCGCACAACTCCGTCTGCAGCAAGACGCGATTCCTGTTCGCTTCGCTCCGCGTCAGCGCGACAACCTCCGTGATGACGTCGTTGACGCTCAACCAGTCCCTACGCTGGGGAGACTTTTCGACCAGGGCGCGGATGCGATGGATAACGTCTCCGGCTCGGCGGCTGTCGTTGACGATACGCTCGACGGCTTGCCGTGCTTCGCCCAAATCGGGGGTGTCACTGGTCAGCCAGAGCAAACAGGCGCTGGCGTTGGCTGTCACCGCGGCGAGGGGCTGGTTGACTTCGTGGGCGATCGAGGCGGTCAGATTTCCCAGGGTCGTCACGCGCGCCACACGGGCCAGTTCCGTGCGCGTGTGGTCCAGCGCCTCTTCTGCCCGCTTCCGTTCAGTTATCTCTGTGAGGAAGGTTTCGATGAAAACGGGCTCGCCCGCGCCATCGCGCGCCATGCGGCTGCTGAACGACACCCAGATTCGCCCGCCGTCCCGGCGAGAGAGTTCGGCCTCGGCTCCGACAATGGCGCCGTCGCGCAAAAGAGTGGAAAGCACGGCGTCGCGGGCATGAGGGTTCACCCAGAGCTGCTCCCTTACATCCGTCGGCTCGGCGATCATGGCTTCGGGCGACGCATAGCCGAGCATCCGCGCAAATGCCGGATTGGCACTAAGCAGGCGTCCGTCGAATGAAGTCCTGGCAATTCCTTCAAGCGCGTTTTCAAATATGCTGCGGTAGTTCTCTTCGCTCAACCGCAGGCCGTCTTGCGTCTCCTTGAGACTGGCGGTCATGAGTTTGAAGGCGCGCGCAAGCAGGCCGATTTCGTCGTTTCGCTGGACTTCGGGCACATCGCGCCATTGGCCGCCGGCGATCGATCGTGCCGCTTCCGTCAAAGAGGTCAGTGGCCGCAACGCTCGCCAGACCGCCCAGGTTCCCAGGACCAGGGCCAGTGCAATGATAAACACGCTCATGGCAATCGAGAGAAACAAGGCGTGTTGGGCTGGTCCGAGGAAATCCGAGGCGGGGACCGCCGCGACCACCGTCCACGAAAGCCCGCCAGGTGCCTGGAAGTTTTTGACGGCCGCGTAACTCTCGCCCAGCGCGGGGTCATCGAAGGAAAATGTCCGCAGTCCGCTTCCCGACAACTGCCCGAGGATGTCGGGCTGCGCTTTGAGATACCGCGCCGTTCCGTGCACGACAGGGTCATTGGTATCCGCTGCAAGCAGGCGCTGCTGCTCGCCGGCGGCGCTCGTGGCCACCGGCACCACCCCGCCTGACGAAGCAATCAGCCGCCCGGCAGAATCGATGATGAACGTCCGCCCATGGTCGCCGAGACTCAAGGTCTGCATTTCCCTTGAAAGCTGGGTCAAGATCAGATCGATCCCGATCGCCCCCGCAAAACTTCCGTCCTTGTTGAGGACGGGAGTGGAGAGTGAGAGGCCGAGAATGGGCTCGCCGCTGCCGAGATAGGGCTCGGTCCAATACCTCGCACGCGTATCCTTCGCCTGTCGGTACCAGAGCTTCTGCCGCGGATCGAACACGGCGCTCGATTTGCGTACCTGCCCGAGCTGGCCATCCGGCGAGGCGTCGTATTCGCGCATGACACCCGGGCGAAAGCCATCGTTCATCAGGAACACTCTCGCACCGTCCGCCAGCCTGCCGGTCGACACGAGGCCGCCCGCCTCGTTGGCGAAATACACCCAATCGACATCCGGTTCCTCGCTCAGCACAACATACAATTCGCGCTGCATTGCACGCGGATCGTCAAGCGGGATAGTGTAGCGCGCGATGTCATCTGCCACCCGAGACAGAACTCTCTGGGGACGACGCGTCATCGTGCCGGCGTAACGGTGGATATCGTCGACGATATGCCGGACCAGGTAATCCGAAACGCCGGATACGATCTTATGCGCCGCCCAGAACCCGACTCCGGTCAGGGCAAGACTGAGCGCGAGAGCGATCGCCGCCGCCGGGAGTATCAGACGGCGCTGCAACATGAGCCCGCGCCCACGATAAGGTCACCGATTGCCTCGATCGTCAAAACCACCCTCCCAGGGGTCTGATCCTGATGTTTGATACCGAAGCGTTGGGTGAATCAGACCACCTGATCAAATAATTAGTGGATCGATTCGGCCGACGGATGAGAGCCATCCGTTGGCATCGAACCACTGGCTCCGGCCTTGCGCGGCATTTGCCAATCCAGAACAACGAGAACTGCTATCCTAAATCAAAGGCGCCGCTTTGCCGCGGGGGAAATCCTCCGGGAGAAAAGACCATGGCAATCGAGCCCCCTTCGGCTGCCGGGCAAATCACCCGGCGCGCGGCGCTTGGCGGTGCCGCCGCGGTGGCAGCATGGCCAGCCTCGGCCGAAGTATGAGGGATCGGGCCGCCGCCCCGTGCCAAGGGCCCGCTCGTTTGGATGGGCATGAACCAAGCGGAGCTGGACGACCGCGATGGAAATCTGACCGCCTTCCGCCAGGCGTGTTGGTATTCCTGGCCAGAACAAATCGAATCGCTACGTCGGCTGCTCGCCTATTCTTTCGAGTGGGTCTTCGCCGGCCATGACGGCGGTGGACATTGGCCTGCCGCCGAGATGCGCACCCGACTTGCGGCGCTGATCGAGCGCATGGCGCTGATGGCTGAATAGGACGTGGTGGTGGTTACTGCGGCGGCCGGCACGGTCTCAGGACGCTGCGGATATCTGGGCGGCCAGCTCGGCCGCCATGGCTCGGGGTAGCGCGCGGGGTCAGATTCGCGCTCTGGCGACCGCCCCGTAGTCTCTGGGCCGCTGATATCCCTCCGGTGGGTTCTGGCTCTCCCACCACGCATCGATGAACTTCACGGGGTAGAAGATTCGGCCGCAAACGCGGATGAAGCAGGGGCCTATGCCGAGGCACCGCCTGTTGGTCATAGTCTTGGTGGTGATAGGGCGCCCGCACGCCGATATCCGTTTCGCGGCTTCGGCCGGCGTCATGGTGGGTCCGAACCCACGCATCTTCACCCCCTGAAAGCGGGTCTCGAGCGGTTAGCGGCCGGCGGGTGCCGGTCGCGCTGTTGAAATGAAGATCACGGCCATGGCACGCCACGATGGCGCTGCATGCCGGGCTCGATCACGCTGCGCCAGAACGGTCCGGCGGCGATGGCCTCGACCTCGTCTCCGGTGAGCCTGCGATTGCGCTGGATAGGCATGGCGACCGTCTCTATCTCGCGCCAATGCTCGAGCGCGAATTTCAGCGCCTCGCACCATGCCAAAAACAGAACATCGTCGGCGCCGGTGGGGTCAATGGCCAAGGCGAGGTTGGTAGCCTCGGAGAAATCCGCAGCTTGGTCCTCATCGAAGTTCCAGGCGGCAACGGTGTCCTCGGCGGGCGGCCAACCGAAGCGGTGGCGCTCGACCGCCACAACGCCCCCGAGGCCGATGGCGATGTCTGCCATGACCTCGCTGCGGAGGCGTCCACGCGCGGGCATGGCCGGCCAATTGATCGCCACGCCATTGATTTCAACGTGATCGATCTCCGCGCCGCGCCACAGGGCGGCCACCGCCTGCCCGGCCGCGCGATATGCCGTGCAGCAATCCATTCAGCGAGCCCCCAGGTAAGAGATAGCGGTGGCCAGCAGACGTAACAGGCGCTTCCAGGCCATCATGCGACCCTCAGAAGAACCGTGGAGCCCTGCTTGCGCGCCCAGGCTTCGGCCTTGTCGGCGGTCGGGGACACGGGGCTGTCAGGCGCCGCCAGGTCGGTCACGGTTCCGTCCGGACCCTGTTCACACAATTGGACCCACGATCCGCCGTCATCTGGCGAGTGGACGATGCCGGCGCCCTTGGCGAAGATACGCGTGCGGGCGATCATGCCGCCCGCCCCTCGCCGTCGAAGCAAGCGACCGGAGAAGCCAGCCCGAACGAGAGGGCGATGCGCTCAGCCATCGGCAGGCCGCCCTCATCCACGCAGCCGCAGGCCACGCGGACCTCGTATCGAAATTCCTGGGGCGAGAGGCCGTCCAGGGTCGAGTGCGCGACCCGCATATAGGCCTCGATATGCCGAGGGTCGTACCCCGGCGCGAGGTCCCTGATTCGACCGCGGTACATCATCGTCCCTCCGCCGCCACGGCGCCGAACGGCACCACGTTGCCCTCCCGGCCGCCGAGCTGGTCGACCTGGCCGGCGATCACGAGGTCCATGTAGGCGGCCCATTTCGCCATCGCGGCGCGGCGCTCTGGCAAGTATCCGTAGCGATCGTAGTGGCGGCTCGAGACATCGCCGCCCTTCGCGTGGTTTTGGATTCGATCGCGAATCTCCTTAGACAGGCCCGCCTCACCCGCAAGCGTCTTCCAGGTTCTCCTTAAATCGCGAGGAGTAAACCGGACGATTCCTGGATTTTCCTTGATGAATTTGGCGATGATGTCCTTGAGGCTTCCATACCGCGCGCACTGTGACGGGTCAGTCTGATGTGGGAAATATAGGCCGTGGGAATTGGTCGGCAGTTCGTCGAGGATGGCGGCCGCCTGATGGGGCAGGGGGATCGAGTGCGGCAAACTGTTCTTTGTTTTTCCCCAGTGAACCATAGCCTTCTGTCGATCGTATCCGGCATCGGAGATTCCCAGAATCTCCTCGGACCGTTGCCCCGTTGCCATTTTGAGCAAGAGGGCCGCCGCAAGGCGGCTGCGCTCACGGAATCCATCAAGCCAGACCCAGAACAAGCGAAACTCGACTGGCGAAAGGAACCGATCGCCGCCCCGGAGTCAGGCGGAATCGCCGCTATCGGATTCACCTTGAGGCCCCAACGGGTATCCACGTCGGCGAGAGTGAAATCATGTTCAGCTTTGAGCCCGAAGGCGAACGCTGCGGAGAGGTAGGCACGCACGATGTTTGCCTGCACCCGGCTCCCGCGATTGTAAATTTTGGCAAGGTGCGGGACAACGTCACCCGGGACGATACTGGCCGCCGGCCGATCGGCGCCCATGGCCTTGGCCATCCCGGATTTTGGCGAAAGCAGGAGGCTGTGCACCATATTCGCCGAGCGCTTGCCGTCCCGCCGCAGGTTGTCGATATATCTGGAATAGCTCCCCGACGGTTCCGGCCGACGACTCCCGGCGCTTGCTGACGACGGCGGGCACGTCCCCCGCCCGGATTGCGGGCGCATAGTAGGTCAGAAAGGCCAGCCGAGCTTCCGCCACTGTCATGGCCGGGTACGACCCCAACTTCGCCTTGGCGCGCATGCCGCGTCGGAAAAATACCGCGTACCATTCAGCAGTTACACGGCTCGTCCGTGGCCTGACGATGATCACCAGGCGTCCCGCCCCGCGCTCACCGTAGTCTCTGAGTTCGATTGCTCCCTTACCGCTCGCTGGCGCATTACGTAGCGCCTTCTGAATCTGTTTTTCGGTTATCATGTATCCTCCACACCGACGTTTGAGGGGCTGTTCAGGTGGCCGTTTGGAAAAAGCTACGACCCAATGCCCAGCCTCAGTTTCCGTCCGCCTCACCCTCAAAGTCCCGGGATTCCGCGGGATTCCGCGTGACCGGCAATGACCGGGAGTGACTGCGAATGACGTGGAGTGACGCTATCTCGCATCGCGAGGAGCGGTGAGCGAGATCCGATTCTATCATCTCCAGCGCACGCGGCTGGAGGCGGCGCTGCCGAAGATGCTGGAACGCTCCCTCGAACGTGGGGAGCGGGCTGTCGTCATGCTGGGGTCGCCGGAGCGGGTCGAAGCCCTGGCGGCCCATCTCTGGACCTACAACGATCGCGGATTTCTGCCCCATGGCACGGCCGAAGACGGCTTTGCAGCCCGCCAACTGATTTGGCTGACGGCAAAGGACGAGAATCCTAACGGCGCCCAACTCTTGTTTCTGGCTGACGGCGCCGAGAGTGCGGAGATCGCCGCCTATAAGCTTTGCGTAGAGCTGTTCGACGGCGCCGACGAGCAGGCCGTGGCGTCAGCGCGCCGGCGCTGGGCCGCCTACAAGGCCGCCGGCCACACCCTCAGCTATTTCCAGCAGAATGACAGCGGCGCCTGGGAGCAGAAGGCGAACGCATAGATTTCGGTCGGGGCGACCGATGAGCACGGCCGGCGTCGCGCGCTCATCCGGCGTCGGCGGTTTCCGCGTCGCCGGATTCGAGCGCCGCCTGGGCGGATAGCCATTGCTCCTCGGCGGCGGCGATCTGTTTTTTCACCTCCGCCAGTTTGACCTGAAGCTCCATCAGATCGCGCGTCGGGCCGCCATAGACCTTCGGATCCGCCAGGCGCTGCTCGAAGCTGCCGCGCCGGGCCTCGAGGGCGCGAACCTGGCGCTCGGCGGTTTCGGCCGCCTTGCGCAGATGGGTCGTGGCGGCGCGCGTCTCCGCCGCTGCGCGGCGCTTTTCCTTGCGGCTGATCGGCTCAGCCCGATTGCCACCCCTCTCGCGGCCCCGCTCGCGGCGCTGGTCGAGGAGCAGGCGGCGATAATCCTCGAGATCGCCCTCGTAGCCCTGACAGCGTCCTTCGGCCACCAGCCACAGCCGGTCGGCCGTCAGTTCTATCAAATGGGGATCATGGCTGACCAGCACGACGGCGCCTTCGTAGTCGTTCAGCGCCTGGACCAAGGCTTCGCGGGCATCGACGTCGAGATGGTTGGTGGGCTCATCGAGCAGCAGGACATGGGGTTTTTCGTGAGTCATGAGGGCGAACAGGAGCCGAGCCTTTTCGCCGCCCGAAAGCTGAGCGACGCGGGTATCGGCCTTGCCCACGCCGATGCCGAAGCGCGCAAGCTGCGCGCGCCGGGACTCGTCATTGCCCAGAGGCCTCAGGCGCTGCATGAGCTGGAGGGGGGTTGCCGTAAGGTCGAGTTCGTCCTGCTGATGCTGGGCGAAATATCCCACTTTCAGTTTCGGCGATCGCCTCATGGATCCGGCGAGCGGCGCCAGGCGCCCGGCCAGAAGCTTGACCATGGTGGATTTGCCGTTGCCGTTGGCCCCGAGAAGCGCGATTCGATCGTCCATGTCGAGGCGCAGGTCGAGCTTGCGCAGGACCGGCCTGTCCGGCGCATAACCGACATCGACCTCGTCGAGCACGATGAGGGGCGGGGCGAGTTCCTCGGGCGTGGGAAAATCGAATGTTTCGGTCCGCCGCTCGCTGACGGCCACGATGGGCTGCATCTTGGCCAAGGCCTTCAACCGGCTTTGGGCCTGGCGTGCTTTGCTGGCCTTGTAGCGGAAGCGATCGACGAAGGCCTGCATGTGGCGGCGCTGGGCGGCCTGTTTGGAGGCGGCGGCAGCGACCTGGGCCAGACGCTCGGCCCGGGTCTGCTCGAAGCGATCGTATCCGCCGGTGTAGAGCGTCAGCTTATTGTCTTCCAGATGGATGATCTTATCGACCACCTTGTTCAGCAGGTTGCGGTCATGGGAGACGAGCAGCAGGGTGCGCGGATAATTGACCAGGAAATTCTCGAGCCAAAGGGTCGACTCCAGGTCGAGGTGGTTGGTCGGCTCGTCCAGCAGCAGCAGATCCGGCACGGCGAACAACACGGCGGCCAGCGCCACGCGCATGCGCCAGCCGCCGGAGAAGTCGCGGCAGGGCTGGGCCTGCTGGGCCGTGTCGAACCCCAGCCCGGCCAGGATCGCCGCAGCACGCGCCGGGGCGCGATGGGCCTCGATATCGGCAAGGCGCGTATGAATTTCGCCGATGCGATGGGGATCGTGGGCGGTTTCGGCTTCCGCCAGCAGGCGCGCGCGCTCCGTATCGGCGGCGAGCACGGTTTCCAGCAGGCTTTCCGGGCCGTCTGGCGCCTCCTGGGCCAGCATGCCGATGCGGGTATTGGCCGGCAGGCCGATTTCGCCGCCGTCGGCCTGCAAGGTCCCGGCGATCAATTTCAGCAATGTCGATTTGCCGGTACCGTTGCGGCCGATGAGGCCGGCATGATGGCCCGCGGGCAGCGAAAGGCTGACGTTGTCGAGCAACGTCCGGCCGGCGATCCGATAGGTCAAATCCTTGATTAACAGCATGGCGGGCGCCTCTTAGCACGCCGCCGCCGGCCCGTCACCCCAGCCTGTCGGCCCGGCGAACGGGGTTGCCGAGGGCAGCGCCGGCGTATATGAAGGCCGCGATTTTCTGCGACCAGGAGCGAGGCGACATGGCCACCGAACGGACTCTCTCGATCATCAAGCCCGATGCGACCCGGCGCAATCTGACCGGCGAGATCAATGCCCGGCTGGAGAAGGCGGGCCTGCGCATCATCGGCCAGAAGCGGCTTTGGCTGTCGCGCCAGCAGGCCGAGAAATTCTATGAGGTCCACAAGGCGCGGCCGTTCTACAACGATTTGGTCGAATTCATGACCAGCGGTCCAGTGGTGGTTCAGGCCCTCGAAGGCGAGAATGCGGTCGCCCGCCATCGCGAGGTCATGGGCGCGACCGATCCGGCCAAGGCTTCGGCCGGCACGATCCGGCGCGATTTTGCCGAATCGATCGAGGCAAATTCGGTTCATGGTTCGGATTCGGGCGAAAACGCGGCCAACGAGATCGCCTTCTTCTTCGCCGGCACGGAACTCGTCGGCTAGCGCCGGTCTCCCGGTCGGGCATGACCCGAAACCTCATCGATCACCTCGTCGGTTCGGTGCGCCAGGCGCGCCTGGTCGATGTACCGTTTGCCCATCTGCAGCTCGAAAATATTTTTCCCGACGATCTCTACGCGGCGATGCTGAGGGCCATGCCCAATGTCGCCGACTACCGACCCATGTCGGGACGCAGCAAGGCAGCGCGGCGGAATGACGGGACGCCGACGCGCGTCAAGATCGACCTGTTTCCCGAGTTCATCCGCCATCTGCCGGGACAGAAACGCGACATCTGGCGCCAGGTCGGCCTCGCCCTGCGCTCAAACGAACTAAAGAGGGCCTTCGTCGAGAGGCTGGCGCCGGCGCTTGGACGACGCTTCGGCCCGGGCTACGCCCGGCTCGGCCAGTATTCGACCCCGATCCTGACCCGAGATACGCCGGGATATCAGATATCGGTCCATAGCGACACGCATTGGAAGGCGATCACGGTGCAACTCTATCTGCCGGCGGACGACTCGATCGCCCATGTCGGCACTGTGTTCCACGAGCGATTGCCAAACGGTGAGCTGAAGCGCAGCACCAAGATGAGATTCGCGCCCAACAGCGGCTACGCGTTTGCCGTCGGCGAGGGCACCTGGCATTCAGTCGATACGGTAGGGCCGGAGGTTCAGACGCGCGACAGCATCCTGCTCACCTATTTTCTCGATGCCGGGCTTTTGCGTTTCTTGCGCAACCGAGGCAAGCGAATTGGCAACCTGTTGCGCAACGAGCTGCGCTACATCGCCCGCCGCTGACGGGGCGTGTTCTCTAGAGCAGGGTTAGGCCAAGTCCGCCCAAGACGATCACCGCGCCGGCAATGGCAAAGGCCATCAGCCGGCAGAAACGATTCCACATCCTCTGGTGATCGGCGAGCATGTCGTTGTCGGCGGCCATCGTTCAACTCCGCTTCTGAGTCCGTAGAACTGGACGCATTTAGCCCAGGCGAGCGACAGGGTCAATCCGCAGGGTTGAACAGGGTGCCCTGCACGGGCAGGGCGCCTTCGACGATGGCGCTCTCGCCTTGCACCCGGACCCGGCCCTCGGCGATCAACTTGAGAGCCAGAGGATACAGGCGGTGTTCGGCCGCCAACACGCGGGCGGCAAGCCTCGCCTCGTCGTCGCCCGGCAGCACCGGTACCGCCGCTTGAGCGACGATGGGTCCGGTATCGGTCTCGAAGCGCACATAATGCACCGTGCATCCGGCGAGCTTGACCCCGGCGGCCAGCGCGCGGGCATGGGTATCGATTCCGGGGAAGGCGGGCAGCAGGGAAGGGTGGATGTTGATCATTCGATCGCGCCAGGCGGCGATGAACTCTGCCGTCAGCAGCCGCATGAAGCCGGCGAGGCAAATGAAATCGACGCCCGCCGCGCGCAGCGCCGCGTCGAGGGCCCGATCGAAGGCCGTTCGATCCGGGTAGTCGCGGTGGGCGACGATCTTCGTGGGCACACCGGCGGTTCGTGCAGCGACGAGGCCGGCGGCATCCGACCGGTTGGCGAGGACGAGGCGAATGTCGGCGGCAATCTCGCCGCGCTGGCAAGCCGCCAGAAGCGTCTGCATATTGCTGCCGCGGCCGGAGATGAGAATCCCGAGTTTCAGCCGTTCCATGCCGCGGCCATGCCCTCGACAGTGGCCGCGGCCATGCCAGGGCGCCGCGCGACGATCCGGCCGATTTCGTGAACCTGTTCGCCTGCAGCACGAAGCGTCCCGGCGACGGCGCGCGCGGCCTCGGGCGCCATGACCAACATCATGCCTATGCCGCAATTGAAGGTGCGTGCCATCTCCGCGTGCGCCACGCCGCCGCTGCGAGAAAGCCAGGCGAAAACCGGCGGGCGGGGCCAGCGCCGGGCATCAACTTCGGCCGCCAAGCCCTCGGGCAGGACCCGGGGAATGTTCTCGAACAGTCCGCCGCCGGTGATATGGGCCAGCGCCTTCACCTCCCCCCCGCGCGTGGCGGATAGGCAGCTTTTCACATAGATACGGGTGGGAGTCAGAAGGACCTCGCCCAACGTCCGGCCCGGTTCGAAAGGCGCCGGATCGCCGTAGGATAGGTCCGATACTTCGACGATCTTGCGGACCAGGGAAAATCCATTGGAATGAAGCCCCGCCGAGGCGAGGCCGAGGATCACGTCGCCCGCTGTCACGCGGCTGCCGTCGATCACCCTTTCGCGTTCCACCGCGCCAACGGCAAATCCCGCAAGGTCGTAATCGCCCTGGGCATACATGCCGGGCATCTCGGCCGTCTCGCCGCCCACCAGCGCGCAGCCGGCCTGGCGGCAGCCCTCGGCAATGCCCGCCACGATGGCGCGCCCTGCTGCCACATCGAGCTTGCCGGTGGCGAAATAATCGAGAAACAAGAGTGGCTCGGCGCCCTGGACCAGCAGATCGTTGACGCACATGGCCACCAGGTCGATGCCGACGGTGTCGTGCTTGCCGGCGGCAATCGCCACCATCAACTTCGTGCCCACGCCGTCGGTGGTGGAGACCAGGATGGGGTCGCGGTATCCGGCGGCCTTCAGGTCGAACAGCGCGCCGAAGCCCCCCAGCCCGGCCGAGGTACCGGTCCGCGCCGTGCCCGCGGCCAACGGCTTGATCGCCTCGACGAGGGCCGCGCCGGCGTCGATATCGACGCCGGCATCGCGATAGCTGCCGGTGTTTATGGCGTCCTCCGTGGCGATGGGCTATAAGACGGCCGCGTGCAAAATACTTGATCCGAGGCGCTTTGCAATGATCCTCCGCGCGGCGCTAGGCCTGATGTTATGCCTGTTCATCGCTCTGCCGGCGAAGGCCGACAGCGGCGCCGTGATTGCCGTGCGCGGCATCGACGTGGATGTGACGGCAAGCAATGCGGTGGACGCGCGCGAGCAGGCGATTCTCCAGGGTCAGCGCAAGGGACTGCGCCAGGCCCTGCTCATGCTGGCTCCGCCCGCCGATGTAGACCGCCTTCCCGCCCTCAGCGACAGTCAGATCACCGACCTGCTGGCGGATTACGAGGTCGAGTCCGAACAGACCTCGACCGTGCGCTACATCGGAAAGCTTGCCTTCCGCTACCGCCTCGATGCCGTCAGCGCCCTTCTGGAGCAGAACGGTGTCTCGGCCGCCACCGGTGCCAGCCCGCCGGTCCTGGTGCTGCCGGTGTTGACGGCCGGGGGCAAGAACCAGTTATGGGGCGATGGCAACGCCTGGCGCGATGCCTGGGCGGCCCATCCGCCCTCGGGCGGCCTGGTCGAACTCGTGCTGCCCAAGGGCGATGCCACCGACGCGGCGGCGATCACGGCCGATCAGGCGGTGGCAGGGGATGTGGCAAAAATCCAGGCTCTTGCATCCCATTATAGTCTCGGCGATGTCGCCGTCGTGGTCGCGCGGCCGGATGGCGCCACAGCGGGCCTCGCGCTCAGCGTGACGCGCTTTGGCGTCGCAGGATCCGTCGGCACGTTTCAGGATCAGGTCGCGGGCGATCCGGCCAAACCAGATGCCGCCTTCGACCAGGCCATCGATCGCATCGCCGATCGCCTTCAGCAGGATTGGATCGCCCAGAACCGGGTGTCCTCCAGCGTCGAGCAGCGCCTGACGGTCGAGGCGCCGATTTCCGGCCTGGCCCAGTGGGCCGAGTTGCGCCGGCGCCTCGCCAGCGTGGCGACATTGCGCCATGTCGATGTGATCTATCTCATGCAGAGCCACGCCGAGCTCGATCTCGTCTTCATCGGCGATCGCGATCAGTTCGCCCGCTCGCTGCAACAGCGCGCCCTTCTGCTCAAGGATAACGCTGACGGGCATACCATGCTGGAACTTGCCGCCGTGCAGCCGTGAGCCATTCCGCCGGGTTTGTCCGAACCAACGCTCACCCGGGCGATCTTTCGCCCCGCCCTGGCGCCCAATTCGATCGGGCGCCCGCGCCATGACCTCGCGCGGTCAGCTGCGCTTCTGGCTCATCGGCCTGGCGCTGTTCTTGATCGCCCTGTATCTGCTGCGCGCAATCCTGCTGCCCTTCGTGGCGGGCATGGCGGTTGCCTATTTTCTCGATCCGATTTGCGATTGGCTCGAGCAGCACGGCTGTTCGCGCAGTTGGGCAACGGCCATCGTCAGCGTCGGTTTTGCCATCGTCATTGTCATTGCCCTGTTGCTTCTGGTGCCGCTGCTGCAGCGCCAGATTCTCGATTTCGCCGGCCGGTTGCCCGGTTATATCGACGCCGTGACGAACCGGTTGCTGCCATGGATTCAAGGCGTGGCGGAACGACTTGGCATCGCCAATCTCGGGGATTTGCGCGGCACCGCCGGTGCCCAGGTCGGTAGCATCGTCAGCTGGATCGGTGGCGCGCTGGCACGGTTGGTAAGTAGCGGCGTCGCCTTTGCCAATCTGCTCTCGCTGCTGTTCATCACCCCCGTCGTGGCTTTTTATCTGCTGCGCGATTGGGATCGGCTGATGAGGCAGATCGACGCCCTGCTGCCGCGCGAGCACCGGGACACGATCCACGACCAGCTCTTGGAGATCGATCGCAGCCTGGCCGGCTTCGCGCGGGGTCAGGCCAGCGTCTGTCTTGTGCTGGCCATTTTCTATGCAGTCGGTTTGAGCTTGATCGGCCTCGATTTCGGCCTTGTGGTCGGAATGGGCATCGGATTGCTGTCGTTCATCCCCTATGTTGGTAGCATTTCCGGCTTGATTGTGTCCTTGGCCATCGCGCTGGCGCAATTCAGCACCTGGGTGCCGGTCGGGCTGGTGTTGGGTTTTTTCGCGCTCGGCCAGATCCTCGAGGGCTATGTGCTGACGCCGCGCCTGGTGGGCAATCGCGTCGGGCTGCATCCCGTCTGGGTCATTTTCGGCCTTCTGGCCGGGGGTGCGCTCTTCGGCTTTGTCGGCCTTCTGCTGGCGGTGCCGACCGCCGCCGTCATTGGGGTGCTGACCCGCTTCGCCGTCGCCCAGTACCGCAACAGCCGCTATTTTCGCGGCGATCCGCCATGGCCCAGCTCCCCCTCGACCTAGGCCACCGCGCCTCCTTCAGCGGCGAGGATTTTCTCGTGGCAGCCTGCAATCAGGCGGCGGTCGCCTGGCTCGACCGCTGGCCCGATTGGCCCCGCCCCGGCCTTGCCGTTCATGGCCCGGCCGGCTGTGGCAAGACGCATCTGGCCCATGTCTTTCAGGCTCGATCGGCCGCCCGCCTGTTGTCGCCGGCCGATCTCCCGCTGGCGCCGGCGCCCCAATTGCTGGCCGGCGCCAAGGCCGCCATCCTGGATGGCGGCCCGCCTTTGGCCGAGCGTGCCTTGCTGCATTTCCACAACCACATCGCCGAAAGTGGCGGCCACCTTTTGATCGTCGCCCGCGAGGCGCCGGCGCGCTGGCCGATCGAGCTTCCCGATCTTGCCTCGCGGCTCGCCGCCTTGCCGGCGGTGCGGATCGATCCGCCGGACGACCGGCTGATCGAGGCCCTGTTGATCAAGCTCTTCGCCGATCGCCAGCTTGCCGTGCCGCCGGAAGTCGTGACATACCTGACGACGCGGGTGGAACGCAGTTTCGAAGCGCTGCGCCGAATTGTCGGCCTTTTGGATCGCGAATCTTTGGCGCGCCGGCGCGCGGTGACCCTGCCCTTAGCGCGTGACATTGTCGAACGGGAGAGTGCCTGATGCCGCCGATCCTGACCCTGCTGCGGCCGCATCAATGGATCAAGAATGCCTTCGTGGTGGCCCCCTTGTTCTTCACCCCCCAGGCCATCTCAGGGGCGGCCCTGGTTCATGTCGCGCTCGGTGTTGCCTGCTTTTCGGCGATGTCTTCGGCCATCTACGTGCTGAACGATTGGTGCGACCGCGAAGTCGATCGCAAGCATCCGGTCAAACGTCTTCGGCCCTTGGCCGCCGGCACTGTCGCACAGGGAACCGCGCTCGCTCTCGGCTTGTGTCTGGCGCTCGCCAGTTCGGCGGTGGCGCTGATCTGGCTCTCCCGTGGTTTCGCCGTCGTGCTGGCGATATATGTTCTGCAGAACCTCGCCTATAACTTCTGGCTGAAGCAGATCGCCATTCTCGACGTGCTCTGCGTCGCCATCGGTTTTGTCCTGCGAATCTATGCCGGCGGCGAGTTGATCGGCGTGACGCCGACGGTGTGGATCGTCGCCTGCACCTTATTGCTGGCGTTGTTCCTGGCCTTTGCCAAGCGACGCGACGACCTCGTCCTCGGCGTCAACGATGAGCATCGCCTCAGCCTCTCGGGCTACAACCTGCCGTTCATCGATGCATCCCTGGCCATCGTCTTGGCCGCTCTCGTCGTCAGCTATCTGCTCTATACCACCCAGCCCGAGAACATGGCCCGCATGCACAGCGACAAGCTGTTCCTGACCGCGCCCTTCGTCATCGCCGGGGTTTTGCGTTATCTCCAGGTGACGTTGGTCGAACATCGATCGGGCTCGCCGACGCGCCTGGCGCTCTCCGATCGTTTTCTGATGCTGACCATTCTGGGTTGGGTCGCCACTTTCGCCTGGTTGATTTATGGCTAGGCCGGTATCGGGGGCTAAGCCAGTGGCTCGTCCTGGCTGGCGGCACGGCGCCTTCGCCGGCTGGGGGCGTGTGGCGCGCGCCGAAATGGATGCAGCCCGGCCCGAACGGCTCAACGACCTCGCCCACGCCCTGAGGGCAGCCGACCGGCGCGGCGTCATTGTGTACGCCGGGGGCCGCAGTTATGGCGATGCCGCGCTCAACGGCGGCGGGCAGGCGATTCTAACGCGCCGGCTTGACCGGCTGCTGGATTTCGACCCGGCGAGCGGGGTCGTGGTGGCGGAGGCGGGGGTCAGCTTCGACGATTTGCGGCGCGTCCTTCTGCCCCGCGGGTTCCTATCGCCGGTCACGCCGGGCACGGCTTTCGCCACACTGGGCGGGGCGGTGGCCAACGATGTGCATGGCAAGAATCAGGACCATGCCGGCAATTTCGGGCGCCATCTTGCCTGGCTCGAGTTGATGCTGCCTTCGGGCGAAATCCGCCGTCTCATGCCGGAAGACCGCCTGTTCAAGGCGACGCTCGGCGGCCTCGGGCTGACCGGTATCGTGGTCGCCGTCGCCCTCAGGATGATGCGCGTGCCCTCGCGCTTCGTGGCGCTGCAGGAACGTCGCGTTCGCGATCTCGACGAATTTCTGGAGGCCTTGGAGGAGGTTCGCCGCACCGCGGCCTATTCCGTCGGCTGGATCGATGCCCTGGCCCAGGGCCGTCATCTCGGTCGGGGTATCGTTGAAAGCGCCGATCCGGCGCAGCCCCAAGCCGGTGATCGCTATCGCGAGGCTAAGGCCCGAAGTTTGCCGATAGACCTGCCGGGTCTGGCCCTCAACCCCCTCGGCATCGGCCTGTTCAACGCGCTCTATTGGCGTCGCGTGCCGCCGCGCGGGCGGGCGCGACGCTTGGCCTACGATCGATTCCTTTATCCGCTCGATGCCCTCGCCGGTTGGAACCGGCTCTACGGGCGCCGCGGCTTCCACCAGTTCCAATGCCTGTTGCCCGAAGCGACGAGCCGCCAGGCTCTGCGCTCGTTGCTGGAGACTTGCGTGGGCTCTCGCGCGGCTTCGTTCCTGGGTGTCTTGAAGACCATGGGGCAGGACGGAACCGGCCTGCTCTCCTTCGGCGGCCGGGGCCATACGCTGGCGCTGGATTTTCCCGCCCGGCCGGGCATTGACGATCTGCTGATCCGCCTGGAACGCGTGGTGCTCGACCACGGCGGGCGCATATATCTGGCCAAGGATGCGCGGATGTCGGCCGCGGGATTTGCCGCAATGTATCCTCGATTGCCCGAGTACCGTGCCATCCTGGCGGAAGTGGATCCCGATGGCCGCATGATGTCCGATCTAGCCCGCCGGCTCGACATACGGGGAGGCGGACCATGAGCGAGCGGCCGCTCTGGCTCGTGCTGGGCGCCAGTTCGTCGGTGGCCCGGGCGTTTGCCCGCATCGCCGCCGAGGCGGGCGCCGATCTGATCCTGGCGGGGCGAGATATCGCCGATATCGATCGCATCGCAAGCGATGCCCGGATTCGGGGCGGCGGACGGGTCGAAGTCCGCGCCTTCGATGCCGCCGATCGCGCCAGCCACGCGGTCTTCGTGGCCGATCTGCCGCGTCGCCCATTCAACGTGTTTCTGGCTTTCGGGCTGATGGTTCCGCAAGGCGCCATCGATCGCGATCCGGCCTTGGCGGAGCAGGTGATCGCCGTGAACTATCTGGGCGCGGCGTCAATTCTGTCACGCCTGGCCCCACGCCTGGCCGATGAGGGGCGGGGAACCATCGTCGTCTTGAGTTCGGTTGCCGGCGATCGCGGGCGACCGTCGAATTATGTCTATGGCTCGGCCAAGGCTGGCCTCAACGCCTATTTGCAGGGCCTGCGGGCGAGCTACGCCGCCAAGGGAATCTCGGTCATCACCGTCAAGCCGGGGTTCATGGATACATCCATGACCTATGGGATGCCGGGCATGTTCCTGGTGGCGACCCCCGAGGCCTGCGCCAGGGCTTGCCTCCGCTTTGCCGCCAAGGGCCGCGACGTGGCCTATTTCCCCGGTTTCTGGTGGCTTATCATGGCGATCATCAAGGCAATCCCGGAACGCATCTTCAAGCGCCTGCGGTTGTAGCCTTTTGTCACGAAAGTGACCGCTGACTTTCATAAATCTGTCACTTTCGCGACATACTGACGTTGGTTATACGACGACGGCCCGTAAGCGAATGGATGAGTTCGATCCGTTGACGGAATCCGACCGCAGGTGAGGGAGCCGTATGGCGGACGAAGTTGAGCTGAAACTCACCGTCGCGCCTGAGCGGGCGGCCGCGGTTCGCCAAATGCCACTGCTTCGCAGCATGGCCGAAAAGCGGGCGGTGACGCGCCAGCTCAGCACCGTCTATTTCGATACCCCCGATCAGGCGTTGGCCAAACGCGGCATCGTGCTGCGCATCCGCAGTACCGGGCGCCGGCGCATCCAGACCATCAAGCTGCCCAGCCAGGGGCTGGGGGGCTTGCAGGTCTTGCGCGAAATCGAGACTTCGATTGCCGGCGACCGGCCGGAGCTGGACAAGATCGCCGATCTTCGCCTGCGCCGCCTGTTCGCCGACAAGGCAATCACGTGCCGCCTGGAGCCGCTCTTCGCCACCGATTTCCGCCGCACCGCCTGGCTCTTGCGCTTCAACGAGAGCTTGATCGAGCTGGCCTTCGATCAAGGCGAGATCAGAGCCAAGGGCGGGCGGTTGCCGATTTCGGAGATCGAATTGGAATTGCGCGCCGGTCGCCCCGAACATCTTTTCGAATTGGCGCTTGCCGTTCACGATTGTCTGCCGGTTACGCTGGGCACCGCGACCAAGGCCGCGCGGGGCTATGCGCTACTCGCCGATGCCGAGCCGTCGCCGGTGAAAGCCACGGCCGCGGGGCTGCTGGCCACGATGACGGCCCGCGATGCCTTCGCCGCGGCGGCGCGCAGCTGTCTGGCCCAAATGCGTGCCAACGAGGCGCCGGCACGTCTGGGCAACGATCCCGAGGGCATCCATCAGCTGCGCGTGGGCTTGCGCCGTTTGCGGGCCTTGGCCACGGCCTACCGCGATACGTTTGCCAACGAGCCCCATGAATATCTCTCCCGCGAGCTGCGCTGGCTGCAGCAGGAGCTTAACCCTGCGCGCGATTGGGACGTCTTCATCGCCACCACCTTGACGCCTATCGCCGAGCGGGTGCCGGGCGTTCGTCCGGGTCTGGACGCAGCCGAAGAATTGCAGGCGCGCGCCCAGACCCGCGCGCGCGGGACCCTCGATTCCCCGCGCTATACCGCCCTGTTGCTGCGTTGTTATTCCTGGCTTGCCACCGGCGGTTGGGCCTCGGCCGATGCGACGATCCTGGAGCGACCCGTCGGGGATTTCGCCGCCGCGATCTTGCACCGGCGCCATCGGCGTCTGCGCAAGTTCGGCGGCAAGCGGGCCGATATGTCGGAAGCCGAATTGCATCGCCTGCGCCTGATGGCCAAGAAGCAGCGCTATGTGGGCGAATTCTTCCGCGAACTCTATCCGCGCAAGGCGACCGGCAAATATATCGCCGCCCTCGCCGCCATTCAGGACGTGCTGGGTTCGCTCAACGATGCGCTGGTGAGCCGCCATCTGGTGGAGGAGTTGGAGCGCTTTCTGGCCAATGTTCCATCCCTGGGTCCGACGGCGGCGGCGCGCGGCGCCGGAATCATTTTGGGCTGGCAGGCAGCGCGCATCGCCGAGGATATGGGCAAGGTCGCCGGCATTTGGAAAAGCTTCCTGGGACGCAAGATCTTCTGGCCCCGCCCGCAGATTCTGCGACCGCGCTAAAGCCTGATCTTCCCGAGCCGGTTCGGCTTAAGACGTGAATCAAGCTCTATCAGGCTTAGTCGAGATCGCGAGGCACGACGAAGCGATCGAGCTTGCCCATGCCTGCGCCGATATCCGCCCAATGCTCGACGGGAAAATCGAAAACCGCCAGGCCCCCGGTGGGAAATTTAGTCGCGAGCCGCGTGCGCGCCGCCATCTCGCCTCCGCCCACGAGTTCAAGGGCGAGCGCCTGAAGACCCGGGTTATGGCCCACGATCACCACCGACTCCGATTTGTCCGACACGCCCTGAATCGTCTTGAGCAGCCGCGCCGGGCTTGCCAGATAGAGCTTGTGGGAAGTTTCCAGGCGAACCTCGGCCTTGAGGGCGGGGGCCAGGAGTTCCCAGGTCTCCTCGGCCCGCCTCGCAGTCGAGGAGAGAGCAAATGCGGGAATCAGGCGCTCCCGGCGCATATAGCGCCCCAGGGCGGGGGCGGCCCGGCGCCCCCGGGGGCTGAGGGGGCGATCGGCATCCACCCGGTCCGGGTCTGCCCAATCGGACTTCGCATGGCGCAGCAAATAGAGGCGTTTCATGGACTTAGCCTATCCCTAGAATTCGGTCGGTTGTCATGACATTTTCATTTCCCCCCACTAAACTGCCGGCTGGAGGCGCCAGAGCATGGATGACGCGGTAAAGAATACATCGGAATCGACACTCGCCGAGCGGCCCGCGGGGGGCTTGCGCCTGCCTGATCCGCCGGAATCGCGTTTCATCAACCGCGAACTCTCCTGGCTCGCCTTCAACGAGCGCGTATTGGAGGAGGCCGAGAACTCCAACCATGCCCTGCTGGAGCGCCTGCGGTTCCTGTCGATCTCGGCCAACAACCTGGACGAATTCTACATGGTCCGGGTCGCAGGCCTGAAAGGCCAGCAGGCGGCCGACATCGTGACACCCAGCCAGGATGGCCTGACGCCGGCCCAGCAACTGGCCGCCATCAATGTCGTGATCGGCGAACTGATGCGCAGCCAGCAGGCAAGTTGGCGGCGACTGCGTGACGATTTGCGCGCCAATGGGCTGGCTGTGATCGAATCCACTGAGGTGACACCTGAGGAGAAGCAGTGGCTCGATGGCTTCTTCCTCGATCAGATCTTCCCGGTGCTGACGCCCATGGCCATGGACCCGGCCCATCCATTTCCCTTCATTCCGAATCTGGGCTTCGCCATCGTACTCGATTTGCGCCGGGCGGAAGACGGCCGCCAGCTTCGCGCGCTGGTCGTGCTGCCCCCGCAGATGGCGCGCTTTGTGCGGCTGCCGGGCAAGGCGATTCGCTTCCTGCCGCTGGAAACCATCGTGGGGATGTATCTGGATCGCCTCTTCCCCGGATTCAGCCTCGTGGGTCTCGGCTATTTCCGCATGATCCGCGACAGCGAAATGGAAATCGAGGAAGAGGCGGAAGATCTGGTCCGCCTGTTCGAATCGGCGCTCAAGCGCCGGCGGCGCGGCACGGTGATCCGTCTCGAGGCCAATACCGCCATGGCGGAAGATCTGCTGGCCTTCATCGTCGACGAGTTGAACGTGAAGCCCGAGGATGTATTCCTGCAGGATGGGCTGCTGGGCCTCGCCTCCACCAGCAGGCTGATCGTCGACGACCGGCCCGATCTAAAATTCCCGCCCTATAACGCCCGCTTTCCCGAGCGCATTCGCGATTTCGGCGGCGACTGTTTTGCCGCCATCCGCCAGAAGGACATTATCGTCCATCACCCCTATGAGAGCTTCGACGTAGTGGTGCAGTTCCTGCGCCAGGCGGCGCGCGATCCTTCGGTGGTGGCGATCAAGCAGGCTCTCTATCGCACCAGCGAGGATTCGCCGGTGGTCAAAGCCCTGATCGAGGCGGCCGACGCGGGAAAATCGGTGACCGCCCTGGTCGAGCTCAAGGCGCGCTTCGACGAGGAAGCCAACATCCGCTGGGCCCGCGACATGGAGCGGGCAGGGGTGCAGGTGGTCTATGGATTCCTGGAGTTGAAGACCCACGCCAAGGTCTCCATGGTCATGCGCCGCGAGGGTGCCAATCTTCGCACCTATGTCCATTTCGGCACCGGCAACTATCATCCGGTGACGGCCAAGATCTATACCGACCTTTCCTTCTTCACCTGCGATCCGGCACTTTGCCACGATGCCGCACGGTTGTTCAATTACATGACCGGCTATGCCCGCCCGGATCGGTTGGAGAAAATCGCCGTGGCTCCGGTCAATCTGCGCAAGATGGTGCTGCAGTTGATCGACGATGAGATCGCCCATGTCGCCGCCGGCCGGCCGGGCATGATCTGGGCGAAGATGAACTCAGTGGTCGATCCGGAGCTGATCGACGCGCTTTATCGCGCTTCGCAAGCGGGCGTGCAGATCGATCTGGTGGTCCGCGGCATCTGCTGCCTACGGCCCGGCGTGCCCGGCATGTCGGACAACATCCGGGTCAAAAGCATCATCGGCCGGTTCCTCGAGCATAGCCGGATTCTCTGCTTCGGCGCCGGGCAGAAGTTGCCCTCGCGGGCGGCCAGGATCTTCATGTCGTCGGCCGATTGGATGCCGCGAAATTTCGACAGGCGCCTGGAAACCCTCGTGCCGATCGAAAACTCGACCGTCCATCAGCAAGTCCTCGACCAGATCATGATAGCCAATTTCAAGGACAATGCGCAGAGCTGGGTACTGGGGGCCGACGCTCGCTATGCGCGGGTCGTCGCGGGACCGGGCGCCTTCAGCGCGCATACCTATTTCATGACCAACCCCAGCCTCTCGGGCCGCGGCAGCGCGCTCAAGAAATCCAAGAAGGCGCCCCAGCTTGATTTGAAGAAGGCGTGAGGGGCGTGGCAGTTGCGCGTAGAGCGCGCCGGGCGCCGCCGCGAGCGCGCCAGGAACGTGCCGCCATCGTCGATATCGGCTCCAACTCCATCCGCCTGGTCGTCTTCGATCGCGTCGTACGCGCGCCGCTGCTTCTGTTCAACGAAAAGGTGCTCTGTGGCCTCGGTCGGGGGCTGGACGAAAGCGGCCGGCTGAACGATTCCGGCGTCGAATCCGCTCTGGTCAATCTTGCCCGCTTCGTGCGGCTGGCCAAGGCCATGGACGTGGCACGCCTCGATCTTCTTGCGACTGCCGCCGTGCGCGATGCGACGAACGGGCCGGAATTCGTCGCGGCCGTGCGTCGGCGCTGTGGCGTGCCCGTACGTGTGCTGTCCGGGGCGGAGGAAGCGAAGTTCTCGGCGCTGGGCGTCGTCTCGGGCATTGCCGAGGCCGACGGGATGATGGGCGATCTCGGCGGGGGAAGCCTGGAACTGGTCGGCCTCGATCACGGGCGCCTTGGCCCCCATGTCACATTGCCCCTCGGCCCGCTGCGGGTCGGCGAGGCGGCCTTCGGCGAGCGCGAGCAGGCCCGCCAGCTGATCGACAGCCACCTGGAAACTGTGCCCTGGCTCAGCGATCTGCGCGGGCGGAATTTCTATCCCGTGGGCGGCGCCTGGCGGTCGCTGGCGCGCATCCATATGGATCAGACCGGCCACCCGCTTCACATCATCCAGCAATATCACATCGACCGCCGGCAGGCGGAGAATCTGCTGCGCGTCATGTCCCGCTTGGGGCGACGCTCTCTGGCGGCCATCTCCGGACTGCCCCGGCGGCGCGTCGATACGCTGCCCTTTGCCGCTTTGCTGCTGGAGCGCCTGCTGCGCATCGCCCGGCCCGAGGCGGTGATCTTCTCGGCATATGGCCTGCGCGAGGGCTATCTCTTCCACCAATTGCCGCCGTCGCAGCGCCAGCGCGATCCCCTGCTGGCAGCGGCTAGCGAATTGGGCGATCGCGACGGGCGATTCGGGGCCATGGGGGACATTCTGGAGAGCTGGACCGCGCCCCTGTTCGCCGACGAATCGGCAGCGGAGCATCGCCTGCGCCATGCGGTCTGCCGCCTCAGCGACATTGCCTGGCGCGATCACCCGGATTACCGTGCCGAGCAGTCCTTCGACCGCATCCTGCGCCTGCCCATCGGCGGCATCGATCACGATGAGCGCGTCTTTGCCGCTGCCGCCGTGGCCGCCCGATACGCGGGCACATTGGATCCGGTGGCGGGCGAGCCGGTGCTGCGCATGATCGAAGAGCCGGCCATGGCGCGCGCCCTTGTCCTGGGCCTGGCCTTGCGCTTAGCCTATTCGCTCTCCGGGGCGACGCCGAAGCTGCTGGCCCAGAGCGCACTCAGGCTCGTCGGCGAGCGCCTGACACTGGTTCTGCCTCAGAACGGATCGATCATGTACGGCGAAGCCGTGGGCCGGCGGCTGGAAGCGCTCGGCCGCGCGCTGGGCCGGAGCGTGGTGACGGCGAGCGGAAAAGAGCGCCGTTAGGCAGCGCTACCCGAGAGCGAGACCACCTTCACCCGCCGCCCAACGGTTGTCAGCGCCAGCCGGCCGTGTTTTAGCGCGAGTGCATCGGCGCCGAAGATTTCGCGACGCCAGCCGGACATGGCGGGGACATCGGCCTCGTCGTCGGCGGCGATGAGTTCAAGATCGTCGGCGCTGGCCACCAGCTTCTGTGCCACTTCGTGATCCTCGCAACGCATCTTCAATAAGACACGCAGCAGCTCGACCACCGGGCCCAGCCCCGCGGGCAGATCGCGGCGCGGGGGCACCGGCGGCAATTGATTGGCCGGGATGTCCAGGCCGCGCTTGACCGCGGCCAGGATGGCCTGGCCTTGCTTGTTCTCGGCGATCGATCGCGACAGACCGCGGCAGCGGGCAAGTTCGTCGACATTATGCGGGGCGTGGGCGGCGATCTCGCAAAGCGACTCGTCCTTGAGAATGCGCCCGCGCGGCAGATCGCGGCGCTGGGCCTCTTCCTCGCGCCAGGCGGCGATCTCGCGCAGGATGGCGAGCGCCCGGGGCTTGTCGTTGCGGAATTTGATCCGCCGCCAGGCCTCACGGGGCTCCAGGCGGTATGTCGCGGGGCTGATCAGCACCGCCATTTCCTCGGCCACCCATTCGCTGCGCCCTGTTTTGGCGAGGCGGCGCGCCAGATGTTCATAGGCGGGTCTGAGATGGGTGACGTCGGAGAGCGCGTATTGGAGCTGACGATCTGTCAAGGGTCGCTGGGCCCAGTCGGTGAAACGCGAACTTTTGTCGATCCGCGCGCCGGCGAGCTTGGCAGCGAGGTTTTCATAGCTTACGGAATCGCCGAAGCCGCAGACCATAGCGGCCACCTGGGTATCGACCAAAGGTGTCGGGATTTTGCCCGTCAGGTGGAAGAAGATTTCCACGTCTTGACGCGCCGCATGGAACACCTTGGTGACCTTGGTATCGGCCATGAGCTGGTGCAACGGCGCCAGATCGATGCCGGGCGCCAGCGAATCGATGGCGGCGGCTTCATCGGGCCCCGCTATTTGCACCAGACAGAGTTGCGGCCAATAGGTCTTGTCCCGCATGAACTCGGTGTCGATGGCGATAAATTCGGCTTGCCGCTGACGCTGGCAGAAATCGGTCAACGCGGCGTTTTCGGCGATCAGGGTCATCGAGGCTTGCTATACACGGAATTCGGCGGGGGTCCAACCCGCCATCGTCCCCTGCCAAGGCCAGCGGCGAAGCGCCGGAACTGCTCCCGTGAGCGGGCTAATCCCAGGGTTGACAAGATCGAGGCAAAAATGCCTTTTGCCGCGGGCTTTTCGGGATTTGTACGATGCATGCTTATCGCTCTCATACCTGCGGCCAGCTTCGCCTTGGCGATGCCGGCGAGACCGTGCGGCTTTCGGGCTGGGTCCACCGCAAGCGCGACCACGGCAATCTGCTGTTCGTCGATCTGCGCGATCACTACGGGATCACCCAATGCGTTCTGGATACATCGAGCCCGCTCTTTGGCAAGATCGAGGCCGTGCGGCCCGAAAGCGTCGTTAGCCTGACAGGTCGGGTGGTGAAGCGCACGCCCGAGACAATCAATCCGAAGCTGCCCACCGGCGAGATAGAACTCAGGGTCGACGAATATCGCCTGCAGTCTGCGGCCGAAATGCTGCCCCTTCAGGTCAACAGCGACGAGGACAGCAGCGAGGATCTGCGGCTGATGTATCGCTTCCTCGATCTGCGGCGCGATCGCATCCACCGCAATATTCTACTGCGCTCCCAGGTCATCGCCAGCATTCGCCGGCGCATGGTGGAAGGTGGGTTCACTGAGTTCCAGACGCCGATTCTGACCTCGAGTTCGCCGGAGGGGGCCCGCGACTATCTGGTGCCCAGCCGCATCCACCCGGGAAAGTTCTACGCCCTGCCGCAGGCCCCGCAGCAGTTCAAGCAGTTGCTGATGATCGCGGGATTTGACCGCTATTTCCAGATCGCGCCTTGCTTTCGCGACGAAGATGCACGCGCCGACCGCTCGCCGGGCGAGTTCTATCAGCTCGATTTCGAGATGTCCTTCGTGACCCAGGAAGATGTCTTCGCCGCTTTGGAGCCGGTGCTGCATGGCGTGTTCGAGGAATTCAAAGGCAGCCGGCGGGTCAGCCCGCAGCCCTTCGCGCGAATTCCCTATGACGAAGCCATGCTGAAATACGGGTCGGACAAGCCGGATCTGCGCAATCCGCTTCTTATCACCGACGTCAGCGAGATTTTTCGCGACTCCGGTTTCGGAATCTTCGCCAAATCGGTGGCCAGCGGCGGACTCGTTCGCGCAATTCCCGCGCCGGGGACGGCCGAACGCCCGCGCAGCTTCTTCGACAAGCTCAACGAATGGGCGCGCGAGCAGGGCGCGGCGGGGCTGGGCTACATCATTTTCGCCGAAGGCGGCGCCAAGGGCCCCATCGCCAAGAATTTGGATGGGCCGAGGATCGCGGCATTGCGCGAGGCGACCGGCCTCAAGGACGGGGACAGCCTGTTCTTCGTCAGCGACAAGAAGCCGGCGGCCGAAAAATTCGCCGGCGCGGTTCGCGCCAAGCTGGCTCACGAGCTGGGCCTGATCGATGCGGGCGAGTTCCGCTTCTGCTGGATCGTGGATTTCCCCATGTTCGAGCGCGATCCCATTACCGACAAGATCGGGTTCAGCCACAATCCCTTTTCCATGCCCCAGGGTGGCCTGGAAGCCTTGGAAACGAAGGATCCGCTGACGGTCAAGGCCTTCCAATACGATATCGTCTGCAACGGAATCGAACTTTCCAGCGGCGCCATCCGAAACCATCTGCCCGAGATCATGTACAAGGCCTTCGCCATCGCGGGCTACAGCCAGGCGGAGGTGGAGAGCCGCTTCGCCGGCATGCTGAATGCGCTGAAATTCGGGGCGCCGCCCCATGGCGGCTCTGCGCCGGGCATCGATCGTATCGTCATGATGCTGGCCGACGAGCGCAACATCCGCGAAGTCGTGGCCTTCCCGTTGAACCAACAGGCTATGGATCTGATGATGCAGGCGCCCTCCGCCGTGCCGGCAGACCGATTGAAGGAATTGCATATTCGCCTCGATCTGCCGCCGGTAAAGAAATAGCCGACGGACGGACTGCGCCCCAATTTGCTCTCCTGGTTCGACAGGCTCACCATGAGGTTCTTGTTTTCACCTCATACTAAGTCTGGCGAACGATGAGACCGCCAAACTGACCCTCCGATGAGGCGCGTTGCCAAATCGCCTCGCTGCTTCTAGAGTTGGTCACCCCGAAACCGCTGAAGGAATTGACATTGTCGCGACCTGCCGATGACGGATTCAGCCTGCCTGCCGCCTGGGCGCCGCATAGCCGTTGCTGGCTGGCCTGGCCGACGCGGGCGGAGACCTGGGGCGAGCATCTCGACGCGGTGCGCGAAGTCTATTCCGAGGTCGCCAAGTCGATCGCGCGTTTCGAGCCGGTCACCTTCATTACCAAGCCGAAGAATGTCGCCGAGGTCTCGCTCAGCACAGGCACGGGTGTTGCGACGTTGTCGCTGGCGCATGACGATTCGTTCCTCAATGACAACGGCCCGCGTTTCGTGACCGACGGGAAGGGAACCATCGCCGGCGTCAGCTGGCTGTGGAACGCCTGGGGCAATCGCTATCCCGACCACGAGCGCGACGGCGCGGTGGCCGAAGGCCTGCTCGATCATCTTGGGCTGAAGCGCTACGCAGCACCTATGGTGCTGGAAGGCGGCGCGATCGACGTCGATGGGGAGGGGACCCTGATCGCATCAGAACTTGTCCTGTTGAACCCCAATCGAAATCCCAATCTGGATCGCGCCGAGGTCGAACGCCATCTGATGGAATATCTTGGCGCGCGCAAGATCATCTGGCTCGCTGGCGCGCTTGCCGGTGATCCTGCCGGCGGCCTTATCGACAATGTGGCCTGTTTCGTGAAACCGGGCAGCGTGCTGGCGCTGAGTACCGCCGACAGCGCCGACGTCAACCATGCGGCGCTCCAGGACAACATCGCCCGCCTCAAGGCGGCGAGCGACGCCAAGGGGCGCAGCCTGGAGGTCATCGAGATCGAACAGCCGCGCTCGCGCCAGACCGAGGGCGGCCGGCGTCTGCCGCTGTCATATACCAGCCTCTATCTGGCCAATGGCGCGGCCATCGTGCCCGCCTTCGAAGATCCCCAGGACAGCAAGGCCTTCGAGATCTATGGCAAGCTGTTCGCCGGCCGTGAGGTCGTCCAGGTCCCGGCCCGCGAGGTCGCCTTCGGCGGCGCCGGCCTGCGAGCCATCGCGCTGGGCCAACCGGCGGGCCAGCCCGCGACCTAAGCGGTTTTCTCCCCGGCAATTGCCGGGCCCAAATCCCAATCCGGGGCACGCAGGCGATAGCCCACGCCCGTTTCGGTCAAGATCTGTTGCGGGCGCTCCGGATCGGCTTCCAGCTTTTGCCGCAGAGCGCGGATATAGACCCGCAGATACTGGACGTCGGTCTCGCCGCCCCAGACCTCCCGCAGGATGAATTTATGGGTCAGCACCTTGCCGGCATGGGCGACCAGGAGCCGCAGGATGTCGTATTCGCGGGGCGAGAGCCGCACCTCCTCGCCGCGGACCACGACGTTCCGGCGCACGATATCGACGCTTAGATCGCCGCTGCGAAAGACGGCGCGCTCACCTTGCTGCTGCAGGCGATGGCGCAGAGCCGCCCGCACGCGGGCGTGGAGTTCGTCGACGCCGAAGGGCTTGGTCAGATAGTCGTCGGCGCCCAGATCGAGGGCCGCCACCTTGCCCCGCTCGTCGGTCCGGCTCGACAGCACGATGATGGGAATTGTCGAGCCCAGCTCGCGCAGCTGGCGGATCACCTCGAAACCATCGATGCCGGGCAATCCCAGATCGAGAATCAGCACGTCCATGGGGCCGCGCCGCAGCGCGTCCAAAGCCGGCTCGCCGTCCTCGGCCTCCACGACGTGATAGCCCTGGGCACTTAGGCTCGTGCGCAGGAAGCGCCGGATCGCCGGCTCGTCGTCGACGATAAGGATGCGCAGCTGGATGGTCGCCGCCGTCACGCGGCGTCGCCCTGGAGCGAGATAGGCTGGGCGGGCACCGGCAAGGTGATGGTGAATACCGCACCCGGGCGATCCGTCCGGTTGCCCGCGACGATGTGGCCGCCGACGGCCTCCACGAAGCCTCGACAGATGGCCAGGCCAAGACCGGTGCCGGCGCGCCGGCGATCGGTGGCATGCACGCGATAGAATTTGTCGAAGACGCGCTCGATATCGCTGAAGGGAATGCCATCGCCCTCGTCGAGCAACTCGAGGCGCACGGTCTGGCCTTCGGCCTCGGCGCGCAAACGGATGACGGAACCGCAGGGCGCATATTTGGCCGCATTGTCCAGCAGATTGAACAACACCTGTTCGAACAGGACGACGTCGAGCTTCAGCATCGGCAGATCGGGCACAAGGAGCACGTCGATGCGATGCCCGGCCAGGATCTTGTTGGCTCGCTGCAGGGCGCTGCCGACGATTTCGGACAGATCGACCATGCTGGTCCGCGCCACGATGGCCCCGGATTCGATCCGCGTCATGTCCAGCAGATTGCCTATGAAGCGATTGAGGCGCTCTGCCTCTTCCTGGATGGTGGCGATCATCTCGCGCTTGGCGGACTCGTCAAGGTCATCGGGCTGGGTCTTCAGGCTGGTTGCCGCCCCCAGGATGGAGGCCAGCGGCGTGCGCAGATCGTGGGAGATCGAGGTCAGTAGGGCCGAGCGCAACCGGTCGGTCTCCGCCGCCAGGCGGGCACGATCGACATCCTGGGCCAGGTTGATGCGCTCGATGGCAAGTGCGGCCTGGTCGAGGAGGGCATCGAGCATTCGCCGTTGGTCCGTTCCCAGCAGGGGGCCCGGCCGCTCGCTGTCGAGGCCGACCACGCCCACGACGCCGCGTCCCGTGCGCATGGGCAGGTGAAGCCACTTTCCCTCGCCCAGCGTATCGGCGCCGCGACCGGCGGGAAGATTGTTCTGGCGGCACCAGCGCGCCGCCGCCAGCTCCGCATCATCGCACTTGTCGTCCTGCGGGCTGGAGGCCCGCAGTACCAGATCGGCGCCCGCGGGCAACAGCAGCCGGACCCTGACCTTCAGCATCAAGGCGATCTGATCGGCGCTTGCGCGCAACAGATCGTCCAGCGAAACCGCGCCGCTGAGCTTGCGGCTGAAGAGATAGAGATCCTCCATGGTGAGGGCGCGCTGGCGCGCCGCGATGGCCTGGCTGCGCACGCGCGAGGTGAGGTTGCTAACGATCACGGCGACGATGACGAAGAAGAACATCGCCACCACATTCTCCGGGTCGGCGATGGTGACGGTATAGAGGGGCTGCAGAAAGAAGATGTTATAGACAATTACGGCGACCAGGCTGCCGAACAAGGACGGCCAAAGACCATAAGCGACGGCGCTCGCAAGAACCGCGGCCAGGAACACCAGGGCGATGTTCGGGCTGGCCAGAAACTGGCGCAAGACCAGTCCGATGCAGAGCGCGCCGGCGACCATGCCCAGCGTGCCGACATAGGCCTTCCAGTCGGATGCCTCGCGATCGGTCCTGGCGGCGACCACGCGCTCATGGGCCAGCGTCCCCGCCTCCGATTGCGGGGCGATCACGTCGACGCTGATATCGTCGGCAGCTTGGATCAATTGGTCGGTGATCGAGGCGCTCAGCAGGGTCAGCCACCGCGGCCGGTACGATCTGGCGATGACGATATGGGTAAATCCGTGGGTCCGGGCATAGTCGATGATCCCGCCCGCGACGGTCTCGGCCGGAACGGCAACAGCCTCGCCGCCCAGCCGTTCGGCCAAGCGCAGCCCATCGGCAACCGCATCGCGTTTGCGCTCGGGCCGCCGGCGCTCGGCGTCTTCGATGTGGATGGCGGTCCAATCCGCGCCCAGCCTGTCGGCCAGACGCCGGGCGTGATGGACGAGGGCCAGGGAACTCGCATTCTCATCGACGCAGACGAGAACGCGATCGCCCCGGTTGCCGATCGGTCGGTCTTCGCGGTCGAAGTTTCGTTCCCTCATCGACGGGCGCCTAAAGCACTTGAAGAGCGAGGATCAAGGCTACACCAATCGGCCAGGCATTCTATATGCCCTGTTTATTCTGCGGGGCTGGATTCGGCATGGATCGTTTAGGCGGAATGACGGTTAACTCGCTGCTTCGCACCCGTCGTCTTCTAAGGTCCTTGCCATGCCCAGACTTGGTCGGGAAATCGGCCGCCACGTCGAATACCTGATCCTGAACGATCCTCACCCCGATGGTCCGGTGGTCGGGTTTTTCAGGGAGTTGCCCATCGCGGCGGCCGTCGTCGACCACTTCGGGCGACGCTATATCTATGCCGGGGTTGCCTCGCGCCGGCGCAATGGCCAGTACGACATCGATTCATTGGCCCGGGGCGAGCGGCTGGTCGAGCCCGGCCTGGTCTATCGCTACCACGATGCCGGCTCGCGCTAGCGCCTGATCGTCTTAAGCCAATTCGGCTTTAGGCGTGAATCTCGCTCAAGGACGGCGAAAATCCGATCCGGGCCCAATTGGCCCGGTTCTGGCCAAAGGTTACGACATATATACGGCATATATATCGGACCCCCACCGGCGATAATCGATTTTATATGGGCCCAGGACCCAAGCTGTCGTCGGTGAATCGGCAGAGGGTAGCGCGGTGGACTCCAGGGGATTTCGG
>WNFP01000882.1_pt1 | contig 38575 bp, 29 predicted proteins | sample 5400201 | NCBI WGS metagenome assembly WNFP01 (sample SAMN13153355, study PRJNA577476) | soil metagenome | isolation source: 115 cm saprolite under Madrone tree | place: USA:California | collected 2016-06-14 | reverse complement strand
GGGGGGGGGGGGGGGGGGGGGGGGGCGGACACGCCACGTCGATGCGCTCGGAAACCAAGACGAATTGCTCGCAGTGCGGGAAGGAGACCACCGTTCCCTTCCGTCCCACACAAGGCCGGCCGGTGTTTTGCCGAGAATGCTTCCAGCAGCGCCGGGCGATGGGCGCGGCGTAAAGCAACAACTAGAACAATCGATCGAACCAGGGAATGCTTCGCGTGGGACGGATAGACCTATCTGTCCCACTTTTTTCGGTTCCTTCAAGCGCAACTACATTCCATCAAAAACCGCCTATCCCCATGGGCGTCGAGTCGGGAAAGAGCTTCTGGCTTGTTTCTCCCCCGCGAATCGAAGGGCATGTGCCGTGGCTCGCCGCGAACGCCTCCGGGCCGCAGCAAGTCACCGACACCCAGGACGGCGCTGCCAACCAGCGGAGGCGTGCATTTTCAAGGCGCGACGCGGTATGATATCTAACTCGGAGTCCCCAAACGAGACCAAGAGACCCGGAGGGCCATCCCATGGCTCACCGCTTCACCATCGGCGTCGAAGAAGAATTCCAAATCATTGATCCTGCGACCTGCGAATTGCGTTCGCACGTCAGCCAGCTGGTCTCCGCGGCTTCCCCGGACATCGCCGAGCAGGTGAAGCACGAGCTGCACCAGTCCCTCGTAGAGACCGGCACGCGCATCTGCGAGAACGTCGGCGACCTGCGCATTGAAATGCACCGCACGCGCGGCGAACTCGTCGCCGCTGCCGAACGCGCCGGACTTCAGGTGGCAGCGGCGGGCACGCACCCCTTTTCGAGCTGGATCGACCAGGTCATCTCTCCCGGCGAACGCTATCAGCATATCGTCGAGGAGATGGGCCAGCTGGCGCGCTCGCTGCTCATCTTCGGCATGCACGTGCACGTGGCCATGCCGGACAAACAGACGACCATCGATATGATGAACGGCGTAAGCTATTTCCTCCCGCACCTCCTCGCGCTTTCCACCAGTTCACCCTTTTGGATGGGCAGAAATACGGGGCTCAAGTCGTTCCGCACCACAGTGTTTCGCCGGTTCCCGAGGACTGGCCTACCGGAGCAGTTCGAATCCTGGAGCGCCTACGAAGATTTCGTAAACCTGCTCGTGAAGTTGAACTCCATCGACAACGGCAAGAAGATTTGGTGGGACGTCCGCCCGCACCCCACCTTCGGCACGCTGGAATTCCGCTTGTTCGATGTCTCGACGCGAGTCGAGGAGGCCGTGGCCATCGCGGCGCTGACCCAGGCTATCATTGTGAAGCTGCACCGCCTCTACCAGGCCAACATGAGCTGGCGGCTGTACCGCCGCGCGCTGATCGAGGAGAACAAGTGGCGCGCGGCGCGATACGGCATTGATGGAAAACTCATCGACTTCGGCAAGGAAGTCGAAGTGCCCATGCGCCAGCTGGTTCCCGAATTGCTGGAATTTGTGGATGACGTCGTCGATGATCTGGGCAGCCGCAGCGCCGTCGAATACACGCACACGATCATGAAGGAAGGCACCAGCGCGGACCGACAGTTGCGCGTATATCAGGAGAGCGGCGATTTGCAAGCAGTGGTCCGGCATCTGGTTGCCGAAACGCGCGGCGGCGTCACCGAGCCGCGCCCTTCCTCAGCACATGCGGTGAATTGACGGCCATCGAAAAGCGGCCGTTCCTGACAGGAGCACGAACATGAAAACGGTTGGCCTTCTCTGCGGGCGGGAATACAGCTTTCCTCCCGCTTTTATCGAGCGCGTCAAGAAGCTCGGCGCCAGGGACGGCGTGACCGCCGAAATGGTGAAGCTGGGCGGCACGCGCATGGGCGAGCCCGCACGATATAGCGTCATCGTCGACCGCATCTCGCATGAAGTCGAGTATTACCGCGGCTATTTGAAGCACGCCGTTCTTCAGGGAACCTACGTCATCAACAATCCGTTCTGGTGGACCGCCGACGACAAATATTTCAACTACTCGATGGCCTCCAAGCTGGGAATCGCCATCCCCAAGACCGTGCTCCTGCCGCAGAAGGGTTATCCGAGCAGCGTGGATATCACCGCCGAATCGCTCCACAACCTGGAATATCCCGTGGACTGGGACGGGCTGCTCGATTACGTCGGACGGCCCGCCATCTTAAAGCCTTTTTCGGGTGGCGGCTGGAAGCACGTCTACAAAGTGAACAACAAAGAGGAACTCCTTGCCGCGTACGACCAGACTTCGCCGTACTGCATGACCCTTCAGGAATTCATTGATTTCAATCAGTATGTGCGATGCTTCACTTTCGGCAAAACGGACATCGTCCCTGTCCACTATGACCCCCAGGAACGCAAATACTTGGTCGACCATCAATATCTGACGCCGGAGCTCGGCGCGCGCGTGGTGAAAGATGCGCAGACGATCAACCAAGCGCTGGGCTACGAAATGAACACCATCGAGTTCGCCGTCAGAGGCGGGGTGCCCTACGCCATCGACTTTCTGAATCCCGCGCCTGATTTCGAGCGCGACCGCATCACGGAATTCTATTTCGAACATGTGGTGGAAAAAATGGCCCGGCTGGTGATCGACCGCGCCCTCAACGGCAAGGCTTCGAGTCCCTGGCCAAGTTGGGAAGAGATGCTTGGCATCGGAGCAGCCGCGGGATTCACGGGAGCGCCAAAGAGCACCTCGGCCGGGCAGAGGTCTGCGGCCGCTCCGGCGGGGTCGGTAAGGGGATCGTGATCGAATGACCAGCGCTCCAACACCTCGGATACTGCCTCGGTCTCCCATTGAGGAATGGCACGCCATTTTGAAAACTACGCTTGTGCGTTTGCCTGCGCTCCCGGAAGATTTGGTCAAGCGCATGCGCGGAGCCAAGCTTACCTTTGGCAATCGCGTTCATTGCCCTTTTCTGCGCCCGTTTTTTCTTTCCCCTGAAGACGAAGAGCGCGTGAGAACCGTGGCGGAGACCATCGCGGATCTCGGCGAGCGCATCACCAGCACAGCGCTCGACGACAAGAATCTCTTTGCGCAGTTCCATCTGCGGGAGGAAGAGGAACGTCTTGCTCGGATTCCCACGGGATACGGGCGGGCCAGCACGGCCTCGCGCCTGGATGCGTTTTTGCTTCCCGACTCGCTGAAATTTGCGGAATACAACGGCGAATCGCCGGCGGGTGCAGGCTACGCGGAAGTGCTTGCGGAGATCTTCCGCGAGCTCCCGATGATGAATAAGTTTGCGCAAGCGTATGAAGTTCACTCTTACCCTCTCAGCGCCAAGCTCCTCGACGCTCTGGTGATGAGCTACCTGGACTGGGGAGGATCGTCCACCAAGCCGCAGATTGCCATCGTGGACTGGGAAGACGTGCCGACCGTGAGCGAGTTCGAAATCCTCCAGCAGCGCTTCGAGAAAATGGGCATCCCCACGCTCATTGCCGATCCGCGCCAACTGGAGTGGGACGGCAAATCGCTGGTAGCACAGGACAAGAAGATCGATCTCGTCTACCGCCGTGTGCTCATCAATGACATCGTGGCCAAGCCTGCCGAGTGTTCCGCGCTGGTCAAGGCTTACGCGGCGAACGCCGTGTGTGTGGCCAATAGCTTCCGCTGCAAGATTCCGCATGTGAAGGCGTTTTTCGCCGTGCTGACCGACGAGCAAAACGGCGCCCTCTTCTCCCACGGCGAGCGCGAACTGATCCGCCGGCATATTCCCTGGACCCGCGTCGTCGCGGACGTCAAGACGGCACATTACGGCCAGCCCATCGAATTGCTCGCCTTCATTCGTAAAGAGCGCGAAAACATGGTGCTTAAGCCCAGTGATGAATATGGCGGGGCCGGTGTGACCCTCGGCTGGGAAACCGAGGAGGCCGCCTGGGACGCGGCGATCGAGCTTGCACTTTCCTCAAAGAACGGCGCGTGGATCGCCCAGGAACGTATTCCCATCCGCCGCGAAGTCTTCCCTTACATTGCGGACCGCGGCAAAGTCGATTACCGCGACATGCTGGTGGATTTCGCTCCGTACTTGTTCCGCGGAAAACTTTGTGGCTTTCTCACTCGCCTCAGCGCCACGGGCCTCGCCAACGTAACCAGCGGTGGCGGGCAGGTTCCGGCGTTCCGCGTGTCCCCACATGGCCAGCGGGCCACCCAGGGATATTGATGAGCTTGCCTGGCCGCATCTTCCGTCCATGTACCGGCCGAACGGCCAGGTGAAAGATAAAGACCCACGGGCAGGCTGGCGCTAGAAAATCCGCGCAATTCAAGTAGAATTAACTGGATGAAATTCGGTTCCCCACAAGAGGAATTGATGCCCGGCGCGCGCAACGCCGTGGAAACATGCCTGGGCGTGCGCCCCGGTGAACACGTGGCCTTGATTGCCGATGAAGCCAGCCGGGCCGTGGCGGCCAGCATCGCCGCCGCTCTGGACGAGCGGCGCGCCCCCTATACCGGCTTGCTTCTGGAAGAGTTTGGACCGCGGCCGATGAAGGCTGCGCCCGAGAGTGTCCTCGACGAGCTGGAAACGGCGGATGTCGGCGTGCTGTGCATGACGCCCCAGCCGGGTGAACTGGCAGCGCGTATGGCCATCGTAAGAGTGGTCGAGCGCCGCCAGATTCGTTACGCGCACATGGTCGGTGTCACCCCCGAGATCATGCAGCAGGGCATGCGCGCGGATTACCGCCTGGTGGATCAACTGAGTGAAAAGTTGCGCGCGCGCATGCTTCGCGCTGAAACCCTCACGGTAAAGACCGAAGCAGGGACGAAGATTGCTGCGCATTTCGACCGCGGCCTCGACTGGGTGAAGACCAGCGGGCTCATCAGCCCACGCTACTGGTCGAACCTTCCGGCCGGCGAAGTTTTCACCACGCCGGCGACGGTGGACGGCACTTTTGTTTGCGACGCGACGGCCGGCGATCACTTCAACGGAAAATATGGCGACCTGCAGGCCACCCCGTTGATGCTGGAGATCCAGGGCGCGCGGCTCATCGGGGTCACCTGTGCCCGCAAGGATTTGGAGCAGGAATTCTGGGATTACTGCCACACCGACGAAAACAGCGACCGGGTGGGCGAGCTTGCGTTTGGCACCAACCTGGGCTTATCCGCGATGATCGGTATTCTGCTGCAAGATGAAAAATTCCCGGGTGTGCATATCGCCTTCGGCGATCCCTACGGCAGCCAGACCCACGCCAACTGGAAATCTAGGACCCATGTCGACGTGCTTACCCGCAACTGCGACGTGTGGATTGACGACGACCAAGTCATCGAAAAAGGCCACTACCAACTCGAACATTTGGGCCTGCGCTAAGATCCTCGCTCCAACCGCGAAACGATCACAAACAATTCTTAGAAGAGTTGCGAGACGTATTCCTTCATCTGGTGCTTCCAGTAGGGCCAGTCGTGGCCGCCCTGCGGGCCCCAGTTGTCCAGCGAATGACGGATGCCCTTGCTGGAGAGAACTTCTGAGAGGCGGTAGGTAGGCCCACTGTTCTCCCAAGGACCCGTACCGGTGCTGAGGTGAATGTCACAACTTGCGATCCGCTCGTAGAACCAGGGGTCGCTGGCGTTCGAGAGGTAATCGACGGGATTGTTGAAATAAAAATTGTCGTCGTACATGCCGTCCATGAAGTTCCGCAGGTCGTAGACCCCGGACATGGCGAAGCAGCGTTTGATGACGTCGGGGTGCTTGAAGAGACTGTTGGCGGCGTGGTACGCGCCAAACGAAGCACCCATCGTGGAGATTGCAATGCCTGGCGACTGGCAATTATTCCATATAAACGGAACCACCTCCTCGCGCAGATAGGAATCAAAAGCTACTTGGACGTAGCTGCGGTGAAACGGGTGCGCGCTCTTGTTGTAAAAGCTGTGCCCATTGATCGAATTCACGGAAAAGAATTTGATTCTTCCGGCATCGATGAAATCTGCAAGTGCGCCGACCATGCTCTGGCCTTCGAGTTCCGACTCGTCACCGGCGCTGGTGGGGAAACCCAGGAGCGGCGGGCCCCAATGCCCGTAGACAACCACGCCCAGCTCCATGCCGAGCCGGTGAGAGTACCAGCGGTGATATTCACGTTTCATCGATTGCCTCTTGGTTGTTGCGGGGAAAAGAAAGTATGCCAGCGGAGCAGGTTCCGGGCAATCGCTTCGGATGAACGGAAGTTTCAATCCCCAGTGGCCTCCGTAGATGGGTGCGGACATTTTTCCATCCACTCGAGGAGTCCAAGCCCATGGGAGTTGGGGGTCTTCACGGCCATCGCCGATGCCGCCGACCGAGCGGAAGCGAGCCGACCTCGGCGAAGGCTACGATATCGTGCTACTCACGAACATCTTTCACCACTTCGACATGGCGACTTGCGAAAGGCTGATGCGCCGCGTTCATGCGGCGTTGAAGGGTGGCGGAAAGGCCATCACCCTGGAATTCGTGCCCAAGGAAGACCGCATAACCCCGCCCATGGCCGCGGCCTTCAGCCTCATCATGCTGGCAGGAACTGATTCGGGCGACGCCTAGACCTTCTCGCAATATGAGAAGATGTTCAGGAATGCCGGGTTCGTGAGAACGACAGAGCATGCCGTTCCGGACTCGCCGCAGCAATTGCTGCTCTCGGAGAAATAGGGAACCATCGTGAAGAAAAAAAACAAGCGGATCACTAAAAAGAAAAGCACCGGGACCAATCACGATCAGGCGTTGCGCGAGCAGCTCGTCGCTCTCCTGAAAGGCGGCGGGGCGCACGTGCACTTCATGGATGCGCTGGATGGTTTTCCCGAAGCGAAACGAGGAACCTTCGTCGAAGGCTTACCGCATACGGGATGGCAGTTAATTGAGCATGTGCGCATTGCGCAGTGGGACATTCTGGAATTCAGCCGCGACCCCAAGCACGTCTCGCCTGGATTTCCCGAGGGCTACTGGCCGAAGACGCCCGTACCGCCGGACCAAGCCGCCTGGCAAAAGTGCGTCGAAGCATTCCAGCACGATCTTAACGAAATGATCAAACTGGTGAGCAATCGGAAAACGGATTTGTGCATGGTGCTTCCGCACGGAGATGGGCAGACGATATTGCGCCAGGCACTTCTGCTGGCCGATCACAACGCCTATCATCTGGGTCAGCTGATCGATCTGCGGCGTGCGCTGGGTGCCTGGCCGGAGTCGTGATCCCGGGGGCCGTTCGGCGAAAACGGAAATTACGGTCAGTAAGGCGTTTTGTTTTCCTGTTGCTTCCATGCCGAGAAAATAGCGAGGGAATCGTCGCGGAGAAGCTGCGTCATCGGAATGCGCCGCCCGGCGGGTGCGATATTCAGCTCATGATAGATGAAGGCGTCATCGAAACCGGCGTCCGCGGCGTCGGCAGCCGTTGCGGCGTAGAGAATTCGCGCCGGGCGGGCCCAGTAAATCGCGCCAAGGCACATGGGGCAAGGTTCGCAGGTGGTATAGAGTTCGCAGCCGCTGAGTTGAAAATCAGCGAGAACGCGGCAGGCCTCGCGGATGGCCACGATTTCCGCATGCGCAGTTGGATCGTTCGTGCGAGTGACGCGGTTTGTGCCTTCAGCAATGATGCGGTCTTCTTTTACGATCACGGCAGCGAACGGCCCGCCGCTCGCCGAGCGAACGTTCTCGAGCGCCAGCGCGATGGCGCGCCTCATGAAGTCTCTGGACATGTCGTGTTGTACCGCCGTGTTTAGAGAATGTACTGTCCGGTCCAAAATCGCAATGCGCCACCTTTCCCGCTTCGCCTGACTCCCGACCGATCGGCGCGGCATGCTTCGCGCCCGCCGGGCTTGCAAGAAAACGGATTGGCGGTAGGATGGAGCCTGGTATTAGCTCATTTTGCAGCCATTTTCGTCCGTGGCGGAGCGAGGGCACATGATTCATATCGACAATATTTCGAGCGGCGATCGTGAAATAGGCAGCGACCGGCGCGGATTCCTCAAAGGCATGCTCGGAGCGGGTGCCTTTGTATTGAGCATTGGCCTCATGCCGGAGCAGCTGTTGGCTCGATCCGCAGATGCCAGCGCCTCGGATGGCATGACCAAGGCGCCCTTGAGGCCGAACGTGTACCTGGCGATCGATGTGGATGGAACCGCGTACATCATCGCGCACCGCTCGGAGATGGGAAGCGGGAGCCGCACGGCGCTGCCGCGCATCGTGGCGGACGAGCTGGATGCGGACTGGGCACGCGTGAAGCTCGTGCAGGCCACCGGTGACGAAAAATACGGCGATCAGGATACCGATGGATCGCATTCGGTGCGGAGTTTCTTCGACGTCTTGCGGGAGTCCGGCGCAACCGCGCGGCTGATGCTGATACGAGCCGCGGCGGCCGAGTGGAGTGTACCGGCCGCGGAATGCACAACAAGTCCGCACACCGTAGTGCACAAGCCGTCGGGGAAAAAACTGGGTTACGGAGAACTCGCAGCGGCGGCGGCGAAATTGGAGGTTCCCAAAAAGGAAGACGTAAAGCTGAAGCCACGAAACGAGTGGCGATACATCGGCAAAGGTACAACGAGCTACGACCTCAAGGACATGTGCACCGGGAAAGCGGCGTACGGGCAGGATACGCACATGGCAGGAATGCTGTATGCGAGCGTGGCACATCCCCCGGTCTTCGGCAGCAGTGTGAAGTCCGTCGATGACCAAGCGGCGCTAGGCCTCGCAGGTGTGAAGCAGACAGCGACAATCGATGCATTTAAGCCTCCCATCGGCTTTCAGGCCCTCGGTGGCGTGGCGGTGTTGGCTGACAACACTTGGGCGGCGATCGAGGGACGGAAAAAGCTGAAGATCGAGTGGGAGAAGAGCCCGCACAGCGTTTGGAACTCGGAGGCGTACAAGAAAGAGCTGCAGGATACGGCGCGGAAAGCAGGCAAAGTGGTGCGTGAGAACGGCGACGTAGAGGCGGCATTCGCAACTGGCGGAAAGATCGTCGAGGCGGAGTATTACACGCCGTTGCTGGCGCATGCCGCGATGGAGCCGCCGGCCGCGCTGGCGGTATACCGCGACGGTAAAGCTGAAGTGTGGGCGCCGACGCAAAACCCCCAGGGCGCGCGGGATGCCATCGGACAAGCGCTGGGATTGAAGAAGGAAGATGTGACCGTTCATGTGACGCTGCTCGGAGGCGGATTCGGCCGGAAATCGTTTCCCGACTTTGCAGTGGAAGCGGCAGTGCTCTCGAAGAAAACGGGAAGGCCCGTGAAAGTGGTCTGGAGCCGGGAAGACGATATCAAGTTCGATGCCTACCACTCCGTGGCGGCGATGTATATGAAGGCAGCACTGGGACCCGATGGAAGACCCACGGCATGGTTGCAAAGGACCGTGTTTCCGCCCATCGGATCGACATTCGACGCCAGTGCAAATTATTCCGCGCCGGACGAACTTGGGCTGGGTTTCACGGATGTCCCGTTCGCCGTGGCTAGCTTTCGCGCGGAAAACGGACCGGCGACCACCCACATGCGAATCGGTTGGTTCCGGTCGGTGGCCAACATCTATCATGCCTTCGGAATTCATTCGTTTGCGGATGAACTGGCGCATGCGGCGGGGAGAGATCCGCTCGAATACCTCCTGCAACTGCTCGGACCAGATCGCGTCGTGCCAAGGACTGAACTTCCAAAAGAATTTCCGAATTACGGCGCAGCGTACGAGCAGTATCCCATCGATAGCTCGAGATTTCGCCGGGTGCTGACGCTGGCTGCGGAGAAGGCCGGCTGGGGAAGAGAGAAGCCGGGTAACGGATACGGGATCGGTCTGGCGATGCACCGTAGCTTCCTGACCTATGTGGCGACGGTAGTGCAGGTGCAGGTGGATGAGGCGGGCCATGTGCACATCAAGCGTGTGGATACGGCCGTGGATGCGGGTACCGTCGTGAATCCGGAAATGGTGCGCCAGCAGTTTGAGGGCGCGGCGGTTATGGGAACGAGCTTGGCTCTTTATGGAGAGATAACGGCGACGAACGGCGTCGTTGACCAATCCAATTTCGATACCTTCCAGATGGCACGGATGAACAGTGCGCCCCGGGAAACCAACGTCTACATCGTGCCGAGCGATGCGCCACCGGCTGGAATTGGTGAACCCGGGGTGCCGCCGTTTGCCCCCGCGCTATGCAACGCGATTTTTGCCGCGACCGGAAAACGCGTCCGGGAATTGCCTCTTTCCAGGGCGGGACTGGCCTAAGCATCTCGCGCGGACAGTTGACATCCTCCCGGCCATGAATGGCAGGGATTCCACGGAGTCCCCGCGGGTTTTGCGGGTTCCTCCCACAACCGCCTTCCTTCAGCGGAGGATTACCAAGAGGCTTAACTTTCGGGCTATCCGCCCGTAGGTCTTTTGGACGCGAAGAATATATACCATGCCGAAGAGAAAGGCAGTCGCTTATCCCGGCCTGAACGCCGGGAATTGCGCTCACCATGAGGTCAAGAAACTCGGGACGAGCCCGGAGCGGTAGCCGTACTCGCGCGCACAACCAAACTCGGCTCAACAATGATTTCCTTTGGATAGGGCGCATTCGGGGGCGCCGTGATGCGCTGGAGCAGTGTCTCTGCCGCGATCACGCCCATTTCGCGCAAGGGCTGCCGAACGGTTGTTAGGGCTGGATTTTGAAAAGCGGCACTCTGAATGTCGTCGAAACCCACAACGGACACATCCTGGGGAATACGGCGGCCGGCTTCACGCAGCGCCTGGACCGCGCCGATCGCCGAAATATCATTGAACGCAAAGAGACCGGTGAAGAGTTCACCCGAGGCGAGAAGTTTCTTAGTGACCTGATATCCGAGCTCCGGTGAGGAAGATTCCCCTTCCAGCTGGACAACCAGGCGGTCTTTGATCTGAATACCCAGGACTTCCGCCGCGCCCCGGACGGAGTCCCAGCGCACGGCAGTATCGGAGCTGAATTCCTGCCCCTTGATGAAGGCCATGTGGCGATGGCCAAGCGTTGTGAGATGCTCCAGCGCGAGCGAAGCGGCCTGGGAATGATTGAGAACAATGTTTGTCACTCCGGGCACATCGCGGTGGCCTGAGACTGCCACGAGTGGAACCTGGACACCCTCGGTAAAGGCGGTGTCAACTGCTATCAGACCCTCCACCGCCCGCTGCTGCAGCAGAAGCGGATACTCTTCGATAAGCTCGCTGCGATGCCGGTGGCTCACCACAAAATAGAAGTAGCCCTCCTCGAGCAGATGATCCTCAATCCCCGACATGACCAGGGCCGCGTACCCCTCGCTGATTTCCGGCACCACCACGCCGATGGTGTAGCTTCGCTGCTGACGAAGTGACCTGGCAAGCTGATTCGGTCGGTAATTCAGTTCGCGGGCGGCCTGACGGATCAAGTCCTGGGTGCGCTGGGGAATGGATTTTGCAGCCGGAGACCGGTTAATGACCAGAGAGACGGCCGCCTGTGAAAGCCCCAAGTGTTCGGCGAGCGACCGCAAACTGACACTTTGTCTTGCAGGTTTTCGCGGGTGCGGGGCAGGGCCTGATTTGGGGCGCAGCATAGTGGGGTGTCCGGTGTGGTAGTTTCGCATATCGAACCGCAGCGGGACAAGCCCTACAATCGGCTCGCCAGCCGGCGTGAGGCGCTATGCTAGCTCCTTGAACTATCCGCTAAATCGGTTTAGTATGCTCTTTTCAAAACCGAGCGGAAGCCCCTGTACGCATCGGCGCCGGACTGGATTCTCAGGGTTAGCGATGCTTGTCTCGGTCTGAAGCTTGGTCATGGGCAGTTGACGTGGGCCTAAATCGGGCCGCTTTGTTGTCTGCCCAGGACCTCCGAAAACGGTTTGTTCCGGGATCCGACCGAATCACTGGAGTGTTTCAAACGTGACTTCGCTGCCACATCGTTCCGCACTCGTGGTGCTGGTACTGTTATTCAGCCAAGCGGCCCTGGCGCAAACGAAATCTTCTCCTTTCGTCGCGCGAGAGACGCATGTCCGTGCCAGCTTATCCGACCCAAGTTCCGAAGAAAAAGTGGAAGCCCTTCTTCGAAAGATGATGCTCGAGGAAAAAGTTGGGCAGTTAGTCCAATACTCCGCCGGACAGCCGACCGGGCCTGGCACCGGTCGCACGGATTATGAGGACATGATCCGGAAGGGGGAAGTCGGGGCGCTGTTTAACGTTACTAAAGCGCGCGACGTAAATGTCTTCCAACGCATCGCCGTAGAGCAATCCCGATTGCACATTCCGCTGCTGTTTGGCCTGGACGTGATTCATGGATTTCGAACGGAGTTCCCGATCCCCTTGGGTCTAGCCTCCAGCTGGGATCCGGAATTGGTGGAACGAACGGCGCGTATAGCGGCACGTGAAACATCGGCGAGCGGAATTCGCTGGACATTTTCTCCGGTGATTGACATCGCAAGAGACGCACGCTGGGGAAGAATCGCCGAAGGATCTGGTGAAGACCCTTATCTTGGGGCGGCCCTGGCCCGGGCCTATGTGCGCGGTTATCAGGGCGCGCGGCTGGATGCGGCTGACAGTATCGCGGCGTGCCCCAAGCACTATGTTGGCTACGGCGCTGCGGAAGGCGGCCGTGATTACAATGCGGTGGAACTTTCCGAACACACTTTGCGGCAATTTTATTTGCCGCCATTCGAAGCCGCAGTCGATGCCGGCGCTGCCACCCTCATGAGCGCGTTTAATTCGCTGAACGGGATACCCTCCTCCGCAAATCCCTTCACCCTGAAACAGATTTTGCGGAAAGAGTGGGGATTCCAGGGACTGGTGGATAGCGATTGGACCTCGGTCGCCGAACTCATGGCACACGGAATCGCCAATGATGGCGCGACCGCCGCACGCAAGGCCTTTCTTGGCGGTGTTGATATGGACATGGCCAGCAGTCTTTACCACGAAAATCTCACGCAACTGGTGCGCTCCGGGGAAGTTCCGGAGGCCGCCGTGGACGAGGCCGTGCGGCGCGTGCTGCGCGTGAAATTCGGGCTGGGTCTATTCGAACATCCCTATGCAGACGAGACCCGCGAAGCGGGGGCGATGGTTCAACCCGAGAGTCTGGCTTTGGCGCGCACCGCTGCTGAACGATCCTTCGTGCTGCTGAAGAATGCGCGCTTCCCGGGGGAAACGCCTGTTTTGCCGCTCTCGGCCGAGGCGAAAACCGTTGCTCTGATCGGCCCGCTGTCTGACGATCCCCGCGACATGCTGGGTTGCTGGTCCGGGCAAGCGCGGCCCGAAGACGTCATCACTTTGCGTTCTGCGCTCACGCAGAAGCTTGGGGCGGAACGCGTTCGTTATGCAAAAGGGGCGGAGATCATCGGCGGATCGACTGAGCAAATAGCAGAAGCTGTGAAAGCTGCGGAGCAATCCGATGCCGTGATTCTGGCCTTAGGAGAAAGCGCTCCAGAGATGACGGGTGAAGCGGCGTCGCGCGCGCATCTTGGTCTGCCGGGACAGCAACAGCAACTTCTGGAGCAAGTCGTCCGAACCGGGAAGCCTGTCGTTCTGGTGCTGTTCAGTGGGCGGCCGCTGACACTTCCGTGGGCGTTTGAACGAGTGCCCGCGGTTCTGGCCGCGTGGTTTCCCGGCGTCCAAGCCGGGCCCGCCCTGGTGCGCACAATTTTTGGCGAGGCGAATCCAGTCGGGAAGCTGGTGGTGAGCTGGCCGCGAAGCGTCGGACAAGAGCCTCTGTACTACGACGCCCTGAGTACGGGGCGCCCGACGGGTCAAATCGACTTAACTCATCCCCCGAAGAATGGAGCCGACAAATTCGTCTCGCGTTACATCGACGAGCAGAACACCCCGCAGTTCCCTTTCGGCTACGGGCTGTCGTATTCCAGCTATCGCTACGGGGACCTCAAGCTCGAGAAGACCCAGCTGAGTGCGAAGACGCTGAATGAACAACTGAGCGAGCGCGCCGCAAGGACGGTTATGAGCGTCAACTCTGAGATTACCAACACGGGAACACGAGCGGGGGAGGAAACCGTCCAGCTTTACTTGCGGTTCGAAGGAACTAGCATGGCGCAGCCGGTCCGGGCGCTCTGTGGTTTCCAGCGTATTGCGCTTGCTCCCGGTGAAACGAAAAAAGTGACGTTCACTCTCGGGCCCGAAGCATTGGCCATCTGGAACGATCAAAACAAGTTCGCCGCCGAGCCGGCGCGCGTCACGCTGTGGGCAAGTCCGGACTCCAGTAGTGGTTCCGAAGCGACACTCCAAATCACAAAATAGGCAAGGTTTCGCAAATGATTGGCGAGCGCTCCCTTTCCCGAAGAGAAGTCATAAAGATTTGCGGAAGCGGTTTGCTGGCCTCACCGCTGGTAACGCTGGCCGGTTGTGGGAAGCAGACGCGGCGAGCTTTCCAGGAGCCAAAAGGCCCTCCCTACGAAGGAACGGACGCCCAACTCCTGGACGAAATTCAACGTGCGACTTTCCAATTCTTCTGGGATGAAGCAAGCCAGAAAACCGGACAGGTGAAGGATCGCGCTCTGGCCAATGGCAACGATTCACGGATGATGTCCAGTATCGCCGCCACGGGATTCGGCCTGACCAGCCTGTCGATTGGCGACCAGCGTGGTTATGGCAAGTCTCGTGAGATTGTCGAACGCGTGCGCCAGACGCTGCGATTCCTGGCCAACGATTTGCCAAACGAGCACGGGTTCTTTTTCCACTTCATTCACATGGAAACCGGCGAGCGCTGGGAGAAGTGTGAGCTGTCTTCCATCGATTCTTCTCTCTTGCTTTGTGGCGTGCTTACTGCCCGGCAATACTTTGCCGATCAGGAAATCAAAGATCTGGCCACGAAAATCTACGAGCGAATCGACTGGCCGTGGATGCTGAATGGCGGCTCGACGCTTTCCATGGGCTGGACACCGGAATCGGGGTTTTTGAACGCGCGATGGGAACACTACTGCGAATTGATGATGATTTATCTCCTGGCGGTTGGTTCGCCGACGCACCCGATCCCGGCCAGTTCATGGGACGCCTGGACGCGTCCGAGGATTCAATACCAGGGAATCGATTATATTTCCGGCAACGATCCGATATTCACGCATCAATATTCGCAGGCCTGGTTTGATTTTAGGAAGAAACGCGACGCCTACGCGGATTACTTCGAGAATTCCGTGAAGGCCACCACGGCGCACAAACTTTTTTGTATGTCCCTCGACCACAAGTTTCCGGACTACAGCGAAAGCCTATGGGGGATCAGCGCCTCGGACTATGTGAACGGATACACGGCCTGGGGCGGTCCGCCGCCGCAAGGGCCCATCGATGGAAGCATCGTGCCTTGCGCCACGGGCGGCTCTCTTCCCTTTCTTTTTGACGACTGTATCCGCGTCCTGCGGAATCTACGCGGGCATTACCGGGAAAAAGCCTGGGTGAAATACAGCTTTGTTGATGCTTTCAATCCGCTAACTGGCTGGTATGACCCGGACGTGCTGGGAATTGACCTCGGTATCACGATGCTGATGGCAGAGAATCATCGCACCGGTCTTATATGGAATATGTTCATGAAGAATCCCGAAGCGCAATCCGCAATGCAGAAAGTGGGATTCAAGGTCACCTCGTGAAGGATTCTTGGTCCGGTGCGGGCACCAGGGGTCTCCCAGCATTCCGGAGTCCGGCCGGTTATGGGGGAGGCTTCGGGATTGCTTCAGGGTCAGGCGGCCGCGGTGTCAACCCCGACGGTTGTTCTCCATAAGTCGTATCCGCCGGTTCCTTCCTCTTCTGTGAATTCAACCGAGTGAAAATGGCCCGGGCACGAGCCGCCTCGGCCTTCCGGCCGGCTCGCGCGTAAGCGTTTCCCAGGGCGAAATACACATCCGGGACGTGGGGATAATTTCGTTTCGCGGTCTCCAATTCGGAAATTGCTCCCGTGAAATTGCTGGTATCCAGGTAAAGCAAGCCGAGCAAATAGTGTCCAAAAGGGCGCTGAGGATCAAGTTTCACAGCCTGTTCTGCATACCTCACCCCATCGGCGGAATCCAGCCGGTAGCGCACCGCGGCAATTTCAAGCCGCGCAAGAACATGCTGCGGATCATTTTGAATCTCGTGCTGGAATTCCACTACCGCTCGGTCGATTTCGTGGATTTCCAGAAGAAAGCGGCCATAGGCGTAATGAATGTTTGCTGCTCCCGCGTGCTCCGTCGCCAGGCTGCTGTATTCTTGCCGAGCTTCCTCGACTTTCTTTGAGGCTGCGAACCACTCCGCCTTTCCGGCACGCAGCACGATCTCGCGGGCTGTGGACCCCTCCGGCGGCAAATCTTTGGGGCCTACGCGCAGAACCGACATTCCCAGGGCGAGGATCACTTCACCGTCATCGACGACCTCGTGGCTTAACGAATCCAGTGATTGCTGCGCTCTTTCGAAATTTCCTTTGCGGAGCAGCAAGACACCCTGGTGATACAGCATCACGCGTTGAAGTTGCGGATCCTGGAGAACACCAAGCTCCTTGCCTTTCTCGATGTCGCGAAGTGCACGGTCGTCCTTCCCCAGCTCAAATTCGCAAAGCCCGAGCATGACCCGTGCGCTTCCGTGCCGCGGATCGAGCGCCACAACCCTCTCGAAAGCTCGCGCCGCCTCCAAATACTTGTCGCCGTCATACAGAATCGTTCCGAGCGACCACCATCCTTCCGCCCATCCCGTCCGCATGGCCAGCGCTTTGTGGTAAAGCCTGAGAGCTTTCTCAAGATCGTTGGCATCCCGAGCCTGATCTGCCCGTTTGGCAATCTCGTCGAAATCTCTTGCAGCGGGGAGTTTTTCTTGTGGTGCGGCGGGTGAGCAGACGGAAAGAACAAGAACACAGAATGCCGCCACTGGCAATAATGCTCGATGGCGGACCAGTGAGAAACTCCGATGTTCCGCAGAGATACGCATCAGTTCTGAGCAGGCTCGCGGATGAGATGATAACTTCTTGGCTTTAGAGCGGATAAACTTTGCGTTTGTCCGCTCGGCCACCGGATCTGCAAGTCAATCGATTCGGGCGCTTGTTTGCCAAGTCCAAAGAGGACGCGCTTGTCGTGAGAAGACAGGTAACTCGATCCTCCGTTGATCCAGCGCACCAGTTTGCGGCTGCCGGCCTGGAGGGTCAGTTTTGCTCCAATCGCGTCGCGGTTGCTCTTCACTCCCGTCAGCTCCAATCCGATCCAGGAATTCTGGGCGCCTACATTGTTGTGCAGCAGAACGGGCCGTGAATTCAGACAAGTGAAGATGAGATCCGTGGCTCCATCATTGTCATAATCGCCGACGGCAAGACCGCGGCCGCTATAGCCCTTGCGGAATGCTTCTCCGGCGCCTGCGCGCATATCCTCGAACACGCTTTGTCCATTATTGCGGAGAAGCAAGAGAGGCTGCTTGTACTGCACGTCGCCGCGCGCCATCTCGATGACCTGATTGAGGTGACCGTTGATGATGGCCAAATCGAGGTTCCCATCATTGTCATAATCGAGGAAGTGTGTGCCCCAGCCCACGTAAGACTTGGTAAGGGCTGCCAGATGGGAACGCGCGGTCCAATCCTCAAAGGGATATTTCCCGCGACTGACAAAGAGAGAATGGAATTCGTCGTTAAAATTGGTCACCACGAAGGCGGGATGACCATTCCCGAGAACATCCCCGACATCCACGCCCATGCCCGCCTTAGAAGTTCCGTTTTCGTCGAAGGAGATTTCCGCTTCGTCACCACGATCCACGAACGTTCCATCATGTTTATTGATGAGCAGAAGATTCGGCGACGCATCGCGGGCCACGAACAAGTCCGGCCAGCCATCGTCATCCACGTCGATGGCCACTGCTCCCAGAGCGCGGCCGACGAACTTGTCGAGTCCGGAGATGTGACTGACGTCGGTAAACGTACCATCTCCATTGTTGTGGAAGAGTGTCAGCGGCATTCCCGCATAAACTTTCTGATCGCAATAGGTACGGATACCGTTGAATTCGCATACTTTTGGATTATCGAAAGAGAGCTGGGTGTAGTTGCAGACCAGCAAGTCGAGATATCCATCGCGGTCGTAATCAAACCATACGGCGCAGGCGGACCATCTTCCTTCATTTTTCACGCCGGCTTTTTCGGTTACATCCGTAAATGTTCCGTCGCCGTTATTGTGGAAAAGAGCGGCTCTCGGTGTGCCCGTGACGTACAAATCGGGGTGACCGTCGTTGTCATAGTCGCCCGCGGCTACCCCCATGCCGTAGAACGGCAAGCGATCGACACCGGCTTTTTCCGCGACTTCTTCAAACTTCCCGTTTCCCTGGTTGTGATAAAGAGCATTCCGAACCGGACCGGAGCTTTTTCCCTTGGGGGTCTCGCCACCGTTGACAAGAAAAATGTCCAGGAGCCCGTCGCCGTCGTAATCAAAGAAGGCCACACCGCCGCCGGCAGCTTCGATCATGAAACGGTCAGGCGACTCGCCACTGAATTGTTTCCACGTGATTCCGGCTCTGTCGGTCACGTCCGAGAAAATTTCTCCTGGATTTACAGCGGCTCCGAGAAGGAGAAGACCAGGCACAATGACCAACGAGAGACAGGCCGCCACCTTAAGTAGAAGCCGCTTTCTCGGTAACGTGCACGAATTTCTCCTGCGCCTACCCCTCATGGGTGGCGCGTCCCAATCGCGGCGTTGACATCCGTGCTCTGCTCTTCCTGGGCTTTCAGCTTCCGATGAAGCTGGGTCTCCTTTTCGGCCTCTTCCTCGTGCCCCGCGCGGCGGTATAGCCGGGCAAGAACCAGATGCACCTTAGAGAGTTCCGCATCCAGTTTTGCGGCGATCTGCAGCTCCGTCAACGCTTCGTCGTACTTGTTTTCTTTCATCGCCAGGTTGCCGAGCTGAAAGTGTGTTTCTGCGTCGGAGGCATCCAGAGTCTCGGATTTTTTCAGCAGGCTCCTGATGCGGGTGTCCTGAGCCGCGTCGCGCTCCCCCGGCACGTTCAAAAGAAATAGCGCATATTTGAGCAGGACAAACGCGTTGTCCGGAAACCTGCGGGCGGCGTCTGCGAATAACTTCGCCGCTTCGTCGGTGTGATCCATGTTCCAATGCGTCAAGGCGAGACCGAGCGCCGCCCTGGCGTCGTGCGGATCAAGTTCTGCGGCTTTTGCATACGACTTCAGCGCTTCGGTAAGCAGGTACATCTTCAATTCCGCGGAGCCTTTGAGGGTGTACACGCGACTCGAGGAGGGAAATCTTTTTATCGCTTCTTGGGCGACCTCGATGGCGGTTGGGTAATTCCTTTTCTCGATCAATGCTTCGCCGAGATCCAGGAAGTGCGTCGGATTCGCAGGCTCCAGATTGATGGCTTGCTCAAAGGCCTGCATCATCTCCGGAAGGCGATCCTGTTTTGCGTAGTTCCATCCGAGTAGTGCGTAGGCATCCGAGGCGCCGTGTCCGTAACCAATCGAAGATTCCAATGTTTTTGCACATTGCTCATAGCGCTTCGCGCTAAACTGCGCGAGCGCCAGGTTGTAGTTTAGTAGTGCGGGATCGCGATAGGTTGTTTGGATTGAGAGAAACATCTTTTCCGCGGTCTCGTAATCTTTAAACTCGGCGGCGATCCGGCCTCCCTGGAATACCGCCTCGGGACCGGACGGGTGGCCGGCGAGCATCTCCAGGGATTTCTGTGCTTTCTCTCTTTCTCCGAGGTGATAGTAAGCGCGCGCAAGCGAGGCGATTGTTTCCGGCCGCTGCCGGACGAGCGGGAGAACATCCCCGAGCAATTTGGCGGCGCGCTCGTGATCACCAAGGTCTTCGGAAACCATTCCCAAAAGCAACATCGCCAGGGGGTCATCTGGCTTCCCCTTCAGCGCGATTTCCAAATTCCTGCGAGAAGTGTCCAATTGCCCGAGCTGCCAGTAAATGGTGGCCATACTGCGCCGAGTCTCGATATCGCCCGGCCTCAGCTTCAGCACCTTCTCAAAGATCGCCACAGACTCTTCCAACTTGTTTTCCGTCGCCAGGAGAGAACCCAGTCTTAGAAGGAGAGCGGGATCGTTCGGCGTGCGCCGAACTGCTTCAACTAATTCATGCTCCTGCTTGTTTGCATCGGTGTCTTGAGAGAGCCCTATCGGGCTGCGGGACTCCACGGCCATCGCCGTGGTGAAGGGCAATTGCGCGCGAACGTGGACGGCCGAGATTATGCTTCCTAGCGCAACGAACGCATAAACAAGAAGCCGTCGCGCTGAATTCCCCGAAATCATGTCCACCCTGCCGGCCAGTACGCATCTTCTATGATACTCGCAGTCCGAACTCCAAGGGGTTTCCCGGTGTCCTTCCATTTGCACTTGGAAACAAGAAAGGGAGGCGCATGGCCTCCCTTTCTTGCCTGACGCGAGGTGGTTGGTGACTACTGCTAGAAGCTAAACCGCGCCGTCAATTCGATGGTACGGCCGGAAAGGGCTCCCGTCGCTTGTCCAAACTGGGGGTTGGTGATGTTGGTGCTGGCGCTATTAAACGCGAACGGCGAAAGGTTGAGTTTGTTGAATATATTGAAAGCGTTGGCTTTGATCTCGAACCCCGCGTTTTCGCCCACCAGAGGTATTCTGGGTAGAGTGAACCTCTTGCCGAAAGACATATCAATTCCCGTATAGCGCGGGCCTCGGAACGAATTGCGGCCGATGCCCGGCCGTGGCGGGACGGTATACGTGCTCGGGTCAGGTGGAGGGGTAAAATAGGCCAGTCCTCCATTCGAAAAATTGCCGCCCTTCTGCTGGAACTTGCTGGTGCTGTAATCCGTTCCCGCTCCTCCGGCATAGGCGATCGGGCGCACGGGACACACATTCCCGCGGCTAGCCACCTGGATGCAAGCACTTCCTGAATAAACCGGTGTCCACGGAAAGCCGGAGTCTAGCGTCACGATTCCACTGAGTTTCCAGCCTCCGGCCATCGTATAGAGCACATCGTGTCGGCTCTTGAAGAACGGCAATTCATACAGAACATAACCCGTGAGCGAATGCTTCACGTCGTAGTCGGAAGGAGCGCGTTCGGTGGCCTGATCGAAAGGAAACGTCTGTTGATCACCGCAGTTCTCGTCGTAGGAGCACTCGTCAATGCTCTTGCTGTAGCGATAGTTCACACTGAGATCCAAGCCATTCGAAAGTCGGCGTGAGATCCGGGCTATCAGCGCGTTGAAACTCGAATTGACGTCCGACTGGGTTAGCTTGATTGAGCCGATTAACGGATTGTGAGGGAAAAACAGCTGGTAGTTGATGGTGCGCGGAAGCTTTCGGCTCTGGCTACCCTGGAAGCCCAAGGCCGCCGTCCAGTTGTGGCCCACGTCGTATTGCGTTTCGAGTGAATAGTGATAAGTGTAGGGCGACCTGAGATTCGGAACCGGTCCCGCAAGATTAGGCGTCGCTTGGTTCAAGAATTGACCGGCCACCGGAAACCCGTTGGAGTCAAATGTAATCGTGGTTAGCGGATTGGCCGGATAACCGAAGAAAGAATAAGCTCCGCCAGAACTCACGCCATAAATCAATTGAGCCGCTGCCAGGTCAGTTGCGAGGAACGAAGGTGGATTGCCGTCGGCTTGCAGGAGTTTGTCCTCGCCGATCTTCGAGTAGGCAACTCCAAATCCTCCGCGCAAAACCATACGGTTAGCCCATTCATGTCCGAACGTGGATTTTGGGCTCCATGCGAATCCAAGTTGTGGCCCGACATTATTCCGGTCTGGTTGCGAAAGATCCCCCCCTTGTATAATCTTCGCGTTAGCGAGGGTGTTCGCTCCTTGCCCTAGCGTTACATGGCTGAGCTGGCCGAATTTGTCATGAAGCGGAGTCCAATAGTCGTAACGCAACCCGAACGTCACGGTCAGGTTTGACCGCATTTTCCAATTATCCTGTCCAAAGAATCCAAAGCTGTTTACCCGCACATACTTGGCGAATGCCGTGATTTGGCCGGTCTTGGGATCGAATGTGTTCGTGCCCTCGTGGCTCGGAGCATCGTTGACGAAGCTCCACAAGTTCGTGAAATCGTATGTCGGATGAGCGCCCCACGCACTCTTGTCGTTGTTTTGTTCCTTGGTGAATTCGCCGCCGAACTTCAAAACGTGGCTGTTGTGCACCTTGCTGAGCGTATCTTTAAACGCATAGGTGGCTTCATGGAATATGCCCGGGCCAGAGAAGAACCCAGCCGAGAGTGAGTTGTTGGGGATGGGGATATTACCGGTAGGCAGTCCCCAAGGTGCCTGGGGGTTGCCTTTTAGCTCGTCAAAATACCAGTGCAGCACATTCGCGCGCGCCTCGTTTATCATGGTCGGATTGATCGTGCGCGTCCAGAGCAGCGTTGCTATGTCGTGCTGAGCATCGGTATTAAAGGTATTATATTGCCGCCCGTCCACCCAACCGCCAGGCAAAAAGCTCTTCAGGAATGGTGAACGGAAAATGACAAACGAGACGGTGTCCTTGCTGGTTGCGTTGTAGTCGAGTCGTCCGTTGAATTGTGTGGCGCTGATGCTGTCGGGCTTCCCCGAATATTCGATATGCTGAAGGTCTGGTACACCGTCCAAACCGCCACCAGTAGAAAGACAGTTCGGTAAACCTGCGGGACAAGTAGGGTTTGGTACGATTGTTCCCGCTGAGCCCGTCGGGCTCCCGATATCCACTCCCCCGGAGACGTCCCTGCAAAAATTCGTATCATTTACACCGAGTATTGCGCAGGTGGAGGGCAACACTGTTGGATTCGTGAATCCTGAGCCCTTCACGGCAAAGAGCTTCGCTGCAATCGAGCCTGATGGGAGACTGCTGACGAATTGAGAAGTCTCGACCCAGTTCTGGTTTCGGTTTGTTCCGCTGGTGCGCATGTGGTCAAAAGAAAAGAACGCGAATACCTTGTTTTTCCAAATGGGTCCGCCAGCGCTACCGAAATAATCGCGCGAGAGGATGTTATCGCGGGCATTGTCCTTGGACGGCGTACAGGTCGGTCCGCACCACCGTTGCGTGGCGTTTAGCCCCGGGCTATGCAACCGGAATCCGAAACTGCCGTGAGGACTGTTGGTGCCATTCTGCGTGATGGTCTTAACGATGGCTCCTGCATTGTGCCCATTCTCCGCAGAGTAAGGACTCACCTCTACCTTAACTTCCTTCACCGATTCCTCGTTCGGAGTTAGGACCGTGGCTCCGCCATGTCTTTGACTATTGGTGCTCACGCCGTCAACTTCGTAGCCGTTGGCATCCACGCGCTGCCCACCGGCGCTAACTTGTACCGAATTCTCGGTCTGAAAGATGCCGAAGATCGATCCACCTGTGCCCGCGTAGTTTGGAAGATTCGCAGCGTCTCCATTTGAACTGCGCGCTCCGAGACCAAATACACCGGGGGTCACGGGATGGTGTCACCATTGACCGTAATCTGCTCCGTCACCGCTCCGGCATCGAGTATCAGGCTCACGCCGCCCATTTCCTCGGCCGCGACCTGAACGTCCTTGATGATTTTGGTCTTAAAACCCGTCAATGAAGCGTTGATGGTGTACAGCCCTGGCCCAAGATGGGAAACACTGTAGAAGCCTTCGTCGTTCGTAATTGCTTCCTGTGAAGCACCGGTCTCCTGACTCGTGACGGTAATCTTGGCACCCTTTACGATCGCCCCTGTTGAATCCGTCACGGTCCCCTGAATGCCAGCGCGAAACTGGGCGTGCGCTACCGTAACGAAGAGAACTGCACCGGCCAGCAACAGAATCGTGCGGAGAGAAAACTTGGATAGGCTCATGACTTGCTCCTTCACCCCAAAAAGAACTCGCGAAGGGCCTCGACACCCTCAGATAAATCGGTTAACTACATTATGGGCGGGGAGTATAGCCAGCTGAAATTTGAATGTCAACGATTCTTAACTCGCATGCGCGTACTGCCGACGCCAGTTTCAGCAGACTTTCGGCATGCGCGGGCGGCCAAGGGACTGACTCGACGGCGGCATGCCAGCGCCCTCCCGATGGATGGAACAGCGGTTAACCACTCTCCAGAAAGAAGCCTTTGTCTCTCGGCATACAGCCAGCTGCCCCACCACTACGGCTGTTAGGCCGCACCTATAAGTGCAGTTGGCCATGTTAGGGAATCCGCGTGGGCGGAGCTGAAGCCCCACCAGGATTATCTTTGTGCGGAGCAAGCGAAGCAGCTGCCCGTGGGCGCCTTCATAAACGAGACGCTACGGGGTAACGGTAATCTGCTTGCCGGAGTAGCGGATGACCTTGTCCGGTTTGCCTTCGGGCAGGATGCCAACTCCGTGGTTCGCGCTGACGAAGACCACCTCGAAGCTGCGCTCGGCTAGCATCCCCGGAAACGCGCCCTTCTGTTCGGCGATCGTCAAAGTCTGTTTCCCTTCCTCCCAATGGAACTGAATCGTGGCGTAAGCACCCTTTTCATAGTTGTAGCCATCGTTCTCGTCTTCGTAGAGGGTAAAATCGCCATTCGCTCCGCGATAGATGCGCAATTCTATGGGATCCTCCGGCTTCTCCGTGGACCATTCCTTCTCGGGTCCCATCGGAATGATCGATCCCGCGCGCACAAACAGCGGGAGCCTCTCTATCGGCGCAGCGGCATCAACTGTGCGCGGGCCTTCCACGGAAGTTCCGGTCCAAAAATCGTACCATTTCGCCTTTGGCAGGTAAGCGCGTCTGGTATTGGCGCCCGGTTCAGTGACGGGATTCACGAGGAAGGCTGGGCCGAACATGAATTGGTCTCCGATGCTCGCGGTGCGCGGATCGGCGCGGAAATCCATCACCAATCCGCGCATGGGCGTGTAGTCCTGGCTGGTGGTCATCCACGCCATGGAATAGATGTAAGGCAGCAGCCGGTAGCGCAGCGTGTCATAACTTACGAGGATTTTCTGAGCGTCGGAACCATAGGACCACAATTCATTCTGGTTCGTGGAACGCGTTCCGTGCACTCGCAGCAGCGGATTGAACGTGCCGAATTGAAACCAGCGAATAAACAACTCGCGGTAGGCCGCGTCGTCGGGATTGCCGGAGACGAATCCTCCAATGTCCGTCGTCCAGTACGGAAGGCCGGAGATCGAATAATTCAGCCCCGCAGGTATTTGTTTTTTGAAAAATACCCAGTCCGAATTCACGTCTCCCGACCAGACGGCGGCGGCGTTTCGCTGTGCACCCGCGAACGCGGAACGGGAAAGAATGAAAACGCGCTTTTGGTCGGACGCGCTTCTTTGGCCCTGATAAACCGCACTGGTGGTCATCAACGGGAACATATTGGCGTATCGGGCGCCGTTCCCCAGGTAGGTCTGATTCGTCACCAGAATGTTGGTTTCCCGGTCCTCGGTTTCTGGTTCGGTGGTATCCAACCACCAGGCGTCCACACCGATCTTGAAGAGAGCCTGGTCCATCAAATTCCAGTAATACTTTCGGGCTTCAGGATTAAACGCATCGTATAGGCCCATTTGAGCCGGATGAAAAGCGCCAACTTTCGTCTTATCGATGAAAAAGCCGCGCTCGTCCATGGCCTCATAGGTTTTCGTGCCGGGACGGAAGTAAGGCCAGAAGGAAACCATCAGGTGGAATTTGTTTTTGTGGAGATCTTCTACCATCCCCGGGGGATCGGGATAGCGGGCTTTGTCGAACACCGGTTCTCCCATGGTGTACCACCAGAACCAATCCTGCACGATATTGTCGGCGGGGATGTGCAGTTGCCGGTATTTGTGGGCGACCCCGAGCAACTCCTCCTCGGTGTTGTATTTATTCTTACATTGCCAGAATCCATAAGCCCATTTGCCGAACATCGGAGGTCGACCGGTGAGCTCTCGGTATCCTCCGATGACCTTGTCGAACTCCGGACCGTACAGAAAGTAGTAGTCCACTAGGTCGGCTACTTCTGAGCTCAGATAAAGGGCATTGAGAAAGCGATTGTTGAACCGGCTGCGCGAAGCATTGTTCCAGAAGATTCCATAGCCATCGCTCGATAGAAGCAAAGGAATGCTGATGTTGGTGTTGTCCTGCGAAATATCCACGGCCTCGCCGCGGTAATTCCAAACGCCCGACTGATGCTGTCCGAGGCCGTAAAAGGACTCATAGGAGCCCCAAAATTTCGAATAAAGTTCAGCATGATAGGTCTGCTCGCCGTTCACCACCGTCGGAGTCATGCTGATTTCATTCTGTACGAACAGCGTCTTACCAGAGGAATCCTGGAAGGTGACACTGCTGTCCTTGCGCGCAACCACGACTTTCAGTTGCGAAGTGCTCACTACGATGGCGTCCTCGGCAGATTGCATTTCCCACTTCGTTGCCGGCCAACGGTCTTTGATCACTACGAATTCCGGGCGCGCTCGAAATGGCGTGGTGGGCGAATAGCGCACTCGAATGATGGAGTCCGAGCACACTTCGAGCCGTAGCGCTCCGTATTCGAGCGTCAATTGCACGCCACCCGACTCCCGCTCGACGGAGAGGACTGGGTTCAGGGGATTCCACTGCGCCTGGACCGTGCCCGCGACGCACAACAGGAGAAGTGAAACTGGCGCGAAGAGACAAGAGAACCGCCTCATCCGCCAGCACTGCGATGACTGTTGAGCAATCTTGGTCATAACTTTGTCCTGCATTTCTTGTCTGGGCAGGTCGAGACCGGAACATCAGGAATGCACCGCCGATTACCGAGACTGGGACAATCGAAAACGATTGCGGTTCTCACCGGGCGGTGATTGTGTATCAGGCTTTCGGCTGAAATCAAGCCTGCTGAGCAACCAGGTTATATTCATGGCTCCTGGAATCGTTCCGGTATAGGATGGTCACAAATGGAGGATGCGGATGGCTAGAAAGAGTAGGCTCACGCGAGTCGCGGTGAAAATTGGGACCGCCATGGGCAGAGCGGATCGTGGAGTTCAAAAGGTCGCAAGGGCAGGATCGCTGGCTAAAAAAGAGCTCGATGATATATCGAAGCAAGTCGATGCTCTCAAGCGCCAATTGCAGAAAACCGCGAAGCGCCTGAAACGCGCCCTGAGCTAGACTTGAAACCCACCTCGGAGTCTCGAGCGGCAATTTCATTTTGATGTCGGCAGAAACGGGACGAAGCCGTGCGTTTTGGTCGGCAAACGGTATACGGATGTCGTCGCCGTGATGTACAGCGTGCCATAGTCCTCATCCCCCCAGGCGAGGTTGGCGGGCTGCTCCGGCATGGCGATCGTCCCCAGATGATGGCCCTGTTCGTCCCACACCCAGATTCCTTGCGGGCCGGTCACATAAAGATTTCCGTGTTTGTCTATTTTGATTCCATCCGGCACGCCATCGCCCTTCCCGCCCGGCTCTTCTCCGAAAATGCGCCCATTGGCCAGCGTCCCGTCCGGCATCAGTTCATAAACGCGAATGTTTCTTTGCTGACTGTCATCTACATAGAATTTTTTCCCGTCGGGGGAGAAGGCCAAGCCGTTCGGTTGGGTCAGATCTTTTGTAAGCAACCGTACTTCGCCATGCCAATCGAGCCGATACACGCCTTGGAAGGGAATCTCCTGCTTCTCTCCCTTTACCAAGTCCAGCGTCGGATCGGTGAAATAGATCGCCCCATCCGGGCCGATGATCACATCGTTGGGACTGTTGAAGCGTTTCCCTTGATAGCGGTCGGCCAGAATCTTGTAATGTCCTTGCGGCTCGACCTGGATGATGGCGCGCAAAACGCTGGCACAGTCGAGAAGATGACGCTCCCGGTCATAGGTATTTCCGTCGGGGTCGCCAAGAGAGAGGACTTCCTCCTTCCGCCCGTCGGCCAGATAGACGCGGAAGATCTTGTTGATTTCTTCATCGCTGACATAAAGAAATCCCGAGGGGTCCCAGACCGGGCCTTCCGTAAATCCGAACCCAGTGGCGACGGTAGTGAGTTGCGCATGGTGATCCAGCAGCTTCCAGAATTGCGGCGATTCGGCAAGCAATTCGAAGCGCCGCGCCGGCGCACCGGCTGTCAGAGAACTGAGAGCGGCCACCGCGGGCAGCAACAGAGTGAGAATGCAAGATACTTTTTTCACCTTGGAGGTCCAATCTTCGGAGCATATCTTGAAATTCAAAATAGCTGACCAGGCGCATAGAGAGAGCAATAACGAGGTCAGCGGCTAGTCATCTTCTTCTTCCTTGCGCCGCGATTTTGTTTCTGATGCTTGGGCTTGCTTGGTTGTCCGCGCCACGCTGACCAGATAGCTCACCAAATCATCCAGCTCATTGGCGCTCAGCACGGTGCCGTAATCGGAAGGCATCAGTGATTTCGGCTGATATTCGATCTGCTGGAGGTCCGATTTCGCGAGCAGCTGGAAGGTTCCATCGAGCGACTGCAATTGCAGGGAGAAATTGTCTTCGTTGCGGGCGATGCCCGTGAATTGGCGGCCTTCTCGGGTGGTCGCAAGCACGGTCCTGGACCGCGGATCCAGGTCCTGATTGGGACCCGTAATGGCACTTCGAATTTCCTCGAGCGAGACATTTGAACCGTAGGAAGACAGATCGGCTCCGAGAAATCCGCCCGAGCCGTTAATCATGTGACAGTTCGCGCATCCGGCCTTTCCGACGAAAACTAATTTGCCTCTTTGCGGATTGCCGGGGATAGAAACAGCGTGGCTTACTCTCTGGAGAGTTCGCAAGTAGCCCATCACGGCCTTGAGCATTGGCGCCCCCAGCGCGTCAAACCCGGGCATTCCCGTCGCTGGGATTCCCGCCTGCAGGATGCGCAGAGTTTCCTCCTCGGACAGTTGCTGAACTTCCGGGCGTGTGGCGATATTGGGCCCGCGCTCGCCGCCTCGCCCGTCCAGGCCGTGGCAGGTTGCACAGACCGAATCGAACAATTTGCGGCCATCCGCCGCAGCAGAACGGCCAGGCTGATTTTTTCTTGTCGCCGGATGTCCCCTCTGCGCTTCGGCAGGTACGAGCAATGCGCAAGCAGCAAAGACTGCGGTAAGGATCACTGCACAGAAAAAGCGGTGCGAGGCTTGCAAGATGAAAGCTGCCCTCCTGCTGGTCCCGGGGCGCGAACGGATGGCCAACATTTGGCGCGTGGCGACGGATAGCGGCTTGGTCGCGCTCCTTTGTGAACTTTCAGCAGTTGAAAATAACGTTGGGATTATAAAAAATCCCGTTCACAATGGAACGCCGTGATATCTCATTGGGTAGCGCATTTGACATCCTCCTCTCCCCGAAGGGAGAGGATTCCTACGGCCTCCCGCTGGTTTTTGCGGGTGATATCTCATTGGGTGGCCCATGTCAACCTGTTTCTCCGCGGCGAAATCCCCGCCGGGCGGCGCGGAGTGGGGTTCCGCGTGTCGCGGATTTCGCGCCTCTATCGTAGGTGCGCAAAACGGTGTTAGCGTCCGCGCTTCAGTTGGCTTCGAGGAGGAGTCCATGAGCAGATTCATTCATTTTCCTCGCCACGCCCTTGCCTGGGGAGTATTTTTCGCTGTGGCCCTTTTCCTGGCGGGAATTGCGGGATGGGCCTGGCCGCCTTCGGGAAGACTGGGTCAAGAAGCTGCGAAGTCGAGTGACGATGCTTCCTTGCTCGAAGGATTCCGGCACGTCGAGGCTGCCTCGGTTTCGGATGCGCTGGAGCAAATCAGCGGACGCAAGATGTACATGTCGCATCGCATGCGGCCGATTTTCCCGACGAAATTTGCGGGATTGGCAGTGACGGTGTTGTTGAAGAAAGAAAGCAATCATGATCCGGACGCGCTCAAAGGGATGCTTGCGGCCATCGACCAGGGATCTCGGAATTCCGTCTATGTCATGGTGGTCGAGGACGGCGCAGACATAGCGGGCATGGGCGGTTTGATGGGAACGGCCATGGCATCGCGCAATTTTTCGGGCGCAGTGATCGATGGGGGCGTACGAGACACCGCCTATCTGCAGAAAATCGGCTTTCCCGTGTACGCCTTGGGAATCGTGCCGTCCACTTCGGTGAGCCATTACCGCTTCGCAGGAGCGAACATTCCGGTCGTGTGTGACGGAGTCGCGGTGAATCCCGGGGACATTGTCGTCGCGGATGCCGATGGCGTGGTGGTGGTTCCTCGCGCCTCGGCGGCGCAAGTCCTTGCGCTGGCAGAAGAGATGGACTTTAAGGAGCACTCCATGTACGCGTGGATCGAAAAGCTCAAGTCCATCCAGGAAGCAGTGAAGAAGTTTGGGCGTCTCTGAGACAGCGATTGGCTTATATGATTGGGGCTGGAACTTAGAAGAGCGCCGTAGTATAGAGACTCTCACCAGATGGTTGATCATTTCATCGTGTCGGTGGAGGCACCGGATTTTTGCGTGTTGCTGCGGGCCCTCTCGCTGGTTGCCACGGTGCTTTGTGCAAGCTTCTTTCCGGGACAATCGTCGGCACAAACGCCGAGTTCACCTGCTTGCCGGATCGCATCCAAGAACTTTGAGGGCTGGCGCGCCGAAGAGATAAGCAATCCGTGGATAAACGTCGTGATCGTGCCGCAGCTCGGCGGACGCGTGATGCAGGTCACCTTTCGGGGTCACGCGTATTTATTTGTGAATCCAAAGTACAAAGGACAATACCTCCCGCCGAGCAGCGAGCCGGCCAAGGGCCGCTGGATTAATTATGGCGGCGACAAAATCTGGCCGATGCCGGAGGGAACAGAGGATGAGCAGCATTGGGCCGGCCCCGTCTCGGACGCGCTCGACGACGGCGACTACTCTTTTAAGATTCTGTCCGAGGATTCCCGATGCACCGTGAGGCTGGACGGCCCGGCTGATCCGAAAACGGGGCTCGAATACGCTCGTGAAATCACCATCGGCGGGAATTCACCGGAGATTTCATTCCATGCGGTGATGAAAAACATCACCGGTCACCCGATCCGGTGGTCGGTGCAGTCGGTCACGCAATTCGATACGGCGGAAGCCGGGAATCCTCGGGAGTTCAATCATGAGTTCTGGGCCTTCACCCCAGCAAACCAACACAGCGCGTACTTCCGTCAGTATCAGGTGCGCTCCGGCCTTGCGAATGATTCTTCCTTTGCGGTGAAAAACGATCTGTTCACCCTGCACTGGCAGTATTTGCAGAGTGAAGTGTGGGTGGATTCCCCGGGTGAGTGGCTCGCGGTCGTCGATGGCACGGCGCGTTACGCCATGGTGGAACGCTTTCCTCACTTCGCAGGAGCGGAGTATCCTGGCAAAGCGACGGTGATTTTCTATAAGAACGGTCCTGCGCTGGAACTCGACGACAAGGGAATTCCCTACTTCACGCCTGCGAATCCGGAAGACCGGCTCCACTACATGGAAGCGGAGGTGAATAGTCCGATGGTGCGGCTCGAGCCCGGAGAGACGTACGCGCTGGACACTCATTGGTTCCCCACGCGGATGGGGAAAGAATTCAAGACCGTGATGGATGCCGGTGTGGTGGGGAGTTCGCTGACGGTTTCCTCGACCGACAGCGGCATCCTGCTTTCCGGCATTTTTGGCGTGTTTGTGCCGGGGAAGCTGGAGGCCCGGCTCTTCGACAGGCATGGAGCGCCGATTGCGAACATCCCGTTGCAATCTGTGAGTCCAGCCGAAGTCATAGAGCTGCGCGTGGAGCTCAAAGTTCCGGCGCAAACCGCGCGGGTTTCTCTTCACCTGATGGATCAGCAGGGGAACGACCTAGGTTTGCTTGGCGAAGCCCGGGTCACAGCAACGGACAGGAGTTCGTGAGAAGATGCGGTTCGGTCTAGGGGCGCTCTGGATGATAGTCGTCTGCGGATTCCTGGCGGCTGCGCGAGCGCAAGAGGCGGGCAGCGTTTCCGTTTCTACCTCGGTCCGGGTGACGGCAGAAGCCCTTGCCGCACAGCCGGTGGGGGCGAATTGGCTTTCCTACCATGGGGACTATACCGGCCGCCGCTTCAGCAGCCTCGATCAGATCCAGGTGAAGAATGTCGGGCAATTGCGCGCGCAATGGGTTTTTCACGCGCCCAATTCGAATAGCCTGGAAGTCACGCCGGTGGTTTTCGACGGACTCATGTTTGTCACCTCCGCCAACGATGCCTATGCTCTCGATGCGCAAACTGGCCGCGTCATTTGGCACTACTCGCGGCCGGTCACCGAAGGGCTGATTGACGACGCTTCGCAGCATCACAATCGCGGTGTGGGGATTCTAGGCTGGCGCATCTATATGGAAACGGACAACGCCCATCTGCTCTGCTTGGATGCGCGCTCCGGGCATCTCCTGTGGGACGTCCCCTATGCCGAAGGAAACAAGAATTACGGGGCGACCAGTGCGCCGCTGGTCGTGAAAGACAAAGTCCTGGTGGGGACTTCCGGCGGCGACGACGGGGTGCGCGGATTCGTGGCCGCCTACGATGCCGAGACGGGAAAACTTGCCTGGCGATTCTGGACCATTCCCGGGCCAGGCGAGTTTGGCTCTCTAAGCTGGCCCGGCGAACTCTACAAGCGCGGCGGCGGCACCACCTGGATGCCCGGCACGTACGATCCGGAACTCAATACGATTTATTGGGGCACCAGCAATCCCGCTCCGGACTTCGATGGCGGCCCGCGCCCGGGGGACGACCTCTATACCGATTGTGTCCTCGCCTTGGACGCCGACACGGGAAAGCTCAAATGGTATTTTCAATTTACGCCGCACGACCTCTTTGACTACGACGCGACGGAAACTCCCGTCCTGGTCGATGCCCGCTACCAGGGCCAGCCGAGAAAGCTGCTCCTCGAAGCGAATCGCAACGGCTATTTCTATATCCTGGATCGCACCAACGGAAAATTTCTCTCCGCATTTCCTTTCGTGAAAAAACTGAACTGGGCCAAGGGAATCGATGCTCAGGGCCGGCCGATTCGAACCGCTGTGCAACCCACGGCGGAGGGCACGCGCACTTGCCCCGGATTCAGCGGTGCCACCAACTGGTACTCACCTTCTTACAATCCCTCGACTGGCCTTTTCTATCTCCTGGCCGAGGAAAACTGCAATCTCTTCTTTTTGAAGCCGGAGGAGTTTGCTGAAGGAAAGACATATTACTCTACGGGAGCGCGCCACAGCCCTGGCGATCACAGTGAGAAAATCCTGCTGGCCTACAACCTGGAGTCCGACAAACCGGCGTGGCGACTTCCCCAGGTGGGTTCGGGGCACTCCGCCGGCGGAACGATGTCTACCGCGGGCGGCCTGCTCTTTTTTGGCGATGATGCGCAGTCCTTTGAAGCCGTGGACGCCGAGACGGGCCAGCCGCTGTGGCACTTCAACACCGGCCAAGGCATGCACGCCTCGCCGATGAGCTACGCGGTGAACGGGAAGCAATACGTGGCCATCGCCGCGGGGAGCGACATTTTCAGTTTTGGGTTGCCCTAGGAACGCACGCTTTCAAATCATTTTTACTCCAAGGAGGAATTTGAAATGTCTTTCGATCGCAGCACCAGAAGAAGCTTTGCCGCTCGTCTGGCCGCGTTTTTGCCGGGCCTGGGCTTTGCGGGAATGGCCCCGGTATCGGCGGCGCAGACGACCGGCGGCGTCCAGAAACTGGACGGTGATGGAAAACCTGCCGGAAAGGGTTTTATCACTCCGCTGATCATTCACAATGGGTTGATCTATATTGCCGGGCAAGGCGCTCATTCACGCGGTAACAAATCGGACGCCGGCAAGACTCCGACGATCGAAATGCACACGCAAATGGTAATGGACGGGGTAAAGGCCGTCGTTGAAGCGGGCGGCGGCACCATGGACAGCATTCTTCAACTCACCGTGTACCTGGCGAAGCTGGACTATTACGATGGCATGAACTCGGTATTCAAAACTTACTTTCCGAACGGCGGTCCAGCTCGCACCACCGTTGCCGTTGCTGGATTGCCGGGCGATTCGCTCGTGGAAATTAACTGTATTGCTGCTGTCGTCGGCGAAAGAAAGAAGGGGGCATAAAACGATGGCCTTCAACGCTAGCTGGAATCGCAGAACATTCCTGGGCACTCTCGGTGCGCTGGTGGGAACCAGTTTCAGCGGACGCAAGGCGTTTGCCTTTCCGGGCGGCAAAGCCGCTTCCGTCTCCGGCTTTGGCGCAACCGGAAACGTCTACGAAGAATTGGGGGTAACCACGGTCATCAACGGACAGGGAACCATGACGGTGCTGGGCGGCTCCCTGATGCGACCCGAAGTCGAGGCCGCGATGGCTATGGCGGGCCGCCACTTTGTCAGCATTCCTGAGCTGGAAGTCGCCGCGGGTAAACGCATCGCAGAAATGCTCAAGCTGCCGGAGGGATACGGCGCCCTGGTCACTTCCGGAGCCGCCGCGGCGATGCAGTCCGGTCTGGCCGGCATCCTCACGGGGGACAATCCGAAGTTTATCGAGCAGTTGCCGGATCTAACCGGCATGAAATCGGAAGTCATCATCCAAAAATCGCATCGCAATCCTTTCGACCATCAGTTGCGCTCCACCGGGGTGAAGCTGGTGGTCATCGAATCGCGCGAGGATCTGAAAAAGGCCATTAATCCGCAAACCGCCATGATGCACTTCTCAAATTTCGCTGATACGGAAGGGCAGATCAAGGTCGAAGAATGGGTCAAGCTGGCGCATGAAAATCAGATCCCGGCGTTCATTGACGCCGCGGCCGATACGCCTCCCGTCTCTCACTTGTGGGATTACGCAAACATGGGCTACGACCTCGTCGCCTTCAGCGGCGGAAAGGCGATTCGCGGGCCGCAATGCGCAGGTCTGCTGGTGGGCAAAAAGGATCTGGTCGCCTACGCCCTGCTGAACAACAGCCCGCACGAGGACACACTCGGCCGCAGTCAGAAAGTGGGGAAAGAGGAAATCGTCGGGATGGTCAAGGCGCTGGAATCTTATTTGAAGGAAGATCATGAAGTACTGAACAAGGAATGGCAACGCCGCCTGGATTTCATCTCCGGCCAAGTTACCAAGATTCCTGGGGTGATAACTTCATTCCCCGCCCCGGAAATCGCGAACCATGTTCCCCACATGCACATCAAGTGGGATTCGACCCGGATCGCCTTGACCCCTCGCGAAGCCAGTGCTGCCTTGCGCAGTGGGAAACCGTCCGTCGTTCTTTCTTCGGGAGAGCATGGCGAAGCCTTGTCCATGAACTCCTTCATGTTGCAGACGGGGGAAGAGAAGATCATCGCCCGGGAATTGGTGAAGGTCTTGAAGTCACACGCAGCGTGAACGAATTAGACCCATTCTTCGCAAGTTGGGTGATAAGGCCTTCTCGCCGTAGGTCCGCAGATTTTTTGCGTCGCCGGAGCCTCCATGGCTGACCATGTGGGAAGCCGCGTGCGCTGGTTGCTGGTATCTTGGCTTTTCGTCCTGAGTGCGGTCGCCTACCTCGACCGCATCAATCTCTCGATCGCCGGAAGTTTCCTTGCGACGGAATTCCGCCTCACCAACGTTCAGTTGGGATCGCTTACCAGCGCCTTCCTGATGGGTTACGCGCTCTTCCAAACCGTCGGAGGGTGGTTGGCCGACCGCCTCGGTTCGCGCCGCGTACTCGCTGCCGGAGTCTTGTGGTGGGGCATTTTCACTTCTCTCACTGCGGCCGTTCGACCGGCGATTGTTTCTGCAGTTTTAGTTCTTGCAACGACACGATTTCTTCTGGGGGCTGGGGAAGCGGTCCTTTTCCCTGCTTCCAACCAATTTGTCTCACGCTGGATTCCTTCCGAGGAGCGGGGAAAAGCCAATGGCCTGATTTTCGCCGGCGTGGGTGTAGGTGCCGGCTCCACACCATTCCTCATTACCTACATTATGGTTCATTACGGCTGGCGGTGGTCTTTTTGGATGAGCGCCATCATAGGATTGGCTGCCGGTGTCGTCTGGTACGTCATTGCGCGGAACACTCCGGAAGAGCACGGCAGGGTGTCCCCTGCGGAACTGCGACACATTCAGGCCGGACGAACGGTTGGACGCTCTGCGTCCTCCGGCGCGGCCCAAGAATCGAGTCCAAGTATTACTGCAGCCGATGACCGCATTCTTTGGAGCACCATCCTCTCCTCCAAGAACGTCTGGGCCGTCACGCTCGCCTACTTTTGTTTCGGCTATGTTGCTTGGATTTTCTTTACCTGGTTCTTTATTTATTTGGCTAAAGTCCGGGGATTGAATTTGAAGGCCAGCGCGTCCTATACGACGCTGCTTTTCCTTTCTATGGCCGCGTGCAGTCCGCTGGGCGGCGCGATCAGCGACAAGCTCACGAAACTGCACGGAAAACGTATCGGACGATGCGGCATCGCCGTTTTTGCGCTCCTGTTGACCGCCGTGTTTCTTACGTTTGGCTCGCAGGCGCAGAGCGCCGGGCTGGCCAGCATCGTTCTCGCCGGCGGCGCAGGTGCGCTGTATCTTTCGCAAAGCTCATTCTGGTCGCTCACGGCTGATATTGCTTCCGGTTCTTCAGGCTCCGTTTCCGGCTTCATGAATATGGGCAATCAATTCGGTGGAGCTCTCACCGCTTCGCTCACGCCCGCAATCGCAGCCCGGTTTGGCTGGACTACTTCCTTTTTTGTTGCTGCTGGTTTGTCGGTGCTTGGTGCCGCGGCCTGGCTGCTTGTCGACCCCGAGCGCGCTCTGGCACCCGCAATTAAACCATCTCCGTCACTCTGAAAAAGCTTCCATCCGATGCAGCTCAAGCCGAGAGACATCTGCCGATGGGACCAGGTCACATGGGTAGGAGACCGAACTTGCCAAGATCGGTCGTGGTGATTATAATTCACATATGCGGCGCCTGGTGATTATAATGCAGAGCCGGTGATCAAATTTCACGATCTTGGGAGTTCAACCAGTTTTGAATTTTCCAGTGATCTAAAAGACAAGAAATGTCTAAGAGTGATCAATTGTCACGCTTGGTGAATGAATTTCACGGTCGACCGTCCCCTGAGCCGATGCGAACGGCAGGATACGCCGCCCTCATTGACCATTATGCTTTGAGGGTTCCGCTGCCCGGCCGACTGACCGGGATCGCCGAGCGGCATCACCGGATCAAGACGAACGATTGGCAACTCCTGACACCCCGCCACGCGCCAGCGGATGATTTGCGCGGCCACTTAGAGTTCGCCCTGAAGTGGGAAGGTGTGGACCTCGGGGTTTTATCCGCACTCTTTCGAGTCGTTCCCGACGAGGAGGTCAGTGCGCTGCTTAGGACAGCGCCAACTGGCGCGTATACCCGGCGCCTGTGGTTCTTACACGAATGGCTCACGCAACGACTACTGGACGTTCCCGAGCCAGGGAAGGTCCGGGCAGTTCCTGTCATTGATCTAAGTCAGCAATTCGGGCTTGCGAAGGGGGTTTCATCCAGCCGCCATAAGGTACTGGACAATCTTCCCGGGACGTCTGCGTTTTGCCCCCTCGTTCGTCGAACCGACAGGATCGAGACCTATCTTTCGAAAGGTCTCGACCGTCGAGCGCAGGAAATCGTCGGGCGCACGCCTGCGGACATTATGAAACGCGCCGCGGCGTTCTTGCGGCTCGACGACAGCCGAGCATCGTTCCAGATCGAAGGGGAGAAACCGTCTCCACAACGCGCGGAACGCTGGGCAAAAGCTATCAGTGAAGCGGGCTTCCGGAAGCTTAGCCTCGCAGAGCTTGAGCGGCTACAGCAGATTGTCATCGGGGATACGAGGTTCGTTAGCCTGGGACTGAGGACCGAGGGCGGATTTGTGGGCACGCATGACCGCCGGTCGCAGGAACCCATCCCAGTGCATATCAGCGCGCGGGCTGAAGATCTTAAAAGTCTGATGGATGGTGTTGTAGCTTATGACCAGCGTGTCGCAAATGTGGGCATTGATCCCGTTGTGGTCGCCGCAGCCCTCTCGTTTGGATTCGTTTACATTCATCCGTTTGAAGACGGCAACGGACGTCTTCATCGATGGCTCATTCACCATACCCTGGCGATGGCGGGCTACAATCCGGCGGGCGTGGTCTTTCCGGTAAGCGCGGCGATCTACCGCCAAATCGCGCAATATAAAACCGTCCTGGAGTCGTACTCTCAACCGCTGCTTGGGCTTATCGAATGGCAGCCGACCGCAAGCGGAAATGTTAGCGTGCTGAACGTGACCAGAGACTTCTACCGATATTTCGATGCCACGGTGCACACGGAGTTTCTCTATCAGTGCGTTGAAGAGACGATTGAACGCGACCTCCCTCAGGAAGTCGCATATCTGCAGGCCTACGATCGCTTCGCGAAGGGATTGCAAAATTTCGTGGACATGCCGCAGCGAAAAGTGGACCTGCTGTATGGGTTCTTGCGGCAAGGGAAAGGTCGCCTCTCGAAGCGCGCCCGGACCGGCGAATTCGCACCATTGTCGGACGCGGAAGTTGGACTGGTCGAAAAACTCTATGAGGAATCTTTCGCGGACGTTGCACTCGAAAAGAGCTGAGACGACTCCGAGCGGGCGCGCGCTGTCCCCATCGGCCGGGGCATGAATTCAAAGTTAGGAGGATTGTACGATCTTCGAGAATCGACAGGCGCTGACCCAAGCGTTCCCTCAGATTGAGGCGCTCTATGCGCGACGTCCTCAATTTGGGGGCGCGATAGGGACGCCGGTTGAGCGCATTTTGAACAAACACTGACTCATCCCAAGAATCGTTCATCCATCGGCAATTGAACCTCGTCATTCTTGCTGCCATACAGTGGCGCCGACCACCGATGACGTGGGGTTAGCGACCTAAAAGTCAAATGCTATGTAGAAGAAAATTGACTGGATGAGCCTTGCCATCCCCCAGTATTTTGGGCGCTCTCGCGGAGTATTCATGCGACCACCAGTTTCGATGCGGCTGTCGCGGTCTCTGGCGAAATTTATTCGAGGGCGATGAACTCTCTTCCACACAGAAACTGACG
>WNFP01000341.1_pt1 | contig 38805 bp, 34 predicted proteins | sample 5400201 | NCBI WGS metagenome assembly WNFP01 (sample SAMN13153355, study PRJNA577476) | soil metagenome | isolation source: 115 cm saprolite under Madrone tree | place: USA:California | collected 2016-06-14 | reverse complement strand
AAGGGCCGTATCCGAACTACGAGCAGGTGATTCCCCGCGAGAACGACAAGTTCGCCACGGTGGACAAGGCGGCGATGGCCGCCGCGCTGCGCCGCATGAGCGTGGTGGCGAGCGATCAGACGCACCGGATCCGGCTCGCTTTCTCGGGCGGCGCGGTCAAGTTCTCGGTCCAGACCCCCGACTTGGGCGAAGCCCAGGACGAGCTCGCGGTCACCTACGAGGGTGAGCCGCTCGAGATCGGCTTCAACGCGATGTACCTGCTCGAGATCCTCAAATACATGCCCACCGATGAGGTGCGGCTCACCTTCAAGGCGCCCGAGCGCGCCGCCACCGTGGAGCCGGTCGGGTGGGATGACCCGGCCAGCTACATGGCGCTGGTGATGCCCCTGCGGCTGGTCGATTAGACGGGCGGAGAGACGGCTAGCCGTCTCCCTACAGGCTATCCGTCTGACTCCGCGTCGTGTCCGCCACAGTGTCCACCAGCATCGGGAGCGGACCGTTCAACGAGTCGACAGGCGGCGTAATCACCGGCGGCACGACCAACACGGTGTCCATCTCTTCCTCCGGCGGGATGTATACGTCCACGCCCCGGTAGCGCGCGAGGATCAGGTTGCGGCGCGTCAGCATGCGGTCCGGACGGAACGTCGGGTTCGAGCTGCGGGGATGCGGCAGCGTGGCCGCGAGCTCGGCCGCCTGCTCGGCGGTGAGATGCGACGCCGGTACCCCGAAGTACGCGCGGCTCGCCGCGTCGACTCCCCAGATGCCCGGCCCCCACTCCGCGACGCTCAGGTACAGCTCCAGAATTCGGTCCTTGGACAGCGCGAGCTCAAGCCGCAGGGCGGTCACCGCTTCTTTCACCTTACGGATCGGGTTGCGCGACGAGGAGAGATACAGATTCTTGGCAAGCTGCTGCGTGATGGTGCTCGCGCCCCGGAGGCGGTCGCGGTGCCGCCATGCGGCGCCGACGGCGGACCAGAACCCGTGAGCGCTCTCCACGCCGAGCGCGTCGGCGATCTCGGCGGGGTCGATCCCGATGTGCGAGCGGAACCGTGAGTCCTCGGCGATGATGACCATGCGCTGGAGGACGGGCGAGATGTCGTTGAGGGCCGACGGGCGGACGACGGGGCGCGCGGAATCCGCGCCCCCGACCGCCTGTTCGCGCATCATCGCCGTCTCCCGCGGCCAGTGATCGCGCCACCACATCGGGGGCGGCCATACCGCGAGCAGCCACACGAGGACGACCGCCGCTGTCCCTAGCGCCACGCGGCGCAGGTTCCTAGGTTTCGCGTCCGCCATGTCGCTCGATCTCACCACGCTGCGTCGCCGCCTCCAGAAAGCCCTCGGCAAAAAATTTACCGTCGGAGATGTCCTGGGCGAAGGCGGATTCGCCGCCGTGTTCCGCGTCCGGGACCAGGAGCAGGGCCAGGACGTCGCGGTGAAGGTGCTCGACCTGGGACTCACACCCTCGCCCGGCCTCGCCGAGCGGTTCGTGCGCGAGGCGCGCACCAGCGGGCGGCTCGAGCACCCGCATATCGTGCCGATCTACAAGGTCGGGGGCTATAAGAACGAAGTCCTGTATATCGTCATGCGCTGCATCGACGGGGCGTCGCTCCGACAGCTGCTCGAAAGGCATCGGCGCCTCTCGCTGCGCGATGCCGCCCGCATCGCGCGGCAAGTGGCGGACGCGCTCGGCCACGCGCATCTCCAGGGCGTCGTGCATCGCGACGTGAAGCCCGACAACATCCTGGTCGACAGCACGGGCCATGTGCTCGTGACCGACTTCGGGATCGCCAAGGCCGCGCAGGAGGCGTCCGCCAGCCAGCTCACCACCGAAGGCATGGTGGTCGGGACCCCGCATTACATGAGTCCCGAGCAGGCCACGGGAGAAGACGTGGATGCCCGATCGGACATCTATTCGCTCGGGGTCGTGTTGTACCAGATGCTCGCCGGCGTGCCGCCCTTCGACGGCGAGTCGGCTCAATCCATCCTCATGAAGCAGGCCACCGCCACCCCGGTGCCGGTGCGGAACCACCGGAGCGAAATCCCCCCTGCGCTCGCCGAGCTGGTCGATCGCACCCTGGCCAAGGACCCCGCCGAGCGCTTTCAGACCGCCGAGCAGCTGAGCCGGGCTCTGGTCGAGGCCCTCCCGACCGCGGCGCAGGACATCGTGCGGCTGCGCTCTCCCGTCCTGGCGAGGGCGCTGAGCGCGCTCTTGGGCCTCGGTGTCGTAGGGGCCCTCCTCTTCGTAGCGCTCACCGTTCTGTCGCAGCCTCCCCGCGTCTCGGCGCGCGCGCCCATCCCCGAGAGTCTCGCCCAAGCGCTGCGCCGCCAGGGGGCGCTCGCTCCGGGCGACGCAGCCCTCTACGTCTTCTCGCCCCGCGGCGCCGACGATTCGACGCTGTTGCTCGTGGGCCGCCGCAACGTGGCGGTGGTGACGCCAGGTCGCGTGCGCGCCTATCGCCGGGATTCCGTCCAGGTGGGCTATGGGGCGGTGCTGCAGGGCGGGGTCTCGTTTCGCATGGTTCTCACACTGCCGCGGGCCCGCCGCGACACCGTGTTTCGCCATCTGTCGTTCCGCGATGTCTACGAGCTGTCGCGCCGGCTCGGTAAGCTGATCGCCCAGGACTAGCGCGACGAGCGCCGCGCGCTCGTGAACCGTCGCGTGGACACGCCGTACAGGCTGAGGGCGTCGATCCGGCTGGCATCGCCGGGTGTCCTGGCGACCAGGCCGGCCGTGTCTTCCCCGCCGAGCGAGAGGCCGAACGCGAGACCGCTGCGATGCAGCGAGCGGTCCGTGTCGAGGCGCGCCAGCAAACTGATGGGGAGCGACGTCGCCGCCCGGAGGGTGCCGCGCAGAGCGAAGGCGTACCCCACTACCCCATCGGACGTGAGTCGGCTGAGGGCGGAAAGGGCGACCCGTTCCCCGGCGAGCCGCAGCGTGGCGCTCGGGACGTACGTGATGTGCAGGGTTGAATCGCGCACTGCCGGCTGCCCGATGTTCTGGATCACGCCGCCGACGGTCAGGACCCTGGTCCAGTCGTACAGGATGCCCATGTCCCACCCGGTGCTCGAGGTGCCTCCCCGGTACAGCACCGTCGCAAAACCGGCCGCGAGTCCTCCCCGGCCGAACGCGTATCCCAGCCGGTAGGTATGGCCCCGCCCCCCGGATCCGAACAGGTCCCGTTGGTAGCCGAGCGACAATCCGCGAGAGTTGAGTCCGAACGTGAGCTGCCGCAGCTGGCCTTTGCCTCCGGGGTCACCGACGGTGAGGTCGAGATGCACCGACGCTTCCGGGAAGCGGCCGAGCCCAGCGGGGTTGACCCACAGGGCGCGCGCATCGCTGACATCGGTGGGATGGAGGTACAACGCGGCAGTGTTGGGGACGACCTGCGCGAGCGCGCCCGACGCCGACCCGAGCAGCGCGAGCGAGAGTCCGACTCCTTTGAGGTCCGACCGTCCGCCCACTACGGCAGCACCGCGATAGTCGCGCGGGTGACCTGCACGACCGGGACGGCCTGGCCTTGCATGGGTAACTGCACGGTCAGCGTGGTCGAATCTTGCCATGCACCGCCGAGATAGCGCCCGTCGACGGCGATGTAGGCCACGCTGCTGGCTGTCCCCGCCCCTGACAACTCGAACGGCTGCCCAGCGTTCTTGCCACCGCCCGACACGCGATACGTCTGGTTAGCGTCCACGCGCACGCTGCGAGTGCCGAGATGATCCTCCCACCCGACTGCCGTGGCCTGCGTGACCGTGCGGCGCGACACTTCTGAGCCGATCCCCTTTTGGGTGGTCTCGACGGTATCGGTCCACGCAGCGCCTGGCTTTACCCCGCCGATCGGCAGGCGTGGCAGAAAGTCGCGAAAGTTCCCGAGCAGCTGGACCACGGATTGCGCCTGCGCGCTGTCTGACGCCAGCGCCTTCACGAACTCGCCGCGCGGGGCCACGCGCCCCGCGAATACGAGCTTGCGGACCTTGTTGACGTTGTCCACGATCGGGGGCGGCGTTCCCGAATCAGCCACGATCGAGTCGACCACAAACGTGGTCGGATATCCGATGCTATCGGCGGGTCCGGTGATAGCCGCCGCGACAAAGATCCGGGCGCCCACGTCTTGAGACTGGGGTCGATCGCCGAGTGTTTGTTGGATATGAACCTGCCGGTGGACAACGTAGCGCAATGCGCTCGGCCCGTAGCGAACCGCGTCGGGACGGTGCGTGGCGGGTGCCTCGCCCGCGGGGGCAGGCGAGGTGGCGCCCGGAGCAGGGTTGATCGCCGGCGCAGCGATGGACGTCCCGCGACTCCCTGCGGCGCAGGCGGTGAGGAAGGCCGTCCCCGCGAGCAGCAGCCGACGCGTCATAGTGCACTCCCTATGCGGTATTCGGCGCGCGGTCGCCCTTGGTTCGGCCGAAGACAGCCACCATCTCGGTCCCTTCACTGGCGACGCGCAGCAGCTTCCAACCGCGCTTCCGCATGTCGGCGCGCCACCCGATCAGTTTCTCCCATTCCTGCGAGGTCGTCCGGAATACCCGCAGATCCGCGACCTGCTCCCATTGTGCGGGGTAGGGTTTCGACGGTGAGGTCATCGAGCGGTGGGCGGTAGGGCCATAAGCCGAGTTCTGTTTGCCCGCCGAAGCGGGCAGATGGTCATCTCTCTAGGATGGCTGTCGCCAGCCACCTCACGCGGCCTACCCGCAGCTCAGACGACCCGGGCCGGGTCTCGCTGCTTATTTGGCCTTGCTCCGACTGGGGGTTACCGTGCCACGCCTGTTGCCAGGCGCGCGGTGGGCTCTTACCCCACCGTTTCACCCTTACCCTTGGATTAAAGGGCGGTCTGTTTTCTGTGGCCCTTTCCGTCGCCTCACGGCGCCCAGGCGTTACCTGGCAGTCTGCCCTCGGGAGCTCGGACTTTCCTCAGCACGCCACTCCAGCCGGCATGCCGCGACCATCGCACCCTACCGCCACCCGGCAGGAAAAGTACCGGTTCTGGAAGGGTCAGGGCAAGTCTCGCCCCCTCCCCCTAGCGCACGAGCCTTCGCAGCAGGCGGCCCAGGCTGTCCTGCGGCAGGCGCCTTCCGCCGGCGGGCCCGGCGGGATCCTCGGGCGCGAGCCAGAATCCGTCACTTTCGCCGAACACCAGCCGCTTCACTCCCGACCAGTCGCGTGCCCTGAGCGACGGCGCCACGAGGGCGACCGCGTGCACCAGGTTGTAGCCGCGTGCCCGGTGGAGCGCGAGCAGGTCGCGCGTCCACACCTCGGGTGTGAACAGGAGCACCGGCCGGTCCGGAAGCCCGAAGCCGCGGAGCAATCCGAGCGTGAACCAGTCGGAGGGCGGTTGCGCCAGCCGGAACGCGAAGTAGAGATCGCGCCGTTGCTTCAGCACCCGGTCCCGCAGCACGGTGGCCCGGGCGGCGACCTCGTCCTCCAGGGCGCGGTAGTAGCGCGGTAACAGCCCGGCCTCACGCAGCGCCGGGTAGCGGGCCGCGTACGGGAGCGAGTCCCAGCCTCCCCCCGCCGCGCCCCCTCGCATGAGAACCGCCAGCCCGCGCCGCCATGCCGCGTCGCAGAACTCCTGGCCCATCGAGTAGCTACGTGGTCCACCGAGGTCGAGGCCGAGCGCGATGACGAGAGTGCGCTGCTCCGCGGCCAGCCGGCCGAGGGCGCCGTACGCCGACGGCAGCCCCTCCGCCCACAGGAGCGAGTCGAAAGCGCACGGAGCGGCGAGCGCCTCACCGCGGGCGCCCCGAGACGAATCCGCGGCGGCGTGACGCGCGTTGCCATAGTCCAGCAGAGGGATCCAAGCCACACTCGTGGGCTGCAGCCGCTTCACCGCGTCTCCCCAGGCGCGGCGCACGGCGTCGCGCTCCTCCCAGCGCACGTGCAGCGAATCCATGCTCTCGGGGGCGGCGTCGCCGGCCACCAGGTTGAACCCGCCGACATCGAGCAACACGACCAGCGAGTCGAGCGCGGCGCCCGAGCGCATCGCGCGCCGTCCGTCGCGGGTTAAGAACAGCGGCGTCCATAGCACGCGCATGCCCTGCTGCCGGAGCCACTCGGGCGTGTTCGTGGCGCGGGCGAGCTTGGGATCCGGCACGAGCGGCAGCTCGATCGTGTCCACGCCGCCCGGTGGAGTCATGACCGGGGGCGCGAGCTCGACGGGAACCGGCGCCTGCGCCAGCGAGAGCGGCACGCCGCGCGCCGCGGGCGGGACGTGCGCCCACTCGGCGGGGCGTCGAGTCCAGCGGGCAAGCGCTGCGAGAAAGTCCCGCGTCCGCTCCAGGGCGTCGAGCTGTTGCACCGGAGCGGTCGTGGACCGGAACTGCGGCCCCAGAGCGCCGAGCGCATGGCGGCTGATGACCACCACGAGCCCCTGGCCGATCCGGGCGGCCGCCGCCACGCCGGCGCGCGGCCGGGCCGCGGGCGTACGCGGCGCCCGCACGAACGCGTGCCGCGAGCTGAAAGCGAGCAGCTGGGAAGAGTCGCGGGTGGCGAGGACGTTGTTGCGGTCGAGCGGAAACGGGCTGAACACGGAGCCCAGCGGCTCGTCGCCCAGTGTCCGGGCCTCGGCCCACGGCTGCGGCCGCCCGGTGGTCGTGGGCGCGCGGGTGACGGTGTCTTCGAGGAGCCGGTCGCCGATCGAGATCCCGGTCCCCACGAACTCGAGCCAGCGGTTCGCCGTCCAGCGGTCCAGATACCCCTCGCCGTCCGCATCGTAGCCGAGTACCACCACGCCGCCCCGCAGCACCCACTCGGTGAGCAGCGCGAGATCGCCGGCGGTGAGGGCGTCCGATGGCGCCTCGGGCTCCCGGCCCAAGAGGAATAGCAGGACGTGGTAGCGTGCGAGATCGGAGCGCGCAAGGTGGGGGTAGAAGCGGCGGTACTCGATCGCGTAGCCCTCGTCGCGCCAAGGTTTGACGGTGCCGTTCAGGAGGGCCGGCTCCGACAGCGCGAGGTCGAGGAGCAGCACGCGGCGGGCCTGGGGTTGGCAAGCGGCGAGGAGGAGCAGGGCGGTCAGCCCGGCGAGTGGACGTGCAGACCGTATCATTCCGGCGCCGACTCCGCCACGAGCCTCCCGAAACGCGCATTGGATCTGATCGCGTCGAACTCCGGCGCCCGGAGGTAGAACCACAGCCGCGCGCCGCGGGGGCGAACCCGCTCGAGCAGCTCGAGCGCCCGATCCGACTCGCCCAGGGCCACGAGCGCGCGTCCGACCCACGCGGCGTCGGTGATCGTGGGATGACCCACGGAGCGGATCTCGCGCTCCAACCGCTCGATCCGAGTTCGCGCGGCGGGCGTGTCGGCGGCCTGCAGCTCCACGAGCGCCCGGATCGCCTCGCCGGGCACCCGGAATCCGGCCCGCAGGCGCGCCGCCGTCTCGGCGTCGGCACGCGCCTCGGCGCGGTTGCCGAGCCGGAACTCGGCGAGGGCCCGGAGCACGTACGCGTAGTCGGCGCCGGGGTCGATGGCCAGGGCGCTGTCCGCCCAGCGACGGGCCTCGGGGTAGCGGGTCTGCCGTGCAGCGACCCGCCCAAGGTTGAACAACGTGATCGGACGTTCTGGCTCGAGCGCGAGCGCCCGGCGATACATCTCGGCGGCGGCCGAGTCGCGGCCCAGCCAGAGCAGTGCCATCCCGTATTGGTGGTGCGCCTCCGCGTTGCGCGGATCGAGCGCGATGGCGCGCAGCAGCGCCTCACTCACACCCGCGAACGTGCGTGGATTCCGGAAGCTGAGGAGGAAGCCGCGGGCCATCCACGCGTCCGCGGCGGCCGAGTCCTGCTGCAGGGCGCGATCCGCCGCGTCGAACCCGCGCGACAGCACGGCCTCCGGCGACAGGCCGGGATACTCCCACCCCCAGTCGAGGAACAGCCCGTACCCGACCGCGACCCGGGCAAGGGCGGGGGTGAGGCCCGAATCGAGCCTTAGGGCGCTCTCGTACTGGTCGATCGCGCGACGCACGGCGCGCGGAGTCCGCTGCGCGAGCTCGTAGTTAGCGCGCAGGAAGCGATCGTAGGCTGCAGGATCGCGCGGCCGGCGGCTCGCCAACGCCGTCCGTTCGACGGGACGGAGCGCGCCCGTGATGGTGGTCGCCACGGCGCGTGCGACGGCTTCCGGAATCGCCTGCAGCGCTGTGTCGCGGCCTTGGTATTGACCTCCCCAGACGTGCATGCCGTCCGACGCCCGCAGCAGCTCGACCGTGACGGCCGGGCTCTGGCCCCGACGGGGCCGCCCGACGCTGCCGCTGACGAGATATGCGACGCCGAGGACACGTCCCAACGTGGCCGGATCATCCGCCGTCCCGCGAAAGCGGCGAACGGTGTTGCGGGACTTCACGCCGAGTCGCTCGACTCGGCCGAGGCTCGTGATGATCGCCTCCGTGAGCCCGTCGGCGAGGTAGGCGGTCGCGGTGTCCGGGGTCTCGAAGTACAGGACGGCGACGCTCGCCGGTGGCGGCGCTTGCTCCGGCGCCACGGCCACGCCGCGCGCGCAGCGAAACCCCGTGTGGGCGAGCCACGCCCGCCGGTCCGGGAGGACGGCGCGATATGCGGCGGTCGCATTGGCAGCCGGCGTGTCGAAGGCTCCTCCCTTGATGACGTGACCGGCCTGGCCCCGCGCGTCGGCGGCGGTGGTCGCGGTCCACTCCCACGCGTTTCCGATCAGGTCCACGGCGCCGATCCACGATCTCCCGAGGCCACCGGCACCGGCGGGCGTGAATCCGTCGTGCAGCGAGTCGGCGTTGGCTCTGCCGGGCTCCCAGCGGTCCCCCCAGGGATAGCGGAGGCCCCGCGGGCCGCGGGCGGCGGCCTCCCATTCGTCTTCGGTCGGCAGGCGGCCACCGCGCTGCCGCCAGGCGCAATAGGCAACGGCCTCCGACCACAGTACGCCGGTCGCCGGCCATTGATCGGGCGGCCGCGGGGTCCAGGGTGAGCGGCCTCGTGTGGCGTCCAGGTATCGCCGGTACGCGGCCACGCCCACTTCCGCGGAATCTATGAAATACGCGTCGAGCTGGACCGCGGTCGAGTCGCGCCAGGGGGCACCCCCGCCCCCCACCGGATACAGCCCCGCCGGGACGAGCACCATGCCGGGCGGCGAGTGGACCCGCCAGCCGCGCCACACGACCCACCCGAGGATGACTGCCCCGCACACGGTTGCGATCCACACGGCCTGGCGTGAGGACACGCGGCGCTGGGAGGGCGGGGTCGCGAGCGCGTCCACGAACGCCCGAGCGGTGCGGTGTCGGTCCGCGGGCGACTTGGCGAGCCCGCGCGCGAGCGCCTGCTCGAGATGCAGCGGCAGCCCGGGGCGCACGGTGCGGATCGGTCGAAGCGGATCGTTGACCACCCGTGCCGCGATCGCTTGCGCACTGGGTCCGGTAAACGGCGGCTCGCCGGCGAGCATTTCGTACAGCACCGCCGCCAGTGAGTACACGTCGCTGCGCGGGTCGATGCGCGTGTCGCCGCTCGCCTGCTCCGGGCTCATGTACTCCGCGGTGCCCACCGCGATGCCAGCACCGGTCCGAGCCGATCCCTCCGAGCCGGCCCGCTCCTCCATCAGCTTCGCGATCCCGAAATCGCTCACCAGGGCATGGCCGCGGGATAAGAGAATGTTCTCCGGCTTGACATCGCGGTGAATGACGCCGTTCTCATGCGCGTACTGGAGTGCGTCCCCGACCTCGCCCGCGATGCGGACCGCGTCGTCGACCGGCAGGGGTCCCTGACGGCTGAGGCGCTGCCGCAGCGATTCGCCCTCCACATACTCCATCACGTAGAACAGCAGGCCGTCGGCTTCGTCCGCTTCGAACAGGGGGACGATGTGAGGATGAGACAGTTGGGCGGCGAGCAGGACTTCTCGCTGGAAGCGGTCACTCCCGAGGTAGGCGCGGGTGGCGGGTGCCAGCAGCTTGATCGCCACCTGGCGTCCGAGCTTCACATCGGTGCCGAGGTACACGGTCGCCATGCCGCCCCGGCCCAGCTCGCGCACCAAGGTGTAGCGGCCCGCGAGAGCGCGGGCCAGGCGGTCGAACAGCGGATCGGCCACTATCACGGGGCGTGCGCTACGCTATTCCTTGGTGCAACAGGCGCCGCGACCGCAGGCACCCCACTGACTCCCGCGCCACCGTGCGATCGACTGGCGCCACTCATAGCCTGGGTGGGTCGTGTAGGTCGTCTTGTGGGGGAGGGTATCGGCCACACGCGTCTTGAGGCTGTCGGAGACCAGGAGCGAGCGCCACTGGCCTCCTTTCTTGTCGACCCACCAATAGGTCCACCAGGGGCCATAGCCGAACGGAGCGTACACCGCGTGGCTCCGGATTCTCGCGATGATACGTCCCTCGGCCACTTCCTTCTCGTCGAGCGCCCAGGCCCCCTTCTCAGGTTGGATGATGGCCCAATCGCCACTGCCGATCAGGCCTGTGGCGAAATCCACGCGCTGGGAATCTGCGGCTCCGTAGACGCTGTCGTAGACTAGACTCCGTCCGTATTTCACGATGCTGTCGACTGCGACGATGTCCACATTGACCGGAGTGAACTGGGTCGGCCTCGGGGTCTCGTAGTGGTAGTGACAGCCCGCCAAAACGAGCGCGAGAACACCCGAGGTGATCGTCCAGGACCATCGCTTGCCGCTCGGCATACGACCTCCTTGTCAGCGATCGCCTCACTTCACCATTTCTACAATGTGCTTCATCCGCTTTACCACAGGTTGCAACGCCGGCTCGGACCCCGACCAGAGGGTCACGACCGCGCTCGCCCAGCGTCGGGCGGTCAGTGCGTCGCCGTGCGTCCCTGCGAGGTCCGCACGCAGCGCCATCATGCGTATCAACCCCCCCGCAAGCGGGAGATAGCGTAGGAGATGGCTATGGAGCTTCGCGAGGTTGTTGAGTGGGGCGTCAAGCGTGCGCTCCGCGGCCGCCGTATCTCCGATAGCAAGCAGCAAGCGGGTATCGAGGTACACGCCATCTGGCGGGGAGTCATCGCGTGAAAGCAGTCCGCCACGGTGCTGGAGCTCCGTCGCGGTGGCGGCTCGCGCGGAGGCCGTGTCCCCCCGGGCTAACGCCCACTGCAGTGTCATTGACCGTGACGGCCCCGGTGGTGTGGAGCGGTGCGCGGCGCGGGCCCCCATGACGTCGAACATCAACTGGGCCGGCACGTCGAGGAGCGCACTCCGCACCGCCGGCCGGGACGCGGCGGGCAGGCCTGCAGTGGTGCGCTCGACCCGCTGCTCCAGGGCCGCGACGCTCTCGGCGGGTGCTCCGGCGGAGGCGTAAGCGAGAAGCTCGAGGCCAACACGTAGAGCCGCAATTGGTATGGTTACCGACTGATTGTCGGCGCTTCCCGGATATTCCGTTTCAGGGTCCTCCGGGGCTACGAGGCGGGCGGCGAGGGCCGGTCGCCCCAACAGGACGGCCGCACCGGCAGCACCCGCGATCCCCAATGGCGCGGCACGGAGTAGCGAGTCCCCGAGCCGACGCGCTCCCTCGAATTCGCCACCCTTCACCAGCAGTCGGATGGCCGTCACGGCATCGCTGACGCGCTCTTCCGGCCGGCGCTCCAGCCGTTGCGCCGTCCGGATCTCGGTGAGTGCCGAGCGGCCTGACTCGGCCGCAGGCGTGATATCGCCGTTCACCTCGAGCGCGTAGGCGAGCGCGCGGTGAGCGCGAGGGTCGCGTGGAAACGCGCCCGCCCAGGCTGCGGTGACTTCAATGAGGATGGCACGATTGCGCCCGACCGCTGCCAGGTGCGGCGGCGTGCCGGGGCTCAGTGTGTCAGCCTCCGCCGCCGGCACGGGGTGAAAGGCGAGCGTGTCTCCCTCGATCACGGGGAAAGCGTAGAACGATTCGCCATCGCTTCGACCCGCGCGCCACCAATAGATCTCGGCCTGCAAGATGCGGGTCAGCCGCTCGGCGGCCCGCCTCCCGAAGATGAAGTTGAACGACGGAGCGAGCAGCAACGCGCGACGATATGCCACGACGGCAGTTTGCCAGCTGCCACGGAATATGAATCGCGCCGTGTCTTGCGGATCGCGTCCCACGTCGGGATCGCCGGCGTTGCATTCGGCGAGTCCGAACCATCCCGAGAAACTCGTCGAGTCTCGCTCCAGGATTTCGCGATACTGCCGGCACGCGTCCGGCCGGCGCTGCTCGAACATGGCCTGTTGAGCCAGCAGCAGGGCGCCGTCCGCGCCTCCGAGTCTGCCCAGTAGTTCCGCCGCTCGACGCGCGATCACGCTCCGATCGCGCACCGCGTCGGCGGTCGAATCCGCCGCCCAGAGCAGCGCCTGCCCGAGTCCGAGGTAGGCACGCGCGAAGGCCGAGTCGGCGGCGATGGCTGCCCGGAACTCGCGAGCGGCGCGCTCCAGGTCCCACTCCCGAATCGCACGTTCGCCCAGCGCGTGGGCCCGCAGGGCGCGGAGGGAGTGGGTCTGCTCCGCGCCGGCACCCTGTGCCGTGCCCCGGTCCGCGCCCAGCAGCGAATCGGCCAGCGCGTTGAACGCCGCCCCGATCGCGCCGGTCGCCGCTACGCGCGTTGTGATCTCGCGCACCGGCGTACCACCGCGTGCGACGTCGTACAGGGCCGCCGTCAGCCGCAGCGTATCGCCGAAACTCCACAGCTGCCCCATCACCAGCCTTCCGGCGCCGAGCCGGCGAGCGATGGCGAGCGCGGTGTCGAACGGGATGCGGAACGGGAGCCGCTCGCGACGGCGCGACAGCGCATCGTACAGGCGGGTCTTGTCGGCGAGGTGGACTTCGGCCCAGCGGGCGAAGGCTTCGGCGAGCAGCTCGGCACAGTCGGCGCCGTCGAGCGTCGTCTGGCGACTCCCCTCGCGATGCTCGAAGGGGAGGATCGCGTAGCGGGCGGTGTCGAGCGTCGCGCGTGTCCCGCACGGCGGCGGGGACCCGTCGGGGCATTGCCCGGACAGGACGGTGGGGAGACCGACGAGCAACCCGAGGACGGCCGCGCCGACCCATGCGCGCGTCCTCAAGCAGCCCCCGCGCTGAACGGCAGCAGCGCCGCCCGCATCTCCGCGGCGCGTTGCCACCGCTCCGCACGCGACTTCGCCAGCGCCCGTGCCACCACAGCGGCGAGCTCCTTGGGCACGTCGCGCCGCAGGCCGTGCAGGTCGGGCGGCGCGTGGTGCTGATGCATGTCGAGCACCGCCGCTGCACTGGGCGAGGAGAACGGTGGCCGACCCGCGATGGATTCGAACAGGACCACGCCGAGGGAATAGAGGTCCGTGCGGCCGTCTACATCGGGCGCGCCCTGCGCCTGCTCCGGACTCATGTATTCCTCGGTACCGACGACGAACCCGCTCCGCGTCACGCGGTCGTCGCCCGAGCTCGCGATCGCGCGAGCGATACCCAAGTCGAAGAGGATCGCGCCCTGCGGCGGGGGTGCGAGCACAATGTTGTCCGGCTTGATGTCACGGTGCGCAATCCCGTGCGCGTGGGCGTGCTCCAGTGCCTCGAGGACGTCCGAGGCGATCGCGACCGCGCGCGGGACCGGGAGGCGGGCCTCGCGCTGCAACGTCTGGCGGAGCGTGTCCCCCGGCAGGTACGGCATCACGTACCAGAGGAGATAGTCCGCTTCACCGCTGTCCATCATCCGGGCGATGTGCGGGTGATTGAGCTGAGACGCGTAGCGGATTTCGCGCAGGAAGCGGTCGGCGGCCACCGAGACGGCCAACTCGGGGTGCAGCACTTTGATGGCGACATGGGCGCCGCTTGCGTCCTTGGCCGCGAAAATGGACGCGTTCCCGCCTCGACCCACCGCACTGAGCACGGTGTAACGGTCGCCCAGGGCCTTGCGGACCCGCTCAATCAGGTCGCGTGCCGCCATAGCGTGCCGTCCCCTCGGCGATCGCCGGGCGGGACGGAGCTAACAATAGGCCCCTGCCCCGGGCGCGCTAGGTTGCCCTCATTTATCGAGGCTTAAGGAGCTCCCAGCCGGCTGAGCCCCGCCCGGGCCGCCGCGACGTACGGTGCCAGGTCGGCACCCGCCCCCTGCCCCACCGCCATCACAAACCGGTACGTCGTGATCGCCGTGGCGCGGTCGCCCGCGCGCTCGGCGTCGGTCGCCCGCTTGAGCAGCTTGTCGAGCGTCGCGGGCTCGCGATAAATCAGGGCCGGGTCCCGCCGCACTTGGGAGGCGAACTGGAGGAACCACAGGGCGCCCCCCGCGGCGAGGACCAGGCTGGCACCCAGCAGGAGCAGTGCCACACGGCGGGCGCGCCGCGGCGAGGCTGGCACCGCGTCAGGTGGCATCGGCCAGCCGGGCGAGCGCTCCCGCCGTCGCTTCCGTGACCATCGCCATGAACACGTAATCGAGCGTCGCGCTCGTATCCGTCGCCTGATGGTAATGCGGATTGCGGAGGAAGGCGGTGTCGGTCAACATGAGCGATGGGTAGCGCGCGTCCCAGAAAGATGCGTTGTCTGAGAGCCGGGTCAGCGGGAGGAGCCAGCCGCGCAGCCGGGTGGCGTAAGGGACGAGCGGCAGGTCCGGTGCGGCGGCCCGCGCCCCGGCGACGAATGCGTCGAGCAACTTGCGGGAGCGGGCGTCGCCCACCGCCGCAAGAAAGTCGCCGGTGCGTGGGACGTCGATCCCGAGAAACGGCGGGACGATCTGCGTGCCCGGCCGCGAGTCGCGGTAACCCACCATCTCGAGGATCAACGCGCCCGCGAGCACCTCGCGCCGCGCCCGCTTGTCCCGCGCCAGGGCATGGCTCCCGACTCGATAGCGGCCGGTCACCGTCTGCAGCTCCTCCAGGTCGAACCCCACGAACTCGACGCCGGCCCGCGGCTTCCTAGAGGCGGTGAGGCGGGCACACTCGAGCAGTGCGGCGACGCCGCTGGCGTTGTCGTCCGCGCCGGGCGTGTGGGCGGTCGAGTCGAAGTGTGCGCCCACCAGGAGCCGCGGTCGTCGCGGGTCGGTCCCGGGCATGGCGCCCACGACGTTGTGGTAGGTGCGTCCCCGGAACGAGAACGGTGCGAGATCGACGCTGAGGCCGAGGGTGCGCAGCTCGTTCGCGATGTAGTCGCGGGCGGCGCGATGGCGCTCGGGCGCGGCGCTCGGGTGGCGGATGCCTTCGAGTGCCGCGACATGAGAGCGCAGCCGGGCCGCGAGGGCGGTGCGTTGACCCGCCGTTGAGTGGGCGTGTGCACCGTGCGCCGGATCCGAGCCCGGCGCCGGCGCGGCTTGAGTCGGGGTTGATGGGTCCACGCTAGCGTTTCTCCCGCATGGTGACCGTTTGCACCGTCCTGCCGCCGCCCGAGCGTCCCCGCCTCGATGCCGTGGGCGACGGCTGCTTTACCACCCTGCACGCCAGCTCCTTCCGCGACGCCCTGCGCGCTGCCCGGCGCAAGCGGGTGGACGCGCTCGTCCTGTCGGTCCACGCGTGCCGCTCGGACGAGCTCCCGGCGGTCGCGCGCTTCGTGCGCGAGTTTCCCGCCATTCCCGCCGTCGCCCTCGTGTCGCGGCACGACCGCAGCGCTACCGAGACGCTGCTCAAGCTCGGCGCGACCGGTGTCCGCTCGGCGGTGGACTGCACCGAGCCCGCGGGCTGGCAGCGGCTGCGGGACCTGGTCGGCCATCCGGCGTCGCCGGTGGCGGCCCGCATTCTCGCGCGCGTCGTTCCCGCGCTCGAAGAGGGAACAGGTGACGTGCGGGCGTTCTTCGAGGCCGTGGCCCGACTCGCGCCGGTGCTCTCCACGGTGCGGCGACTGGCGCGGCACCTGCGGATCTGCTCGAGCACGCTCATGTCCCGTTTCTATCGCGCGGGCCTGCCGTCGCCCAAGACGTACCTGGCCGGCATGCGGCTGGTGCACGCCGCCCATCTCTTCTCGAACCCCGGGCTCTCCGTCGCCGACGTGGCATACCGCCTGGACTATTCGTCACCGCAGAGCTTCGGGCGCCACCTCAAGGCGATGCTGGGCGTCACGGCGGGTGAGTTCCGGCGCCGCTTTCCTTTCGAGGTGTCGCTCGAGCGCTACGTGGACCTGCTGATCACCCCGTACCGGGAAACCCTGCGCGCGTTCTGCCCACTCAATGCGGGTTTGTGGGACCAAGGACTGAACGCGACTCGCGTTTCCCGGCCGGGGTGAACCCCGGGGCGCCACCCCGGGGTTAGTCCGCCGCTGCGCGCGTAACGGGGGGCTCCCCACCCTCCTGCTCTCGTTTGAGCACCGAGAAGCGCGCGATGCTGCCGCGCAACCGTTCGGCCAGCTGGGCGAGCTGCTGGGAGGTGGCGGTGAGGTCGCCCATCGACGTGATCTCGGCCTGCGTGGCGCCCGCCGCGCCGTCGGCCCGTGCCGACGAAGCGCTCGAGATGGCCGCCACCTGCTGCAGCGACTGCGCCAGCTCGGCCAGCCGCTGCGCCTGACCACGGGACACCTCCGCGGTGGCGTTCACCAGGTCGCCTACCAGCTCGATCCCCTGGTGCAGCTCCTGAAGCGCCGCGTCGGCCTCCGCGGCCACCACCCCGATGTCGCGCACCTTGGTCTCTCCCGACTGCATCGCGCGCGCCGCGGCGTCGATGCCCGCGCGCAGGTCCGAGACCAGCTCTGCCACCTCGCGCGCCGATTTCCCCGCCTCCGCCGCAAGCGATCGCACCTCGTCGGCCACCACCGCGAAGCCCTCGCCGTGCTCCTCCGCCCGCGCCGCCTCGATCGCCGCGTTGAGCGCCAGCAGGTGCGTCTGCCGTGCGATCCGGGCGATGGTCTGGGCGAACACCCCGATGCGCTCCGACATGCCCGACAGCCCGGCCACCGTCGCGGCCGTGGTGCGAACCTCCTCGCCCACCGCGCGCAGCGTCTGGCTCGCGCGGGCCACGCGCTCCCGGCCCCGCTCCGCGGCCGCGACCAGGCGCGACGCGTCCGCCTGCATCAGCTCCGCGCGGACCCGCAGCGATTCCGCCTGCTCGGCTGCCTTGGCGCTCTCGCCGCGCGCGCCCTCCGCCATTTCGCGCTGTTGCCCGAGGTCCGTCGCCAGGCGCTGGGCCGTGTGCGTCACGGTCTCCGAGGTGGCATGGAGCTCTTCGGCCGAGGCGGCGAGCTCTTCGGCGAGCGCCGCTACCTCGTCGGCCTCGCGCTGCACCGTCGAGATGGTGCCGCCGATCTCCTCGATCATCCGATTGAAGCTGCGCTCGAGGAATCCCAGCTCGTCGGACTCACCCGCCGGCGCCCGCACCGCCAGGTAGCCCCGCTCCGCCTCCCCCATCACACTGCGGGCATGGCGGATCCGCTCGATCAGCGTTGCCGGAATGCGCTTGAGCGCCATGGCCACGAGGATGAACACCAGCGTCTCGAGCCCCGCGTCCCGCAGGCTCCTGCTGGGCTCGTACAGCGTGTCGTGGAGGAAGCTCGCGCCGAGATAGGCGAGGGCGGCTGTGAGGACCAGGAAGTTTCCGACCGTGTGGCCCTGATCGAACGCGTAGGGCAGGACAGCGAGGAAGAAGGCGGCGATCAAACCGCCGTTCCCGAACCAGACGATCAGAACCGCGACCAGGATGACATCGAGAAGCGATAGCGCATAAACCAGCCACCAGCGGTACCAGCCACGCTCGTGGATGAGGCCCAGGATCTCGTTCAGAAACGCGGCCCCACCCGCCGTCAACACCATGGTCGTTGGGCGGGTCTTGACCGCCGTAGCAACCCACCCCACCAGGCCGAAGACGAATCCGACGCCGATCATCAGGCGGCGCATCCGGTGGCTTCGCGAGATGGTCTCCAGGTCCTTGAGCCGCTGCTCGAGGCCGGTGGCGTCGTCCTTCCAGCCTCGCACCAGCGAGGCGAGCGACGGCCGCGATGATCCTGTCGGAAGTGTGGTCACCCGGGGCTGATCATACACCTCAGGTGATCAGGGCGGCAAATTCTGCGCTCACCGCAACCCCAGCTCCGTAACGGTCACGAGTGCCTCCACCGCGTGCCCGGCCTGCTCGAGCATAATGCGACCGCCTTCCTCCCGGTCCACGACGGCCAACACGCCGAGCACCCGTCCGCCCTCGGCCGTGACCGCGGCGATCGCTTCGGCCGCCGAGTGCCCCGTGGTGATCACGTCCTCCACCACGACGACCGCGGCACCAGGAGTGAAGCAACCTTCGATGCGCTTTCCGGTGCCGTGGGTCTTCGCCTGCTTGCGGACGCTGAAGGCGTCGAGGGGGCGTCCCTGGGCCCGTGCGGCGGCGGCGATGGCGTAGGCGACGGGATCGGCACCGAGGGTCAGCCCCCCGACCAGGTCCGGCGCCCACCCCCGGGCCGCGAAGCGCGCCAGCCCGAGCGGGCCGATCACCACCAGGCCCTCGCCCGACATGGTGGTGCGGCGCGCGTCGATGTAGAAGCTGGAGCGGCGCCCTGAGGCGAGCGTGAAATCCCCGTGCGTGACCGAGCGCTCGCGCAGGATCTCGCGGAGACGCTGCTGCAGGGTCGGAATCGATGAAGATGGCATATATAGTAGTAGCTATAACTACTACTATCAATCTCTCCTGAGGACGGCACGCTTGAGCGCCGCGAGCAGCCCCGTCTTGGGCGCGGGCGCCGCGGACACGGCCGCCGTGACATCGGCGGCGAAGGCCGTGACCGTGGGTTGGCGGCGGCTCGGGTCGCGCTCGAGGCCCCGCATCACGGCGGCTTCGAGCGCGGGGGGGAACCGCAGGCCCGGAACGATCTGGTTCAGCGACGCCGGCGTTTGCGTGAGCAGCTGCTGGAACAGCTCGCGCGGCGTCCGGCCGGTATGCGGGTGCTGCCCGGTGAGCATCCAGTACGCGATCGTGGCGAGGCTGTAGATGTCGGCCCGACCGTCCACCAGCTCCCCCGACAGGGCCTCCGGGGCGACGTACTTGAGGGTTCCGACGAAGAATCCAGTGCGCGTCAGGCGCTCTTCCGGCGGCAGCTCCGCGTCGCGGGCGATGCCGAAGTCGAGCAGCTGCGCGCGCTGCGATTCGGGATGGTAGGTGATGTTTTCGGGTTTCAGGTCGCGATGGATGATGCCCGCCTGGTGCGCCGCGGCCAGCGCATCGGCCAGCTGCCGCACGATGCTTTCCACCAACGTTGGAGCGAGGGGGCCGGCGCGGTGTACGTATTCGGCGAGGGACTTGCCCTCGGCCCATTCGAGCGCGAGGTAGTACAGGCCGTCTGCTTCGCCGTAGTCGTAGGTGCGGACGACTCCCGGATGCACGACCCGAGAGCCGTACCCTGCCTCCCGTAGGAAGCGCTTCACCGCCGTGGGGTCGCTCGCGAGCCGCGACCGCAATACCTTGAACGCACAAGTCCCGCGCTCCGGGTGTTCGGCGCGGTACACCTCGGCCGTGCCTCCCTCGCCGACGCGCTCGAGGAGGCGGTAGCCGGCGATGGTTCGACCGGCGAGGTTCTCGTTGGGCATGGGAACGCGCGAAACTAACGCCCGGATTTGAGGTTGAGCAAGTGAGACGAGCGGCGGCAATGGCATTCCTCGCGGCCGGTGTGGCTGCGTGCAGCTCCGGCCAGCAGCGCCCCATCTCCGGGCCCCGTCCGGAGCAGGGCGCGGTCGTCCCCGGCGTGTTCGATGCCGGCTCGATGTACGGTGCCATGGGCCTGCTCGTCGCTGGCCCGCCCCTCCCGTTCGTCGCGACGCTCAACTACCTGGCGGACGCCACCGGCGACTCCACGCTGGCCCTGTTCGGCCTGTCGCTCGCGAATCATGCGCTGAATTTCCAACGCGATGGTGCCGCCTTCATTGCGCACTACCATGTGGAGGTCGCCTTCCGAGCGGACACCGGCGCCGTGCGCCAGCTGGCGAGCGACGAGACGGTGCGCGTGCGCACTTTCCAAGAGACGCTGCGCGCCGACGAGAGCGTGATCTACCAGCAATTCATCGCGGTGCCGCCGGGCGTGTACCGGGTCATGGTCACGCTGCGCGACCGGAACGGGCCCGCCGCATCGCACCGGGAGCGTACCGACACGGTGCCGCGCTTCGCGGGGCAGGGGATGAGCGCGCCGCTCGCCGTCTATCAAGGTGCCGGGCGGACGCGCGCGTCTGACGTCCCGAAGCTGCTCGTGAACCCGCGCGCCACGGTGTCCTACGGCGCCGACACCCTACGGTTCTACCTCGAGGCCTATGGAGAGCGGCCGGGCACGCGGCTGGTCGCGCGCGCGCTCGATCAAGGCGGCCATGAAGTCTGGCACGACACACTGGCGCTGGCGGGTACGGAGGCCCTGGCGATGGGATTGGCGGTGCTCCGCCCGGGGGAGCTGCCGGTCGGCGCCGGGCGCTTCGAGATCGGGCGGATCGGCGCGGACTCCCAGGCGAGGCGCACCGCGCCCTTCCTGGTGAGCTTTTCCGATCAATTGGCCATCACCAGCTACGACCAGATGATCAGCCTGTTGCGCTACTTCGAGCGTCAGGAGTGGGTGGACAAGCTGCGCCACGCAACCCCGGACCAGCGTCCCGCCGTTTGGCGGGAGTTCTACAAGGCCACGGACCCGGTCGAGTCCACGCCGGAAAACGAGGCGCTGGACGGCTACTTCCGCCGCATCCAGATCGCGAATCAGCGCTTTCGGGAGTCGGGGGATCCCGGCTGGCTGACGGACCGGGGCGAGGTGTTCATCACTCTGGGCGACCCCGACGACGTGTTCGACTTCTCGTCGGACGTGTCGCGGGCGGGGGTGCGTGGCATCCGCTGGACGTACAACTCGACGCGGCTGACGCTCTTTTTCCAGGACAATACGGGATTCGGCCGGTATCGCCTCACGCCCCTCTCGCGGGCTGAGTTCCAGCGCGTCGTGGCGCAGCGCCGCCGGCAGTGATGCGGGCGGTCGGCCTCCTGCTCGTCGTCGCGGTGGCACCGCCTCTGTCCGGCGCCGCGGCCCAGCAGACCTCGCCGTACGTCGCGGCCGAGCGCGCCGAATCCCTCCGGCTCGCGGGCCGGCCGTGGCACGCGGCGGAAACGCTGCTCGCCGCCGCGGCGCGCGAGCCACGGCTCAACGCCACCTTCATCGTTGAGGGCGCCAAGGCCGAGCTCTACGCTCGGCGCTACGATCGTGCCCGCAGCTTGCTGGTCGGCCAGCCGTGGCTGGAGGACTATGGCGACGGCGTCGCCCTCGCGGTCCTGGCGGAGGCGGAGGCGCGGCTGGGGTTCGCGATGCAGGCGGCAGAACACTACGCCGCCGCGCGCGCTCGGGCGCGCGGCTCCCGCGCGGCCCTGCTCGCGGTGCGCGAGGGTCTCGCGTGGGAGGCCGCGGGCGCGCGGGACTCGGCGGCGGCCGCGTATGGGGCGGCGCGGGCGGCCGGCCTCCCCGTCATCGACGCGTGGCTGCGCCTGCGCCAGGCGCGCGTCACGCGCGACACCGCGCTGGCGTTCCGTTTGCTCGCCGACCTGCCGGCGCCGGCGGCGCGCGAGGCTGCCTCCGCCCGGGCACAGGCGCTGCTCGCGGCCGGCGATTCGGTCGCCGCCCTCGACGCCTTCGCCCAGGCGGGGCGTTCGCTCGACCTGGCGCGGTTGGCGCTCGCGCACGGTGATTCCAGCCGCGCGCGCGACGCGTTGTACGGTCTGATGGCGCGCGCACCCGAGTCGGATGACGCCGCGGCGGCCGTCGGCGTGGGGCTGGCCACGCTCCGGCCCCGAACCGCGCCCGAGCGCGTGGCGCTGGCGCGCGCCATGAAGGGCCACGGCGCCGCCTCGGACGCGCGGCTGGAGGTCGAGCGCGCGATGCGGCAGGGCGATTCGAGCGCCGCGACGTTGCTGCTCGCCGGCGAGCTGTTCGCGGCCGCCGGCCGATTGCGTGAGGCCGAGCGCGCTTACCGGTCCGCGACCGGCGATCCCTCGCTCGGGGCCCTCGCCATTTACCGCCGCGCGCGAATGCTCGTCCGGCTGGGCGATCCGGGTGCCTCGGAGGCCTTGTCGGGTTTCGCGCAGTCGTTCCCTGCCGATACCGCCGCGCCCACCGCGCTGTACATGCTCGGGGATATGCTCGCGGATCGCGGGGAGTCGTCCGGGGCGGCGCGTTGGTTCGGTGAGTTGATCGCGCGCTATCCCGCGGATCTGCGCGCGTCGCTCGCCCGGTTTCGGCTCGCCGCGCGGGCGTTGCGCGACAGCCTGCGCGACAGCGCCGCCGCCCTGTTTCAAGCCGAAGTGACGGCCGCCGGCCCGCAGCGCACCAGCGCGCGCTTCTGGCTCGGCAAGCTCAACCTGCTGGCGCGCGACACGGCGGGCGCGCGGGCGACCTGGGTTGCGCTGGTGCGCGAGGATTCGATCGGCTACTACGGGCTGCGCGCGCGCCGCGAGCTGGACCTACCGCCCCTCCGCATAGCGGCTGCGCCTCTGCCCGGTCCCTCGCCGGCCGTCGCCATCTCGCTCGGGCGCATCGACACACTCTTGCTGGCCGGGCTCGACACGGCGGCGCAAGCGGAGGTGCGCGCCGTCCTCGGACACGCGCCGCAGCAGGACGCCGACGCCCTGCTTGCCTGGGGCGACGGACTCGCGGCCCGCGGCTTCGGCCCAGCGGCCGTCCGCCTCGGGTGGCAAGCGGCGCTCAAGTCGCCCAATGATTCGCGGGTGCTGCGTGTGATCTTCCCGTGGCCGAACCGCCGTGCCGTCGAGGCGGAGGCCGCCGAGTTCGGGGTCGATCCACTGCTGCTCGTCGCCATCGTGCGCCAGGAAAGCGTGTTCGATGCCCAGGCGCTTTCGCCCGCCGGAGCGCGCGGCCTGGCGCAGCTCCTGCCGGGCACCGCGGCGCTTACCGCGCGGGGGCTCGACGTCACATTCTATCCCGAGTGGATCAACGTTCCCGACCTGAACCTCCACCTCGGGGCCGCGCACCTGCAGGAGCTGTTGCAGCGCTTCGGCGGCCGGGTGGACGCGGCGGCTGCGGCGTACAACGCGGGCTCTTCGCCGGTGAAACGCTGGCTCGAGCGGCCCGGCGCCGACGATCCGGATGAATTTGTCGAGCTCATCCCCTACCAGGAGACGCGCGGCTACGTGCGCGCGGTACTGCGCAATCGGGAGCTGTACCGCGCCTTGTACGTGACGCCAACCAATTGATCGCGCTGGCTTTACGGATACCGGGCCGGGCCACGCCGGGGTTTCTTGACAACCTTTCCGCCGCGTGTCATTTCTATCGCGCCCGACACGGTGCCGGGCCGGGTGCTCTCGCGCCCCATGTGTGACTCTGCAGGAGGCAGACCGAATGGCTAAGGGAAAAGTGAAGTGGTTCAATGACGCCAAGGGCTACGGCTTCATTGAGCAGGAAGGCGGCGAGGATGTGTTCGTACACTTCTCAGCCATCCAGATGGACGGGTTCAAGACCCTCGCCGAGGGTCAGGTCGTGGAGTTCGAGGTGAAGGCTGGCGAGAAGGGGCTGCACGCCGCGAACGTCGTTCGCGGCTAGCCGGCATCACGCCATTCGGCGTCCCCCCGCCCGCGCATTCGGGCGGGGTTTTTCATTCCCCACGGGTCCAGGCCCCGTTACTTTTCCCCGGCACATGCCCGACCCCGGTTCGCCCCCCGCCGCCACCCTTTATCTCGTCGACGGCTACGCGCTGATCTACCGGGCCTTCTTTGCGATGATCGCCCGCCCCCTCACCACGCGCCGCGGCGAAAACACGTCCGCGGCTTGGGGGGTCACCAACTTCCTGCTGCGGCTGCTCGAGCGGCGGCGTCCCGACTACCTCGCCTGGATACACGATCTGGGCGAGTCGTTCCGCCACCAGACCTACCCCGAGTACAAGGCGACGCGCCAGAAGCTCACCGAGGAGTTGCAGCAGGAGTTCGACCGGTCGGTCGAGCGGATCGAGCAGATCCTCGAAGCGTTCCGCGTGCCGCTGGTCGGCGTGGAAGGATACGAGGCGGACGACGTGATCGGCACGCTCGCCACCGCGGCCCGTGGGCTGCAGGTGGTGATCGTCTCGGGCGACAAGGACTTCTATCAGCTGATCGGGCCGGGCATCGCGCTCTTGAACCCGGGTCGTGGCGGCCCCGCGGCCGTGGAAGAGCACTGGGTGGACCAGACGAACGCCAGCGAGCGCCTGGGCGTACCCCCCGACCGGGTGGTGGACTACCTGGCGCTGGTGGGCGACACCTCCGACAACGTACCGGGCGTGAAAGGCGTGGGGGAGAAGACGGCGCTCGAGCTGCTCAAGACGTTCGGCGACCTCGATGCGATCCTCGCGAACGCCGAGCGGATCCCTGGCAAGCGGGCACGGGAGGCGGTGCAGCAGTACGCCGAGCTGGCCCGCTTGTCGCGGGAGCTCGTGACCATCCGGCGCGACGTGCCGCTGCCCCTCGACCTCGACCGGCTGCGGGTCCGCCCACCCGACGTCCCGCGCCTCACTGAGCTGTTCACCGAGCTCGAATTCCGGTCGCTCATTCCAAAGCTCTCGTCCCTCGAGGTTGCCGCCACCCGGACCCCCGCCGCGGAAGTCGAGCGGGCTCCAGCGGTCACCGGACCGCCGTCGCTCGCCACGCTCAAACCGGCGCTGGTGGAGCCGATGATCATCGACGACCCCGCCGACCTCTCCGCCGCGGTCGCCGAATGGCGTCGCGCACCGCTTCTTGCGCTCGACACGGAGGCCACGTCGCTCGATCCGATGCGCGCCGAGCTGGTCGGCATGTCGCTGGCGGTCGGCCCCGGGCGGTCGTGGTACCTCCCGTTCGCACACGTGGCGCCGGACGGCGAGCTGGCCGGCGGCACGGCGCCGCGGAACCTGCCGCCGCTCTCGAGCGAGCCGCTGGCGCCGCTGCGGGATCTCTTGAGCGATTCGCGCGTGCCGAAGGCCGGGCACAACATCAAGTACGACTGGCTGGTGTTGCGCCGAGCCGGGGTGGAGCTCGCCGGCGTGTCGTTCGACTCGATGCTCGCGAGCTTCGTGCTCGATCCCGGGCGGCGCTCGCACGCCCTCGACGATCTGGCACGCGAACGGCTGTCCCTGGCGGTGCGGACGTACGCGGAGCTCGTGGGCCGGGGTAAGGGGGAGCGGCCGTTCGCCGCGGTGCCCTTGGCGGACGCGGCGCGCTACTGCGCGGCGGACAGCGAGATCGTGCTGCGACTGCGCGACGCGTTCCTGCCGGAGCTCGAAGATCACCAGCTGGTTCGCCTGCTGGAAACGATCGAGATGCCGCTCATGCCCGTGCTCGTGGACATGGAATCGCGGGGAGTGTGCATCGACCTGACCCGACTGGGCGAGATCTCACACGGCTTCGCCGGTGAGCTGGCTGCGCTCGAGCGCGCGATCTATCAAGCCGCAGGCACCGAATTCAACATCAACTCGACGCCCCAACTCCGGCAGCTGTTGTTCGAGAAGCACCAGCTGCCGGTCCTCAAGAAGACCAAGACCGGACCCTCGACCGACTACGAGGTGCTGGAGCAGCTCGCCGCGATGGGGCACGAGGTGCCCCGGCTGCTGATCGAGTACCGCGAGCTGTCGAAGCTCAAGTCCACCTACGTGGACGCGCTGCCGGGATTCATCCACCCGCTGACCGGGCGCATCCACACGAGCTTCAATCAGACGGGGGCGGCCACCGGGCGGCTGTCGTCATCCGATCCAAACCTGCAGAACATCCCCGTGCGTACCCCGCGTGGCGAGGCGATTCGCCGCGCGTTCGTCGCTCCGCCCGGCGCGCTGCTGCTCACGGCTGATTACTCCCAGATCGAGCTGCGACTCCTGGCCCATCTCTCGGGCGACCCGGCGTTCGTGCAGGCTTTCGAGCAGGGCGGGGACATTCACCGCCAGACGGCGGCGATCATCTTCGACGTGGCACAGGACCGGGTCACGCCGGAAATGCGCGCCCGCGCGAAAACGATCAATTTCGCCACGATCTACGGGCAGGGTGCGTTCGCGCTCTCCCGTCAGCTGGGCATCACCCAAGATGACGCAAAGCGGTTCATCGATCAGTACTTCACCCGCTTCGCCGGCGTGAGGGCCTGGCTCGATCGCACGGTGGCCCAAGCCCGCGAGAAGGGCTATGTCGAGACACTATTCGGAAGGCGGCGTTACATCCCGGAGCTCAAAGACCGCAATTACAACATCCGAGCCTTCGGAGAGCGCACCGCCACCAACTCTCCCCTCCAAGGCTCGGCGGCGGACCTCATCAAGATCGCGATGATCGGCATCGCGGGGGCGCTGAAAGAAGGAGGCCTTGCGTCCCGCATGATCCTGCAAGTCCATGACGAGCTTGTACTTGAGGTTCCGGCCGGGGAGGAGGAAGTTGCCACGGAGGTGGTAAAACGCCATATGGAGGGAGCCGCTCGGTTGCGCGTCCCCCTGGTCGTAAGTGTCGGCCTGGGAATGAATTGGGTCGATGCCAAGGGGTAAGCATGGCTCTTGCAGGAACGAGGCTCGGCGCCCACTATAGGTGGCACCGAGCCAGGGACTTACAGGCTCGGCGCCCTGTGGCGCCCGGAGGGTCGGCAGTGACGTCTCGGAACGGTTTCACTCTGATAGAGCTGCTCATCGTGGTGGTGATCATCGGGCTATTGGCGACTATCGCCATCCCGAAGTTCGCCAACACGAAAGAGAAGGCCTACATCGGCGCGATGAAGTCCGATCTTCGGAATCTCGCGACCGCGGAGGAGGCGTTTTTCTACGACAGCTCGAAGTACACCAACAGTTTCGCGCTGATGAACAACTTCCGGGCTTCCGCTGGCGTGGTGCTGGTGATCAACCAGGCCACCGGGTCCGGATGGGCCGCGACTACCACGAGCCTTTACGCACCGGGCAGGCAGTGCGCCCTGTTCTCTGGGTCGGCGGCACCGCAGCCGCCGGCTGCGTCGGAGGGACGCATTACCTGCCAGTAGACCCGCCGTACCGTGAGTTCACGCGCCGCCGCGAGGGGATGTGCTTCGCCCTCGACGGCGGCGTGTGGCTTCATCGCCACAAGATTCGGGGCGAGCCGATGGTGCACCTGGTGAGCGCGGACAAAGAACGGCTGCTCGCCCTCGCCCCGGCCATCGACCTCGAGCCGGCCTGGCTGCAATACAAACCGCTGAAAGACCCGAGGACGGGAATCAGGGTGGCGGCGTGGCATTGGGATGTCTTGGGAACGCGGCTGCAACGCCTAACAGCGAGGTCCACTCCCTAGTCGCTGTTCCCCGCTTCCAGCCTGGGTGCCCGCACCCCCGGCCACCAGTTCCACCGGCCGGCGATGTGCATGATCGCCGGCACGAGCACCATCCGGATCAGGGTCGCGTCGAGCAGGACCGCGGCGGCGAGACCGAAGCCAATGAGCTGCACCGCGAGCACGCGCGTAAAGGCGAACGTCCCGAACACCAGAATCATGATCAGGGCGGCGCTGGTGATGGTGGATGCCGTGGCCGACAACCCCTCCATCGTGGCGTGGTCGTTCCGGCCGGTCTTGTCGAAGACTTCTTTCACGCGCGTCAACAGGAACACCTCGTAGTCCATCGACAGTCCGAACACGATCGCGAACACCAGCACCGGGACGACCGCCCAGATCGCCTCGGTCGGCCCCTCGAGACCGAACAGGCGACCGCCGTAGCCGTGCTGGAACACGAGCACTGTGAGTCCGAATGCCCCACCCACCGACAGGAGGTTCAGGACGACGGCTTTGATGGGAACGAGCAGCGAGCGGAAGGCGACGAACAGCATGATCGCGGTAATCCCGAGGACCAGGGCGACGGTTTCCGGGAATCGCCGCATCAGCTCCTCCTGCGTATCGACGTTGGAAGCGGCGAAGCCGGCGACCAGGATCTCCGCCCCGGCGAGGCCCCGGACGTCACGGGCCACCAGGGCGCGCACCCGTCGCACCACGTCCATCAGGCCCGTGAGGGAGACCGTGTCCGCGGGGATCACGTCGAGCAGCGTGACACGATTGTCGGTGCTGAGATAGGCGTCGAAGAACTTCGGATTCTTGGCGTGTACCGCGACCGGGTCGCTGTAATAGACAGCGAGCTGCAGCGTAGACATGCCCTGCTTGACGACGCCCCGGACCTCGCGCACGCGTGGGTCCTTCCGGATCGAGTCGGTGAGAGCCTTGAGTCCCGGAAGGCGGCGAGCCGACAGGGCCGATTCCCCTTCCGGAAGCTGCACCACGACGCGCACCGGTTGGATCACCCCACTGGCGCCCATTTCGCGCAGTGCCTGGAGGCCCTGTCCCGACTCGGATTCCGGCGGAAACCAGTTGGTGGCTGGAAGGCCGAGGCGGATCTGGCTGAGTGGAAAGGTGAGCAGCGCGATCGCGGTCCCGCCTACCGCCACCGCGCGCCACGGCCGATGGCCCAGCCAGCGCGCCCAGCGCTCCCAGCCGGTCGGCGCGTGGAACCGGGCGAGCGGGCGGGCGAGCCACTTGGGGCGGTCGATGTTGCGTCCCAGAATGGCGAGGACTGCCGGAAGGAAGGTAGTGGCGAGCAGGACGGCGACCGCGACGACCAACAACCCGCCAACGCCCACCGATCGCGTGTCCGAGAGCGGTGTCGTGACCAGCGCCGCAAACCCCACCACCACGGTCAAACCCGACGTCATGACCGCTGATCCCGCGGTCTCGACCGTCCGGATAGCGGCGTCCGCCGGCGAAAGACCGCGGTTCAGCTCTTCACGGAACCGTGTGACGATCAGGAGCGAATAGTCGATGCCGACGCCGAGGCCCACCATGGTGGTGATGTTCAACACGAAGACGGACATGGGCGTGTAGCGCGCCGCGATGGTGACCAGGCCGAGCGCGATCGTGATCGCAAGGAGGCCCACCAGGACGGGCAGCGCGGCGGCCACCAGGGCACCAAAGGCGACGATCAGCACGGCCAGGGTGAGGGGAAGGGCGCGCTGTTCGCCCCGGTCGGTGTCCTCGGCGCTGATGGTTCGGACATCGTGATCGAGCGCGGGGAACCCGGTCACCATGACCTCAAACCCCTCCGAACCGGGGACCCGCACCAACGCTTCGCGGATCGCCGCGCGCAGGTCGGGGACGAAACTGGCGCTCAAGTCTTGCGTGGACTCCCGGGTGAGCGCCGCAATCAAAAACGTCGTGCGGCGGTCCTTGCTGACGAAGCTCGACTCGCCGATCGAGCGGGCCGAGATCACTTCCCCCACGTAGGGGCGACGCTCGACGGCGGCCTTGAGCGTGTCGAGCACGGCTTCGAAGCGGGCATTGGTCCAGCGGACGCGGCCGTGCACGACAATCGCGACGTAGTCGGCGAATGGAGTCGGAAACGCTTCTTTCAGGAGCGCGGTGCCGCGGCTGGATTCGGTGGACTCGCTGCCACCGCCCCGGAGCGCCAATACCTGCTGGACACGGCACGCCCGCGGCCCGAACAGCAACGCGAGGGCCGCCCATGCCACGATGACCCACCCACGCTTGCGAATGATGGGTGCCGCGGGTAACGCGAACACTTACGTGCCAAGCATAAGCAGGCCACAATCATAGAGACGCCAGCAGGCCAAAGCTAGCGGCGCGACAGCGTCCTCTCGCATATTGCGCGCATGGAGCGCCGCATGCTCGTCCTCGTCTCCGCACTGGTCGTCCTGTTCGCGTCAGCGGCATTGTGGAACGCGTTCGTGCGACCGCCCGCGCGCGCGTCGGTTGCTGTGACGCCCGCTGACGCGCCCGCGGAGCGCCTGACGAAGCCGGGCCCGGCAGTCGATTCGCCCCCGGACACCGCGCGCGCTGCGGCTCAACCCGCCCCCGCAGCTACGGTCGTGGCCCCGGTCGGCGCCGGTGGCCCGAGCTATATCGTGCTGCTCGCCCGCTCCGAAATACGCCGCCGCATCCGCGCCAGCGCCGCAGGCACGTATCTCAACGACGTCATCCTCGCCAGCGCGGACTCGATGCTGCACCGCTGGGATGGCCGGGTCTCGACGCCGGTGCGCGTGTTTTTTCCTCCGACCACCGTTGCCAACTTCCAGCCGAGCTTTCTCGACGCCGTGCGGAGCGGGTTCCAGCGCTGGCAGGATGCCGGCGTGCCGGTGCGGTTCAATCTGGACGCCGACTCCGCCTCCGGCGAAGTGCGGGTCCAATGGCGCATCCAGTTCGAGGGAGAGCGCGCGGGACAGACGGACCTACGGTGGGACGACGATGGGCACCTCACGGGTGGTATCGTCACCCTCGCTACCTTCGATGCCAAGGGACAGCCGTTCGCGGTCGATGAAGTTCGCGTGCTGGCGCTGCACGAGATCGGGCACCTGCTCGGGCTCGACCACTCACCGGATCCCGGGGACATCATGTACGCACAGCCCAAGGTGCATGAGCTCTCCCCCCGCGACATCCGCACGGCCTTGCTCCTCTACGACCTCGCGCCCGGCTCGCTGCGGGTCGGCGGCTGAGCCCCGAGGGCGCCGAGCTATATTGAGGAAAGGCAGTCGGCGGATCCCATGGCGCACCGCAGCATCACCTCGTTCCTCACGCACGAAGCCCTCCCCGCGGACGGCGGGGCGGCCACCCTCGCCCAGGCGCTCGACGCGCGGGTCCGCGAAGGCGAGCTGATCGAGAAGCTTCCCGAACATGCGGTGCGTTGCTTTGCGTGCGGACACCGCTGTCTCGTCAAGACCGGGCGGCGCGGGATCTGCAAGGTCCGCTTCAATAAGGACGGCACGCTGTACGTCCCGGCAGGCTACGTTGCGGCGCTGCAATGCGATCCCACGGAGAAGAAGCCGTTTTTCCACGCCCTCCCCGGCTCCGACACGCTGACCTTCGGCATGCTGGGATGCGACTTCCACTGCGGGTACTGCCAGAACTGGCTCACGAGTCAGGCGCTGCGCGACGACGCGGCCGGGGTCGTCCCGACCGACGTGACCCCGGACGACCTGGTCCGGCTCGCCCTGCGGCAGGGCGCGAAGCTCGTCGGGTCCTCCTACAACGAGCCGCTCATCACCGCCGAGTGGGCGCTCGACGTGTTCAAGGTGGCGCGGGGCCACGGCCTCAAGACCGCGTTCATTTCCAACGGCAACGCGACCCCCGAGGTGCTCGATTACATCCGTCCCTGGACCGACTGTTACAAAATCGACTTCAAGGCGATGGAAGACCGGCGCTACCGCGAGCTGGGCGGCGTGCTCCAGCACGTGCTCGATGCGATCCGGATGGTGTACGAGCGCGGCTTCTGGCTCGAGCTCGTGACCCTGGTGGTGCCGGGGTTCAACGATGACGACGCTCAGCTGCGGCGGGCCGCCGACTACATCGCATCGGTGAGCCCGGAGATCCCCTGGCACGTCACCGCGTTCCATAAGGACTACCGGATGACCGACCCCGACAACACGTCGGCCGACACGCTGCTGCAGGCGTGTGAGATTGGGGCCGCGGCCGGACTCAACTTCATTTACGCGGGCAATCTCCCCGGCCGGGTGGGACGCTGGGAGCATACGTGGTGCCCGGACTGCGGCGAGCTGCTGATCGAGCGCCATGGGTACGTGATCCGTCAGCAGCGGATCGGCGCTGCGGGCGCCTGCTTTGCCTGCGGCCGACGCATCCCGGGCGTGTGGTCGTAGGGTTGTTGTTTCTCGCCCTGCAGGGCGCCGGCTCTCCCGCGGCGTTCAGCGCGGGGACGTTCGATCCACTCGTCGAAGACGGCATCCGCCGGGGAGCCTACCCCGGCGCAGCGCTGATCGTCGGGCGTCGCGACACGGTCTTGTTCGCCAAGGGCTACGGGCATCTCACGTGGTCGCCGTCCAGCCCGACGGGCGATCCGGACAGCACGCTGTACGACCTCGCCTCGCTCACCAAAGTCCTCGCCACCACGACCTCGCTGATGCTGCTCGTGGAGCAGGGGCAGGTGCGTCTGGATGAGCCCGTCGCGACGTACATCGCGGAGCTCAAAGGGCCGCAGACGGCGGGGATCACCGTGCGGCAGCTGCTCACGCACACCTCCGGCCTCCGGGCCGACATCCCCGACCATGAGCTGAAAGCGATCCGCGACAGCGTGGCGCTCATGGCGCGCGTGCTGCGGGAGACCCCCCGAGTCCCACCCGGCACCCGCGTGATCTACAGCGATCTGAACGCGATCCTGCTCGGCGAAGTCGTGCGGCGCGTGACGCGTGAGTCGCTCGATGCCTTCGTGGCGCGGGAAGTCTTCGCCCCCCTGGGACTTCACCAAACGATGTTTCGCCCGCCGTCACGCCTTCGAGCCCGTATCGCGCCGACAGGGGTGTGGCGCGGTCACCCCGTCGCCGGTACGGTCAATGACGCCAGCGCGTTCCGGCTCCGGGGCGTGTCGGGCAACGCCGGGGTGTTCTCCACCGCGGCCGACGTAGCGCGGTTCGCCCAGTTCGTCCTGCGAGGCGGGACGAGTGGCGACGGCCGCCGCCTGCTGCGCGAGGAGACGGTTCGGTTGTTCACATCCAAGGCGACGGCGTTCGCAGCCGGGACCGAGGCCCGGGCACTGGGGTGGCAGGCGATGCCGACCGGGGAAAGCGTGTCGAGCGCGGGAACGCTGTTCGGGCCGAGGAGTTATGGTCACACGGGGTGGACGGGGACATCGCTCTGGATCGACCCCGATCGCGATCTATTCGTGGTGCTGCTGACCAACCGCGCGTACGTGCCGCGCGCTCGCCGCCCGTTTACGCTGCTGAAGCAGGTGCGCAGCGGCGTCGCCGACGCGGCCGCGCGGGCGTCCGATGCCCGTTGACCGGACTCGGCCAACGCTCATCTACGATGGCGACTGCGGCTTCTGCCGCCGCTCGGTCGACTTGCTCCAACGCTGGGACCGGGAACAGCGGATCGCGCTGGTCCCGTTTCAGGATCAGGCCCGCGTCGCCGCGTTCGGCATCCCGCTCCCGGCCCTCGCTGCCGCGATGCATCTGATACTTCCCCCTCCGGACGGCCGGGTGCTCGCGGGCGCGGACGCGATTCCGGAGCTCCTGCGGCTGGTGCCGGGGAAGCGCTGGTTGGCGTGGGGGTTCCGTGTCCCCGGTGTGCTCCCCGTGGCTCGGCGGCTATACGCTTGGATCGCGCGGCGGCGGCACTGCCTGGTGCGGGGCTACGGGGTCGACTAGGTTCGGAAACAAGATGGTGGAGAGGAGTCGGTGATGACGGCACCCGCGGCGCTCAACTCAGAAGCGGCACGTAACGCGCTCCGGCAGGTCAAGGACCCGGAGCTCGACATGAACATCGTCGACCTTGGCCTGGTGTACGACGTCGAAATCGCCGACGGCGAGGTGCGGGTTAAGATGACGCTCACCTCGCCCGGCTGCCCGGCTGGTCCAATGATCACGAACGACGCCTACCGCGTGCTGCGCGGGCTCGAGGGCGTGAAGGACGTCGACATCGAGATCGTGTGGGAGCCGTACTGGACGCCCGAGCGGATGGATCCCAAGGTTCGGGCGTTGATGGGGCTCTAGGCGAGCGCCGCCAGCAGCGCGTCGCCGAACGCTTCGATCTGCCAGCGCCGGAGCTCTCCGATACGGGAGAGCCCGGCGCGATCGTTTGGGGGTGGCTGGGCGCGGGCGACCGCTTCCAGAGTCGAGCGTCCGCAGAGCACGCCCGGATCGAGCCCCAGCTCCGCGGCGGCTCGATTGCGGGCCGCCTTGAGCCGCTCCACCCGAGCGTCGAGCCCCGGATCACGGGCTTGGCGTGGGGCGCGCTCCACGCGGGGCAGGTCGCTCTCCGGAAGGGCGAGCGCGCGGCGTACACCATCGAGCAGCGCGGGGCCGTGCCGTGCGGCCAGGCTGGCCGGAAGCGCGGCGATCCCGCTCAGCTCGGCGGGCGCGCGGGGCAGGGCCTGGGCGACGGCGAGCAGGGCGTCGTTCCCGATGATGCGGAACGTGGCCCGGTCCAGCTCCGCGCCTTGTGCCTCGCGCCACCGGTACAGCTCCCGCAACGCGGCCAGCTGCCGCGGCGCCAGCGCCTTCGCCCGTTTCACGCGCAGAAACGCATCCGGGTCTCCCGGTCCCCCTCCCCCTCCCCCTCCGTCGGAGGCACCTGCTCTCGTCCACCGCAGGTCTTCGAGTCGCGTGAATTCTTCTTCCGCCCAGGCGAGCCGACCAAGCTCGGTGAGCCTGGCGCGCAGCCGCTCGCGCAAGGCCGGCAGATGCGCGGTATCGGCCGCGGCGTAGTCGAGCATCGCCGGGGGGAGCGGGCGCCGCGACCAGTCCGCCTTCTGGTGCTCCTTGGCGAGCTTCACCCCGGCGTACTTTTCCAAGAGCGCCGCAAGGCCAACGGCTGGCTCACCGGCCAGCTGGGCGGCGATGCGCGTGTCGAACAGCCGCCGCGCCCGGAAGCCGTAGTCGCGATCCAGAATCCGCAGGTCGTAGTCCGCGTCGTGGAAGATTTTCTCGACTTTCGGGTCGGCGAGCAGCCGGCCCACGGGCGAGAGGTCCGCCACCGCCAGGGGATCGATGATCTCGGTCCGTGAAGGGCTCGACAGCTGAATCAAGAAGATGCGGTCGTGATAACGATGGAAGCTCGCCGCCTCGGTATCGACCGCGACGAGCGGCTCCCGCTCGAGCGCCGTCATCGCTTCAGGGTCTTGTAGAATTCAGCATCCGGCGGCTGGGGCGCCCCGCCCAGCGGATCGCCGGCGCATTTGCGGGCGGCGCGCGCGGCGTGGCGGATGTAGTCGGTGGCAACCTGCATCGGGGTCCTCGGGATCGGGGTGGTGGTGTCGGATCCGGCGCGACTGATTCAAAAGATACGCGCGACCCTCGCGCCTTGTAGGCTGGGCGACTGGCCCACGCCGCTCGAACGGGCCGGTGCGCTCGGCGGCGCCATCGGCGTCGCCGAGCTCACGGTCAAGCGGGAAGATCGCTCATCGGCGCGCTACGGTGGGAACAAAGTCCGGGCGCTCGAATTCCTGCTCGCGGGCGCGCCCCCCGGCACCGTCTTCGTCACGCTGGGCGGCACCGGCTCGACCCACTGCCTCGCGACCGCCGTGCACGCCGCGGCGGCGGCCGGGAGCGCCGTACTCGCGCAATTCCCACAACCCGAGACACCCGCCAGCCTCGCCGTGGCCGCGGCGTGCCGGGCCCGCGCCGCGCTCGTAGTGCGCGCGCGCTCGAAGGGCCTGTTGCCGCTCGCCGTGCTCGACGCGTGGCGTCGCGCGGGGGCGCTCGGCCCCCGTCGCTGGATTCCCGGCGGAGGAGCGCATCCCCGCGCGGTGGTGGGGCATCTGCTCGCGGGATTGGAGCTCGCCACCCAGGTCGACGCGCCGCCCGATGCGATCGTGTTGCCGCTCGGCACCGGGGGTACGGCCGCGGGCCTCGCGCTCGCCCTCAGCGCGCTCGGTTGGCCCACGCGAATCGTGGGGATTCGCGTAGCGCCACGGGTGGTCGCCAACCGCTGGCGGACGACGTGGCTGGCGCGCGCGGCGCGGCGCCTACTCGCACGTCGCGGCGTACCGCTCCCCGCTCCGCGCTCCCTCGACATGGTTGAAGGGCTGGGGAAGGGCTACGGGCATCCGACCCCGGACGGGGAGGCCGCCGCCCGGCTCGCGTCGCAACACGGCCTGACACTCGACCCGACGTACGGGGCCAAGGCTTTCGCCTTTCTCTTGAACCGTGGAACGTGCAACGTGCAACGAGTGGTTTTCTGGCATACGTTTGCGGTTCCCCTTCCGCCCGCGGAACCAACAGCGTGACGCCGTTCGGGACGATCGAGCTGACCGTTTACCCATACGAATGCGACGCGTTCGGCCACTTGAACCAGGCCGCGCTGCTCACGCTGCTCGAGCGGGCCCGCTGGGATGCGCTCGCCCGTGGGCCGGGGATGGACCTGTTCGACCGGAACGGCGTGTGGCCCGCGGTGCGCAAGGCGACGATCGAATACCGGGCGCCGGCGTTCGCGCGCGACGTGCTACGTGTGGAGACGACGGTCGTGGGTCGCGGCACCACCAGCATGACCCTGCGCCACGTCGTACGGCGGGCTTCGGACGATGCCGCGGTGGCGGAGGCGGAGATGGTGTTCGTGTGTATCGATCGATTGGGGCGCGCCACGCCGATTCCGGACGAGATCGCGCGCTTTCTGGGCCCCCGGGCGTCGGGCGGCCACCAGCCGATCCGAGTGCCCGCCGGCGATGTGGAGCTCGCCGTCGACGTGCGCGGAGAAGGCCTGCCGGTGTTGTTCGTCCACGGCTTCCCGTTCGATCGCACGGTGTGGCGGCACCAGCTTGCGACGCTCTCGCGGGTTCGGCGCATTGCGCCGGATTTCCGCGGGGTGGGCGACTCGGGGGCGCCACCCGGCGCCGACGGGTACTCCCTGACGCGCTACGCCGACGACCTGGTCGCGGTGCTCGACGCGGTTGGGGTGCGGCAGGCCGTGCTGTGTGGCCTGTCGATGGGTGGGTACGTCATCTTCGAGGTGTTGCGCCGGCATCCGGAACGGGTGAAAGCACTGATCCTGGCCGATACCAAGCCTGAGCCGGACTCGCCCGAGGCGAAGCGCGCGCGGGAGGAGCTCACACAGGTGGCGCAGCGGGAGGGGCAGGACGCCGTGATCGAGCGGCTGCTCCCCCGGCTGCTGGCGGCGGCCACGCAGTCCACTCAGCCCGAAGTGGCCGGGCAGGTGCGGGAGATGGCGCACCGTTGGTCCGTGCCGGGACTCGTGGGCGCGTTGCGCACGCTGCGCGACCGGCCCGACTCCACCGACACGCTCCGGGGCGTGCGGGCGCCGACTCTCGTGCTGGTCGGGAGCGAAGACCAGATCGCTCCGCCGGACACTGCGCGCGCCATGGCGCTGCTCATCCCCGGCGCGCAGTGTCACGTGGTGCCCGCGGCGGGACACATCGCGCCGCTCGAGCAGCCGCTCGCCACCAGCCGGGTGGTGGCCGATTTCCTGAGGGCAATTCCCTAACAGCGAAAACCCCGGGGTGAAGTCCCCGGGGCGCCGTTCACGAGCCTTTGCGCTGCGGCTTGCCGGGCGGGCTGGAGCCCTGGAACACCTCGCGGTTCTTTGCGATGTAGGACTTCCACTGCGGAGGCGTGTCCTCTTCCGGGAAGATCGCCGTGACGGGGCACTCCGGCTCGCAGGCGCCGCAGTCGATGCATTCGTCCGGGTGGATATACAGCATATCCTCGCCCTCGTAGATGCAGTCCACGGGGCAGACGTCCACGCACGACCGATCCTTCACATTGATGCAGGGCTCTGCGATGATGTACGGCATTCAAGCTCCAGGTATTGCGCGTCGCTCGGGCCGCCAAATTCGGGCCGAATCGCAAACATAGGAGGGGTCCCACCCCCGTTCAAGGCCCGGTGCCAGGCACCGCGATCCAGGTCATCAGGGCCAAGACGGCCACGAGGAACGCGTACTGCGCGAGCGCGGTGTGATCGGGCTCGTCTGCCGCGTGAGCGAAGCCGGCGGTCGCCGCCGCAGCGATGCCGAGCAGCACCAGCAGCCCTTCAGAGGTCACCAGCCACATTGCCGCGATGACCGCGACCGCGGTCCAGCGCTGCTGGCGGGTCAGTGCGCGGAAGCCGCGCGCACCGTCGAGCTGCCACACCGGGACCAGGTTGAAGAGATTCACCCAGGCTCCGAAGTGCGCGATCGCGCCCCACACTCCGATGCCGGTGGCGCGATACACCATGTAGGCTGCGAGCGCAGCGCCCAGTCCCCAGAGCGGGCCAGCCAGTCCCACCCGCGCGTCTTCGCGCGCGTTGGCCGGGTACTGTTTCAGCCGGATCACGGCGCCGAAGCCGGGGATGAACATCGGGGCCGTGGCCTTGATGCCATAGCGCTGCAGCGCCTGCACGTGACCCATCTCGTGGATGTAGATGGAAAGCACCACGCCGACCGCGAACTTCCACCCCCACATGGTCCAATAGAGGCTGGCCGAAAGCAGCATGCTGAAGAACGTGCTGGCCTTGGTCAGGCCGAATAACAGCAGTTTGGCCTTCGTGAGGACGAACATGAGCGCGAACTTGAACTTGAAGAACAGGGCGCCGAGTGCGCCGACACCGGCCGCCCCTTTGCCCAACCCTGATCCGTGCTTCGCGCCCGCAGGCCCGGCGTCGAGCGAGCGGCTCAACGCGGCGATCCGGGCAGAAACGACTTGCTGCTGGGTGGCGTCCGCCGGCAACAGGTCGAGTGCCTGGCGCCACGCGGCAAGGGCGGCGCTCGGGTCGCCGGCCTGCTCCGCGCGCTGCGCGGTGGCGGCGAGACGCTTGAGATCTTCCGCGTGTACCAGACGTCGGCAGGAGGGGCAAGCGAGCAGGGCGGGCGCGATCTGTGTGCCGCACTGCGTGCACACGGATGGCGCCCGCCCCGCTAGATCTGCGTCGGTCATCTACGGAGGACTACGCCGCTGCGGGCCGAGCGGCGGCCTGGTACGGCCCTGTGACTTGCAGAGCGACGCCCCGGTTGAGCTTCCACGCCTCGTACAGCGCGAACCCCGCGATCAACAAGTGGATCGGGCTCGTGATGCCGATCATGACAGGAGCCGCATACGCGAGCGCGATGATCACCGCCAGGCCGAGGGCGATAGCGGGCAGGCCCGGGCGAGGCGACGTACTGGGCGCGGCGTCGGTGGGGGCGCTCACTCCGGCGGCCACCGCGGCGGGCGAGGCGGCCCGGGCGCTCCATTCCTTCTGCAGCTCGCGGGCGATCAGTGAGGAGTCGGTCACCACGACGGCGGTGTAGGTGAGAAACACGGCGAGCAGCTGGTAGCGCCGGCCGCCACGGCCGTTGGAACCCTTGCGCACCGCGCCACCCACCAGCAGGCCGACGACGATCGCCACGAGCCCGAACTCATAGCCGGTCAGCGCCGCAATGCCGAAGTATACCGCCGCGCCCACGGCAGCCGCGCCGAGGCCCAGCCCCAACGCCTTCCCAAACCGCCCACCTGACGACCCGCGGTTCCACCCCGCCATGATCTGGTTGCGGCACCGCTGGCACGTCACGCTGCCGTTCACCTCATAGTATGAGGTCGCAATGGCCTGGGTGCAGGCCGCGCAAGTGAGGCTAGACGGAGAGCCATCGCGCT
>WNFP01001347.1_pt1 | contig 38846 bp, 34 predicted proteins | sample 5400201 | NCBI WGS metagenome assembly WNFP01 (sample SAMN13153355, study PRJNA577476) | soil metagenome | isolation source: 115 cm saprolite under Madrone tree | place: USA:California | collected 2016-06-14 | reverse complement strand
ATCGACGTAGCGCATCAGCCACATGGCCGAGAACGACACCAGCAGCGCCACGAACGGCTCGGCGATGAGCAGGCGCTTGCGGCGCTCCGACAGGCGCGCGCACAATGCCAGCCCGAGGCCCATGAGCGTGAAGATCACGGCCATGCTGAGGAGATGGGTGTGCGTGATCGTCAGCATCTCGGCGAGGGACTTGGGGAACTGCAGCGCCGCTCCGGGTTGTGCGGTCTCGGGGTCGGCACCCCGGTAGCGCGCCGCCACACCCCGAGGAACGAGGTGCGTGGTGTGCCACACGAACACGAGCGAGGTGGTGTAGCCCACGAGCTGGACGATCGTCACCCAGCGCGCGAGCGTACGGAGCGGCGCCGGCACGCTGCGCCACGTGACGCTCATCGGATCACTCCGCTCTGATGCCACGCGGTCAGCTGGGCGAGCATCCGCCGCACGCCGAGCGTGACCGCATGCACGCTGATCGTGGCGCCCGAGATGCTGCGGATCTCTTTCCCCACGCGCAGCGAATCGCCCGCGCTCTTGCCCCGGAACTGCCGCCGCCACGGCTCGTAGGCCACCTCGCCCCCGTACGGCTCGCGGTACACGAGGATGTCCACGTCCTTGAGACGGTCCGCCGGATCGATGGCCACGAGAAACGTGATCGGCTGGTCCTTGCCCAGCACGTTCCCGATGGCGGCGAAGCCGAGCAGGGAGTCAGCGCGTGACACCCGCAGCACGCTGACCGTATCCACGCGCAACGTGTCCGCCCGGGCGCCGGCCCCGAACACCCGCGCGATCGAGGCGGCGACCTTCGCGGGGGGGGCGGCGGGCGATTGCGCCGCGAGCAGGAGCAGCGCGAGTGCGATGCTCACGTCAGAACTGGTAGCCCACGCCGAGGCTCAGCACTTCGAGCTCGCCCACGCCGGCCGCGTTGCGCAGCAGCTGGTAGTCGCCCTTGAACGCGGTGTTCCAGGTGGGTTTGTAGGTGAGGCCGAACGTCGTGATGCGGCGCGCCAGCGTGCGGTCCCGCGTCACGCCGGCGGGGACGCTCGCCTGGGTGTCGTAACGCTCGTGCCGGAGGAACGCGTTGAGCTTCTGGGAGGACGCCGGAGCGACGAGGCGCATCAGATTGTAGGCCCCTTCGACATAGCCGCCCGCGATGCGGCTGCCGACGGACTGCGCGTAGGCGGCGTTGATTGCCTGGGCGTCGCTCACGCTGATGTTCGCGACCACGGCGCGCAGCGCGAACGGTCCGCTGTCGTAGCGTGCGTCCGCCGAGACGAGCGCCACCGGCGCCCCGAAGGTCCCGGTGCCGACCGCGGCATTCGTGTCCGCCGTGCCGCCATACCAGAATGACCCGCCGACCTTCACGCCCGGGCGTGCCCACTCGAGCCGCCCCGTGAAAGACGGGTTCGCGAAGCTCGCCTGGCGGCCCTCCTGGCGTCCCTCCCGGATCCCCTCGGCGGCCGACAGGCCATCGGCCCGGAGGCCGTTCACGAGGTACACCCGATATGCGAGCCCGCTGCCACCGGGAATCGTGCCGACCGCGCCGAGGCCGATCTCGCGCCAGCTGGTGGGAATCACGTCGGTATCGAAGCCGGGGCGCTCCACGCCGTTGAAGGTCGGTGGCTCGTGCGTCTCGTTGATGATCCCGATGGGGGCCAGGACCAGCCCCGTGCGCAGAGTAATCCAGTCCCCCAGGCGATAATCGAGGTAGGCCTGCTCGAGGGCGACTTCTCCGCCCGGCTTCCCTCCTTCGACCTTTGCGTCCTCCACTTCCAGCTCGGAGCGGAACGCCAGGCGATCATCGAAGCTGTGGGCGAGGTAGACGACGAAACGGGCGAGATTGACGACGGCAGGGGTCTTGGGTCCGGTCCGGTTGGTGTAGTGGACCTCGCCGTAGCCGCCGACCGTGGTGCGCTCCTGCGCGGCGAGGATCTGGAGGGGACAGGGCGCCATGAGGACCAGGAAGCCCAACCCGAGCAGCGTCCGCATCACAACTCCAAGGGGAAACTAGTTGAGAATGGGTATCAAACAGCGATAGCCGAATCTAAAAGTCGGGATTCGGAGGGTCAAGCAGCCATTATTCTTGTGCCAACCATGTCGGTCATCCTTGTCGCCCTCGGCCTGCTCCTCGCGGGCGGGCTCGGCTGGGGAGCGCTGTACCTCATACGGCGCCTCGAGCGGAGCGAGCGCGACCGCCGGCGGGCGGCCGACGAGCTGAACCGCCGCCTCTCCGAGCTGTTTTCGCTGCAGGAGCTGTCCTACATCCTCGCCGGCTCGTTACAGCTCGACCGCATCGTGGAGCAGGTGGTGCGTTACGCGATGCGGTTCCTCGATGCCCAAGGCGCACTGGTCGCGCTCGCCGCGGAGGGAGAAGGCGCGGCCCGGCGTCCCCTCCACGTAACCGCGGCCGAGGGCACGCTGGCGGGACTCGCCGGCCGTGCCATCGAGGCCGACGACCCCGGCCTCGTGGCCCGATCGCTGAGCCGCGAGCGGCTGGAGCTGGTTCGGGGCGCGAGCGGGGAGCCGACGCCGCTGCTGGGAGACGTGGTGGTGGACTCCGCCGCGGCGGTTTCGCTGCGCGCGCACGGAGTGGTGGTGGGCACGCTGGTGATCGCGAACCCACGCGACCGCAGCTTCGCGCCGGAGGACATGCGGCTGCTCTCCACCGTGGCCACGCACGCCGCGATCGTGATCGCCAATGCGCGGTTCTTCCGGATGGTGCAGCACGCGAAGGAGCAGTGGGAGACGGCGTTCGACGCGCTGTCGGAGGGGATCGCCGTCGTGGACGACCATGGACGCATCAGCCGGGCGAACCGCGCCCTCGCGACCATGCTGGGCGCGCCCGTTCCGGCGGTGATCGGCTGCGACCTGGGCGAGGCGCTGATCGGTCCCTCCCCCGCCCTGCTCGAGCCGCTCGCCGCGGCCCGTCAGGGCGATCGGGTTCAGCCCGTGGTGCTCCGGTCGGCGACGCTCGGCCGCACCATCCGCGTCAACGCTGCGCGCATCCCGGCCCCGGCGCACGATCAGAGCGTCGTCGTACTGGTCGAGGACGTGACGGATCAGCAGGCCCTGGAGGCACAGCTGATCCAGAGCGAGAAGCTCGCCGCGGTGGGCCAGCTCGTGTCGGGCGTGGCGCACGAGCTCAACAACCCACTCACGTCGATCGCGGGACTGTCCGAGTTCCTGCTCGAGCAGCAAGAGCTGGGGACGAAAGACCGCGGTCACCTGCGGGTGATTCACGAGCAGGCGGATCGCGCGGGCCGGATCGTGCGAAACCTGCTCACCTTCGCGCGCAAGGGAGCCGGGGAGCAGGCCCCGGTGGATTTGAACGACGTGATCCAGCGCACGCTGCTCCTCATGAGCTACGACGTCAAGCTCAAGGACGTCACGATCGAGAAGCATCTGGCGCCGCTCCCACCGGTGCTGGGGGATCGCTACGCGCTCCAGCAGGTAGTGATCAACCTGCTCAACAACGCGGCGCAGGCGGTCTCCGAGAACCCGCCGGAGCGGGCGCGCGTGATCCTGCTGAGCACCTGGGTGGACGACCGGGTGCGGATGCGGGTCACGGACTCAGGGCCGGGAATCGCGGACGCGGTGCTGCCGCACCTCTTCACGCCGTTCTTCACCACCAAGGAGCCGGGCCAGGGGACGGGCCTCGGGCTCTCGATCACCTATTCCATCGTGGATGCGCATGGCGGGCGGATCACGATCGAGCGGCCGGCCGAGGGAGGGGCCACGTTCCTGGTCGACTTGCCAGCGGCGCTCTCCTCCACCGATGCCGCACGACGCGATAGCGCCGAGCTCCAGGCGCTCGCGCCGCCCGCAGTGAAGCGCTCCATACTCCTGGTGGACGACGATCCGGCGGTGCGCCGCATGATCAAGGCGCTGTTCGGCAGCGACGGGCACACGGTGGAGGTGGCGCGCAATCCGCAGCACGCGCTCGACCTCGCGCGCACGCGGTCCTACGACCTGATTCTCGCGGACGCCCAAGCGCGGACGCACGACCACCTGTTCGTGGAGCAACTGATGGAATCGCACCCGGGGCTCAAAGATCGGGTGCTGGTCGCGACGGGGGACGTGCCGCCGGCGGCCGAGCAGCCGCTCGCGCGGCTCAGCCTGCGCTACGTCCGCAAGCCTTTCAACCTGCGCGATCTGCGGGACGAAGCGGCGCGGGTGTGGGCCGCGGGCGCGCTGTCGTAGGCCTCCGCCGGCCAGCCGAACGTCGCGAGATTCACGGCTCCGCCGGGCGCGAATTTCACGCCCTCCCGCAGCAGCAGCGCGCGTTGCAGCACGCTGTTGTGGTCCGCACCCGACAGGGAGATGCGGCCCGCCGCGTTGAGCACGCGCCACCACGGGACGTCGGATTCATCGTTGAGTGCCGAGAGGGCCCAGCCGACGGTGCGGGCGGCACCGGGTCGACCGGCGAGCCGAGCCACGATGCCGTAGGTCGCCACGCGGCCTTTGGGAATGTGGCGCACGACCTTGTAGATGCGGTGATAGAACGGGTTCACACGCCGCCGCTACGCAAGAGGGTCCCGAGTAGCCCAACCTACACGACAGCTAGCATACCCGTAGAACGTCTTCCAGCAAGCCCGCGTCCCCGGACCGGAGGATTGACAAAACGTCGTCCAGTGCTCTGCGCTCCCGCGGCCAGGCGAACCTGGCGGATGCCTCCGGAGGTGCGAGCCACTCGGCGCGATCGTGCTCCGCCGAGTGCCGCACCGCCGCCCGCGCCTCCACCACCCCGGCGAACACGGGGATCAGCACGACTTCGTTGGTCTGATGCCGGTAAAACGCCTCGACGCGCGACACGTTGTAGAGTCGCGCGGGCTCGAGCCCCGTTTCTTCACGCAGCTCGCGCAGCGCCGCCTGCACCGGCGTTTCGCCGGGCTCGATGTGCCCGTGCACCGTCTCCCACGACCCCGGAGAGCGGCCCCCCGCCGCGCGTCGCAGCACCAGTACCTCGAGTCCCGACCCGCCGGGACGCAGCAGGTAGGCATCGATGACGTCGACTCGAATGTTGGTCAAGTCGCGCCTCAGCGCCGTCGGCCCAGCACCGCCTCCAACCGTGCCGACAGCGCCCGCGCGCGGAATGGCTTGGTGAGGAAATCGTCCGCGCCCAGCTCGAACACCCGCACCTCGTTGTCTTCGTCGCTCTTCGCCGTGAGCACGATGACCGGGATGTCGGCGGTCGCGGGGCGCGAGCGGAGGTGCGACAGTACGCCGTAGCCGTCCAGGCCGGGCATGTTGAGATCGAGCACGATGATGTCCGGGCCCACCCGGTCGACCTGATCGAGCGCCTGCACGCCATCGCGCGCCTCGGAGACGATGTAGCCGTCGCGCTCCAGCAGATCCTTCACGACCTTGCGCAGACTATCCTCGTCGTCCACCAGCAGCACCTTGCGCGCCGGCAACCCGTGCGGCCCGGACACGCGCGGCGGCTCGGGCTCCTCCAGCAGCTCGAAGTGCGCCGTCAGCTCCTCGGGGGCGGCGCCGTGCGCCGGCTCCGTGAAGGACACGGCGGCGCCGCGTGCCGAGCCGGCCTGGGGCTTTGCCCCGCCGCTCGAGCGGCGCGATGCGGCCGCCTCTTCGTGCGGATGTTCGTCCTCGTCCGGGATGTCGACCACGCGCGTCAGTTCATCGAGCGTGGATTCGCCGCGCAGCACGTGGGCCAGGCCCGAATCCCACAGGCCCTTCATCCCGCCCCGCCGCGCCGCCCCCGCGATGTGCTCCGCCGTCTCGCCCGCCGCAATGCGCCGCTCCACTTCGTTAGAGACGGTCAGCACCTCGACGATCGAAAACCGGCCGCGGTACCCCGTCATGGCGCAGTCGGGACAGCCGGCCGCACGATACAGCGGCGTGCCCTTCGGGATCCATCTCCGGAGGCGATCGGCCGGCGTCTCCATCCACACTTCCTTGCACGTGGGACAGAGTTTGCGCATCAGCCGCTGCGCCATCACGCCGCGCAGCGCCGCGGCGATCTTGTAGGCTTCGACCCCGATGTCGACCAGGCGCGTGACGGCGTTCGCCGCGTCGTTTGTATGCAGCGTCGAGAGCACCAGGTGCCCGGTGAGCGATGCCTGCACGGCGATCTGGGCCGTTTCGCGGTCCCGGATCTCGCCGATCAGCACCACGTTCGGGTCCTGGCGCAGGATGGAGCGCAGCGCCGAGGCGAATGTCAGGCCGGCCTTCTCCTGCACCTGGACCTGCACGATCCCCTGCATCCGGTATTCCACCGGATCCTCGACCGTCACGATGTTCACGCCTTCGCTCTTGATCTGGTTGATGCAGGAGTAGAGCGTCGTGGTCTTGCCGGAGCCCGTCGGGCCGGTGACGAGGATGATGCCCTCGTGGTTTTCGAGTAGCCGCTTGATCCCCTCCGTCTCGTTGGTATTCAGCCCGAGCGAATCGAGCGACTTGACGGTGGCGCGCGAGTCGAGAATCCGGATCACGACCTTCTCGCCCAGCGCCGCCGGGAGCGTCGAGACGCGCAGGTCGATCGGCTGGCCGTTCACCGCCACGCGGGCACGGCCGTCCTGGGGCCGCAACCGGTCGGCGATGTCGAGCGCCGACATGATCTTGATGCGCGAGATGAGTGGGAGCCCGGCTTGGCGCGGGATCTTCATGACCTGGCGCAGCACGCCGTCGATCCGGTAGCGCACCGCCACCCCGCCCTCTTCCGGCTCGATGTGGATGTCGCTCGATCGCGCCAGGATCCCCTCAGAAATGATCAGGTCTACGAGCCGCACCACGGGGCGCTGACTCGCCTCGGCTTCGGATGTCGAGATCTCGTCGGGCGCATCATCCTTCAGCTGCACCAGCTCGGCGGAGCTCTCCATGCCCTCGAGCAGCTTGTCCACCGCCTTCTCGGGACGATACAGCTCGTCCAGCCGCTCCGCGATCTTGGACGGCGCGAGCAGAAACATCCGGATCTCCCGCGCGGTGGCGAACGCGAGGGCCTTCTCCGCGTCGAGATCGAACGGGTTCGCCGTCGCGACTTCGAGGTAGGAATCCGTGGCGCGGAGCGGCAGGATGTGGTAGCGGCGCGCCACCTGCTCGGGGACCCGCTCCTTGGCGGCCGGGTCGAGCTGCGCCAGGTCCGCGAGCTTCAGTCGGAAGCGGGTGGACAGGGCCGTCAGGATCTGCTCGTCGCTCGCGATCTTCTGGGCGACGAGCGTCTCCCACAACCGTGCCGGTGGCGGGGCCTTCTCCCGCAGCTCCACCAGGAGCTCCGGGGTGAGGACGCCCTCCAGCGAGTGCGCCAGCCATTCATCCGGGAAGTGCGTGTCGGCCATTTGATTGACTGCACCTAAGGTAGTGTCGGTTGGGAAGGTTTGGGAGGTTGTGGAGGCTGGTGGAGGCCGGGGGAGGTTGCTCCGCGCGCGATGCAACCTCCTCCAACCCCCACCAGCCTCCAAAACCTGCTTTACAGAATCCCCCAAAAGTCTCGCGTCACGTCGAAGGCGAACCCCACCCGATGCGTCGTGGTACCGAATCCCGCCTCCCAGCGGAGCACACCCAGCCACTCGAACGCCAGCCCCACGGTGACCCGCGTCCCGGGCGTCGCCGTCCACGGCGTGCCTGCCACCGGACCGGCGGCCCACCCGAAGGCCACGTAGGGTGCGACGGTCAGGGTACGAGGCGTGCGCGCGTAGGGCCCCACGCCGAGCGACACGAACGGCACGGGTACGCGCCACTCGAGGTGCAGCAGGGCCATGCGGCGGCCGCCCCACCGGCGGTAGTCGTCGCCCAAGAGCGTCCCACGCCCCCCGAGCACGAACGCGCGGTGCGCCGGGAGATCCGCGCTCGCCACCCCGCCCTGTCCCCGCACCAACAGCCGGGTGGAGCCCGCGGGGAACAACACGTGGCCCGCGCCGGAAAGCCGCAAGTACGTGGCGCCGCCGTCCTTTCGGCCACCCTCGAGCATCGTCTCGACGTGTAGATCGCGCCGCACCGCGAAGCCTTCGCTCTTGCGCTCCAGTGCGAGCTGCACCACGTCGACGCCGGGACCGCCGAGCGCGGGGTTCGCGCGGAAGCTGCCGTTCGCGGGGACCGCCTCCACCGCGAGCGAGCCGATCGACTCCCGCCCGACGGTGGCCCGCCATTCGCTGCGCACGCCGATGCCGTGCCGGTACGTGAGGCGTCCGCCGTCCGCCATGTAATAGTCCCCGTAGTCGCGGCCGAATTCCTGCGACGCAAACGAGTTGAAGAGCGGCGCGATCACGGCGACGTCACCGATATCGCGCACCTCGCGATACACGCTCAGCTCGAGCGCACTCGAGCCCCATCGCTCCACCGCGCTGAGGGTGCCCTTGGCGCGGCGGTCGGCGAACCCGTAGCTCGCGCGACCGCGCAGCTCGCGTCGCTCGCCCCCGCCGCGCACCACCACACCGGCGCCCGCCGCGAGCCCCTCCACCCGGTTCGCGTGCAACAGATCCGATACGCCCCGCACGCCGAGCCGGCGGCCCTTGAGGCCCGTGAGGGCGCGCCGGCCGGCGATCTGCTCCACCTCCGCGCGCACGCGCTCCAGATCGTTCTGCCGCACCGGCTCGGCGATATCCTGCAGCGCGGCGGCCAGAGGCTCCGTCCAGGGGAAGGAATCCCGCTCGGCCTTCGGCAGGAACGTGATCTCGTCTCCCGCAAACCAGCTGCTCGCCAGCCCGAGGTTGAGCACGTAGCCGTCGATCTCCCAGCGGGCCCGGATGATGCCGCGCACCGGCACATCCAGCCATGTGACGCGGCGCCGGATCTCGATCTCCTGCCGGTAGGGCAACCAGTAGCGCCGCTCCCACAACGCGTTGTCCAGCACGATGCTGACATCCTCGAGCGCGGGATCGAGGTAGGAGCGCGGCGTGAAGTTGAACGCCATGCGCACCAGATCCGCGGTCTCGGCGTCCAGGTACAGCGTCCCGACGATGCGCGGCAGGCCGAAATCCTTGGGGCGCACCCGCAAGGTCACGACCCGCACATCGCGCTCCGGCAGCATGATGGTGGTCGTGTCCCCCAGCGCGAAGTCGTAGATATCGGGCCCCGCCGCCGAGAGCGGGTGGGGTACGTCCCGCACCTCGTCACCTTCGCCCAGTCGCAGGGCGGCGCCGAAATTGTTTTGGACGATGCCGAGGTGGTCGCGGTGGTAGTTGATGTCGGTGGGGAGCTGGGCCTGGTCGCGCCACCCGATGACGCGCTGCTTGCTGCTCGCCGGGGCCTTCCAGTACACTTCCAACTCCAGCTGGTCGGCCTTCACGAGCCGCGGGGGATCGGCCAGCCCTTGCCCGAACGCCCCGAGGAAGAAGAGGAAGCCGTGAGCCTGCGCCTTGTAATCGTGGAGCGAGGAGTCGGCGACGGCGCCGCCGCGGCGCAGCACGGCGCGGCGCGCCAGCGCGAGCGCCGCATCCGAGTTCCAGGCCTGCGCGGCGGCGGGCGCAGGACGGACGAGCGCGCCCAGGGACAGGGCGGCGGCGAGCGCGACGCGCATCCGGCCCCAATCTCGCGGCGTGACGGGCCTCGGGCAACGGTCCATGCCCCGTGTACCCCGCTTCGCTCCGGATGAGCGACCCCCGCGCCGATTTCCTCGCCCGCGCCCAGCGGGGCGGCATGGTCCCCGTGCTGCGCGAGGTGGTGCTGGACGGCGACACGCCGCTGGGGGCGTTCGTGAAGGTCGCCCGGCCGCCGTTCGCGTTCCTTCTCGAATCCGTCGTCGGCGGCGAGCGCTGGGCCCGCTACACCTTCCTCGGCACCGAGCCGCGTGAAGTGTGGCGCTACCGCGCCGCCCATCGCGCCGTCGAGCGCTGGACCAAGCCCACGGGTTGGCGGGCCGCCGGCGAGACCGAGGATCCGATCGGCCACCTGGCGCAGCGCATGCGGGCCTTGCCCGCCGCCCCCGTGCCGGGCCTGCCGCGCTTCACCGGCGGCGCGGTGGGCTACCTGGGCTACGACCTGGTGCGCACCGTCGAGCGTCTGCCGCGCCCCCCTGCCGACACGCTCGACCTGCCGGACGCCGTGATGATGATCGCCGACACGCTCGTCATCCTGGACAACCTGTTCGGGCGGGCGATCGTGGTCGCCAACGTGGAAGTCCCGCCGCGCGCGGCGCCGGCGGAGCGGCTGCGGCTGTACGACGCGGCCGAGGCGCGGCTCGACGACATGGTCGGGCGGCTCGGCCAGCGGCACGACCTCGCGCCGCTCGCCCTCCGCAACGGCCTGCCCCCCGTCGCCACGGAGTCGCGTTACCCGCGCGACGCGTTCGAGCGCGACGTCGCGCGCGTGCTCGCATATGTGGCCGCGGGCGACACGTTCCAAACGGTGCTGTCGCGCCGCCAGGAGGTGCCGGGCGCAGTCGACCCCCTGCTCCTGTACCGCTACCTCCGCGCGTTGAATCCCGCTCCTTATCTCTTCTACCTCGCGCTCGATGACTTCGCGTTGGTGGGCAGCTCGCCCGAAGTGTTGGTTCGCGTCGAGGGGACCGAGGTGACGGTCCGCCCCATCGCCGGCACGCGCCCGCGCGGCCGCACCAGCTGCGCGACGGCTACGATGCGCTCGACGTGTTCAAGGCCTGCTTCCCCGCGGGCACCGTGACGGGCGCTCCGAAAGTGCGCGCCATGGAAATCATCGACGAGCTCGAGCCCGAGCGGCGCGGGCCCTACGCCGGAGCGGTCGGCTACGTGGGCTGGGGCGCCACCAGCCTCGATACCGCCATCACGATCCGCAGCGCGGTGGTGCGCCCGGACCGCGTGGTGGTGCAGGCCGGCGCGGGCATCGTGGCCGACTCAGATCCGGCGCGCGAGTTCCGGGAGACCGAAGACAAGGCGCAGGCGGTGCTCAAAGCGCTGGCGCTCGCCAAGGCGGGGGGGTGAAGTATATTCTGCGCTTGTGTTTAAGCTGCTGAGCACGACAGGCGAGCAGTCCATCGACCTGCAGCCTGGCCGCATTGTCGTCGTCGGGCGCGCCGTCACCAGCGACGTCCCGATCTACGACCCCACCATCTCCCGCCGGCACGCCGAGGTCTCCCTCGCCGACGGCGGCGTGAAGGTCAAGGACGTCGGCTCCTCGAACGGCACCTTCCTGAACGGCGCCCGCATCACCGAGGCACTCGCCACCGAAAACGACGTCATCACCTTTGGCAAAGTCGCGTTCCGGGTGAAGGAGGTCAGCGCCCCGGCGGCCCGGCCGCAGGTCGTACCGTCGGTGTCCGCCGAGTTCACGGGAGCGAAACCGGCGGGTGGGACGATCGTGCGCCAGCTGCCCGTGAGCGTGTCTGGCGGCGTCCCCGCGATCGTGACCGCCACCCCGTCGGGCGCTTCGCACCTCAAGGTCGCCGCCAAGTCGCTCGAGGAGCTGCGCGAGAAGAAGCTCGAGCTGCTGCTCGAGATCTCGAAGGAGCTCTCCAAGCAGCAGGACCTCGACTTGCTGCTCGACAAGGTCGTCGAGTTCACGTTCCAGGTGATGAACGTGGACCGGGTCTCGATCCTGTTGCTCGAGGCCGCGACCGGCGAGCTCGTGCCCCGGATCTCGCGCGGGCGGACGGCCCAATCGTCCGCCTCGAAGCACGTGCCGCAGTCCATCGCCCGCAAAGTCGTGTCCGACCGCGTAGCCATCCTGTCGGACAACACGGCGGCCGATGAGCGCTTCAAGGGGAAGTCGATTCTCATCCAGAGCGTGCGCAGCGCGATGTGTACGCCGCTCATGGGGATGGACCAGAAAGTGCTCGGCATTCTGTACGTAGACAACCTCACCGCGACGCACTCCTTCTCCGACGACGACCTCAAGTTCCTGATCGCCTTCGGCTCGCTCGCCGCGGTGGCGATCGAAAACTCGCAGCGCGCGGAGCAGATGCGCCGCGAGGCACTGGTGCTCTCGAATTTCCAGCGCTACTTCTCGCCCAACATCGCGCAGGTGATCGCGCAGCAGCAGGATGCGGGCCGGCTCCCGAGCGAAAAGCGGCCTGTCGTGATTTTTTTCTCAGACATCCGCGGCTTCACCCCGATGTCGGAGACCATGAGCCCGGACGACATCGCCAGGCTCCTCACGGAATACTTCACGGAGATGGTGGAGGTCGTGTTCGAGCACGGCGGCACGCTCGACAAGTTCATGGGCGACGCGATCATGGCGTTGTGGGGCGCGCCCATGGCGCACGAAGACGACGCCGATCGCGCCATGAGCTGCGCGCTCGACCAGCTGGAAGCCTTGGAGAAGCTCAACACCAAGTGGAAGGAGGCGGGTCGCCCCGAGCTCGCCATCGGGATCGGGATCAACTTCGGTGAGGTGTTCGCCGGCAACATCGGCTCGGACCGCCGGCTCGAGTACACGGTGATCGGCGACGCGGTGAACACCGCGTCGCGCCTCTGCTCGAGCGCCGGGCGGAACGAGGTCCTGATCTCGCAGCCGTTCTTCGAGCAGCTGAAGCGGCCCCCGAACGTCGAGACGCTCGACCCGATACAGGTCAAGGGAAAATCGAAGAAGGTCCCGGTCTACCGGGTGAAGCGGTAAGACACCCCGAAGCGCTCGAGCAGGTCGAGCGCCAGCCGCAGCGGCAGTCCCATCACACCGAAAAAGTCGCCCCGGATCCCTTCGACCAGCGCCGCGCCCTTCCCCTGAATCGCGTACGCCCCGGCCTTGTCGAGCGGCTCCCCCGTCGCCACGTAGGCGGCAATCTGGGCGTCGCTCAGCGGTCGGAACGTCACGTCGGTCACGTCGAGCGCGTGCTCCAGCCGCCCATCCTGCGCCACCGCCACCGCGGTCATGACCTGATGCTTGCGCCCTTCGAGCTGCCGCAGCATAGCCACGGCTTCCTCCGGGGTCGCCGGCTTCCCGAAGATCGCGCCCCGCAGCACCACGGTCGTGTCGGCGCCGAGCACGACGGCCCCGCGCTCGCGCCCCGCGACGGCGGTCGCCTTTTCGCACGCCAGGCGCGTCACGTAGCCCTCGGCTTGCTCGGACGGCCCGAGCGTCTCGTCCACGTCGGGTGGCACCACGCGAAACTCGAGCCCGATCATCTCGAGCAGCTGACGCCGACGCGGCGATCCGCTCGCCAGGACGATCATTTCTCCAGGATCAGCGTCACGGGCCCGTCATTCACCAGCTCCACCTCCATCATCGCTCCGAACTCCCCCGTCTCGACGCTGGTGCTGCCCGCCGCTCCCCGTTCCCTGAGCAGGGCGACAAACCGCTCGTACAGCGGTACAGCGACCTCCGGCGGCGCAGCGTCCACGAAGCTCGGCCGCCGGCCCTTGCTGACATCCCCGTATAGCGTGAACTGCGACACGACCAGGATGCCACCATGCACGTCCGCGAGCGCGAGGTTCATCTTGCCCGCGGGATCGCCGAACACCCGCAGACCCAGGATCTTGTCGGCCATCCAAGCAAGGCTGTCTGCGGTGTCGGTGGACGCAAATCCGACCAAGACCACGAACCCCGTCCTGATCTTGCCGACTGATTTCCCACCGATGCGAACTTCAGCTCGTGAGACCCGCTGAACGACGACCTTCACTCCACCGTCACCGATTTGGCGAGGTTCCGCGGCTGGTCCACGTTACAGCCCCGCCGCACCGCGATGTAGTACGCGAGCAGCTGCAGCGGCAGCACCGTGAGCACCGGGGTCAAGAGATCGAGCGTCTCCGGAACCTCGATCTTCTGGTCGGCGAGCTTGGCGAGTCCCGAATCCCCTTCGGTCACGACCGCGATTACGCGGCCGCCGCGGGCCTTCACCTCTTCCACGTTGGATACCACCTTCTGGTAGACGGCGTCCTTCGGCGCGAGGAAGACGACCGGCATGAGATCGTCGATCAGCGCGATCGGACCGTGCTTCATTTCGGCCGCTGGGTAGCCCTCGGCGTGGATGTAGGAGATCTCCTTGAGCTTGAGCGCGCCCTCCAGCGCCACCGGAAAGTTGTAGCCGCGGCCGAGGTAGAGGACGTTGCTCGCCCGCATCATCCGCTCCGCGATTCGCTCCACCTCCGGCGCCTTGGCCAACACCCGCTCCACCAGCTCCGGTAGCCGGGCGAGCCCGCGCACCACCTCGCGCCCCTGGAGGATGGACAGCGAGCGCAGCCGGCCCATCTTGAGGGTCAGGAGTGCCAGCGCCGCGATCTGGCTCGTGAACGCCTTGGTCGACGCGACCCCGATCTCGGGGCCGGCGTGCAGGTAGATCCCCCCGTCCACCTCCCGAGCGATGGTCGAGCCCACGACGTTCACCAGACCGAGCGTCCGCGCGCCCCGCCGCTTCGCCTCCCGCAGCGCCGCCAGCGTGTCCGCCGTTTCGCCCGACTGCGAGATCCCCACTACGAGCGTGCGCTCGTCCACGATCGGGTTGCGGTAGCGGAACTCTGATGCGTACTCGACCTCGGAGGGGATACGGGCCAGCTCCTCCATCATGTATTCGCCGATCAGCGCCGAGTGCCAGGAGGTGCCGCATGCAGTGAACACGATCCGGTTCACCTGGAGCAGCTGCTCGTCGTCGATGTTCAGCCCGCCTAGCCTGGCCGTGCCGTCTTCCTCGAGCAGCCGCCCGCGCAGCGTGTTCCGCAGGCTCTCGGGCTGCTCCATGATCTCCTTGAGCATGAAGTGCGCGTGTCCGCCGCGCTCGATGGTGGCGAGGTCCCAATCCACGCGCGTGACCGTCTTCTCTTTCTCCACCGTGTCGAGATCGAGGATGCGGTAGTCCTGCGGCCGCACGACCGCGATCTCTCCATCGTCCAGGTAGACCACCGACCGCGTATGGGCCAGCACGGCCGAGGCGTCGGAGGCCACGAAATTCTCCCCCGAGCCGATGGCCACGAGCAGGGGCGAGCCGCGCCGCGCCGCCACGATCGTATCGGGTTCGCGCGTCGACACCACCGCGATGCCGTAGGTGCCCTCGACCTGGTGCAGCGCCCCGGCGACCGCCTCCACCAGCGAGCCGGCGCCAGCGAGCAGCTCCTCGATCAGGTGCGCCAGCACCTCCGTGTCGGTCTCGGACCGGAACACGTGACCGCGCTTCCCTAGCGCGGTGCGCAGCGCGCCGGCGTTCTCGATGATGCCGTTGTGGACCAGCGCCAGCGTACCGCCGCAGTCGGTGTGCGGGTGGGCGTTCACGGTGTTGGGCGCGCCGTGCGTGGCCCAGCGGGTGTGGGCAATCCCCGTGTGGCCGGCGGGAAGCTTCGCGCCCAGCGCCTTCTCGAGCACGCTGATCTTCCCTGCGGCTTTGTGGACCTCGATCCGGCCGTCCTCGATCAGCGCGAGCCCGGCCGAGTCGTACCCGCGGTACTCGAGCCGCCGCAGGCCCTCGAGCACGAGCGCGGCCGCCTGCCGCGCCCCCGTGTACCCTACGATGCCGCACATAGTCGCCGCCCTTCGTCCACGAGCTGCTCGGCCGCGGCGTGGGTCGGCGCCTCGGCGATGAGCCGGATGATCGGCTCGGTGTTCGACGGCCGCACGTGGAGCCAACGATCCTGCCACGCCAGACGCAGGCCGTCCTGCGTGTCGACGCTCGCTTCCGGAAAACGCTTGCGCAACGCAGCATAGACGTCTTCCAGCCCCCGTTCCGCGTTCCGCGTTCCGCGTTCCGCCTTAGCCTTGACGATCGCGTAGCGCGGCGCGGCCCCCACCAGCTCGCTCACTCGCCTCCCGTCGCGGGCGAGCAGCGTAAGCAGCAGCGCGGCGGCCACCGGCGCGTCGCGGCCCGTGTGCAGGGCCGGGTACATCACCCCGCCGTTCCCTTCCCCCCCGATTGCAGCCCCCAGCCGAACGATGGTGCGCGCCACGTGGACCTCGCCCACGGGGGTCCGGACCACGTCCGCTCCATAATCTCGGGCCGCATCCTCCACCACCAGACTGGTGGAGAGGTTGCATACGACGACGCCCTTGCCGCCCTTGGCGCCTGCGCCGCCCATGACCGCCCTTACGGCAAACGCGAGCGTGTAGTCCTCCCCGATCGGCGTACCGGTCTCATCCACGATCGCCAGCCGGTCGACGTCCGGATCTACCGCGATTCCAAGTGCGGCGCCCGCACGCGTGACGAGGGTCGAGAGCCCCCCGAGGTTCTCCGGAATGGGCTCCGGGGCGCGGGGGAAGTGCCCGTCGGTCTCCAGATTGATGCCCGCGACCTCGCAGCCCAGGCGCTCGAGCAGCGTGCGCATCACCGGTCCGCCCGCGCCCCGCACCGCGTCCAGCGCGACCGTGAACTTCCGCATGCGGATCCGCTCGACATCGACCGCCGGCAGCCGGAGCACGGCGTCGAGGTGCCGCTCGACCGCACCCTCGTCCCTGGTGACCTTCGCCGTCGTCCCCAGTCCTTGCCCGTCCTCCGCCACCAGCTTCTGGACCCGGGCGCCATCGATGCCATCGAGGAAGATTCCATCGGGCCCGATGAACTTGAGGGCGTTCCATTCGATCGGGTTATGACTCGCCGTGATCGCGATCCCGCCGCCGGCCCGGTGATGCTCGACCGCGAGCTGCACGGTCGGCGTGGGCACGAGGCCGATATCGATCACGTCGCAGCCTACGGCGTTGAGCCCGGCGGTGACGGCGGCGGCGAACATCGGGCCGGACGTGCGCGCATCTCGTCCCAGCACGACCGTCGTACCGGGCCCCGGGCCACCGGCACTCGTCCCCTCGCGCAGCCAGAGGCCGAAGGCCCGCGCCCATCGGGTGACGACGTCCGCGGTCAGGTCCTTCCCTACAATGCCTCGGACGCCCGAAACGCCGACCATCAAGGTGTCGGTCATGCGGACAATCTAATCCGGGGGGGATGAGCGGCGGTGCGCGTCCGCAGGCGGCGGGAGGTGGAGTGGCCGGACCTCGGGTGTGGTAACAGGGAGGGCCGACGGGTCGGGAAAGGCGGCGAGGAACGCCTCGACGGCGGGCGGATGAAACTGCTTCCCTTTCCCGTCCTCGAGCTCCTGCAAAGCCTTCTGTACCGACAGGGCGGGCCGGTACGGGCGCACGCTCGTCATGGCGTCGAACGAATCTCAGGCCATCGGGGAACCCCTTGCCGTCGAGGCGTTCGTGGTGCGAACGGACGATGGCGAGCGCCGTGGGGACGTCGCGCATCAGCGGCGCCAGGATCCGCGCCCCGATCACCGGGTGCTCCATGATGTGCCGGTACTCCGCGTCGGTGAGCTTGCCCGCCTTGTGCAGTACGGCTTCGGACACGCCGATCTTGCCGATGTCGTGCAGCTCCGCGCCGAGGGCAACGGCGTCCATCACCGCCGACGACAGCCCCAACTGGCGCCCGATCCGCGCCGAATAGTCGGCGACGCGCACCGAGTGGCCGCTGGTGTAGGGGTCTTTTTCTTCGAGGAAGTGCACCAGCGCCTGGAGCCGCTCGAGCGACAGCTCCTCGATGCGGCGCGCCTGCTCCTGGACCCGCTGCTCCAGGGTGCGCCGGTAGTCCTCCACCTCCATCTTGAGGCTGCGCTTGTCGAGCGCCTGCATCACCCGGGCGCGCACCTCGTCCAGGTGAAACGGCTTGGCGACGTAATCGAGAGCGCCCAGCTGCAGGCAGGCGACGGCGCTCTCCACCTCCGCGACGGCGGTCACGACGATGACGGCCGTGGTCGGCCAGCGCGCGATGATCTCCCGCAGCAGCGTGACCCCGTCCATCTGGGGCATCCGCAGGTCCGAGATTACGAGCGGCACGGGCTCACGTTGCAGCATCTCCAGCGCCTCCGTGCCGGATCCCGCCTCGGCGCAGCTGAACCCCTCGCCCTCGAGCAACCGCACCAGGACTCGGCGGAGGCGCGGCTCATCGTCTACGACCAAGCACTTGACGGCGGTCGGCTGGGTCATCGTGCGCTTAACGTAAAGGTCGCTTGCTCGGGTGGGAAGGCGCCCTTACGTTCCCGCCATGACCCAGGTATCGGGCGACGACCTGAAACGCCGCTTCGGCACTCGCGCGGTGCACGCCGGACACATCGCCGATCCGCTCGCCGGCGCGGTGATGACGCCCATCTATCAGACGTCGACGTACATCCAGGAGGGACTGGGCCGGCACAAGGGCTACGAGTACGCGCGCACGCGCAACCCCACGCGTGAAGTGCTGGAGCGGAACGTCGCGGCGCTCGAGGGCGGCCGCCACGGCTTCGCCTTCGCCTCCGGGCTCGCCGCCCTCGACGCCGTGCTCAAGCTGCTCTCGGCGGGCGATCACGTGTTGAGCGGCGAGAACCTGTACGGCGGCTCCCACCGGCAGATGACGCTGGTCTGGACCCGTCTGGGACTCGAATTCACTTTCGTGGACGCCGCTGAGACCGCGAAGATCGCCGCGGCCGTCACCCCGCGGACCAAGATGGTCTACGCCGAGACGCCCACCAATCCGATGATGCGGTTGTGCGACCTCGCGGCTGTGGGGGAGATCGCGCGCCGTGCGGGCGCCCTGTTCGTCGTCGACAACACGTTCGCCACGCCGTATTTCCAGCGGCCGCTCGAGCTGGGCGCGGACGTCGTGCTGCACTCGACCACCAAGTATTTGAACGGGCACAGCGACATGGTGGGCGGGATGCTGGTGGTGAACCGGGATGATCTCGCCGAGCGCATCGGCTTCGTGCAGAACGGAGTTGGCGCGGTGCCGGGACCGTTCGATTGCTGGCTGGCGGTGCGGGGTACCAAGACGCTGGCGCTGCGCATGCGGCAGCACGACGCCAACGGCCGCCGCATCGCCGAGTGGCTCACCCAACACCCCAAGGTCGAACGGGTCTACTATCCAGGGCTGCCGTCCCACCCGCAGCACGAGCTGGCGTGCCGGCAAATGAAGGGGTTCGGCGGCATGATCTCGATCGAGCTCGGCTCGGTGGAGCGGGCCAAGCGGTTCGCGGAGCGCACATGCATCTTCGCGCTCGCCGAATCGCTGGGCGGCGTCGAGAGCCTCGTCGGGCATCCCGCGTCGATGACCCACGCCAGCGTGCCACCCGAGATGCGGCGCGCGATGGGGCTCACCGACAGCCTGGTGCGGCTATCGGTGGGGATCGAGGAGGTCGAGGATCTGATCGCGGACCTGGAGCAGGCGCTGGCGGCCGCCGGGTGACGGCGCGCGTAGCGTAGCCGAAACCCGACGAAGGGGAGTTGTCGTAGTGGGGATTTATCTTCGATTAGGAGCATCGTATGACTGAGTCCACCAGTCTTCCGGCGGCGCGCCCACGCAAGATCCTCACCCAGATCGCGCCGGTGACCTGGGAGCACCCTGCCGACCGCGCCGCGCTGCAGTCACTCCGCTCCGTGCCCGGGTTCGACGAGGTCGTGAAGAAGATCTACGGCTTCATCGGCGAGCGGGGCGTGCGGCTGATTTTTCAAGCGGACGCGGTGCGGGTCGGGCCGACCCAGTTCCCGCGGCTGAACCAGTTGTACACCGACATACTCACGTCCATGGATTGGCCGGAGCGGCCCGAGCTGTTCGTGTCACAGACGCCGTTCGCGAACGCCGGTGCATTCGGCATGGACCGGCCCTTCATCGTGATCAACTCGGGCACCCTGCGGCTGCTCGACGACGACGAGGTGCGGAACGTGCTGGGCCACGAGCTCGGGCACGTAATGAGCGGCCATGCGCTGTACCACACCATCCTCGTGCTCATCCTCAACGTGAGCCTGGGCGCGCTCCCCTTCCTCGCCGGCATCGCCATCCTGCCGATCCAGCTCGCCCTGCTCGAGTGGTTCCGCAAGAGCGAGCTCTCATCCGACCGAGCCGGGCTGCTGGCGTGTCAGGATCCCACCGCGTCGCTGCGCGTGAACCTCAAGTTCGCGGGCGCATCCGTTCAATACGGTGCGCGCCGCCGAGCTGCAGCGCTGGATCGAGGAGGGCCACTACGATCGCGTGCTGCGCGGCGAATACACCCGCCGCGGACCCGAGGCGGAGCAGCGGCCCATCGACCGGGACATCGACGATGCCCGCGACCACTACATGAAGGAAGCGAAGGCCGTCGTGAACGACGTGGTGGACACCGCCAAGCGGGCCGCCCAGGCGTTCACGGACGCGTTCAACAAGAAGAAGTGAGAGTCCTGGTCGTCGGGGGGGGCGGCCGCGAGCACGCGCTCTGTTGGGCGCTGAAGCGCGACACGCCCGACGCAGAGCTGTTCGCGGCTCCCGGCAACCCTGGCATCGCCCAGCTCGGCACCAACCTCGCGATTCCCACCAGCGCCGCCGCCGACCTCGCCGCGGCGGCCCGCGAACACAAGATCGATTTCACCATCGTCGGCCCGGAAGCGCCGCTCGCCGCCGGGCTCGCGGACGCGCTGCGCGCGGCCGGCCAGGCCGTCTTCGGACCCAGCGCGGCCGCCGCGCGCATCGAGTCGTCCAAGGCATTCGCGAAGGACGTGATGCGCCGCGCGGGAATCGTCACCGCGGCGAGCCAGACGTTCACCGCGCTCGACCCGGCGCTCGCCTACATCAAGCGTCACGCCGAGCCGCTGGTGGTGAAGGCCTCCGGCCTGGCGGCGGGAAAGGGCGTGGTGGTGTGCGCCCGGCGCACGGAAGCCGTGCGCGCCGCGCGCGCGATGCTCGTCGAAGCAGCGTTCGGCGACGCGGGTCTGGAGATCGTCATCGAAGACTTCCTGAAAGGCGAGGAGCTGTCGGTGCTGGCCCTCACCGACGGCGAGCAGCTGCTGCTCCTCCCCGCCGCCCAGGACCACAAGCGGCTGGGCGAGGGCGACACGGGCCCCAACACGGGCGGCATGGGCGCCTATTGTCCGGTGAGCATCGCCACCCCCGGGATGCTCGAGCGGGTGCGGCGCGAGGTGCTCGAGCCGGTGATCCGCGAGCTGGCGACGCAAGGCGCCCCATTCCAGGGAGTGCTGTACGCCGGACTGATGCTGGCGTCCGACGGTAGGCTCGCCGTGCTCGAGTTCAACTGCCGCTTCGGCGACCCCGAAGCCCAGGCGCTGCTCCCGGTGCTGCCCGGCGTCACCCGCCATCTGGCGGACATCGCCGCCGGACGCTGGCGGCCGCGCGAGACGGCGCTCGCGGCGACGCGCGCCGCCGTGGCGACCGTGCTGGCGGCGCCCGGGTATCCGCAACGACCCGAGCTGGGCGCGGCGATCGTCATCCCGCGCGATCTCGAGCCCGGGACGCTGGTGTTCCACGCCAGCACGGAGCACGACGCGGCCGGCGGGCTGCGCGTGCATGGCGGGCGCGTGCTCACGGTCACCGGGCTGGGTGAGACGGTCGGCGAGGCGGCGCGCCGCAGCGCCGATGCGTGCGAGCTGATCACGTTTCCGGGGAAAACGTACCGACGCGACATCGGGTGGCGGGAGACTAGGGAGGCGCGTGCCGGAGCTGCCAGAGGTTGAGACGATCGTCCGGGACCTCGCCCCGCGGCTCGAGGGCTACCGGATCGCGCGCGCCCGCCTGGCCAAGACGGACGTGTTGCGCCGCGTGTCGAAGCCGCGCCTGCTCCGCACCCTCCGGGGCAACACCATCGAGGAAGTGATCCGCCGCGCGAAGCACGCGGTGTTCCGCTTGTCGAGCGGCCACCGCCTGATCGTGCAACCCCGCATGACCGGCTCGCTGGTGGTGTACGAGCGCGCGCTCAACCGGGACGAGGCGAAATACGCGGTGCTCACGTGCACCATCGACGACGGCCGCTTGCTGGTCTACCGCGACGTGCGCCGCCTGGGCACGGTGTGGCTGCTCGACGAAAAGGGCTGGGACGCCTACACGGGCCGTATCGGGCCCGAGCCGCTGGAGGAGACGTTCACGCCCTTCGTGTTCGCCGACCGCCTCAAGGGGACCCGGGCCGCGATCAAGAAGGCGATCATGGACCAGCGCCGGGTCGCCGGGGTCGGCAACATCTACGCCAACGAGGCGCTGTTCGAGGCTGGGATCGATCCCTCGAAACCCACCAACAAGCTGTCGCTCGACGAGTTCGCCCGGCTGCACGCCGCGGTAACCGGCGTGCTCGAGCGGGCCGTGCAATCCTCCGGCACGACCGTGCGTGACTACCGCACCGGAACGGGCGAGGAAGGCCGGTTCCAGTTCGAGCTCAAGGTGTACGGCCGCGGCGGCGAGCCGTGCGTGACGTGCGGCAAGAAGCTCGTCACGACGCACACGATCGATCTGCGGGCGACCACCTTCTGCCCCAAGTGCCAGCGCTAGGGTACAACATCCAATCCAGCGGCACCCCGTCTAACCTGCGGCTCGAAGCCGCACGCCGAAGCAAAACGGCGTCCGCGCCGTAATGTCGTAATCGCGGTGCCCAGATCGTCGTAGCGGTAGGGAGGTGTCGGAAATGGTTCACGGTTTCCTGACAGCCGGGCCCCTCCTCCCGGCGCGACCCTATTCGGTTAATTTTCGGGCCATATGAAACTCTCCGAAACATCCATCCAGCGGCCGGTGCTGGCCAGCATGATTTCGGCGGCACTCGTGTTGTTCGGCGTCATCGGGTACACGCGGCTGTCCGTGCGCGAGCTCCCCGACATCGATCCGCCGATCATCTCGGTCTCGACCACCCTGCCCGGGGCCAACGCGCAGGTCGTGGAGACCGCGGTGACCGACGTGCTCGAAGAGGAGCTGTCGACCATCCAGGGACTGCGGACGCTCTCGAGCTCCTCGTCGGAGGAGAACAGCCAGATCACCCTCGAGTTCACCCTCGACCGCCCGATTGACATCGCGGCGCAGGACGTACGCGACAAAGTGTCGCGCGTGCGGGGTCGCCTGCCGGTGGACGTGCTCGAGCCGGTGATCGCGAAGCAGTCGGCCGATGCGCAACCGTTCTTTTGGCTGGCCTTGAGCAGCGAGAACTACGACCTGATGCAGCTCTCCGACGTCGCCGACCGAGTCGTGAAGGCCCGGCTCCAGAGCCTGCCGGGCGTCGGCAGCGCCGGCATCTTCGGGGAGCGGCGCTACGCGATGCGGGTCTGGGTGCAGCCGGAGGCGCTATCGGCGCGCGGGCTGACCGTGCAGGACGTAGAGGCCGCGATCGCCTCACGCAATGTCGAGATTCCCGCCGGGCGCATCGAATCGACCCGGCGCGAGTTCTCAGTGCGCTCGCTGGGCGAGCTCAAGACGCCGCAGGAGTTCGGCGAAATGGTGGTACCCAATCAGGGCACCCAGCTCGTCAAGCTCAAGGACATTGCCCACGTCGAGCTCGGCCCGGAGGACGACCGTTCGATCTTCCGGTACAACGGATCTCCGTCGGTGGCCATCGGGGTCGTACGGCAGTCGAAGGCGAACCTCCTCGATGTCGCGCGTAACATTCGCCAGGCGATCCCCGACATCCAGCGGGCGCTGCCGCTCGGCGTGAAGCTGCAAAGCGCGTACGACGGGTCCGTGTTCGTCACGCACTCGATCGACGACGCCCGCCTTACGCTGCTCATTGCGGCGATCCTGGTGGTGCTGATCATCTTCGTGTTCCTGCGAAATGTGCGCGCCACGATCATCCCGGGACTCGCGATCCCGGCGTCGATCATCGCGACGTTCGCGATTATGTATTTCCTGGGCTTTTCGATCAACAACTTCACGCTGCTCGCCCTCACGATCGCCATCGGCATCGTGGTGGACGACGCGATCATCGTGCTCGAGAACGCCTACCGGCACCAAGAGGAGCTGCACGAAGCCCCGGAGCAGGCGGCGGTGAACGGCACCAACGAGATCGGCTTCGCCGTGATCGCGACCACGATCGCGCTGGTGGCGGTGTTTTCGCCGCTCGCGTTCCTGACGGGCACCGCGGGCCGGCTGCTGAGCGAGTTCGGCATCGCCGTGGCGGGTGCGGTCGTGATCTCGGGCTTCGTCGCGCTGACGCTCACGCCGATGCTGTGCGCCAAGATCCTGCGTATGCAGCACCAGCACGGCAAGGCCTTCCAGCTGTTCGAGCGCGGCTTCAATGCGATGTCGGAGCGGTATGCGCAGCTGCTGCGGCGCGCCGTCGATCACCGCGTTGCCGTTCTACTCGGCACGCTGGCAGTCGTCGCCGTCTCCGTCGCTGCGCTTCTGTTCTACCCACGGACGCGGCTGCAGAGGGAGCTGATCCCGACCGACGACCGTGGCTTCTTCCTCGTGGCCGTGCGGGGCCCTGAAGGCGCGTCGCTGCCGTACACCGACGGCTACGTGCGCCAGATTGAGCAGGTCATTGGCCGAACCCCTGACGTCAACGGGTATTTCACGATCGTCGGAGGGTTCGCCGGCGGCGTGAACAGCGCGTTCATCGGCGTGATCATGAAGGACTGGAGCGAGCGGCACGCGACGGTAGACCAGACAATCGGAGGCATGTTCCCTCAGCTCATGGGCATCTCGGGAGTGTTGGCATACCCCTTTGCCCCTGGCGCGATTGGCTTTAGTCCGCCGATCCAGTACGTCGTGCAGAATCCCGATTTCGCGAAGCTCACAGACATGATGGGTCCGTTTGTGCGTCGCGTGTCCCAGATCAAGGGCCTCGTGAACGCGCAGACCGATCTCTTTGTGAACAAACCGGAGCTGCGTGTGACGTTCGAGCGTGACCGCGCCGAGGATTTGGGCGTGCCCGTCCGCGACGTCGCGGGCGCCCTGCAGACGTTCCTCGGCGGCCGCCGGGTCAGCACGTTCACGCGCAACGACAAGCTGTACTACGTGATGATGCAGCTCGATCCCAAGGATCGCGCGACCCCGAGCGACATGCGGGGAATCTACTTGCGAGGCAAGAGCGGGCAGCTGGTCCAGCTCGACGCATTGGCGAACGTGCAAGAAGGAGTTGGGGCGCGACAAATCAACCACTTCAACCGGATCCCTGCGTTCACGTTGTCGGCTTCGCTGACGCCGGAGCTCGCCCAGGGGGAAGCGCTCGATTCGCTCGACGCCGTCGCGCGCCAGATCCTGCCCCCGGGGACCACGACGGCGCTCGCCGGGGAGTCGCGCGAGTACAAGGAGAGCGGCAGCGCCATCTACTTCGCATTTGTGATCGCGCTGATCGTGGTGTTCATGGTACTCGCATCGCAGTTCGAATCGCTGCTGCACCCCTTGACTGTGCTCCTGGCGGTGCCGCTCGCCGTTACGGGCGCGCTCGGGACCCTGAAGCTCGCGGCGATCCTCCATCGCTCGGGCGCCACGATGAACTTGTACAGCCAAATCGGGATGATTCTCTTGATCGGACTGGTCTGTAAGAACTCGATTCTGCTCGTCGAGTACACGAACCAGCTCAAGGAGAAGGGCCTCGACACCGTCGCGGCGGTCCTCGAGGCGGGCCGGATCCGCCTGCGGCCGATTCTCATGACGTCGGTAGCGACGATCATGGGCGCGGTACCGGTCGCGTGGGGAGTGGGAGCCGGCTCGGCAGCCCGCAAACCGCTCGGATACGCGATTGTCGGTGGCGTGTTCTTCTCGACGGCCCTGACGCTGTTCGTCGTGCCCGTCGCGTACCTCGTGTTGCCACCGGTGGTTGCATGGCTCGCGAACCTGCTCCGTCGGCTGTGGCGCTTGGTGTTCCGTCGGGGCGAGCACGTACCGGTGGAGGCCGACTGATGCTGGCGCTGCTCGCGGCCCTACAGTTCCAGCTGCAGGCTCAGCCCATAGCCACGACGGCCGTTGATTCGCTGCCGGTCGTGACGCTTCCGGAAGCACTGCGCCGCGCCACCGGGCTCGACCCGAACTACGTCGCGGCTTTGGGCCAGGTGGACAACGCCGTGTGGGCACGGCGCACCGCGTTCAGCGTGTTTTTGCTCCCGGCGGTGGCGATTGAGACGGACGCCACGAAGAATCTGCCCGCCTTCTTCAACATCGGGACCTTCCGACCCGAGACGTACACGGTCACGGCCCAAGTGACCTTGCGGTATGATGTGTTCACGGGTGGGCAGAAGCTTGCCGAGCTGACGCGTTCGGCGGCGGCACTCGATGGCGCCCACGCCGGCGAGCTCCAGGCGCGGTTTGACGCGGCCCTCCGCACGGAAGCGGCTTATTACGCCGTGCTCGCGGACGCCGAGCTCACGCGGGTGGCGCGAGAGCGGGCGCAGCGCGCCGAGCAGCAGCTCGGCGTGGCCCGCGCGCGGGTCGTGTCGGGGGCGGCGGTGCAGACCGACTCGCTGCAGCTCCGGCTCGAGTTGAGTCGGGCGCAGGTGGCCTTGCTGCTCCAAGAGACGGGCCTGCGCGTCGCGCGGCTGGCGCTCGGGAGCCGGGTTGGCGCGACGGGACCCGTGGCGGCGGCGCCCTTGGACAGCGTCCTGCCCACGGCGCTGCCGATCACGCTCGACGCAGCGGTCGCACAGGCGGCCGACCAGGGCCCGGCCTACCGGCAGGCGCGCGCCAACGAGCGGGCCGCAGCGGCGATCTTCCGGGGGCGGTTGGGCACCTACCTGCCGCGCGTCAGCCTGGCGGCCACGGGGATACGGTTCGACAAGAAGTTCTACCCGTCGACCACCGCGAACTTCTCGCAGCTCACGCTGACGGTTGCCCTTCCGGTCTGGGACAACTTCCAGCGGCAGAACGTGATCAGCCAAGCGCGCGTGACCCGGGACATCTTCCGGGCGGCGCGCGATTCCGCCGAACGCTCGGTGCGGCGCGACGTCACTGCGGCATACGACGGGTTCGTCACGGCGCGAGCCGCCGCGGACATCGCCGTACAGGCCGTGGCGGTGGCACGCGAGTCCTACCGCGTCCAGCAGAGTCGTTACAGGGCGGGCGCCACCACCATCCTCGACCTGCTCAAGGCGCAGGCCGATCTCGACGACGCGGAATCCGGCCTGGTGCAGGCGCGGTACGCGACGCGACTGGCCCTCGCCGGGCTCGAAGCAATCCTCGGCCAGCGGCTCTTTCCCGAACAGGAACAGCGGTGATCAGACATGATCAAGACACGTGATGGGTTCTGGGTAGCAGCGGCACTCGCGATCGCCGTGGGCGCTTGCAGCAAGAGCAAAGCCGCCGCAGGGGGAGGCGGCGGAGCGGCGGGGGGCGCGCCCATGGGGCTCCCGGTCGAAGTCGTGGTGGCCCGCATGGACACCGTGCGGGACGAAATCGCCGCGACCGGCCAGATCGAAGCCGTGCAGTCGATCGACCTGCGCCCCGAGGTGGACGGGCGCATCGTCGAGATCGTGATCCGGGAGGGACAGGAGGTCGAGCAGGGGACGCCGCTCTTCAAGGTGGACGATGCCCAGCTGCGGGCGCAGGTCGCGCAGCTCGAGGCGCAGCGCGATCTGGCGCAGCAGGCGCTGGCGCGCGCCAAGGACCTGGCGCAGCAGAACGCCTCGTCGACGGCCGATCTGGAGAAGGCCGAAGCCGAAATGCGCAGCGCGCAGGCACAGTACGACCTGCAGCGTATCCGGCTCGAGCGCACCACCGTGCGCGCGCCGTTCGCCGGCGTGGTGGGCCAACGCTATGTCAGCCTCGGCGATTACGTCACCAACAGCACGAAGCTCGCGTCGTTGCATACCGTGAACCCGCAGCGGGCCACGTTCCAGGTGCCTGAACGGTTCGCGCGTCAGCTGCGGCCGGGTCAGCAGGTGTCGTTCCGCGTCGCCGCCATCGCCGGGCGCGACTTCACGGGTGAGGTCGACTTTGTGGACCCCGTGGTGCAGCTGCCGGGCCGCACGATCCTCGTGAAGGCGCGTGTCCCCAATCCCGCCCGCCTCTTGCAGCCCGGGATGTTCATCGAGGCGAGGCTCGTGACAGCCGTCCGCTCGCAGGCGATCGTCGTCCCGGAAGACGCGGTGGTGCCCGCGGCGGGGGCGAGCTTCGTGTGGGTCGTCGCCGACGGAAAGGTCGATCGCCGCAAGGTGACCCTCGGCGTGCGGACGCCGGGGTTCGTCGAGGTGATGGAGGGCGTGAAGGCCGGGGAGCAGGTCGTGACGGGAGGCCTGGAGCTGCTCGCGCCCGGCGCGCCGGTCATGCCTCGGGTGGTGGAGCGGAAGCCGCCGCCGACGGGCCCACCCTAACCCGACGTCAGCCTAACGGCACCAACCGGGCCCGCGGCGGGATCCCCGCCTCGAGCTCCATGATCCCCACCGAGGGCTTGAGCCGGAAGCGCGGATGCCCCGCACCGCCAGGATTCATCACCGTCACCGTGCGGTCCACCAGCTCGAGCAGCGGCTTGTGCGTGTGCCCGTACACGATGATCTCGGCCCTGGGGAACGTCGCATGCAGCTTCTCGGGCGTGGGATGGCCGAGCTGATCCCCATGCGTCACCACGACGTCGAACCCGTCCAGCTCGAGCTCCGCCACCTGCGGCAGGCGGGCGCGTAGCTCAGGCCCGTCCGCGTTACCGTAGACCGCCGTCACCGGCGCGATCGCTTCGAGCTCGATCAGAATCTGGGGCTCGCCCACGTCGCCGGCATGCAGGATGTGATCGACCTGCTTGAATAGCTCGAACACCCCGGGTCGCAGGAGTCCATGGGTGTCGGATATCACGCCCAGTCTCACCGCGCCCTCGTGCAACGTGCCGTCGTGGCGTCGTGCAACTATTTACCTTCCCAGCGCTTCACCAGATTTATGTCGAGTCCCAGGTGATCGAGCACCCGCTGCACCACGAAGTCCACCAAGTCGCGGACCTGCTGCGGTTTGTGATAGAACCCGGGCGCGGCCGGCAGCACCACCGCGCCGGCCTCCGTGGCGAGCGTGAGGTTGCGGAGATGGATCAGGGAGAGCGGCGTCTCGCGCGGCACGAGGATCAGCATGCGCCGCTCCTTCAAGATCACGTCTGCGGCCCGCTCGATGAGCGAGCGGCTCGTGCCATGCGCGATCGCCGCCACGGTCCCCATCGAGCAGGGGCAAATCACCATCCCCGCTGTCTTCGCCGACCCCGACGCCGGCTCCGCGCCGCGATCCTTGTCGTCGAACACCCGCACGCTCGTCCACTCGCCCCCGGTGGCCTTCTTCAGCTCACGGTCGTCCTTGATGCCGCACTCCTCCGTGAGCAGCCGCCAACCATGGCTCGAGACCAGGAGCCACGTGGGCACATGGTGCACGGCGAGCATCTCCAGCAACCGCACGCCGTAGGGGGCGCCGGAGGCGCCGGTGATGGCGAGAATCACGGGAAGCTTGCTCATCAGCGCCCGCGACGATTCGGGGTGGGAGAGCGCCGGGGATGAGCGGGCGGACGGGGGGGCGCGGGAGAATGCGGAGTGCGGAATGGGGAATGCGGAATAGACGGGCTAGCGTCGTGCCGCGTGCCCGCCTTTGGGTCGCGCTTCGATCCCCTCTTCTTCAATTCCGCACTCCGCATTCCGCATTCCGCATTGTCATAGCACCCGGTCCACGAGGGCGCCGAGGAACACGACGATCGAGACAATCCCATTGGCGGTAAAAAAGGCCGCATCGAGCCGCGACAGATCTCCCGGCTTTACGAGCTGATGCTCCCACGCGATCAGCGCCGCGCCGACGGCCACGCCCACGTAGTAGGCGACGCCCAGCCCCGCACCGGCCCCGAACAGGACGAGCGCGACCAGAGCCAGGCCATGCGACAGCTTGGCCGCCAGGATGGCCCGCGTCTGCCCGAGCCGCACCACCAGCGACTCGAGCCGCTCCGAGCGGTCGAAGGCTTCGTCCTGAAGGGCGTAGAACACGTCGAACCCACCCACCCAGAACGTCACCGCCAGCGCGCCTACCGGCAGGAGCCACCACGGGTCGCTCCATCTCCCGGTGACCGCGACATACCCCGCCGGCGTCGCGATCCCGTCCGCGAGACCGAGCCACAGGTGGGACCAGTGCGTGAAGCGCTTGGCGTAGCTGTACGCGGAAATGAACACGAGGGCGAGCGGAGCGAGCGCCAGGCACAACGGGTTCAGCGCCCACGCCGTCGCCAGGAACACGGCCGCCGCAAGCGCGACGGCCGCCCACGCCTGCCGCAGCGTGAGCCGGCCCGACGGCAGCTCCCGCGCCCGGGTACGCGGGTTCCGCGCGTCCAGCTCGCGGTCCGCGATGCGGTTGAACCCCAGGGCGACGAAGCGCGCGCACGTGAACGCAAGCACCACCAGGCCGAGCGTGCGCCACGTGAGCGCCGTCTCGCGGGACGCCACGAGCACGCCGAGCAGCGCGAACGGCAATGCGAACACCGTGTGCGGCAGTTTCACGAAATTCGCGTAGCGGACCAGGAGACTCTCGCCACCGAAGGTCTGCCCCTCACGGGACCCACCTCCACCATCCTCCACCAACCTCCCCCGTCCTCCCCCAACCTCAGATTTCAATTCCCAGGTCCTTCCATATGGCGTCGACCTGCTGCTTCGTCGCCGGATCCATGACGATCTTGTTCGGCCATTCGCGCGTGAACCCCTCTTCTTTCCACTTGCGCGTCGCGTCGATCCCCATCTTCGAGCCGAACGTGAAGCCGCGGCTCGAGTGATCGAGCACATCGATCGGCCCCATCGTGAACCGCACGTCGCGCTCCGGATCGATGTGGTTCAACGCCACCCACCACGCTTCCTTGGGGTCGCGCACGTTGACGTCCTTGTCCAGCACGACGATCACCTTGGCGAGCGACATGAGCCCCTGCCCCCACAGCCCGCTCATCACCTTATAGGCCTGCCCCGGATACTGCTTGTCGATGCTCACGAAGACGAGATTGTGAAAGATCCCCTCGGCCGGCATGTGCAGGTCGACGACCTCGGGCAGCGTGAGCTTCAGGAGCGGCAGGAAGATTCGCTCCGTGGCATGGCCGAGCCAATAGTCTTCCATGGGCGGCCGCCCCACGATCGTGTGCGGCCATACCGGCTGGGCCCGCAGTGTGACCGCGGTGACGTGCACCTTGGGATAGTAGTCGGCCAGCGAGTAGAAGCCGGTGTGATCGCCGAACGGACCCTCGAGCACCAGCTCCTCGCGCGGATCGATGTAGCCCTCGAGCACGATCTCCGCTTCCGCCGGAACTTCGAGATCGGAGGTCACCGCCTTGGCGAGCCGAACGGGCTCGCGGCGCAGGAACCCGGCGAACAGGAATTCGTCGATTGTGGGCGGGAGCGGCGCGGAGGCGGCGTAGATCGATGCGGGGTCGCCGCCCAGCGCGATCGCCACGGACATCTTCTCCCCGCGCTCCGCCATCGCGCGCCAGTGCGCCGCCCCGACCTTGTGACGCTGCCAATGCATCGCCAGCTCGCGCGGGCCGATCACCTGGATGCGATACATCCCGACGTTGCGGACGCCCGTCGTCGGGTCGTGCGTGATGACGCCCGGGAGGGTGATATAGGGCCCGCCGTCTTCCGGCCAGCACACCGGCACGGGAAACTGCGCCAGATCGACGTCCTGCTCGCGGATCACGAGCTCCTGACACGGCGGCTTGCCGCCGATCGCCTTGGGCGGGAACTTGGCCACCTCGGCGAGCTGCGGCAGCATCGCCAGCTTGCCGAGCAGGCTGTCCGGGACCCGGACGTTGAGGAGCGTCGCGATCCGCTCGCCGATCTCGTCTAGGCCCTCGACGCCCAAAGCCAGCGCCATGCGCTTTTCGGAGCCGAACAGGTTCACCGCCACGGGATAGCGCGCCGGGGCACCCGACTGGAGCGTCGGACGCTCGAATAACAGCGCCGGTCCCCCGCCGGGAGCCTTCATGCAGCGGTCGGCCACTTCGGTCATCTGCTTGTCCACCGACACCGGATGCGCCACGCGCGCGAGCTCGCCCCGGGCATCCAGTGCGCCCAGGAAGTCTCGCAGGTTATCGAGTGCCATGATGCACGGCGCAGATCCCGCCGGTCAGGACCTCGTATCCGACGTGCGAGAACCCGGCGCCTTCGAGTCGGCGCGCGAGGGCGTCCGGGTCGGGAAAATCGAGCACCGACTCTGGCAAGTAGGTATAGGCGTCCCTATGTTTCGACACCGCGCGGCCGATCGCGGGGAGGATGTGCCGGAAGTAGAAGAGGTAGAGCGCGCGCACCGGCGCGAAGCGCGGTGTGGTGAATTCGAGCACGACAAAGCGGGCGCCGGGCCGGAGCACGCGGTGCGCCTCCCGCAGGCCCGCGTCGAGATCCGCCATGTTCCGGACGCCGAAGGCCACCATGGCACCGTCGAATCGGGCGTCGGCGAACGGGAGCGTGAGCGCGTCGGCGCCGATGGGACGGGCGCGCGGCGCCTTGCCCTTCCCCCGCACCAGCATGGGCATCACGAAGTCCACGCCGAGCACGGTCCCGCGGAACTTCCGCGCGCGGGCTAGGGTCGCCGCGAGGTCGAGCGTGCCGGCGCAGAGATCGAGATAGGTGCCGTCGGGTCGCCGCTCCCATGCGAGCCGCCGCACCGCGGCGCGGCGCCAGGAGCGGTCCACGTTGAGGCTCAAGAGATGGTTCAGCAGGTCGTAGCGCGGCGCGATCGCGGCGAACACGCTGCGTACATACGACCGCTTCGCGTCGCCACCCGAGTGCGCGGCAACCTCGAACGCAGGCGACGCCGGAGGGGGGGACGTCATAGGCGCGAAAGATAGGCCGGGCAACCTGACCGGCGCCAGCGATCCGGAGGTCGTGGCGTGGGCCAAGCAAGGCCACGATCCCGCGTTCCGCGAGCTGGTGCGCCGCTACGAGCGGCCCATTTTCTCGCTGCTGTATCGCATGGTGCGCGACCGCGCCCTCGCCGAGGACCTGGCCCAGGAGACCTTCATCAAGGTCCTGAACGGCATCGGCTCGTACAACCCCCAGTTCAAGTTCTCATCGTGGATCTTCAAGATCGCGAACAACGCCGCGATCGATCATCTGCGCAAGCGCGAGCTCGAGACCCTCTCGCTCGACGGCTCGCCGCATGCGACGACGCCCGACGAGATGAGCGCCACGGCACCCCAGCTGGGCGACCGCGGCGAGACGCCCTTGCAGGAGCTGGAGGCACGCGAGCTGGGCGGCGCCATCGAGCACGCCATCGCCCGCCTCCGGCCCGAGTACCGGACATGCATTCTGCTGCGCCACGTTGAGGGTCACAGCTACGAGGAGATCGCCCGCATGCTGGACCTGCCTCTGGGCACGGTCAAGACGTATATCCACCGCGCGCGCAACGAATTACGGGGCTACCTCGAGGACCGGCGCGAATGACCGAGCTGAAACCTCTACCCACGTCAGCCCGTAAGAAGGACCAATGACGGACCTCCTGCTGCTGCACCTGACCCCCGAAGAAATCGAACTGTGGGCCCAGGGTCTCTGCCCCGCGGTGCGGGACGCTCACCTCGCGCAGTGCGCCGAATGCCGCACCACCGCGGAGCGGGAGCGCAAGCTGATCCGCGAGCTGGCGCGGCTGACGCGGTTCGCGCCTGAGTTCGGCTTCGCGGAGCGGGTCATGGCGAAGGTGAAGATCCCGACGCGCTCAGGCCCGCACCTCCGCCCCCACACCGACGCCTAGCAGTCTCGCGGCGCTGCCGTCGCGCACCGCGATTTCGACCGTCCCGCCGCTCCCGGCGAACGCCACCAACGCGCCTCGCCCCACATCTCCGAAGGTACGCGATAGCGTGCCGACCTCCGTTCCTCCGACCTTGATCCGTATGCCCGGCTCCACCGCGTCACCGGGAATGTTCGAGACCAGCGTGCCGAAGCGATCGACGTAGATCACTTCCCCGATCAGGGCCGTGCCGTCGTGGTTGGGAGCGGGGATCGGCGAGCGGTGCGCATCGGTGACCGGATGACCCACGTGTGACAGCGGCGCGCCGAGAGCGAGCTGGCCCGCCACGGGCGCAAACACGTCGCGCGCTTGGAAGGTGGGCGCGGCGTCGTTCGGGATGGGCACCCCCACGAAGTGGGCGTCCGCCGGCAAGAACGACAGCAGGCCGTTGTCCGGAGCGACGAAGAAATGTCCCGCCGACGATGCCGCCAGCACGCGGCGCTCGGTGCCGACGCCCGGGTCCACGACCGCGAGATGCACGCTCCCCTGCGGGAAGCGGTGCCAGACGCGCGAGAGGACGTACTGCGCCGCGCGCACGTCGCCGGGCGGCACCTGGTGCGTGATGTCGACGAGGGCGGCGCCGTGCACCTGCGACAGGAGGACACCCTTGACCTCGCCTACGTAGCTGTCGGCGTTCCCGAAGTCGGTGAGGAGCGTGATGAGGGTGGCCATGGACCGGGCTCGTTACACGACGGCGCGGCGCCAGGCGCCGCTGAGCCAGAAGAGGACCATGACGATCCCGCGCGCGATGGCCGTAACCGAAAGCGCGAGCCAGATGCCGAGCAGCCCGATGGCCCCCGACCACCAGGCGGCGAGCGGCACGCGGAGCAGCGTCAACGTGGTGCTCGCAACTTGCGGCCACAGCGTATACCCCGCCCCGGCGAGCGCGCCTTCCAGAATGATCTCGAAGGTCTGGCCGATCTGCGCGAAGGCGATCACCCGGAGGTAGAGACTGCCGTCCGCGATGACCTGGGCATCCGAGGTGAACAGGGCGACGAGCGTCTGCGGGATCGTGAGAAAGGCGACCGCCGTCGCGCTCGTGACCGCCAGGCAGTAGCCCACCGTCATCCGGACGGCCTGGCGGGCGCGCGCCTCCTGCTGCGCGCCCAGGTTCTGCCCCACGAGGGCCGAAGCCGAAAGCGCAAATCCAGAAATGGCGATGAACCCCAACCCTTCCACTTTGTGGCCGACGCCGAGCGCCGCGAGCGCGGCCGTGCCGAAGGCGGAGGTGTACCGCGTGAGCCACATGTACACCACCGAGAGCAGCACGCCGGCGACCGAGAGCGGCGCGCCCACGCGGAGCACCGTGGGGACGGCGTGCCAGTCGGGGGCGTCGAGGCGGATCAGGCCGCGCCGCCAGGCGATCGCGATCCCGATGAGGAAGCCGCCGCCCCGCACCATCACCGAGGCGAGCGCGGCGCCTTCGACGCCGAGCGTGGGGAATGGGCCGACGCCGCTGATGAGCAGCGGGTCGAGACCCACCGACAAGACGACCGACGCCATGAGCAGAAGGAAGGGAGTGCGCGTGTCGCCCGAGGCGCGGAACGTCGCCTCGATCGCGAAGAAGCCGAACACGAGCGGCCCGCCCAGCAGCCAGGTGTCGAGGTAGGCGCGCCCCAGCGTCGCGACCTCGCGCGGCACGCGCATCACCTGAAACAGGGTGTCCGTGAGCGCGAACCCCAGGAGCGAGACGACCGTGCCAGCCGCGAGCGCATACAGGACCGCGGCGCCGGCGGCGCGGGCAGCGGCATCGGGAAGCCCCTCGCCGTGGCGCCGGGCGGCCACGGCGATCAGCCCCACTTCCACCATCTCCCCGAGCGACAGGAGCACCCACACGTAGAACCCGGCGGTCGAGACCGCGGCGAGCGCCGCGGGCCCGATCAGGCGGCCGACCCAGATGGCATCGATGAGGTTGAAGCAGAAGTGGCACGCCATCATCGCCACCGCCGGCGCCGCGAGCTTCAGGATGACGGGCCGGAGCGGCCCGACGGTCAGCGCGCCGGGCGGGCGGGTGGTGCTCGTCATGGCGCGGAAGCTACCGGGGCGCCGGGCCGGGGGTCAACGAGCGGGTTGTTTTGTCCGGCTGCGACGGTGTGCTTTGGAGTCGTACAGCGAGCGGTCCGCGGCGTTCAGGAGTGCCTCGAGCGTGGTCCCGTCGCGCGGATGCACGGCCACGCCGACGCTGACCGAGAGCGGCGGCTGCTCGCCGTCCCGCGCCACCCGCTCGGCGACGCGCCGGGCCACGTGCCACGCCGCCGCATCCCCTGTCTCGGGCAGCACCAGGGCGAACTCGTCCCCGCCGAACCGCGCGGCGGTGTCGATCCCCCGGCACGAGCCGAGCAGCGCTTCCGCCACGCGCCGCAGGGCCATGCTGCCAACCAGGTGGCCATAGCGATCGTTGATCTTCTTGAGGCCGTCCAGATCCATCAGTACCACCCCGAACGGCCGATCGGTACGGGACGACCGCCGGATCTCCACGTCGAGCGCGTGGGCGAGCTGGCGGTAGTTGGAGAGCCCCGTGAGCGGATCGCTCACCGCCAGCCGGCGCAGCCGGTCCACGGCTTCGGTTCGCTCCGCTACGGCCGCCGCGAGCACCAGGATGACGACGGCCGACACCCCTTGGAACGCCTGCAGCAAAAGCAGCGACTCGTTGAACAGCGGCCGGGCGAAGGGTCCGTAGCCCCGCAGCGTGCCCCAGATCGCGACGCCGGCGAGCAGCACGACGACGGTCGCGGCCTCGCGCTGCTCGAGCCGGAACGCGGCCCACAAGAGCAGCGGGACGCACAGGAATTCCAGCGGATAGTGCTTGTCCTGCCACGGCACCAGCCCGTCGAACACGATCAGCCCGACGACGGCGAGACACACGACTAGCGCGAGGGCTTCGAGCGCCTGGCGCCGGGTCCAGTGCACTCGGGGGTGGGCGGCCCACAGGAGCACCGCCGGTGCGATGACCAGATCGCTCACCGCATCGCCCATCCACCAGGTGGACCAGATGGACCCAAAGTCGGTCCAGCGCGCGAAGCCGCCCAAGCAGAGCGCGACCACGCCCGCCGTGGCGCTGATCGTCGTGCTGAGAAGCGCGGCGAGCCCGGCCAGCTTGAAGACGTCCCGCGCGCGCTCGCACACCCGGTGGCCGCGCGCGAAGCGGTTGATCAGATACGCGCCGACGAGCCCTTCGAGGGTGTTGCCGGCCGCGATGGCGGCCGATGTCGCTATGGAGCCGGCCGTGGTGATGTTGACGAGAAACGCGCCGAGCAGGATGGCCGGCCACACCTCGTAGCCGAGCAGCAGGAAGGCCGCGAGTGTGAGACCGGAGGGGGGCCACACGGCGGTCGCGCTGGGGTGGACGTACGCGACCTCGAGCCCCAGCTTGCCGGCCATGAAGTAGCCGGCCGCGAGGGCCGCGAGCAACCCCAGACGTCTGAGCAATCGCGACTGGATCATCCCAGTCCTCGGTGTCTCGGGACGGCGGGGCGCGCGCCTTCGACGGTACTTAAGGATGAGATGAGCGGAACGGCGTTGCCGCCGCTCAACCCACCCCGATGAACCACTCCTCCCACCCGACGTGGAAGGTGCACTCGCAGCGGGCGCAGCGCATCGTGTGCGGCGCGCCCTTCAGCTCCATGCGGTTGCGGCAGCCCGGGCACACGGCGTACTTGTCGCCCCATTGCGCGGGCAGGCTTCTGGCATCGTGCGGGCGGGCGACGATCGTCCAGTAATGGGGCGGTGCCGTAACGATCTTCAGGGACGTGCGCGGTACAGGAATCTGCTCCCGGTTGACGTCGAGCCTCGCTTCAGCGGACGTCAAATCCGCGACCCGGTACCACGCACCACGGCGCACTCGACAATTCACGTCGACTTGCAACCGAGCCCACTGTGGGTCGGCCACGGTCACCCCCGAGCGTGGTACCATCGAAAAATGGTAAGGAATTCGGCTGGAAAAGGTAGAGTGGCGTCGCCGCAACATGGGCGTGACGGGGGTCACACCGCCTCAGCGCGCAGCCCCGGCGGTCTCTCGCAGGAAGCGCTGGAACACCGGATTCCCCGGATAGCGCGACGCCAACGCGGCCGCCGCGTCGCGGGCATCCCGCTCGAGCGCCGCACGCCGCGCCGGATCGCGCGCCGCCTCGCGCACCAGCGCGGCGGCGAGCACCCAGCCGGCCTCGACCCGCGCCAGATCTCCCTCCGCAGCCGCGCGGCGTATGTAGGCAATCCCGCGCTCGGCGTTGCCGCTTCCCAGGCCCACGATCTTCGCGACCAGGCGGGCGAGGGCGCTGGCTCGCGCCAGGCCGTACTGGTACACGCCCAATCCTAAATAGCAGTCGATGCAGCTCGAGTCGACAGCCAGGACGCGCGCGTAGGCATCGCGCATCGCCTTCCCGTCCTCGGCGGCGCCCCACGAATGCCCGTGCAGCTCACGCTGCCGGGCACGATAACCCAGCGCGGTCGCGAGCCAGAAATCCTGAGCGGGTCCAGGAGACGAAGCGCGGGCGCGCGCGATGGCGAGATCGAGCAGCGACTCGATCCGCGCCGCCTCGTAGGCATCGTTCTCCAGCGCGGCAGCCCACCAGATGTACGCGCTCGCTTCGAACGTCACGGGCGCGGGGTCGGTCGAGTCGCGCGCGGCGAGATCGGCGAAGTACGCCGCGGCGGCGGGGAAGCCCCCGCCGTACAGCGTGTCGAGCCCGGCGCGAACATCTGGCCGCTCGGCGCCGGAGTGCTGCAGCAGGGAGAGCGCGGCGAGGAGGAGCCGCACCGTTACCGCGGGAGCGCGGCCAGGGCGTCGCTGACCCGCCGGGCGACAGCCTCGAGGGCCTGGGCGGCCGGCGAGCCGGGATCGGCCGCGACGACCGGCTGGCCCGTGTCGGCGAGATCGGCCAGCCGCGCCTGCAGTGGCACCTGACCGAGTAGCGGCACGCCGAGCTCGTCCGCCAGCCGCGTGCCTCCGCCGGCGAGGAAGATTTCGGTTCGCTCGCCGCAGTGAGGGCACACGAAGTAACTCATGTTCTCGACGACGCCCAGCACCGGGACGCCGACCCGCTCGAACATCTTGGCGCCGCGCAACGAATCGCCCACCGCCACTTCCTGCGGCGTCGTGACGATGATCGCGGCGCGAATGTGCACCGTCTGAGCGAGCGAGAGCTGTGCGTCGCCCGTCCCCGGCGGCAGATCCACGAGGAAGTAGTCGAGCTCGCCCCAGTCCACATCCTTCACGAACTGTTGGATCACCTTCATGATGATCGGACCTCGCCAGATAGCGGGCGCGTCCCGCTCGACGATCAGCGCGAGGGACATGAGCTTCACGCCGTGGGCCTCGAGCGGCTGGATCTTGCCGCCGCGCACCTCGGGCTTCTGGTCCACACCCATCATCCGCGGGATGTTCGGCCCGTAGATATCGGCGTCCATGAGCCCCACGCGCTGGCCCCCGCCCAAGCGCGCCAGCGCGACAGCGAGGTTGGCGGAGACGGTGGACTTCCCCACCCCGCCCTTTCCCGACGAGATCGCGATGACGGTGCCGAGATGAGGAAGCTCGACGGGCGTGGGAGGCGGCGGGACGCCGGCGGGGCCAGGCCGGGGAGCGGGCTGGCGGGGAGCCGCACCCTCCGCCCCAGTGCTCGCATCGGTGACGTTGACGCGCACCGCCGTGACGCCGTCCACTCCCTGC
>WNFP01001883.1_pt1 | contig 38848 bp, 38 predicted proteins | sample 5400201 | NCBI WGS metagenome assembly WNFP01 (sample SAMN13153355, study PRJNA577476) | soil metagenome | isolation source: 115 cm saprolite under Madrone tree | place: USA:California | collected 2016-06-14 | reverse complement strand
AGGAAGAAATTCGAAGTGAATTCAATTTCGAGGAAATCATCGGCGAGAGTCCCGCGCTCAAGCGCGCCCTCGCCCAGGTCGAACTCGCCGCACCAGCCGGCACCACCGTCCTGCTTCTCGGCGAAACCGGCACCGGCAAAGAACTCTTCGCCCGCGCCATCCACAATCTCAGTCCGCGTCGCGATCGCACCTTCGTCAAAGTCAATTGCGCCGCCATTCCCATCGGCCTTCTCGAATCCGAACTCTTCGGCCACGAGCGCGGCGCTTTCACCGGCGCCATCAGCCAAAAAATTGGCCGCTTCGAGCTCGCCGACCGCGGCACTCTCTTTCTCGATGAAGTCGGCGACCTTCCCCTGGAACTCCAGCCCAAACTCCTTCGCGTCCTCCAAGAGCAGGAATTCGAACGCCTCGGCGGCAACCGCACCCAGCGCGTGGACGTCCGCGTTGTCGCCGCCACCAATCAAGACCTCGCGAAACTTGTTTCCGAGCGCGCCTTCCGCAGCGACCTCTTTTACCGCTTGAACGTTTTCCCCATCCAAATCCCCGCCCTCCGCGAGCGCGCCGAAGATCTCCCGCTCCTCGTCCGCTACTTCGTGCAGCGCTTCAGCCGCCAGCTCAATAAAGGCGTCGAGTACATTCCCGCCGAAGCCATGGACGCCCTCACTCACTATTCCTGGCCCGGCAACGTTCGCGAACTCGAAAACCTAATCGAGCGCGCCGTCCTGCTCTCTCCCGGCAAAGAACTCCGCATCCCCTTCGCCGAATTAAAATCCCCATCCATCTCCGGGACAGCCCCAGCCACCGATCCCTCTTCGTCCTTAACTTCCTTAACCTCCTCTACCTCATCAACCTCTTCTATCTCCACCCTCGAAGAAGCTGAACGTCAGCACATCCTCCGCGCCCTCAAGCAAACTCAGTGGCGCATCGCCGGCCCCAAAGGCGCCGCCGTCCTCCTCGACATCAAACGCACCACTCTCCAAGCCCGCATGCGCAAGCTCGGCATCCGCCGCCCGGTCTAGTTCAGCCAGCCCGTGCCCCCAAAAGCCTCTCCCGTGGTAATTCTTTGCGCATAGTCCCTGCAGCACCTGCTCCCATCCCCGTCCTTCTTTGTTAGCCTATACATAAGTAAAGACATCCGTCTCCCGAGTAACTTTGAACTCTCTTAGAATTGGGGCGGGTGCGGCTTTGCGCGGCTGGACCGCTCTGCGGTCCGCGAAATATCTTCGCCTTGAACGGCGAATGGGGAGATTTGACGTGAAAATCGCATCATTGCTTCTTGCAATCTCTGGAACGGTCAGCCTTTTCGCTCCGCCTGCCTTTGCTCAGGCGCCCGCCGCTGCTGCGTCCGCCACGGCCAAGAGCGTCTCGCGTACCACCAAAGCGGTGAACTACCGCCGTGCCGGCGCCGCCAAGATCGATTTTCAAGGTACCGAATTGATGCAGCAAGCCGGCGGCGAAGCCAGAGTGCAAAACAAAGGCAACCGCACCGAAATCGAAGCTAGATTTGCCGGCCTCGATGAGGCCACAAAATTCGGCCTCGAATATCTCACTTACGTTCTTTGGGCCGTATCTCCCGGCGGCCGCGCCGTCAACCTCGGTGAACTCGTGCTCAAAAATGGCAGCGGCGAAGTCAAAGCCATCTCTGACATGCAGACTTTCGGAATGATTGTCACCGCCGAACCTTATTTCGCTGTCACCCAGCCCGGTAATACCGTCGTTCTCGAAAACGTTTTCGGTCCCGCCACTCTTGGCAAGGTCGAAAATATCGATGCCAGCTACGAACTTCTCGGCCGCGGCATCTACTCCTCCTCCAACACCAGAATCGAAAACGCCATCTTCGGCATCGACCGCAAGACTCCGCTCGAACTTTTTGAAGCCCGCAACTCCTTGCGCATCGCGCACATCGCTCTTGCCGATAAATATGCCGCTCCCGCGCTTGCCAAAGCCGAACAGCAACTCCGGAGTGCCGAGGAAATTTACGCGCGCAAGAGCGACAAGAAAACCGTCATCGCCGCCGCCCGCGAAGTCGTGCAAACCGCCGAAGAAGCTCGCGTCATGGCCGTCAAGCAAAAAGCCGAAGAAGACGCCAACGCTAAAATTGCCGCCGACAAGAAAGCCGCCGAAGACCGCGAAGCCAAAGCCCGCGCCGACGCCCTCGCTGAAATTCAGCGCCGCAAGGACGCCGAGCTAGCTCGCCAGCAAGCCGAAGCCGCCAAAGCCGATGCTCTTCGCATGCAGCAGGAAGCGCAGCAAGCCGCCGCCGCCGCCGCGCGTCAGCAAGCCGAAGCCGAAAAAGCCAGCGCCGCCGCCTTACTCCAGCAACAAGCCGCGCAAGCCGCCGCCGACCAAGCCGCAAAAGACCGGGCTGCCGCGGAAGCTGAAACCCTCAAAGCGCGCCAAGCCACCGCGCAAGCCGAAGCCGAAAAAGCCCAGCTTCGCTCCCAGCTGCTCAATCAATTGAATTCCATTTTGCAGACTCGCGACTCCGCTCGCGGCCTCATCGTCAACATGTCCGATGTCCTCTTCGACACCGGCAGCTACACTCTCAAGCCCGGCGCTCGCGAAAAACTCGCCAAAATTTCCGGCATCGTCCTCGCGCATCCCGGCCTCACTCTCCAGATCGAAGGCCACACCGACAGCGTCGGCGGCGACGATTTCAATCAGCAGCTCTCCGAGCGTCGCGCCGATTCCGTTCGCGACTTTCTCGCCGAGCAAGGCGTTGCGGGCTCCTCTATCACCGCTCGCGGCTTCGGCAAAATGCAGCCCGTCGCTTCCAACGACACCCCCGAAGGCCGCCAGCGCAACCGCCGCGTCGAACTCGTCGTCAACGGCGACGCCATCGGCAACACCGCCATCGCCTCCGCCGCGCCTGGCGCTCAGAAGTAACAACCAGCGCCAGCCTTTCGCGCTGCCACGGTTCCCTTGTAAGGGCACGATGCATCGTGCCCCTTCTTTCTCCTTACCTCCTCCTCTTGGTACCAAATTGTCCCTCCTCGCCCCTCTCTCTGGCCTCTCTCTTGCCACCACAGGTTGTGCGCACCTCTGGACGCATCCCCAAGCAAATCCCCATCCTCCTCATCGGGAGCGACTTGAACGGCAAAGTCTTTTCCGAGCCCACTACCACCGTCCTTCTCAGCCTTCACGGCGCGGGCATTCTTTCCCGCCATAAGCTCTCCCCCGAACAGGACCTTGTCCTTCGCTGGCCTGAGCGCAACAAGGAAACTGACATCCGCGTCGTCGGCCAGGTCGGCTCGCAAGAGGGCCAGCACACCTATGGCGTCGCCTTCTTCGATCCCCATCTCAATTTTTGGGAAATCGACTTTCCTCCGGTCAACCTCATGGAAAGGGAGCTAGGCCTTCTCTCCCTCGCCTGTAGCTCCTGCAATGCAGTGGAAAAAATCGACGACTCCGGCATCGAAGCCGACGTCTGCGCCACCAACGAAGGCGTTCTTCGCTATTGCAAGCGTTGTGGTTCTTCGACCTTCTGGAAACCGGCGCAAGGCGTCCCTCAGCAGCCCGTTCCTTCCGCCATTCCGCAATCCCCCGCATCCGCCCAACTGCCTTTGTTCTCTGCCTCAGTCGCCCCTCCGCCTCCGCCAACCCCCGCGCCTCCCTCCCATTACGATCCTGGGCCAGTCGCCTTGCCTGTCGCTCCGCCCGTTCCCGCCGCTCCGCCATCCTCTTATTACGCTCAGTCGTCGGAGTTCGCGCTGGACTCATCCTCCTCTCTATCTCCATCCCCCGCTTCTTCCGCTTCGCCTGCTCGCCCCGCCTCTGTCGGCGAGCCTCCAAGCGCGCTTCCAGATGACCCTAAAAGCCAGCCGCAAGCCGCCGTCCTCGCCATGTCGGGTCCCGCCGCCGAAAAGCCCGCCGCTCCTCCCGCCAACCGCCGCAAGCATCCGCGCGTCAAAGTCAGCTACTCCGCCTGCGTCCGCCATCCGGAGCGCGGCGACGACATCGTTCAGTGCGAAGACATGTCCAAGGGCGGCCTGCGCTTCAAGAGCCGCCAGCAGTATTACCCCCAGTCGCTCATCGAAGTCGCCGTCCCCTATCAGCAAGGCCAGCCCGCTATTTTCGTCCCCGCCCAAATCGTCTTCGCCGAGGAACTCCCCGAACAAGGCCTCTTCCGCTGCGGCGTCCAATACCTCGCCCCCGCCAAGCCCCGCGGCTCCTTCTAATCTGCGCGTCCCCCCGTTCAAACTCTCGCTTTCTCCTCTTCCCACCTTGCGCCATAGGCGCGCCACAACTTAGCCCAGCCCGTAAGGGCGGGGAATCGTGGTCGTATTCAGAAGATTGTCATTCCGAGCGAAGCGGGCCGATTTTTTCTTGCGCTTCGTTCCTGCGAAGGGTCGGCCCGCGCAGTCGAGGAATCTCTCTTCTCTGTCTTTCTTTCCGTTTCTGCTCTTTTTCTCTCTGCGTTCTCTGCGTTCTCCGCGCCCTCTGCGTTAAATTCTTTCTTTGCCTTTTGGTTTTTGTCTTTCCTTTTCAACCCTTCAACTTTGAACTCTTCAACTTTTTTTTCTCTCGCTTGACACCATTACCGTTGTGATCAACGATCCCGATCGATTATCATCATGTCCAAATCTCCCTCCACTCCCCCTACCCCGTTTACCCTGAGCGAAGCGAAGGGCCTGGTTTTCGACGACCCCAAACACCACCTCCGCATCTACCAGGCCGACTGCCTCGACCTCCTCGCCCAAATCCCCGAATCTTCCGTCGACCTCGTCTTCGCCGACCCGCCCTACTTCCTCTCCAACGGCGGCATCACCTGCCACGCTGGCAAAATGGTCAGCGTCAACAAAGGCGAATGGGACAAATTACCCGGCCCCGACGTTGGCCCGGTAAGGGCCAGATTTGACAAGGTTCACGAATTCAACACGGCCTGGCTCGCCGCCTGCCAGCGCGTCTTAAAGCCCAACGGCTCCATCTGGGTTTCCGGCACCTCCCACGTCATCCATTCCGTCGGCTTCGCCATGCAGCAGCTCGGCTTCAAGCTCCTCAACGACATTTCCTGGGTCAAGTCCAATCCTCCTCCCAATCTCTCCTGCCGCTACTTCACCCACGCCACCGAAACCATCATCTGGGCCGCCAAAAACTCCAAATCCCGCCACACCTTCAATTACAAGCTCATGAAGGAAACCAATCGCGGCAAGCAGATGAAATCCGTCTGGGAAATCCGCCCTCCCGAATCCTGGGAGAAAAAATTCGGCAAGCACCCACCCAAAAACCCGTCGCCCTCCTCGAGCGCATCCTCCTTGCCTCCTCCAACGAAGGCGACTTGGTCCTTGACCCGTTCTCCGGCAGCGGCACCACGCTCCTCACTGCCTTCCGTCTCCGCCGCCACGCGCTAGGCTGCGAACTCTCCGCCGAATTCCTCACCCTTTCCCTCCGCCACATCTGTTCCAATCTAGTACAGGTCGATCTTTCTCTCACCTGCATCCAGTTTTCCCTTGATCCGTTTCCCGATCCTATGGATCGATCGAATAGCGAAGTTGCGTGCCACGGTTTTTGTAGCGGCCGCTTTACGCGGCCGTCTTCGCCTGGCAAGCAACATTCCCCGGCCCAAATGTCACCGCACCTCCAACTCGTCCAACAAGAACGCCGCTTCTATTTCATCGGCCGCACCAAGCGCGAAGTCATCTTCACCGTCCTCGCCGAATCCCTCGACGAAGCCCGCCAAAAATTTCGCGCCTCCGGCCGCCCCGACTCCGACGCCCTCTTCATCATCAAAACCGAAACTGAGATTTATCTCGCCTAACTGCTTTTGTCCTTTGCTTGACCTTCGCGCTCTTTGATATGGGCGATGAGAGCCTTGAGAGTATCGCGATTGTGATACCCCGGGTCCATCCCCACTTCAATCAATTCCTTATAAGATTTTCTGACGAACTCTTTTTCGGTTGCCAGGTATACCTTCTGCATGTAGCGAAGGGTTTCCCACGCGAGGATGTCCGCGGCCTGCAACGGCAAGACTTCAGCCTTATTCGCGAACGACCATCCATTCTTCTGAATTGCGTTCTCGCGAAGCGCCTTCTCTTCCCCTTCTTTGAGAGCGAGCTCGAAAACGGCGTCGATTTCACCTCGCCCCTTTGACATCCTGTCAAACACGAACTGTATCGGCTCCTCATAGGCATGCCGCTTGCGCCATTTCGCTACCTTTGCCATGCACATTCGAACAGCGAACGTGTAGTGATTATTTCCGAGCTTATATCTTGTGCGCAGTTCTTCGGGTACCTCCGCGTCGTATGCCTCTTTTTCGACAGCCGCAAAGAATCCGTGCTTCCTACGTGTCACGATAATGTTGACCAATCTTCGAATAGTCCGGTCGCGTTTTTCGTCATTCCATTCTTTGTCTGCGAACTGTTGCTTACGGGCGACGAAATCGGCCATATGAAAAACCCCAAAATTCTCAACTTCATTTGCGGCCGTCCAGTCCATTCCAAAGTGTTTCCACTGGAGTTCATCCGAAACCCAGCAACCGCTAATTTCTTCTGCCCCGCCTGCCAATCGCCAAGGCTTAACGTTGCCCCGCGCAACACCGTCGCCGTTGACTACTTCTGCCCCTCTTGCGAATCTCCCTTCCAACTGAAGAGTCAGTCGAAGCCGCTAGGCACCAGAATCGTTGACGCCGCCTATTCCGAAATGAAGCGCGCCATTCTCGAGGACGGAACCCCCAATCTCTTCGTCCTGCATTACGACCTCGACGAGTGGGCCGTCCGAACCGTCCTTCTCGTTCCCCATTTTGCATTTGCGTTATCCGCGGTCGAACGCCGCAAACCGCTAGCCGCAACCGCTCGCCGCGCAGGCTGGGTTGGCTGCAATATTTTGCTGGATAAGATTCCCGTGCACGCCCGCATCTCGGTAGTAAACGAAGGAACCCCGCAGACTTCGCAGCAAGTACGCGCCTCTTACAATCGGCTCCGACCACTGGAAAAACTACAGGTAGAAAAACGCGGCTGGACTCTCGACGTGCTTCAAGTGGTCCAATCCCTTGGCAAACTCGAATTCACTCTCGCCGATGTATATGCTCACGCCCGCGCCTTAGCCAAACTCCATCCCAACAACGCCCACGTCCGCGACAAAATCCGCCAGCAACTCCAAATCCTCCGCGACCTCGGCCTCCTCGATTTCCTCGGCTCCGGCTCCTACCGCCTACGTTGAGCGCCGCGCCTTCGTCCCTTACCCTTTGCCCCAATCCTCCCAAAGCAAACCCTTCACTCGGCCAAACTCTCTCGCGTTTGCGGTGACCAGCGTCAGCTTGTGCCGCATCGCCTGCCCTGCGATCAACAAGTCATACGCTCCAATAGGCTTTCCCGAGATTTCCAGGGCCGCCCGCACCTCACCGGCCCGTCGCGCGTCTTCCTCTTCAAATGCCAGCAGCCGCACCTGGCCCGCAAAGAATGTTTGCAAGGCCCTGGCGTTAGCTTCCGGGCGTCCGCTTTTGGCCACCCCGTACCAAAGTTCGAAAGCCGCCACCGTCGGCACCAACACCTGGGCCCCGGCGTCCACCGCCTTCTCAAAACGCACGCGTGCGGCAGCAGGTCTTCCGTTGATAAGTGCAATGCAGACGTTGGTATCCAATAGGTAGTTCACGCCGCCCTTTTACTAGAGAACGCTCAATCGAAGATCTTCCGCCGTGGTGTGGCCGGCTGCTTTCGGCCCTTCTTGTTCATAAAAGACCCTCCGCCGAGACGGTCCAACTCGGCAAACCACTTGGCCACATCCGGAATGAGTGGTTCCAGCAGGACACCCTCAGGCACTCTGCGCACCCGCACGGCATCTCCCGCAAAGCGAAACTCCCGCGGCAACCGCACTGCCTGGCTGCGCCCATTGCGAAACAGCTTCGCGACTCCGCTCTTGCCCATCGGCCGCCTCCACTCAATAGTATATACCACAAATCTATACCAGGTGCACCTGACGGTTGCCGCCCTGCTTTGACTTTTCTAGGGCGCCGCAGACTGCGCAGAAAGTGCGAGCCTCCTACAATCGGCTCCGGCCACTGGAAAAATTACAGGTAGAAAAACGTGGTTGGACCCTTTTATCTGAAGGAACGAAGGGCGACGTGCTGCAAGTGATCCAATCGTTAGGCAACCTCGAATTCCCTCTCGCCGACGTCTACGCCCACGCCGGCGCTTTGGCCAAACTCCATCCGAGTCGCATTTCCGTTTTCTAGTTTCTGCTTTCTAGTTTCTAGTTTTCTGTCAACGCCCACATCCGCGACAAAATCCGCCAACAACTCCAAGTCCTCCGCGACCTTTCACACTGAGTTGAGTCGAAGTGCGGCCTCCTCGATTTCCTCGGCTCCGGTTCACCCCGAGGAAACTTGAGGGGCTCCTACCGCCTACGTTGAGCGCCGCGCCTTCGTCCCTTTCCTCCGCACCAATTTGATTTCGACCCTGCTATCCAACGCGTGCGCCACCCGGATCAACGTCCTCAGCTTCGAATACTTAGCCCCTAACTTTGTGCTATACTCGTATAGCGAGGTTCTCATGCTTGCGATTCGCCTCCCAGAATCCATCGAAAAACGCCTGGAAAAACTAGCTCGTCGCACCGGCCGCACCAAGACCTTTTATGTCCGCGAGGCGCTGATTGAGCACCTCGACGATCTTGAGGACCTGTATCTGGCCGAGCGCACTCTGGCTCGCATTCGCAGCGGGGAAGAGCAGACCATTCCACTGGAAGATGCTTTGAAGCGGCATGGCCTGGAAGATTGAACTCTCCGCTCAGGTCGACCGCGAACTGGGCAAGCTCGACCCGCAGCAGAGTAAGCGCATCCTGAAGTTTCTCCACGAACGCGTCGCCCGATTGGACAATCCGCGCAGCATCGGCCAGGCCCTGCAGGGTTCAAAGCTCGGAGAATTTTGGAAATACCGCGTGGGAGATTACCGTCTTATCTGCAAAATCGAGGACAATCGACTTCTGATTCTGGTTCTGCGCGTCGGCCACCGCCGGGAAATCTACCGCTGACCTAACCCGGTGCCACGCAGGTATAAGCGCTGCGGGTTTTGACTTTCCCCCGCTATTCCACCGAGGCCTCGTCCGCGATTTCTCCAATTTTCCATTGACAAAAAGAGAGTTCCAGCGTATAGTATTTCTTGGGTAATATCGTGCCCGAACCGGAGAGCGCCAGCCACCTTGCTGGCGTTTTTGCTTTCTGAGGCCTGCTTTTGAGCCTAAGTCCTCTATCCGCAACACTTACGAAGCGAACGGCCCTTTGCCCAGTTTTGGAGCAAACAACTTCTTTAGATGCAACACTTACGCGACCACCCACAAGTGTTGCATCTAAAGGACTTACAGGAAAGCCTAACCCGTTTAGATGCAACACTTACAAAAAAACAGGGGGGGGCGTCGGTTATGGTTAAACAGACATCCGTGGAGGATGTCTGATCGAAAAAAAGAGGGAGCCAACTTCGCCCCCTCCTCTTAAAGGTCACACCGCAACCAAGCTATTTATGGCCGGAGTGCGTAATCCGCGCCAGGATGTCGCGCCGGCTGTCCGGCACGCTGACGCCTGCGAATTCCGCGCGTTCCGCCGCCGTCCACTTACTCATTGTCGCGTTGATAGCTGTAGCCCACTTGTCCATCCCTTCGGCATTGGGGTAATTAATGACCAGGCACCGTGTCGACGGCGCCGCAGTGTTTACGTACTGTTCGTCTAGGGCGTAGAACGTGGCCGCGCCCTTCTTGAGCTGTTCCTCAAACGTCGGCACCAGAAACTTCTTGAGCACCGCGGCGTAGTCGCCCGGCTTCTCCGGCTTTGCATTCGCGCACACCACGCGCAGATACGTCGGTGTTCCGGTACCGGCGTGGTACATCGTCGACTGCATTAACAAGTCTTCGTGCTTGGTGGATGCGATTTGCCCCGGCCTCGGACCGGCCTTGCGGATTTCATCCAGCACCTTCATCAACCCCGAAATCGAGGTCGATGACCACGCCGCGCCGTGCGTATATCCGTCGGGCGTGTGTATCACCTGCTCAAAGGTGGACCAGCTAAGGATGGTCCCGTCGGCAGTCATCTTCTCCACGATCGGAACGACCGTCTTCTCGGTATCCTCCGAGTATGAGGCCCAATTCGCCCGCGGCACTTGGAACTGGCTTACATACGTATAAACCGTTGGCGTTGGTTCCATCTGCGAAAAAGCAATCGGCGAACTAACCACCGCAATCGCCACTAACACCAGGCCCACTGCCACACCAATCAATCGTCTATTCATGCATTTCTCCTTGGGCTGGCCAGGTAGCCGCGCAGTGCAACACGTTGGAAGGTCGTTCCTCGTCGCTCACTCGCAGGTTTGCGGATGGTGAAGGGATACGGCGTTCTGTCTAGTGGGTAACCTGAAATATAGGGCTTGCGCCCGCGGCACCGGCCAGTGTCGCCGACAGTATTCCCTAACCCTATCTTTGTCAACGCAATTCCGCCGCGCCATCTATCCGCCCTGTCAGAGCTCCGTCGTTCCAGAGCGTTATCCACCACTCACTCTCTTCTGATTGACCCCGCCCGTCCACGGCGCTAACATGCGCTCCAACAGGAGGTCCTTATGTCATTCCAGGGAAAATACACTCTCATCACTGGAAGTTCACGCGGCATCGGCCGCGGCATCGCGCTCAAGCTCGCCGAAAGGGGCGCATGCGTCGCCGTTCATTACTACCGCAACCTGGAAGCCGCCCAGACCACTCTCGAAAAAATTCGCGCTCTCGGCTCCGACGGCTTCATCGTGCAAGCCGACGTCTGCCGGCCCGATGAGATTCGCCGCATGTTTCAGCAGGTCCGCTCGGAGTTCGGCGGGCTCGACATCTTCGTCAGCAACGCCCGCACGGAAGCCGCCACCTTCTACGAAGCTCCCATGGAGATCTCTCTCGAAAAATGGGACACCGCCGTCGATTCCCAGGCCAAAGCGTTTCTCGTCGCCGTTCGCGAAGCCGCTCCTCTCCTGTCCGATGGCGGAAGGATTGTCGCCATCACCTTCGCTCCCGGTGGACGCTTCAGCAGTTAGCAGCCCTGGGTAGCCATGGGTGCCGCGAAAGCCGCAATGGAGTCGCTGGTCCGCTATTTTGCGGTTGCTCTGGCAGGCCGGGGCATCACCGTGAACTCCATCAGTCCCGGCTGGGTCGAGGACAGCGTGCTAAACAGTTTGCCCGAAGCTTTCCAAACGGGCGTGCGCGAATGGCAAAAACGCGGCTGGACGCCCATGCGCCGCCTCGGTACTCCCGCGGATATCGGCAATGTCGTCGCTCTCATTTGCTCGCCAGAAGCTGGTTGGATTACCGGCCAGTTGATCGAGGCCGACGGCGGCGCGTCGCTCGTCGACGCTCATCTGCCGCTCGAGTTTCAAGGCCTGGAAAAAAGCATGGAGAAACGCGCCAAGTCCCAAGGAGCGTGAGAAACACGCGGCCGCCACTCGCCCCCGTGTGTGCGCCACACGTCGCTTTTACCTGTGGGGAGTTTGACTTTCCCCACGCCGCCGTAGTCTTCGGCTTAACTAGGATCAGATGGTCGCTAGTTTGGCGGGTCGTTAATCTTCAATTCAATTTCTGGCTTCGGCAGGGGTTTCCGCAGTTGCAATTCAGGACGCATGAGCTCTACTAGGATCACCACGAAGATCACAATCATCAGCGCTTCGGCGACGATTGCGGATCGGTGACCCAATCTGCCGAGCGCCAGTAGGGCGAGAAAAAAACCAGTCATTGGAAGAACCAGGCGCGGCTTCTTCCGCTCCAGCCTCGCCGCGCAATGCGGACAAACAAGCCATCTCCACGCGTCCCCATTGAGGAAAAACGGTGTAACAACCTTGCGTTCGCAAGCGGGGCACTTCGTCACGGAGAGCACCCTTTCACCGAATAGACCTACTGTGCCGCGCTTCTTCCGCCGCGTCAATGGAACGAAAGGAACACTGTTCGCACTGAGCACCGCCGAACAGCACCGCGGGTCGCAGTTCTCACGCTTCTCGCACGCGTCTGAACGCCTATTCCCTGCCTGCCAGTAGAGGATTTACCTGACCCTGATTTCAGGAACACGCCGGATTCTACTTCCTCCTCATCATCCCTACTCTCCCCCAATGATGAGCACCACGCTCCCTGTTCAAGGCGTCCGCGAGGAATCTTCCGATCGCGCCACCGTAGCGTTATTCGGCGCGCCCGAAAGGATTCCCAGGTCTGAACCACGCGACCTCCTGAACGCACCTCTGTGGATTACCAGCCTCCACAAGCCGGGAGTTTTTGAAATTGTTCCGACAGAGAATGTGAGCAGAGAAGGGATTCAGTTAGTCACGCAGCGGCATTGGGAGCCTGGCGAGATGGTACTCGTTTCCTCCCCGCCCGGACTTTGTCTGCAGGGCTCGGTCGTTTATTGCAGGAAGCTCCCTAGCGAGGATTATGTTCTGGGGCTTCGGCTCAACGCGCCGGTCGAGCATTGGGCCGAGACGCTCGGACTTGTTACCCGCCGACGCACCTAGCCCGAAAAACCATTTCACATTCCGATTATCGTTTCCCTTGTTGCCTGTCTCTTTCGTTTCGCACAAGAAGGGCGGGCGCTTTCGGCCAAACTTCGGACCGAAGTGCTCCCGCCCATTCGACCGTGTGTGTGAAGTCTGAAAAGAATCTCAGCCCTTCACGTTGATGGTCGCAGGTTCAGAAAGCTCAAACTTGAGCGGCGTTTCCGCCCTCAGCTTGATGTCTTTCTTGCCTGTCAGCAACGCGACCGTCGTTCCGGCTCCTGCACCCACCGGTCCGCCGATCAGCGCGCCGGTCCCGCCGCCGGCCAGGGCGCCAACCACGGCCCCCCCGGCGGCTCCGCCACCGATCCACGCCCAGTTGCGTTTCTTGTGGTCCCGACCGATTCTCGGGTGCGAGAGGGTTCGGACGTTATAGTTCTGTCCATCCACGTCCACGGTTTGCAGAGCAAGCTGCAACCGCGCCCGGCCCTTCAGCCGTCCGGATTGCCGCGAGTCCACGACTAGCCCCTCGGCGTGCGCACCCTTAGGGATCACCGTCTTGCCGTCGACGACCACCGGCTGGGAGACCGTTGCTTCAAAGTGATCTCCCGCTCTGCTCCGGTTTGTCGCTACGGTTTGGTCCAGCCGGACGTTGATCGCCGTGTGCTCCGGTACTGTCACCGGGTCAGACGCGCCCCACACCGTAGCGGCAGACACTGTTAATGCCGCAGCCAGTACGAGCGCGACCCCCATCATAAGGTAGTGCCGTTTGGTCAGAATCATAAGCACCTCCCACCAGAATCGGACGCACCCCTTCCGCCTTCTGCTGCCCTTGTAACAGTTTCAAAATAAAGTGGATAGTGATTTTCCCGCCTGCGTGTGGTGGCAAATCCTTCAGGCTCGGTGCAATTTTGGAGTACTGCAAGTACTAATGAAAAAAACCGCCAGGAAGCCGGACTTGGAGGGTTTCAATGGCTGGGTTCTGCCATGCTCAGAAAATTCAATTCTTTCACATCACAAATTGGCCGCCGCTCAAATTTTACACTATGCTCTCGAAGTAGGTATCCGAAGTAATCGCAGAATCATGCTCACTTGCTCTTGATGCCCACTGACAGAGCGAGCAGTTGTGTTCATGGCGCGTCAACACTGTGTAAGCCCGAGCGTAGTTTGCCTGCAATCGCAAGAGTTCGTCACCCGCCTTCTTTGTGATCGGATGAGACTTACAGTATTCGGCGCGGTGCTCGTTCCAGGTTTCCAAGGCCCTCTCGCACTCTGCGAGCAGCCTCTGATGTTCTGAACAAATCGCGGTCTCGACGGAGATTACGGTGTTCATTTTTGCCCCCCCTTCACCGGCGATAATGCACTTATCTCGCCAAGGAAGGTAAGCCGCGAGTTTTGAAGAGTTTGAAACGGAATGCGGCTCTTCGGAACGTAAGTCCCAGTACGCAGAAAGGGCGCATTTCCCGTTTGGCGATTGTAATATTTACAAGGGAAGAGAGGCTGGTTCGCAGCCATAATTTCCACACATTTCTACGCGTGACCTGCGAGATGCCTGTCCGCCTGGCCACGGCTCCCAGCGCGTCTCTCCGTCAACATCGTGGATGCAAAGCCACGCTGCCGCAAGCTGGCCAACGTCCCTATCTCGAGCAAAATCAGCGCGGTAGAGCTCGGCTATGTTCTTGCACCTCTACCACTCGAGATTCGAATGGGGAGGCATTTCGATGTTCCACTGGCGGCAATGCACTATTTCTTTTCTCCTAATTTTCTGCACGACTTGGTTTTCCGGGTGCCGGAACGGCAATGCCCAGTCTGTGCCCGCTCAACCATCCGCCGCCGCAGCACAAGGCCCTAGACCCACAGTCGCTAAGCACGCGCTGCACGATTCCGCTTTCTCCACCTACAACAACCCGGATTACAGCGTCTCTTTCCGCTACCCGCGAAACTATTTCCTGGACGATGCATTCGAATCAGAAGACGCCCCGATTCTCGAAGCGCGGCAGAAACTCGGAGCACAGCAGCCCGGCGCCACACTCGTCGCGACTGTCACGATTCCTCCAGACGCGTATCCCAATACTACTTTCGTCAGCGGCACTCTCCAGCTTATTGTCAACCCTAGAGTCACGAGCGAAACGTGTCAGTCCTTTGCTGTCCCTCTCGATGAGGGGTACACCTTCGGCTCAACACCCATTCAGGGCACAGTCTTTAATTGGCGGCAAAGAGGTTCTGCCGCCATGGGCACGGGAGATCTCGACCGCGACTATGCAGGTTTTTCCAAAGGAACCTGCTACGAATTTTTTCTGCAACTCGTCACCGGCTCCAATCCTGATCTTGAACCCAGCATCAAGGACGCGGACGAACTCAAGATCATGCGGCAGCTCGAAAAAATTGTGTTGTCTCTGCAAATCCACAATCCGCAGGCTTCTTACCATTCACTTTAGCGGCGGGCCTGCAACCGCGCACAACTTTCTTCTTTCCGCTCCAATGGGCGCTAATTGATACCTAGGAATTTCAATCTGCCTCTTGGCGTTGTTCCTCCGCTATGTTTTCCTATAGGTGACACCATGAGACGCATTCTCGAATCCGGCTGGGTTCTCTTTTTCACCGCTGCGCTGCTACTTTGTTTGTTTCCTTTATTTACTGTGGCGCAGGACCAGCAACCCACGATCCGTTTTGTCCGCAACCCGGATCCCGCGCCGGAATTCAAGCTCACTGGCCTTGATGGCAAGCCGGTCGCGCTCGCCGACTCCAAAGGCAAAGTCATTCTTTTGAATTTTTGGGCCACCTGGTGCGGACCTTGCCGCGCCGAAATTCCGGATCTCGTCGAGCTGCAAGACAAATACAAAGAGCGCCTCCAGATTCTTGGCCTGGTTGTGGACGACGGCGATCAAGACGCCATCCAGGATTTTGTTGAAAAATTCGGCATCAACTATCCGGTCGCTCTAGCCACCAACGACCTTCGAATGCAGTACGGCGGGATCGCAGTGCTTCCTACCTCTTTCGTGCTGGACGCGGAAGGCCGCGTCGTTCAAAAGCACGAAGGTCTTCGCGATCCCATCCTCTATGAAACGGAAATCCGCTCGCTCCTCGGCCTCTCCATCGGCAACGTCAAAGTGGAAACTTTCGAGGACACCGGGCAGATTTTTCTGAAGAACGCGGAGCGGGCCAGCGAACTTCCCGGCGTGGATCTCTCCAAGCTGACGCCCGAGCAAAAGGTCGTCGCGCTCCACAAATTCAACGCGGAAACCTGCAGCTGCGGGTGCACTCTTACGCTCGCGCAGTGCCGCATCTACGACCGCAACTGCCAAACCAGCAAAGACGCTACCGCTAAAATTGTCGCCGCCCTTGCGCATCCCACTCCCGCGAAGTCCAAGTCCGCAACTCCTCTCGCACCGGCGAACGCAACCGCTCCGGCACAGCCCGCAGCCCCCACGTCTCCAGAGAAACCTATGGAATAAAGGGGCACTCGCTGGCTCAGAACGCTGTTCCGCGTGGGTGGCGGCCGCTTCTTCTCGGCGTTCTCTTGTGGCTGGGAATGGGGCTCACGGTGCCGTATTTCATTCGAGCGGAGTTCATCTCCTTTTAACGGAATTCGGTTATCCTTGGGTCATGGACCCAATCATCAAAGGAGCGATCCCCGTTCTTCCTGCCGCCGACACGACGGAATCCCTGAAGTGGTGGACGGAGATTTGTGGCTTTCAGGAAACGTTCCGCGATGCCACGCCGCCGAACTACGCTGGAATCAACCGCGGCGAGGCCTACTTGCACATAGCCGGCATGAGCGACAAAGAACTGGCGCGCAAGGTCGGGGACCAGACCATAGTGAGAATTGCCGTTCAAGGCATTGCGGCCGTGTATGCCGAATACCAGAAACGCGGGGGAAAAGTGCACCCCAACGGAGCACTGCAAACCAAGCCCTGGGGCACGAAAGAGTTCGGGGCAATTGACCCCAACGGCGTGTGCGTGACGTTTCAGGAATGAGCGTCGTCTAGCCTGATCTGGGGCACGCCTAAAGAGAGATGGAACCTTAGCGCCATAGGGCAGACAACGCCCCATCTGGCAGTTTTCGATTCACGACTGATCAAGGATCTGCGACCTAGAATACGGCTGCGAGAACTGTTTCTGCCTTTTGCGTATGGTAGTCAGTACTTTAAGGGATGGGAACAATCTTGAGGGTACCTAACTCGATGGTCGCCATCAGGTGGCCATCCGGAGAGAGTGCCGAAACGTACCCTTCGGGCATAGCGTGTTTAAGCAGCAGTTTCTTGGGCTTTAGGTCGTAGACAAAAACTTCATTGTAATATGGCCAAGTACCGGCCTTCGTAGTGAACTTGCTTCTCTTCATGAGGGCCATGATCGCCAACCTTGCACGGTCCTCAGAGAGACCAACAAAGCTGGGCATATGAAACGTATCAGGCGCCGGAATGTGACCGGAAAAGAGTTCATTTCCATTCCTGTCGACCACGGATAGTTGCTGATTTAGCGCATACGCTATCGCATCTCTTCCGATGAAGGTAAGTGGATTACACGTTTGGCGGTCCTGTAACTTTTGCCAATTGCTCTGGTCGGGTTGAAAATGCAAGGCGCCTTTGCAGTATCCTCCAAGCGAATACGCCAGTTGCCTTTCGCCGAATATTACCGTGGAACGTTTGGGGTAAATGAGAGATGTCAACTCTTCAAAGCTGTTCGCGTCCAAAAAGTGAGCCTTTTGCTTCCCTGAGTCGTCCACTGTCGTGACTAGCACAAGCTGATTTAGTGCTCGGTCGAATTTCATTCCTAAGGTTGTAGATGGCAGGGGATGAGTCTTAATGAGTTGAAGTCTAGCGTCATAGATGTCCAGCTTTTCTGACTCTCTCAGTAGAATCGTCTCGTTTGGCCCACTAGTGATGTCTAGGGATTTCCCATCGCCAAGGAAAGCAAGTTGCCCCATCAGCTTCCCAGACGCGTCGAATGTGAGCACCTTGAAGCTATAAGGCGGTTGTGCTGTCTCTGAAATCTGTTGCTCAAAATAAAGAGCCAAGCTGTCGTTCGACAAGAAAACTATGCTGGCCTTCACGTCTGCGGTCGCTACAGGGTTAGAGTAAGTCGGGAAACCAAAGGGATGTAAATCCACGTTCTTTTCGGAACTATAGCCAATTTGGCGGAATCTTGAGCGGAGAGGCTCAGAGACCAGAATACGATAATGAGCAATAGAAGCCCACGCGGTTGTTGCATAGCCGAATTGAGTCTATGTTTCGTGGACTTGCACTGTCAATTCACAGAAAGACCGAGCGCGACTTGAATGAAAGTTGGTGCCAAGTCCTGATTAACGCAATAAACTGGACAAGTGACCGGCTACTCTCAGTGAGATTGGGGAATGAGGGGCACGGGAGGTTCGGCCTGTGCTGCTGGTGCTTGCCGAGGGGGAGGATTGGGTACTACACTCGCGCGGGGAAATGGGCAGGTGATTCGAAGGGAGGGAAAGTATGAATCGGCGCATAAGTTTCCTGGCGGTGGTTTTGGCGGTGGCAGGGATTATCACGGTACGGGGCGCGTTTTCGCAACCTACGCCGCAAGCGACACGCCAGGTGATCAAGCTCGCAGGTGGCCCCATAAAGGCGCCATTCAGCGACGCAATTCTTGCCGGCAACACACTTTATTTGGCGGGGAGGATTGGGATTGATCCGAAGACGGGGAAAGTCCCAGAAAAGATAGAGGACGAAGCGAAATTGTTGCTGGATGGCGAAAAAGAAGTCCTGGCTCTAGCGGGGATGACGATGGATGACCTGGTGTACGTCCAAATCTCGTGCACGGATTTGTCGTTGTTCGAGAAATTCAATCCCATTTACGCGAGCTACTTTTCGACGAAAGATTATCCCGCGCGTGAATTTGTTGGAGCAGGATCGCTGCTGCGGGGCGGACACTTTGAAATACAAGCCATCGCGGTAAAGCGGTAGGAGATTGAGCGCCAGGTTGACATTCCAGCTAGGTGTTTCCGTCGACGAGTAGATCAAGTGAGATCCTTTCCGCAGGGTCGGAACCTGTAGTACGACTGCGTGCAGCCGTGGGTATATGCCTATATAAGGGCATTAAGTTTATGCCATTATTTAGATATATGCCCATATAGTGCCAGCTATTTGCCCCCCCTCAACCTTCCGGGATTAGTGTAAGCCCTTCATTGTCAAATACTTGAGCATTAACGAATATTTGCATCGGATGGTGCTTGCCATGCATCTACAACGTGCCAACAGGACGGAATCAATGCTAAGAATTACGACTGAAAAAAAGCGCGGGAAGATTCTCCTCAGTGTCGAGGGCAAGCTCGCAGGCCCGTGGGTGGCGGCGCTGGAGCAGTGCTGGCGGGAGTTGCGCGCGGCGTCGGCTCAGGAGAAGTTCCACCTGGATTTATGCGGCGTTAGCTTCATCGATGCCGCCGGGAGAGTGCTGCTGAAGGAAATTCACAGCCAGGGCGGCAAGCTGGTCGCCGAAGGCTGCCTAAATCAAGCGATTGTGCATGAAATCATGGCGGGAGAGAAGCGAACGGGGCGCGGCAGTGAAAAACAACGCCGCAAGTCGTCGCACATTATTTTCTATACGATTTTTTTTAGCTTGCTGATTGTGCCGAAGATAACGCAGGCGCAAGGCGCGCATAACCCGAGCGCGTTGCCGGGAAATGCGCCCGCGGGAGTCTTGCGATTGACGCTGGATCAAGCAGTGGGGCTGTCGCTGAAACAGAATCCGACGGCGCAGATCGCGATTTTGCAAGCGGCTCAAAGTGAACAGGACAAAAACATTGCGCGTGCGGACTTGCTTCCGCAAGCGAACGCGAATCTTTCGGACGAAGCACAGAAAGTAAACCTGAGGGCAGAATTTGGAGGCAGGACGCCGTTTCCGGGATTTCCGAAGACGCTGGGTCCCTATCAAGTATTTTCTGCGGGCACGAGCTTCGGAATGCCCGTGTTCGACCTGACGCTGTGGCGGAGATATCAGGCGGCACAGAACACTCTAAAATCAAGCAAAGCGAACAGCCTCTCGACACGCGAGCAGGTGATTTTGCTGGTGGTTTCGCAGTACATCGGAACGCTTCGCGGAGTGGCAAATGTGGAGGCGTCCCAATCGCGCGTGAATCTGGCGCAAGCGTTGTACGACCAGGCGGCGGATTTGCAGAAGGAAGGCGTGGGCACAGGAATCGACACGCTGCGCGCAAACGTGGAGCTGCAAAACGAAAAGCAGCGGCTGATCGAAGCGGAAAACGATCGCGAAACGTCGCTCTTCGCGCTGAGCCGTCTATTGAATCTGGACCCTCGGCAGGCCATCGAGCTGGCGGATTCGCTGAGCTTTTACGACACGCCGCAGCCGGAAGCGGAGCCAAGCATCGAGCTCGCGCTGGCGCAACGCCAGGAGTGGAAGGCGCTCGAATCGCAGATCAAAGCTGCGGAGTATGAGAAGAAAGCGGCGCAGGATTCGCGACTGCCGTACCTGCGGTTCGATGGGGAATTGGCATACGTCGGATCGTCGGGAAGCACGACGGTGCCGACGCGCACCTATCAAGCCAGCGTGAATATGCCGCTGTTTACCGGCGGACGGATCCACGCGGAAATTGTACGCGCTGACCTGGAAATCAAAAAGCTGGACCAGCAGAGAAATGATTTGCGGAATCAGATTGCGCTGGATGTAAAAACGGCACTGCTGAATATGCAGTCGGCGCGCAATGAAGTGCAAGTGGCCAATCTGGGTGTGCAACTTTCAAAGGAAGAGGTGGATCAGGCGCGAGACCGCTTCAAAGCGGGAGTGGCCAACAACATCGAAGTGATTCAGGCGCAGGATTCGCTGGCACGCGCAAACGACAACCAGATCGTGGCGCTGTACCGCTTCAACCAGGCCCGCGCGGACCTGGCGCGGTCGATCGGGCAAATGGAAAGGGTTTACTCAAAGTAACCGGGGGAACAATGAGTGTCGAGATCGAAGTCGGATTGGAAAATGCGACAAAAGTGCCGCGGCTCACGGAAGAAGAGTTGGGGCTGGTGGAGGCGCCGAAGGGATTCGCGAACCCGAAAGTGAGGAGGCTGCTGTTCGCCGGGGGGACGGTGGTGCTGGCAGCGATCGTCGGACTGTTCGTGTATTACCACAATCGCGAGACAACGGACGATGCGCAGGTGGACGGGCACATTACGCCGATGGCCTCAAAAGTTTACGGGCGTGTGGCGGAAGTTTTGGTGGATGACAACCAGGCGGTAAAGACAGGGCAAGTGCTGGTCAAGATTGACCCGCGGGATTATCAGGCGGCGTTGGACCAAGCGAAGGCGTCGCTGGCGTTGGCGGAGAGCGAAGCGCGTTCCGCGGGAGTGGACGTGCCGCGCACAAGGGAAAACGTGGCGAGCGGAAATTCAAATGCAGATGCGCAGCTGCTGGGCGCGCAGGCGGACCTGGCGCGGGCGCAGACGACCTATGAGCAGGCGCAGACCGCAGATTTGGCGTGGGCCCGGGCGAATGTGGACAAGAGCCGAGCGAATGCGGAGCTGGCGAAGGCGGATTTGGCGCGTTACCTACCGTTGATGGAGAAGGGCGAGATTTCGAAGCAGCAATATGACGCAGCGAAAGCCAATGCGGATGCGACCGAGAGCGCGCTGAGAGCGGATCAGGAAAAACTGGCGCAGGCGCAGCGTAACGTGGAAGTAACCAAGGCGCAATTGGATGCAGCGAAGGCACGAGTCGAGCAGGCGCGAGCGGGAGTGGCGTCGGCGCACGCGGACGTCAAGCAGGTGAGCATGAGGACCGCGGATGCGCAGGCGAAGCTCGCCAAAGTGGAGCAGGCGCGCGCAGCGCTGGAAGCAGCGGAATTGAACTTGAGCTACACGGAGATCACGGCGCCGGTCGATGGCGTAGCGACGCACAAACAAGTGGAACCGGGACAGATCGTGCAGGCAGGGCAAGGGTTGCTGGTCGTCGTGCCGCTGCAGAACGTGTGGGTGACGGCAAACTTCAAAGAGACGCAACTGAAGAACATGAAGGCCGGGCAGCGAGCGGAAGTGAAAGTGGATACGTACGAAAAGACGTTCAGCGGGCATGTGGATTCGATTGCGGGGGCGACGGGAGCGGTGCTGAGCCTTCTGCCACCGGAAAATGCGACAGGAAATTACGTGAAGGTGGTGCAGCGGATCCCCGTGAAGATCGTGTTGGACCCGATTCCTTCAGAGAAAGCGGTCCTGCGGCCGGGAATGAATGTGGACGCAACGGTGATCACGAATTAACGGGAATACGGATAGGGATTCGAACGGTCATACGTAGAAACAAAAGGGGCAGAGATCAAACGCGATGCGAGACAGAATTCTATCCAAGCTGCGGATGCCGGACGGGACGATCAACCCCTGGGTGATCGCGGTAACGGTGACGCTGGCGACGTTCATGGAGGTGCTGGACACGTCGATTGCGAACGTAGCGCTGCCGCACATCGCGGGAAATTTGTCGGCGGGGCAGGACGAATCGACTTGGGTGTTGACGTCGTATCTCGTTTCGAACGCGATCGTGCTGCCGCTGTCGGGATGGTTTTCGGGACTGATCGGGCGGAAGCGGTTCTACATGACGTGCGTGGCGATTTTCACGGCGAGTTCGTTTTTGTGCGGGCTGGCGCCGAGCCTGGGTGTGCTGGTGATTTTCCGGATCTTGCAGGGCGTGGGCGGCGGGGGACTGCAGCCCAGCGAGCAAGCGATTTTGAACGATACGTTTCCGCTGGAGAAACGCGGCATGGCGTTTGCGGTTTACGGGCTGGCCGTGGTTGTGGCGCCAACGATCGGGCCGTGGCTGGGCGGATGGATTACCGACAATTTTTCGTGGAGATGGATTTTTTACATCAATGTGCCGGTGGGAATTCTTTCGCTGCTGCTGACGAGTTTTTTGGTCAGCGACCCGCCATACATGAAGAAAGCCAGTGTGAAGGCAGGATTCCGGATCGATTACATCGGTATCGGGTTGATCAGCTTGGGCCTGGGAAGCATGCAAATTATTCTGGACAAGGGGCAGCGCGAGGATTGGCTTTCATCGAATTTCATTCGCGTCTTTTTCGTGCTTATGCTCACCGGTATAGTCGCGGGGATTCTCTGGGAATTGCGCGAAAAGGAGCCGGTCATCGACCTGCGCATGTTAAAAGACCGCAATTTCGCGATTGCCACGACCGCGATGTTTTTCCTGGGATTTGTTCTGTATTCAACCACGGTGCTGATTCCGCAACTTTTGCAGCAACTGCTCGGCTACACGGCGCAACTGGCGGGAATGGCGCTGTCGCCGGGCGGAGCCGTAATCATGTGCATGATGCCCGTTGTGGGGATTCTGGTGTCGAAGGTGGACACGCGGATCCTGATCACGTTCGGGTGCATGGATTTCGGGCACGCAGTGCGTGCGCGCATGCTGCAAAGCTTCGGTCTGGCGTTTTTGTTCATTCCCATCAACGTGGCGGCGTTCGCGTACGTGCCAAAAGAAAAGACCAACATGGGAACGGGAATCATCAACCTGGCTCGAAACATCGGGGCGAGCGTGGGAATTGCGACGGTGACGACGATGCTGGACCGGCGGTCACAGTTTCATCAATCGCGATTGATGGAACACGTCAACGGTTTCAGCGCCGCGTATCACAAGACGCTGAACGGCATGCAAATGAAACTAGTAGCGGCGGGTTCGACGGCGGCGCACGCCAGCGCGCAAGCGCACGGCATGATTTACAACACCATCCAGCGGCAGGCGGCAATGCTGGCGTTTATCGACAATTTCAAGATGCTTGGGTTGGTGTTTTTCGCGGTGATTCCGGTTTTGGTGCTGATGAGGAAGCCGAGAGCGTCTGGGGGAGCTGTTCCGGTTCATTGAAAAAGAGGTTTTTGCACTTCAGAGTCGCGCAAAGTTTTTGTTTTGAACGGGGGGACAACAATGGCAACACAAGCTGCAGTGGGAATACAACTGAACGAAGAAAAGCTGATCCGCGCCGGACAACGAGGCGACGAACAAGCAGTCGAAGCCCTGTTCCGGCGTTACCAGCGGCCGTTGTTTCAGACAGCGCTGCGGGTGCTGGGGAACACGGAGGACGCGGAAGACGCGCTGCAAGACGGGCTGCTCTCGGCGTATCGCAATCTAAGGCGCTTTGAGGGGCGGTCGCAGTTTTCGACGTGGTTGACGCGCATCGTGATCAACGCGGCGCTGATGCGGCGGCGGAGCGCGAAGGCGCGTCCGGCGCTATCTCTCGACGAAACGCCTCGCGAGGACGAGCTGCCCGCCGCCGAGCGCTTCGCGGACGACGGGCCGAATCCGGAGCAGGTATTTCAGAGCACGGAGATTCGCGAGATGATCAGCGAGAATCTGGACGAGCTTTCACCGCTGTTGCGCACGGCGTTTGTGCTGCGCGAAGTGCATGGTTATTCGACGGGCGAAGCGGCGAAAAAACTTGGTGTCACGGAAAATACGCTGAAGGCGCGCTTGTGGCGCGCTCGGCATCAGATGGCCGAGCGGCTTGGAAGGCGCCTGCGGCGAATGAAGGACGGGATGAGCGGAGGGATGGGGGATCCCGAGTGCAGTTACTGCTGAAGAATGAAGTACAGGACGTAAAGGAAGTTCAGGAAGTAGAGGAAAAGAGGCCGGCGAAATTGCCGGCCTTTCCTTTTGGTACAGCGCAGAAATGATTTTCCGCTGACGACTAGCGGGAAGCGGCGGCGTAGCGGCCGAGGACGCGGAGTTCGCTGGTGGCACCGCGGACTTCCGAGAGGGTTTGGTCGAGCCGGGAGACGTCGCTGGCTTCGACATCGATGAAAAACTGATATTCCCAGGGACGGCCGTGAATGGGGCGGCTCTCAATTTTGAGCAGGTTCACAGCGTGCTTCGCAAAGGGCTCGAGGGAAGCGAGGAGCGCGCCGGGGCGGTGAGCAAGACGCATGGCGAGGGAAATCTTGCGGGCGTCGGAAGAAAGCCACGCGGACGCTTCGTTTTCAGGAACCAGGAGGACAAAGCGCGTGAAATTTTCAGCATTGTCCTGGATGCTTTCGGCGAGAATCACGCCTTTGTAGTGCTCGGCGGCGCGTCGGCCGGCAATCGCGGCGCAGGATTTGTCTCCGCGAGAAAGGACTTCACGAACGCTGCCGGCGGTGTCTTCCGCGGGAACACGTTTCCATTGGGGATGAGCGGCGAAAAAACGCTCGCACTGTGCCAGTGCCATTGGATGTGAGGCGACGGAACGTATATCGGAGAGCGATGTACCAGGAGCTGCTATCAGCTGCATTTCAATTGACAGAACCGTCTCTGCAACAATCGACAGCCGGCTCTCCATCAACAGATCGAACACACGCACGACGGAACCCGCCAAGGAATTCTCCACGGGAGCCAGGAGGGCGTCAGCGGCGCCTTCGGCGATGGCCGAGAACGCCGCCTCAAACGTGGCACGAGGCACGGTCTTAATGGCATCGCCGAGAAGCTGAATGGCAGCGGCTTCGCTGAAAGCTCCGGGCTCGCCCTGAAAAGCCACGCGCATGGTCTTGCGATTGGATGTGCTCATAGGCAGGCGTTATCTTGCAATAAGGGGCGCAAAACCAAAAGCAGAGATTGGTGCTTGATGAAATGCAACCGGGCCTAGCTGCCTCTGACGTTTTTCCAGAGCGTGTCATGTTATTCGCAGCCAGCCATCCAAAGTCGGTTCGCGGAGGAAGGAATGCGCCGTAGTTCCTCACGGCTGTATAATCCCGTCAGCAGAAGAGAGGCTCCATCATGAACAGGCCCGAAGCGACCGAATACGCGGATTACTATGCGAATTACATCGCAAAGGTCCCGGGATCCGATGTATTAAGCGTTTTGGAATCGCAACGCTTGCAAATGCTGCAGTTATTCGCGGGGAGAAGCGAGCGTGACGGAAGCTTCCGTTATGCGCCTGGAAAGTGGTCGGTAAAAGAGGTTTTGGGGCACATCACGGATACAGAGCGCATATTCACGTACCGGGCTTTGCGCTTCGCGCGTGGCGACCAGACGCCTCTGCCGGGGTTCGAACAGGATGATTTTGTGAAGAGCGGCGCGTTCGCGGAGCGCACGCTCGCGAGTCTTGCCGAGGAATTTGGGCTGGTGCGCAGCGCAGGCGTAGCACTCTTTCGGTCTTTTCCGGAGGCAGCCTGGTCGAGACGTGGGGTGGCAAGTCAAAAGGAAGTCACGGTGCGCGCGCTGGCGTTCATGATCGCTGGCCATCAGATACACCACCGCATCATTCTGGAGGAGCGCTACTTTCCAGCTATTCCGCGCGCCTGAGTCGAGGAGTGAATTTACTGCCGGATGCGGGAATGATCGACGTAAAAGCGTTGATATGACAAATTTTTCCGTAAATGGTCCTGAGGCATCGACCTGGAAGCCTGCTCGAGAAACGGCCGAGCAGCCTGAGTTGCTGTACCGGGGAAGCGCGCACGGCCGGTCGTTCGAGGTCTTTTCCTTGGCTTAATAAGGAAGAATAGCAAGATACCCGCAAGGGTGATTATGAAAGCGGCACTAATCAGCGCGACGCTTCCTGCTTCGTTGAGGGGATTCGCGAACGCCTCTTGGAGGATATAGAAACCCGCGCAAAGAAATGTAACGACGACAAATCCGGCAAGACCTCCGAAGGTGCGCGCGAGGCTGGCGCGAACGACCAACGGCTTGCTGGGACGCACTCCCGAAGCGTGATGAATGACCCCGACGCGCATGGCTCAATCCTCGGAGGGGCCCCGGCGAACTCGTTCGGGTTCCGGCGACTGCAAGAAATCGAGGTAACGAAAAACGGGCGGTGAATAGCCTTTCTTCATGATGCTGCCGCAGGCGCAGCGGGGATTTTGTCCCTGAATTTCACCGTTGGATTCGACCTGAACCGCGCAGCCACACGCTGGATTGATGCAATGCCAGCGCTCCCCGGATTTCATCATCATGGCCCCGTTTCCTCCCACGCAAGAACGGCTGGACATCCGCAAAGGCGATCACGGGTACAACCTGCGATAATCTATGTTCAAGTTAATAAAAAAGCAAGTGAAATTTAATGTGGATCATAATTATATAACTAGTACTGGCGTAGTGCCGATGTTGGTCCCAGAAGCGAGGAGGAACGCTGAGGTTCGCTTCACCTTCGCCTTGTTGCCCAATCCAGCCAGGACAGGCGCAGGAGGGCGGGAGTCAACAGACGTGGGGGCCAAGGTTGCGAGGGGCGCGGACGGCTGTTAAAATTCGATGTTTGCTGGGACGCAGCCGTCTGCGCCGTAGGCGTGGGCGGCTTTTTCTGCGTCTTGCATGGCGTCCGCGAATCCAAGGACTGGCGCCTTTCTTAACGGCCTGACCCCCTCGAGCATCTTTCGAGTGTGACATCGGTGGGTAAGGGTTCCGGTTCTGGCCCCTGCCGAAGGGAGACTGCGAGTGGCAAAGTACGACGTGGCGATTATCGGGAGTGGTCCGGGCGGGTATGTGGCGGCGATCCGGGCGGGCGAACTTGGCCTGAAAACGATTGTTGTGGAGAAGGACCCGTTCCTCGGGGGAACCTGCCTGCACATTGGGTGCATTCCCACCAAGGTGCTGTTGCACCACGCCGAAGTCTACGATCACTTCAAGAATGGAGCGGAACTGGGGTTTGAAGTGAGCGGGCTGAAGATCAATTGGGCAAACGTGCTGGCGCGGAAGGACAAGATCGTCAAGAAGCACGCGAAAGGCATCGAGTTCCTGTTTAAGAAAAACAAGGTGGAATGGGTGCAGGGCTGGGGAAGGTATGAAGGCCCCGGGCGCGTGAGCGTGGAGAAGGACGGCAAGAAAACCGAGATCGAAGCAGCCAACATCTTAATGGTGAGCGGATCCGAGGCCAAGTCGCTCCCCGGCATTGAACCCGACCACAAGACGATTCTCACAAACCGTTCGATACTCGAGCTTCCGGAAATTCCGAAGACCCTGATTGTCGTTGGCGCCGGCGCAGTAGGCGTGGAATTTGCCTCCATCTACAATTCGTTCGGGACGCAATTGACCATCCTGGAAGCGTTGCCGCGGGTTGTGCCGGTCGAGGACGAAGAAATCTCCGCGGAGCTAGCCAAGGCGTTTCAGAAAAAAGGCATTCAGATTTTCACCAGTTGCGCTGTGGAATCGGTGAAGAAGGATACCAAGGGCGTGACGGTAGCGTTCAAAGACAAAGACGGTAAGCCGCAGACGCTGCAAGCGGAGAAACTGCTCTTGGCCGTGGGCCGCAAGGCCATGACCGATGGTTGCGGGCTGGAGAAATCGAAGGCCAAACTGGAGCGCGGATTCGTCCACGTGGGCGATAACATGGAGACAGCTGAAAAGGGACTGTATGCCATAGGCGACATCGTAGCTGGACTGCCGCAACTGGCGCATGCGGCCATGATGGAAGGAATTATCGCGGTGACGCACATTGCCGGGAAGCCCACTCAGCAGATCGTAAAGACCCGGATTCCGAGCGCGACGTATTGCGAGCCGCAGATTGGCTCGATTGGATTGACGGAAAAACAGGCGCGCGACGCAGGGTATGCCGTGAAAACCGGGAAGTTCCCGTTTGTGGGGAACAGCAAAGCGACGATTTTAGGAAGTCACGGCGGCTTCATCAAAGTGGTTTCCGACGAATCGTACGGCGAGGTGCTGGGGATTCACATTATCGGGCCGCTGGCGACGGAGCTTCTGGCGGAGGCGGCGACAGTGCTGAAGCTCGAAGGCACCATCGACGACATGATGAACATGATCCACGCGCATCCCACGGTGTGGGAAGCGATGGGCGATGCGTTTGCGTCGGTGCGAGGGTTGCAGATTAACGTGTAGTGATTAGGGGCTCGTGACTGGTGACTGGTGAAAATCTGCCGGATTATCGACCTGGGATTAATCGGTTACGCGGAAGCATACGCGTTGCAGCAACGTGTTGTGGCCGCACGCAAGGCCGGCGCGATTGAGGATGTGCTTCTCCTTTGCGAGCATCCGCACGTCATCACCCAAGGACGAAACGGGAAGCGCGAAAATTTGTTGGCATCGGAGCATGTGCTGCGCCAGAAAGGCGTGGAGTTTCACGCCACGAATCGCGGCGGAGACATTACGTATCACGGGCCGGGACAGCTTGTGGGATACCCGATCCTGAACCTGGGAGCCATCCGGCGCGACGTTCTGTGGTACGTGCGCACGCTGGAGGATGCCATGATTCGCGCTACTGCGGAATTCGGCATTAGCGCGGAGCGCGTCGCGGGAAAGACTGGAATTTGGGTGCGGACGGGGGATACCGAGGAAAAGCTGGCCGCCATCGGCGTGCACATCAGCCGGTGGGTTACTTCGCACGGGTTTGCGTATAACGTGTCGACGGATTTGCGGAATTTCGACTTGATCGTGCCGTGCGGGATCGCGGACCGCAAGGCCACGTCGCTGGAGAAATTGCTGGGACGAAATGTCGATGCAAAAGAAGTCGCGCCGAGGCTTGCCAAGCATCTGGGAGAATTGCTCGGGCTGGACATGAAGGAAGCTTCACCGAAAGAACTGCTTGAGAAGCTGGAGCACGCGGAGCAGGCGGTTGCGATTTCAGCGTAGGAACTGGAGCAGGGAATGAAGAAGGAACTGACGCGGCAGCAGCACCTGGATCTGTACTACTACATGCGGCTGAACCGCGCGGTCGAAGACATGATGGTGAAGCTGTTCCGGCAGAACAAAATTGTCGGAGGGCTTTACTCCAGCCTGGGCCAAGAGGCGATTTCAGTCGGCACGGCATACGCGCTGGAGAAAAAGGACTGGCTGGCGCCGATGATACGCAACATCGGGGCGCTGCTGGTGAAGGGTGTACCCCCGCGGGACATTTTCATGCAGCACATGGCCAAATACGATTCGCCGACCAAGGGCAAGGACGGCACGAGCCACTTCGGAGATTTGGACAATCTGCACATCGTTTCGCCGATTTCGATGCTGGGGGATTTGATTCCGGTGATGACCGGCATAGCTATGGCTGGGCGCTACCTCGGTCAGAAAATCGTGACCATGACCTGGATTGGAGACGGCGGCAGTTCGACCGGTGTGTTTCACGAAGGATTGAATTTTGCCGCCGCGCAGAAGGCGCCGTTTGTTTTGATTCTCGAAAATAACCTTTGGGCGTATTCCACGCCGGTCCGCAAACAAGTGCCGCTGGAAAATTTGGCTGACCGCGCGAAGGCCTACGGAGTCGAAAGTTACATCGTGGACGGTAACGATGTCGTGGCGGTCTACTCCACGACGAAAGAAGCGGTGGAGCGCGCGCGAGCGGGCGAAGGACCGATCCTGATTGAAGCTAAGACGTTTCGCCGGATGGGCCACGCTCAACACGACCCAGCTGAATATGTGCCGAAGGAAATGCGCGCGTATTGGGAAGCGCGTGACCCCATCGTGCTGTACGAAAAATACCTGACCAGCCAAAAGCTGCTCGACGCCAAAGGCAAAAAGGAGATCGAGGAGAAGATTGACACGCTGCTCGCCGCGGAACGAGACTTTGCGGAAAATTCGCCGATGCCTCCGGCGGAATTGGCGGAGACGGGCGTCTACTGCACCGGAGACGATTGCCACAAGATCGTCGCAAAGTGGGAACGGCCAATTGCGGAAGTAACGCCGCCGAGATCGAGCGTCAAGGCGGTTTGGACGGTTCCGGGATTCGGATCGGGCAAGGCATCGGGCGGCGCGATCGCGCCGATTCACTTCGGTGATACGCAGCCTGCGGAAGATTCAGCTGGGAATGGCACAAGATCAGCCAAGCGCGGAAAACCATCGGGGAAAACGCCAGTAAAAGTGGCACCAAAGAAAACCGTGAAGGCCGCAGCGGCCAGCGCTTTGAGAAAGGCGCGGAACTAACCATGGCCAAAGTAAACGGGGCCGCAACGAATGGCAGCGCGTCAAACGGAACGCAGGTCACTTTTCTCGAAGCCATCAAGCAGGCCATGTTCGAGGAGATGGAACGTGACCCCGCGGTCATTTTGATGGGCGAAGACGTCGGCGTGTATGGCGGCGCGTTCAAGACCAGCGAAGGTTTGCTGGAGCGCTTCGGCTGGGAGCGCGTGATCGATACGCCGATCAGCGAAAGCGCCATCATCGGCGCTGCTTGCGGCATGAGCTACTGCGGCTTGCGCCCCATTTGCGAAATGCAGTTCATCGACTTCATCGTCTGCGCGTTCAATCAGATCACGAATTTCGTGGCCAAGGGCCATTACCTCTGGAACGCCCCTGCGCCCATGGTGATCCGCGGGCCGTCAGGAGGCGGCGTGCACGGCGGGCCGTTTCACTCGGCCAATCCGGAGATGTATTTCGTGCACACGCCGGGCCTCAAGGTGATTTACCCTTCGACGCCTTACGACGCCAAGGGTTTGCTGAAAGCCGCGGTGCGCGACAATAACCCGGTGCTCTTCTTTGAACACAAATTCCTCTACCGCCGCATCAAGGGAGAAGTTCCCACCGAAGAATACACCGTTCCGATCGGCAAAGCCGTGGTGCGCCGCGAAGGGAAACACCTGACGATCCTTTCTTATGCGGCTATGATGCACACTTCGCTAGAAGCGGCGGAAGCGCTCGCGAAAGAGGGTATCGAAGCGGAAGTGATCGATCTGAGGACCCTTCTCCCGCTGGATGAAGAGACGATTGTGCGATCGGTGAAAAAGACCAACAAATGCCTGGTTGTCCACGAAGACACGAAAACGGGCGGCATCGCCGGCGAAATCGCCGCCATTCTTTTCGAGAAGGCCTTCCATGACCTCGACGGGCCGCTCGTGCGCGTGACTTCGCTGGACACGCCGGTGCCGTACGCGCCGACGCTGGAAGAGCACTTTCTTCCGAACGCGAAAAAAGTTTTTTCGGCCGCGAAAGAGTTAGCGCGGTATTAGGATTTCAGAGAGAAGAGGAGAGCGATATGGCCGTAGACATCGTAATGCCCCAGATGGGGGAGAGCATTTTCGAAGGAACGATCACCAAGTGGCTGAAAAAGCCCGGTGACAAGGTGGAACGTGACGAACCGTTGTTTGAAATTTCCACAGACAAAGTGGACGCGGAAATTCCGTCGCCATCGGCTGGCGTGCTGAAGGAAATCAAGGTCGGCGAAGGACAGACCGTGCCTATTCAGACGATTGTCGGTGTCATCGATGCCGCGGGCTCCACAGCCGCTTCGTCAGCGCCCGCTACCGCGAAACCGGCTGCGGCAGCGCCTGCGCCCGCTCCGGCGAAGACCCCTCCAGCTCCTGCTCCGGCCCCGGCAATATCGCGGCCTGTGGCTCCAGCTCCCGCCGCTGGGCCGGCTGCGGCTCCTTCCTCTTCCTCAAGTTCCACGACCGAGCGGATTCACAGTTCCCCGCTCGTTCGACGCATGGCCAAGGAGCACGGCATCGATCTCTCCACGATCGAGGGCACCGGCGCGGGCGGACGCATCAGCAAGCAGGACATTGAAGCGGTGATTGCCGCTGGCGGCGCTCCGGATGCGGCTCCGCCTGCCTACTCCGCTCCGTCTCCGGTAGCCACTTCGCGACCGGCGGCTCCTCCACCGCCAGCCGCTCCAGGAGTATCGGGCGGGCAGGCGCACGTCGCCCTCGAAACTGCCGTGCCCCGCGAAAAAATGTACTTCGGCAATTACGAAGTTCGTCCCATGAGCACCATGCGCCAGCGCATCGCCGAGCACATGGTGGCGTCGAAGCGTGTTTCCGCGCACGTCTACTCCGTGGATGAAATCGACATGACTAAAGTCGCCGCCCTGCGCGCCAAGTCCAAGGACGAATTTGAAAAGCGCTACGAAACCAAGCTGACCTTCATGCCCTTCTTCGTGAAGGCCGCCGTCGCCGGGCTGCGCGCGTATCCCACGCTGAATGCCTCGCTCGACGGCACGAACGTCATCCTGCACAAGGAGATCAACGTGGGGATCGCCGTGGCCCTCGAATGGGGCCTGCTCGTGCCCGTGGTAAAAAACGCCGACGAGAAGAACATTCTCGGCATCCAGCGCAACATGAACGACCTCGCCGAGCGCGCGCGCTCGAAAAAGCTGAAGCCGGAGGAAGTGCAGGAAAGCACGTTCTCGATTACCAATCCCGGCGTCTTTGGCGGCTTGTTCGGGCTGCCGGTCATCAGCCAGCCCAACGTGGGGATCCTCGGCCTGGGTGCCATTGAAAAGCGCCCCGTGGTCATCAACGATTCGATCGCCATCCGCTCGATGTGCTACGTGACGCTCAGCTATGACCACCGCGTCGTGGACGGCGCCATCGCCCACCAGTTCCTGCACAAAGTTAAAGAGACGCTTGAAAACTGGAACGAGCCCGTAGTCTGAAGAACGGTGTGCGGATTTGGGACGAGCGTTCCCGCTAGTGGCCAGACGAAGGCGCATCGTTCCTCCTCGATTCCCTGCAAGTCATTCACAGGAAAGCCGTTTATTCGCGCCAGAACCTTGGCAGTCCGGCTGCCTCTGTATCCGGTGCGGGACAAACAACTATGCGTGGTACGCAGGGGTAGCCAGCCATGACAACCGCGCTCGGAATCTCGAGAGACCGCGAAAACATGCAGCCGCGAATTTTGATTGCCGATGACCAGCAGGACGTATTGGACGCGCTGCGGCTGCTGCTTAAGGGGCACGGCTACAGCATTGAAACGGTGAACTCGCCGACGGACTTGCTGGCGGCGGTAGGCCGCCAGGAGTTCGATATTCTCCTTATCGACCTGAACTATGCGCGCGACACCACTTCGGGGCGCGAAGGTTTGGACGTGCTCAACCAGTTGAAAGGCATTGAAGACGCTCCACCCGTGGTGGCAATGACCGGATGGGCCACTGTGGGCCTGGCCGTGGAAGCGATGCAATTCGGCGTAAGCGACTTTGTGGAGAAGCCCTGGACCAACACGCGGCTGCTGGAGATTCTTACCAAGCAAGTCAGCCTGGGCCGCGAGCGCCGCGAGTCGCGTCGCCGCGCCGCGGAAGAGGCCCGGGCGCGGGAAGAAGCCTTGATTCATCATCAGGAGCAGGAACGGGAGATCGCCGAAGCCAAAGCCATACAGGAAAAACTTCTGCCGCGAGAAATTCCGCAAATGCCGGGCTATGAAATCGCCAGCGCGTGGCAGTCGGCCCGGCTGGTCGGCGGCGATTATTTCGACATCCTTCCGCTTGACGAAAGCACACTGGGGATCTGCATTGCCGACGTGGCCGGAAAGGGCATGCCGGCCGCGCTGCTGATGTCCAACCTGCAGGCGGCCGTGCGCGGTCTCTCTTCCCCATCTCTTCCGCCCAATTTGCTTTGTAACCGGTTGAACTCCATCGTCTACCGCAATACGGAAAGCGACCGCTTCATTACTTTTTTCTACGCGCATCTGGACGGCCCCGCGCGCCGGCTGGTGTACGTCAATGCCGGCCACAATGCGCCCCTCGTGGTGCGCGCAGGCGGCTCGCACGAACGTTTGCGGGAGGGCGGCGCGGTGCTGGGCGTCTTCGAAAGCCGTAATTATGAACTGGGTTCGGCACAGTTGGCGCCGGGCGACCGGGTGATTCTGTTCACCGACGGCGTCACGGAAGCATGCAGCCCCGCGGGCGAGGAGTTCGGCGAAGCCCGCCTGTTGCGCTTGCTGGAGGACCACCGCAATTTATCCGCCGATGAGCTACAGGCGAAAATCCTCTCAGCCGCTGCCGAGTTCAGCGGTGGCCGCTGGCAGGACGACGCCACGCTCGTTGTGCTTGCTGTTTGCGAATAGAACCTGCCCTAAAAGCTGGCCCGGTCCGGCTTTTTCTGCGCTCCCATGCGAATCACACCACTACTGGATGGTTGGCTTCAGCTTTGGCACCCAGGTCGCAAAGTGATCCATCCCAACGGGTTCGATCCCCGCGTCACGTAGGGTGTCACGTACGAAGCGATGGCGCTCATTCTCAGACAGCAGCGGAACGTCGGTCACCGCTGCAAACTCTGAGGCGAAGGGTCCTCGAGCGGCAATGCGCGCCGCCGTGTACGCGTAGAGCTTGCAATCCGCAGGAGCCCGAGAAACGCTGAGGGTTTGCACGTAGCCGCGCGTGCCATTTCGGCGGTAACTATAGTCGATGCGCATGGGGTCACCCGGAAAGGTAAACTCCGCTACACGCACCGACTTTTGGATGCGATCCCAGAGACCGGCCGCCTTCCAGACTTGCGAGCAGTAGCTGCGAATCATGGCACGATTGCCGGGAGCGCCGACACGCGCGACCTTGCGCGGTGAAGCAACGTGCTCAGAGTAGAGCCGTTCTAGCTCGACATCCAGGTCATCTGCGTAGACTCCTTTTTGCGGCGCCAACTGCAGTCCATTGGAAAGGGTATTGTTCCAGTCCTCGATGAGTTTCTGGAGTTCCTCTCCAGCCGCCAGAGTCGCGTCTTGCTGCGCCCGCCGGTTTCCAAGAAAAGTTGCAAATCGGTCTTCAAGGTGGTCTCGGAAGCCGCGCAGTACATCTTCATCGGCCGCCGGTTGAAGCCGCCGAATACGCGCGTATTCGTCCTGTTCCTCAACCAGCCGCAGACGCAGTGCTCCGCTTAGGGGATCGAACAGGAGCACTCCAATGTTGACCCACTCATCGCGGACCAGATCTGACGTATACCGCAGAACATGATAAACAAACTTGCTGTCGTCAACAGGAGAAATAAGATCAGCCATAGGTCACATCCAATTTGGAAAAGGGTGCCGGGTCGTGTTTTTGGCCGCCAGCAATAGCTCCGGCACCCTGACGCGGCGCTTATACAGCTGTTCGGCTAACCGCAGCAGGGTGTCCAAGTCGTCGGCGTACCATTCTGGGGGAATCTCTCGAATCAAATCATCAAAGACTCGTTCGGTAATGCGTTTTTCAATCCGCTCGATCCAAGGACCAAACGACTCGCGTCCGGTCACACGGTCATAGACATGGTTGCGGGCGTATAGGCCCCGCAACGGAGCGTCTGGAAAATTCCACTCCCCGGCATTGAAGCAAAAACCCTGGTCGATCATGACCGCCTGGTATGGCGATTCCGCCGCTTCAACTCCGTTGTGCTGTTCCCTGAAAAAAAGGGTCTGCCGGCCATTCGTGTTGCACGTCCATTTGTCGAAGGCCAGCATCCCCGCAAAATCATCCAGGTTTTCAACCTCCATCAGCTGCTTATCTGGCAGAAAATCAAGCAACGTCAAACGGTGCGGGTCCCCCGGATAGCGGGACCCGAATTGCAGTCCCGCCCGGCACGGGATGCGCGCTCGAGGCATCTCCATGCAGAGGTCCGGAGTGAGCCGAATCAGTTCTTCGCTCACGGAAATAATTGCCACCGGTGTCGTGGGGAGGCTCAGTCGAGCCGCCAGCCTGGTCCCGAGCAGTTCGTTGACCAGGACGCGTATGTGCTGCGGATTATTTTGGAACTTCACCACGTAGTAGTAGCCGTCGTCGCAGCGCATCAGGTGAGACTGCGCGCCACCTCGCATCCGGCGTATGTGCTCCAAAGCCCGTGGCATGCCGGGTTATGCTAGTGCTACTTGCCGCTCCAGGCAAGCACCATACTGTATCCGGGAGCTAGCTTCCCGAATCGAGAATGGCGGAGTTCATTCTTGGGAACGAAGCAAGACCCGTGAAATTCCACTTTGGGAGGCGCCATTCCGCAAAAGAAAAAACCGGAACGATGTTCCGGCTCTTTCCACGCGGTTCTCCGGGCTCGAAAATGACTTAACGCCTCTTCTTCTTTTTGACCGGCTTCTTCGACTTTTTCTTGGCGGCCTTCCTTTTCGCTGCTTTCTTGGCCGGTTTCTTCGCCGCCGGCTTGGGCGCAGGCTTTGGCGCGGGAGCTTCTTCCTCAGGCTCCTCGCCAACAATCACCAACTCTTCTTCCTCGGTCTCGACGATCTCTTCCGTTTCGCCGCCCAACTCCTCGTCGTCTTCCAGCCGCGCCAGCTCGTTGTCATCTTCGAAGTTGTCCTTCTCGAAATCCATTCCGCCCTCCCCTGGGAAATCTGTGGGCCCCGCTTGTATAGGGATCCCGTGGGTCGCTGTTCTGGCCGGAGTCGCGTAAAATTCCACCCCGCCCGTGAGCCGTTGTTACCGTACTCGCCGTTCGTTGTCAAGCATTCTGCGATATTCCCTCAAGAGACCGCCAGTTTTGCAAGCAAAAGAAGAAGAGGTAAACCGCGGCAGGGAATTTTCCAGGCCCAGCCCTTCCTGTAACACATTAATACAAAACGACTTAATTGTGATTTGCAGCCCCTGCTCCACCAGAGGCGCTGGCCGCCACTGGCTGTACGGGTTTCTTCCTTGACCTGGAACGCGCCCTCGCCTGCGAAGCACCCGGAGCCCCGCCGAGTGTGTAGATGCGAAGAACCATGCCGCGCCTCACCCGATTGGAACCCAGGCGATTCCATTTGCGCAGGTCGTCCGCGCTCACGCTGAAGCGGTCGGCGATCCCCAGAAACGTGTCGCCACGGCGCACGCGATAACTCACCAGCTGGCGTTTCGTTTCCGATTGCGGCTGCGTCGCCGGGATGATCAGCTTCTCGCCCGCCTCGAGCGCGGCGTTGCGTTCCAGATTGTTCGCATCCGCAACGGCCACAGGCGTCACGTGATATTTTTTGGCGATTGAGGTTAGCGTTTCTCCGTTCTCCACACGATGGCGTCGCCAGCTGACCCACTTGTCCGGTGGAATGTCGGCGATCTCCGCGGAGAATTTTTCGGCGGTCCCCTGCGGCAGGCGCAGTTCAAAAGAAGGATCATCGGGAGTCGCGAGGCGCAGCAGCGAGGGATTAAGCGAGCGAAGCGTCTCCACATCGGTGTCGATGGTTTCCGCGACCAACCGCAGATCGATGGCGCGGCCCGGTTTCACGACGTCGGTCGGCACGGGCGCCTCCGGCTCGGCCTGTATGTTGTAGTGCGCGGCATCCTTGGCGATAAGTGTCAGCGCGATGATGATGGGCACATAGTTTTTTGTTTCACGCGGGAGCACGTTTCGTTTGTAAAGCTCCCAGAAATCGGCGTAGCCGGTTCGCTCGATACCCTTTTGCACATTTCCCGGTCCGCAGTTGTAGGCGGCCATCGCCAGGTACCAGTCCCCGTAAAGTTTGTAGAGGTCGCGAAGATGCTGCGCGGCGGCGCGCGTGGCCTTCTCCGGATCTTGGCGTTCGTCAATCCACCACGTGCGGCGAAGTCCGTATTCGTGGCCGCGGTAGGCCACGAATTGCCAGATCCCCCGAGCGCCCGCGCGCGAAAGCGCCAGCGGCTGGAAAGCGCTCTCCGCTTGCGCTAAATAGATCAGATCCTGCGGCAGGCCTTCTTCCTGCAGCACGCGTGAAATCATGTCACGATAACGGCCGGCGCGCCGCAGTCCGGTTTCCACGATGGCGCGTCCGCGCGGCGTCTGGAAGAAATTGAGGAATGGAAGCACCTGGTCGTTCACCGTCAGCGGCAGGTCGTGCGAAACGTTTTTGGCTGCTTCCTCGGCGCGCTCTTTCAGCCGTGGATCGACCGGAGAGGTCATCTCCGCCACTTCGTCAATCGGTGCCGGAACGGCAGGCGCTTCGCTGAAGCCGTCCCCGGCCCGGAAAGCCTGCAGCTCATAGGCATACACGGTGTCCACCACGCGGCGAAACAATTCGCTCAGTTTGGGATCACTATTGGGATCGTAGCCGCTTTCCAGCATCCAGTCGACAGCGTCGTCAAAATCCTTGCGCGCCTTTTCGAGATGACCGGCTTTGAAATTTTGCTCGCCAGAGGCGAATTTTTCCTTGACCTTCTGGACCAGGTAGTCCTTGCCACCCGGAACCGGGGGCAACAGCCTGACGTAATGGCGGTGCGGCGGATTCACAATCGGCAAAAGAGCGAGTTCCACAGGGACTTGCGCGGGGGCCGCTGGCGATGGAGCCAGCGCCGGAACTCGCGCCTGCACGGGCTTTTTTCCTGCGTCTTCGCAGCCCGGCAGGACTGCTGAAAACAGCAGGGCACTTGCCGTAATATGCAGCCGTCGGTTCATCTGTTCATGGTAAGGAGCGGCCCGCCATCAGGTCAACGCATTCCTGCGGTCAGGGGTTGACGCTCTCACCACATTCCGCCAGCCTTCTTTCTTTGCTATAGACAAGTCACCAGCCACAAGTCGCGTTACCCCGTGCCTCCCAGTTCACAACACATAAAACCCCTTGCATCCCCAGTCCTCTTGTGGTAGTCTGTTATTGCGTTTGTTGCTCTTGTATCGCCTTTGGGTAGTAAAGCGGTCGCAAGGTCACACTTGCGGCCATTTTTTTGTTCGGTGCACTGCTTTGCAGTCATCCTGGACAAAGCTTGAAGACGGCCGTGGCTCTGTTGAGGGGCTCGGGACCTTGGGCATCAGATAGCTTAATGTTGTGCTCAGCCGGTTTCCGGCTGACGGAAAAGAGTAAAGCAGTGAGTAAAGAACAAGGTACAGTGAAGTGGTTCAATGCCAGCAAGGGCTTCGGCTTCATCCAGCGCCAGAGCGGTGAGGACGTTTTCGTCCATTTCTCCGCGATCGTGGCTGATGGCTATAAGA
>WNFP01000261.1_pt1 | contig 38862 bp, 39 predicted proteins | sample 5400201 | NCBI WGS metagenome assembly WNFP01 (sample SAMN13153355, study PRJNA577476) | soil metagenome | isolation source: 115 cm saprolite under Madrone tree | place: USA:California | collected 2016-06-14 | reverse complement strand
GATCTTGTATTCGTTTGGGTCGGCCAATCTCGGTGTATCGTATTCTGGCTTTCTTGGCAAGGGGTGATTAAAAAGATTGCAGCGCGTTCGGATTTTTGGCATTTGACTAGCTTTAAATTGCCACTAGTGTGCACGGCTTTTTTGTGACAACCCCCATTCTTGCAATAGCAAATCCGTTTGCCGGAATCGATCACGGCGCGGCCCTCTGGTTTCACGCTCGCCTGACGCCCACATTCGTGAGCGTGCTCCGGGGAATCACTGAATTCGGCTCGAGCGAGTGGATTGCCATCGTCCTTTCGATTGCGGTCCTGCTTTTCGTTTTCAAACGCTGGTGGCAGTCGCTTCTGATGATGGTTGTGGTGGTCCCGGGCGGAATGCTCTTGAACGAATGGGTCAAACTTCTGGTGCATCGGCATCGTCCATTTGTCGACGGCTGGTTCGTGGACTGGTCGGGTTACAGCTTTGCCAGCGGCCACACCATCGGCGCCACGCTCCTTTACGGGCAACTTGCTCTGTTCATTATTCCGTTGATTAAGAGCCGCAGCGGTCGGGTGCTGGTCTTTTCGGCAGCGACTTTCGTCATCGTTCTTGTGGGATTTAGCCGGATCGCCCTCGGCGCACATTATTTGACCGACGTGCTCGCCGGAATGTTTCTTGGCACGAGCTGGCTGACGCTTTGTGTGTTGATCTCGCGCCCATTGCGGCGAGCGATTGTGCCACCGGTTATTGCCGACGTCCTGCCGGACGCAACCTCGGAGTTGGTTCCGGTTCCTGTTCCGGTGCAAGCCGAAGTCACAGCGGTCCCAGTTTCAGAGTCGTTGATTTAACGCTCTTCTCTTCCATCCGGGAACGCCTGCAGCGGCGTTTCGTGTTAGCATCACGGTTGCACGCGGCGCGATCGCGAGCCGTTTGCATGGAAACATGAAAGTCCCGAGCAGGATTCATTTAACTTTTTATTTTCTCGCTTTTGCCGGCGCGGCGCTTTTCGCGGTAGTCCTGATTTGGGCAAAGCCGCTTGAGGTTATGAAAGCGGTAGCTTCGGCAGGCTGGGCAATTGTTGGCATCGTGGCCTATCATTTTTTTGTCCCGATATTTCTCGATGCGATGGCTTGGTGGGTTTTGTTCCCAAAACCGGAGCGACTACCGTTGCGCAAAATCTATTGGATGCGCTGGATTGGCGAATCGGTCAGCACGCTCGTACCATCAGCAGCGGTCGGTGGCGACATCGTGCGTGCCCGTCTGGCAGCTATCAATGGCAGTTCACTGGCAACCGCCGCCGGCACGGTGCTTGTCGATCTTACGTTGGGTGTCTTTACCCAGGCAGCGTTTACGTTGTTAGGGCTTGCGCTGCTGGTACGCGCGACCGGTCAGAAGAATTTTGTCGGCCCGACCATCATCGGCACGATTGTGGGCGTGGCCGCAGTCGGCGGATTTTATTTCGTGCAACGCCGTGGAATGTTTCGGTTCCTCGCCCGAATGATCGCGAAGCTGGCGAATTCGCCCGAATGGCAATCGCTCGTCCAAACTGGGGAGACGCTGGACCAAACGATTCGCGCGCTTTACGCGCGACGCCGCGCGGTTATCGCGTGTTGCGGATTGACCATTCTTTCGCTGATTCTCAATTCTGGAGAAATCTGGATTGCGCTGCGCGCACTGAATTTGAACGCCACTATCCAGAACGCCATCATTCTGCAAAGCATGGTGCTGACAATCCGCAACGTCGGCTTCACCGTTCCAAGCGGATTGGGTGTACAGGAAGGTGGTTATGTTTTGGTCGGTAAGCTTCTCAACATCCTGCTTGGCCCGGCGACCGCACTTTCTTTAATTGCTCGAGCGCGCGAGCTCGCAGTCGGAATTCCCGGTTTAATCGTCTGGCAGCTGATTGAAGGCCGGCGTTTATTGCGCGCGAGGGCCGAGCCTGCCTCTTTGTAGGATTTTAATTTGGCGATTGCCCGGCTCAGGTTTGCCAGCCGTTGTTTCACTTTCGCTGGGTTTGTGAAATTCGTGCGCACGCCCCACCAGATCCATGCCAGTCCGCCAGGCAGATCGAGTTGTTTTCTGAGCTTAGCGATAACTTCTCTATCTCCGTACGCTTCCAGAAAGGTGGTCGAAAACGGCAACCATTGCCGGTTCGGCACGGTTCCCACCATGTCGAGCAGGAACACGAGCAAATCGTCCGCCTGTCGGGCGGAGGTCGCGAGCGATTTTTCATGGACGATTTCAAAGTCAATCAGTCGTGCGCGGTTGTTGCTCGAATCGTAGATCACATTTTGGCTAGTGCCATCGCCGTGGGACCAGCGGCCCTGGAAATGGTCGCTCCAAAATTGGTGGGCTCGGCGAAATTCAGCCGCCGCCGCCTGCAACATTCGACGCGTGAGCGTGCCGCGATTCAGGTGTTCCCATAAGCTTTCGCCCGGAAGTTTTTCGGCGATAACGCACCTTGTCCCGGAAGCGTAGGCGCGATAACGGTCGCCATTGAGCATTTCAAAACAGCCAACCTCCCAGCGCTGCCATTCTTCTACTTTGCTCCAGAACCGAATCGGAATTTCGGCCATGTGAAAATAGAGATTAGTCAGGTCGGCTAACTGCTCGCTGTGAAGATTACGGCGCTTGACGATAACGCGTCGTCCGCGCCGCGCTTTCTCTGTGATCGAATTAATCGCCAGCGCTTCGACAAGTCTCGTCGCCACCTCAGCCAGGCCGAGCGGTGCTTCTACCAGCTTACTCGCCGCCGTGATCAAACCGGTTGGAACGAGATTCTGAACCACTGCAACTCCATCTCCCAAAATTCCCATTTTCGCTTTTTCTTTCGACGGCTTTGATCGCGATTGCTTCAAATCATTTTTTCACGCACCGATTGCGTCGTTTTTTGTTCAGATTGTGATCGTCTCTCCCACCTTCATTACGCGTAACTCTGTTTTTGTGCCGTGCTTTTTCAATTCCTCGCCAAACGCATCCGGTGTTCCGGTCAGCACCGGAAACGTGCCGTAGTGCATCGGAATTGCGATACGCGGCCCTACCAGATTCACAGCCTCAGCCGCGCGCGCCGGTCCCATTGTGAAATGATCGCCGATGCAGACCAACATGATGTCGATCCTGAGAAAGTGCGAAACAAGCGCCATGTCCGAAAACAAATCAGTGTCGCCGGTGTGATAAAAAGTTGGGCCGTTGCGAAGCGCGATGATAAGTCCACTTGGATTGCCGCCGTAAATCGGCAGTGAATTGTCATCCTTTGCTACGCCCGCGCCGTGCCACGCCGGCACGAATATCACCGAAACTTCGCCGGCCAGAAGATTGAGCTTCCCGCCGAAGTGGCCGGTGGTCTTGTGTTCGCCAACTCGCTCGGGTAACCGAGGGCTGTTACCATCGCCGCCGAAAGATCAAATGTCGCAACCAACTTTGCACCGTTTTTTTTGCCGATTTCGACTGCGTTGCCGACAGGATCGGAATGTCCGTGCGTTACCAGGATAAAATCGACATCTTTCAACGCCGCCAACTCTTCTTTGCCTTTTTCGAAGACCGGATTAGTCAGCCACCGGATCGATTAACAGCACGTTGCCGCCTGGAGTAACCATTTTGAATCCGGACTGGCCATACCAGGTAAGTTGCGTCTTTGGCATCATCGCCACCAAAACGAAAAGACGCGGTTGAGCAAAACATTTTCCTGAGCGAAGGCAAAGGTCGCCCATGGCAACACCAGAAGAATATTTGGCGGCGACCGATCCGCGGATGGCTGCGCTCATCGCGCGCTCGCTTCGTTACAACGTGAAGCCGGAGCGACTGATTCGGCCGTTCGACGCGCTGGCGGAATCGATCGCCTATCAACAGTTAAGCGGAAAAGCTGCCGCAACCATTTGGAAGCGCGTCCGCGCACTCTACCCGCGACGAAAATACCTCGATCCGAAACGAATCCTGGCAACGCCGGATGAAACGCTGCGTGGCGCGGGACTTTCCCGAAACAAAATTGCCGCGATCAAAGATTTGGCCGCAAAAACGATCGACGGGACCGTGCCGAGCGCACGGGCGCTGGCGAAAATGAGCGACGAAGAAATCATCGCCCGATTGATCACAGTCCGCGGCATTGGACGTTGGACAGTCGAGATGCTGCTCCTTTTCGATCTGGGCCGGCCCGATGTTTGGCCGGTGGACGATTACGGCGTGCGCAAAGGATTCGCCAAAACGTTTGGTAAGAGAAAGCTTCCCAAACCGAAACAACTGATGAAGTTCGGTGAAAAATGGCGGCCGCATCGCTCGGTCGCGGCCTGGTATTTCTGGCGCGCGCTCGATAACGACGGCCGCGCCCAACAAAGTTGACTTTGTTGGCAGCGCTCACTAAAACGCCGTTATGGCGATGATTCACGTTAATCGGGGCGCAACAAGTCTGGGCGCATTTCCAGAGGAACAAGTTCGCGAAGGAATTCGCGCCGGCCGCTTTCTTCTAAGCGATCTCGGTTGGCGCGAGGGAATGGCGAGCTGGCAGCCACTTTCACAATTTTCCGAATTCGCCGAGGATGTCGCTGCCGCCGCGCCCCCGCCGACGGTTCCACCTACTCAAACTCCTACTCCTCCAGCGATGGTCACTCCGCCTGCGGGATCGACAACCGCGGCGCCGCGAAGCGGATTGCCCTGGGACGAGCGCCACAGCAAGGGATTGTTTTCCGCATTCAGTGAAACGTTGCAGATGGTCCTGAGTAAACCGGGCGCGGCTTTTACCGCGATGAGACGCGAAGGCGGTTTGGGTGAGCCGCTTCTTTACGGACTTATTGGCGGTAGCTTCGGCTTCATCGTCTATTTCGTCTACAATCTTGCCTTTCAGTCGCTTGGTATGTTTGCGAACCGTAACAATCCGTTTACTCATCTCATCGGTGCCGGCATTGGAGGAATTTTCCTCATCGTTTGTGCTCCGCTATTCGTCTTGATCGGGATTTTTGTCGGCTCGGCCATTTTGCATGTCTGTCTCCTGCTTGTCGGCGGAGCCAGGCAATCATTCGAAACAACATTTCGGGTGGTCTGTTTTGCCGGAGGTTCGGTGAATCCGCTCCTGGTCATTCCTTTCTGTGGCGGATTAATCGTTGGCATTTGGAAGATCGTCCTCTATTGCATCGGCCTTGCCCGCGCTCACGAAACCGACACCGGTCGAGCGGTGTTGGCAGTATTTCTCCCGCTGATTGTTTGCTGTGGAGGATTGATTGTTTGCGCGATGTTGTTCGGCGGTATTGGGGCAATGATGCACAATTGGAACCTTTGATTCGTTGACAGTGCGCCTCTGCTATCGGCCTCTTAGACCGGGCGAACTTAATCACGAACTAATTTGGCTCGCCGTCTCGCTTGGATCGCTCGTGGTTGCAGCCGTCTGGTTCGCGCTCGGATTGCCATGGCCGCATTGCATCTTTTTGGCGGTCACCGGATATCCATGTCTCACTTGTGGAGCGACCCGTGCAGCCATCGCCTTTTTCCATCTGGATTTCTGGAGCGCGTGGAAATGGAACCCGCTCGTTTTTGCCGCTCTCTGCGGATTGTCGATCTTCGACGCCTACGCTTTCGCCGTTTTGGTTATTCGCGCGCCGCGATTGCGCATCGTGCAATTCACTCGATCGGAAAAGAGCTTTCTCCGCCTGATCGCCGTTATCTTGTTGTTATCGAACTGGATTTACCTGCTGTCGCGCCCGCGCGGTTTGTTTTGAGTTCGTTTCAAACGCTCGAGCTCGGATTTTGATAAAACGCGCCATTGCCCGCGCGGCAAGTCGCCCAGCCGCAGATTTCCAATCCTAGTGCGCACGAGCCGTTTCACTTCGTAACCGACCGCATAAAACATCCGCCGGATCTGCTGGTTAATTCCCTGGCGAAGGACAACGCTAACTCGGGTGGGCCCGATTGAATGGATCCGCGCCATATGAGCGCGCTGACCATCCAGGAAAATTCCGCGCAAGAGTTTTTGTGCCTGCGCGCTTTCCCATTGTCGATCCAACGTGACCTCGTACTGCTTCTCGATCTTGAAGCGCGGATGAGTCAGGTGCTGCGCGAGGTTGCCGTCATTCGTTAACAGCAGCAATCCTTCACTCTGGGCATCAAGCCGGCCGATATTGAACAGTCGCGGAAACTTTGGCGGCAGCAGATTGAAAATGGTGTCGCGCGAGCTAGGGTCGCTCCGAGTTGAAACAAAACCAGCCGGTTTATGCAACGCGATCGTCATTGCACGCTCGAGATGAACGAGCTTGCCATCGACTTTCACGTGATCGCGCTCGCTTGGTTGCGCGCTGAAATTGGTGCAAACCCTGCCATTGATCGTGACCCGTCCGGCCGCAATCAACGCATCACATTTTCGCCGCGAACCGACGCCAGCTGCGGCCAGGAACCGATTTAAACGCACGGTTCAGGTTCGACGAAAGATGGATGTCGATCTAGCGAAAGCGAAATCAGGCGTCCGGCTTCGTTTTGGGAAGGCCCACAACTCTGCGGCCTTCTTTCCATTGGCCGCGTTTTTTGAGCAACTCGATCCGTTCGAAACGCTTCAGGACATTGCGTTTCGCGACGATGGTGCTGGCTCCTCTGAGGCTTCGATGTTGTGACATAGGTCGGAAATGAGCGCCAAAACTAGCGCGAACGAGGGAAATTTCAAATGCGCAGCTGCGGGTGGTTCAGAAGCGACTTGGCTACAGCTGATTACTCAGAACGACGTATCGACCAGCTGCCATCATCTGGTGATAAATATGGAAACGAGTCGTTAACAGCCGCTGCCAATACGGGACACGCTCTTGTTTGATAATCAGAAAAGTCCCCTGGGGATCTCCCCAGTGCCGCAGAATGGCGTCCTCGCTAACGGAAACGTTCATACTGCCGGCAATGTGCATCTCGTCGTCGACGGGCTCGTTCACCAGATAAAAGCGGCGATGCAAATAAAAAACGAGACTGCTCGCGTCATCCAGTTCGCCTTCGTAGACCACCGCATCTTCGTCAGTGAGTCGGCTCTCCAAAAAGCGGGCCGCATCGGCGAGTGAAAATTGTGGCGCCATCCGCGCCACGCTGTCCGCGAGCGAAAGGGTAATTGGCACCATCGCCGCGGCCAAAAGGCTCATGCAAATTCGCGGCCGGTTTTTAGTCGCCGCATAAACGGCGACGATTGACCCAACGATTAGAGAAACAGCGACGACGGCGATCATCGGACGCAAGATTCCCCACGCCGACGGTGGCAGCGTTTGTAATGCATCCCATGTGGTCCAACTTCCGTCTCCGTTATTGCCCCGATTTTCGCTCGCTTGGATCAAGTGAGGTTGGAACAGCGCCAGCAGGCCAGCAGCGACGCCCGTTAGACCGATCAGGCTAGCGCCGAGAAGATGCCATCGTTGCGATAATCTTTCCCACGTGGTCGCGGCAAAAATTGCGAACGCGCTCCACATACTCATGGAATAATAATCCTGACGTTGGCCGATTATAAGGAGCGGTAGAAAAACCACGGCCATCCAACACAACGGCAAAGCTTCGGCGAAATCCAATTCGTGGGGACGGATCACTTTTCGCCAGGCAAAGATCGCGCCCGGAAAAACCGCGATCGACCACGGGAACAACCAAATAAGATGCATCCAAAGGAATGGGAGGCGTGGAACTCCGTTATCGCTTCCCGGAACGTTGGAAAAAGAGCGCAGGTGCCCCAACCATTCAATCCGCAACAGTTGCTGCAAAAATCCAGGAAAATGCAACTCGGTCGCGACGTACCAAGGCACGAACAGCACCACGAAGATCAACATATAGCTCCAGTGGAACAATCTGCGGAAACGCAGGCGCGCCTCGCGATACAATGCGCCCAGCACAAGGAAGACCACCAACGGATAGATTAAGCCGACCAAACTCTTCGTGAGGCAAGCCAGCACGCAACAAATCCAAACGCCGAGGAACCAGAAGTTACGCGCGCGGCGCCGTTGATAGCCGCACACCCCGCAAAAAATCGCGCCGGCAATAAACGCGCTGAATACAGGTTCGGGCATAATGACGCGCCCCAGCAGCGAGGTGCCGCAGCTGCAAAGATAAATCAGACCGGCAAAAAATCCGCGCCAGTAACCTCCTAATTTTTCGCCGATTAGAAATGTCAGCGCGACGCTTGCGATCGTTGCCAATGCGATGGGCAAGCGCGCGGCCGCGGAATTGATCCCGAAAACCTTGAAAGAGCCGATGATGAGCCAGTAAAGAAGCGGCGGTTTCGGCAGCCGCGGCAAGCCATCGTTCGTCGGCCAGAGCCATTGATGCGTTTGAATCATTTCGCGGGCAGCGCCGGCGTACTGGCCTTCGGTGTGACCATAGAGATCGCCCCAGCCGATCGTCGTCAGATGAAGCAGCGCCGCGAGCGCGATCAGCGAAGCAAAAAGCGCGTGACGCAACGGAGGCGGAGCCAACGCCGGTGGATCAAGCAACGCATCCTCAATACCAAACGTGCGGGTGCCGGCAGTCATCGCCCTAATCGTTAGGCCGAACTCGTGCGAGCGCGATATTTTTCCCAATCGGCCGGTAGCGGCAGCAATTTCGCAGCCGGCATTTCAATTAGGGCCAACGTTTGCCGACATTCGGCGATCAATGCGTCATCCGCTGGCCGTGTAATTCGGAAAGCGCACGAGAATCGCACGCGTTGCAGTTGATCAAGCCAACCATCGATCACGAGTCGGTCGCCCAGCTTAGCCGCCCGGCGATAATCGATCTCCGTCCGGACAACGACCGGATATCTTTGGGTTTTCGCCATCTCGGCGAGAGGAAGTCCCAGTTCTTCCACAAGCTGCGTCCGCGCGATTTCGATAAAACGGAGATACGCAATGTTCGAGACCACACCGCCGCAATCGGTATCGAAGAACATCACCTGCACTTCGGTTCGGATGCGTGGCGCGTCGGAATTCATCGCAAGATAGACATCACGGCATCCACGACTTCTGGCACGGTCACTGTTTTCATGCACCGAAAATCAATCGGACATTCGCGCAAGAAACACGGACTGCATTCAACGTGATGCCGAATAATCACGTGGCCATTTCCGAGCGGGCCGGTCAGCGCCGGTTCGGTCGAGCCGAAGATGGCAGCGACCGGGACACCCAGCAACGTCGCCAGATGCATCGTTCCGGTGTCGTTCGTTAAGAGGGCGCGGCACCCGCGCAATTCTTCGATCAATTCGTCCAACGTCGTTTGGCCGATTCGATTCGAGCAATTGTCGCCCAGCGCCGCAGCTATTGTTTCGCCGATCGCTCTGTCTTTCTTCGTTCCGAACAAAATCCATTTGGTTTTGGCTTGCGCCGAAATCGCGGCTGCTGCTTCCGCAAAACGCTCGGGCAACCATCGCTTGGCTGGTCCGTATTCCGCTCCGGGACAAAGGCCGAGCGTTGCGCGTCGATCTTGTGGAGGGACATGCTTCTGCATGTCCAAGACGCGCGGAAGCGCGTCCCTCCGAGCAAGATCGACATCTGCCCCGCAATCGTCCGCGATTCGCAGGAAACGAGTCGCGTGATGTTCCGGTGGACCTGGCTGACGCGGTTCGCGGACGATTTGATTTAGCAGCCAGCTCCGGGCGTGTCCGCGATAGCCGACTTTTCTCTGAATTCGCCACGCTTCCAGCGCTACCCGCAGCGAATTCGGAAACAAGACTGCCGCGTCAAATCTTGCTTGTCGCGCGATCAAGCGAGCGGCGCTGAAAAGAGATTTGTTAGGTAAGGACAAAATTTCGTCCACTTCCAAAATCAGTTTCCACATCGGCGCGATTTTTTCTGGCGCAAGAATCGTAACGTGCGCGTCCGGCCGACCTTTTTTTATTGCGCGCACCGCCGGCACGCTCATGACCGCGTCGCCCAGCCAATTGCTGCTCCGAATGAGAATCCGGAACGGCTTCAATTGTTGCAACGGCAAGTCTTTCGGGAGAAAGACGCCGCGCTTGTAGCACGCGAGAAGGAAATTCGGGCGCGGCGTTTTCCAACGATTGTGCAGCCAAAAGCCGTCTTCCGGTGCGCGTCGGGTTTGGGTTGCGATCAGATCGTTCGCTTTGGCGGTGAGCGCTTCGACCGAATCGCCCGAAGTATCGATTCGATCGGTAAACGACATTCGCCAGCGGCCCGGCGCGTCGGTGTAAATGGCGGTGCCAAGCACCGCGGCGCCGGTGCGTTTTGCCAGTAGCGCCGGCAAGGATGTGGTTGATGCGAGTTTTCCAAAAAATGGGACCCACAGACCCTGATCGCCCGCGTGTTGATCGCTCAGAATTCCGATGGCGCCGCCGCCACGCAACAGTTCAATCGCTTTCTGAAAACCTTCGTTGCGATCGAAAAGTTCGACGCCAGCGCGGCCGCGTAACGTGCGAACGTGTTTGTCGATGTAACGATTTTTCAGCGGCTGATAAATTGTGCTGTTTCGCACGTAGCCGATCGCAGCCGGAAACATTTGTGCTTGCAGCTCCCAGTTTCCGATGTGGCTCAAAATAAAAACAATCGGCCGCCCACTGCGTAACTCGCGATCGGCGGCATCCGCATTTTCGATTCGAACATGCGCGCGCACTTTGTCGAGCGGCATCGCCGCCAGTTTCAATCCAGAAAGAAGATTTGCGCCCAGTCGGTGAAAATGATGGCGCACGAGACGGCGCATTTCGCGGGGCGATTTTTCCGCGCCGAAGGCGATCTCGACGTTTTGAAATCCGAGACGCCGATATTTCCCAAGAACGAGCCAGGCGCAGAAGCCCAACGCGTTTCCAAGTGCAAACGCAGCCCGTAATGGCAAAAGACCAATCAGGGCAAAACCTGCGCGGTAAATAAGATAAACGAAATACTCGAGCATCGATCTCGGCCAGCGCGCTCTCCGAAGGCGTCCAGCGTAAATTTGCCTGGGCGTCGCTGCAATGAATATAATGTCGCGATTGGCCCGGAGCTTCGTTAGGTATGTAAGCGGCTCTGCCAAACAACGATGAACAAGAAAGATTTGTGGGTCGGCCTGAATGAGCGCGCAAGAAAAGGGCTCACACCGCGCAACTACAAAAGCGGCACCCTCGGCCAACGAATCGCTGAATCAGGTGTCGATGCGGGCGAGCTGACCGCCAGTCGCAGCAAAACAGAGTTGAAAAAAGTTTGGATTCCAGGTGTTGAAATTTTTTCCAGGGAGACTCATCCGCAACGCCATCGCGGCAGTTTTGGCGAGCTGGCGCGCCAGTCGGAGGGAATCCTCGGCAAGATCAAGCTTTGGCCACGGCAATGGTCAGCCGCGCGGATGTTCGCCAACAGCGCCAAAGGATTTCATATCCATCCGCCGAGCATTCCGGCGGATACGACGGCGGAAAAATGGTTGCGACGTCTGTTTGTCGCTCAACCGCAAAACTATTCGTTGCGACCGTACGACCGCGAGCAATGGGACATCATGTTTTTTCTACAGGGCTGCGCGGAAGTTTTCCTGCGTGATGTGCGCGCAGGTCTTCCCGCGCGCAGCATGCGTTTTTTTGCGGACGGCGACAATCATCGGAGCAGGAACAACGTCGGCGTCGTGATTCCTCCAGGAGTGGCGCATGCGATTCGGACCGAAGGTTCGGAAGACGTGGTTATGGTTTATGGCACGAGCACGACGTTCCAGCCAGAATTCGAGGGCCGCATCGCCAGCGAAATTGAAACCGCCGAGTTGCCGGAATCCTGGCGGAAATTTCTTTCTTCGTAGCGGCGCTCTGTGAGTGTCGAACGAATTAATGCGACCGTCGCGGAACGCCGCTACAGTTTCGCTCAATGAAGCGGCGCTTTAATCCGGCCGAGCTTGAGTTGATGGATCGGCCTCAGCCGGTCTCAGCCGAGCTGGAGCGCGATCTCGAAAACATTCGCCAACTCAATCGCTGGTTCGGCAGTTACGCCCTGATCTCGATCTTTCTAAGCCGTTGGATCAAACCGGGTGCCCGCTTGCGAATTGTCGATCTTGCAACCGGCTCGGGCGATATTCCTCGGCTGATCGCGGAATACGGACGCAAGGTTGGCGGCGAATTACGAATTGACGCGCTGGATCGACAATCCGCGACTCTTGAGATCGCGAAGAAGCTAAGCGTGCATTATCCAGAAATTAGTTTTATCGAAACTGATGTGTTCAGTTGGCAACCCAGCACGACTTATGATGTCGTTTTCTGCACTTTGGCGCTTCATCACTTTAGCGACGGCGACGCGGTGCGCCTCCTCCAACGTTGCCGACAGTTATCGCCCAAGTTCGTGCTCGTGTCCGATCTGCGCCGCGGCTGGTTGGCCACAATAGGCGTGCATCTTTTGACCACGACCATGTTTCGCGAGCCAATGACCAAACACGACGCTCGCCTTTCGATCGCGCGGGCATTTTCATTTTCTGAAATGAATCAATTAGCGCAGCGAGCTTGCTGGACAAATTTTGGTCACAAAACTTTTCCCTTCGCAAGACAGGCGATCTGGCTGGAAGCAGCGTGACGCTGCAGCCATTTGTCATTCCGAGCCAAGTCGAGGAATCTCTCGATATTCGATTCGGTTAACACACGATGAAGGTTGTGACGACAATCGCCGAAGCGCAGAATCACGCGAAGAGAGGACGGCGTGTCCTGTTTCCGACTATGGGGGCGTTGCATAAGGCGCACGGTGAATTGATTCGGGTTGCGCGCGCGAAGGGGGGCAAAGATGGCGAAGTGGTTGTCAGTATTTTCGTCAATCCACTCCAGTTCGAACCAGGAAGCGATTACGAACGATATCCGCGACCCGAGAAAGAAGACGAAGAATTCTGCCGAAAGTCGGATGTCGATCTTCTGTTCAGGCCAAATGCAGCTGAGATGTATGCCGATGGTCGTTCCGTATTCGTCGATGAAAATTCACTGTCGAATGTGCTCGAGGGCAAATCGCGACTGGGGCATTTCCGAGGCGTTTGCACGGTCGTCGCGAAGCTCTTCAACATTTTGAAACCGGACGCGGCGGTGTTTGGTGAGAAAGATTTCCAGCAACTTGCAATCATTCGCCGAATGGTGCGCGATTTGAATTACAAGATCGACATCGTGGCGGTGCCGACGGTGCGCGAAGCAGATGGACTGGCATACAGCTCACGGAACGCGTATTTGAATGCCGAGGAACGCAAGCAGGCTGCGGTGTTGCGCAAGGCCTTGCTGGCCGCGAAAGATTCGGAAAAAAAAACCGTGAATGAGATTCTCGGCTTTACGCAGAAGATAATTGGCGCAGCGCCGCTTGCGCGGATTGATTATGTTGAGCTTGTTGATGCGGAAACTTTGCAGCCGATCGAATTCGTTCAGCCAAATTCGCTCCTTGCGCTCGCGGTTTACTTCGGCAAAACGCGTTTGATCGACAATATTCTGTTGGAATGAAGGAATACGATTTCGTCGTGATCGGGAGCGGGATCGCCGGACTGAGCTTTGCGCTGAAAGCGGCGAAGCACGGGTCGGTGGCGGTCATCACCAAGCGCAAAGGACCGGACACGAACACGGCGTGGGCGCAGGGCGGGATCGCTTGTGTGACGAGCGATGAAGATTCGTTCGAGCTTCACGTGCGCGACACGCTCGAAGCGGGTGCGGGATTATGCGACGAAAACGTGGTCCGCACGATTGTAACCGAAGCTCCGGCGCGAATTCAGGATTTAGTCGAGCTCGGCGTGCAGTTTGATGAACGTGAAGTTTCCGGTCATCGCGAATTCGACCTTGGGCGCGAAGGCGGGCATTCCAAGCGGCGAGTCCTTCATGTGCAAGATGTGACGGGGAGAGAAATCGAGAACGCATTGCTGCGCGAACTCGGCCGACAATCGCATGTCGATCTTTTGGAAAACCACATGGCTGTCGATTTAATCACGGCCGCCAAGATCGGTTACGCGGCGGAGGACCGTTGCCTCGGCATTTACATCCTTGATGAAAATAGCGGCCAGGTGGAGACAGTCCGTTCGGACCGGATCGTGCTCGCGACCGGTGGTTGCGGAAAAGTTTATCTCTACACAACGAATCCAGATATCGCGACCGGTGACGGCGTGGCGATGGCCTGGCGCGCCGGAGTGACGATTGCGAACATGGAGTTTGTTCAATTTCATCCGACCTGTTTGTTTAATCCCAAAGCGAAATCGTTTTTGATTTCGGAAGCGGTGAGAGGCGAAGGCGGCAGCTTGCGGAACAATCGCGGCGAAGACTTCATGAAACGCTACGATCTGCGTGGTTCGCTGGCGCCGCGGGACATTGTTGCCCGTGCGATTGACGCTGAGATCAAACGCTCCGGCGCGCAATATGTGTTTCTCGACATCACCGACAAGTCGGTGGAATTTTTGCGCGAGCGGTTCCCAAATATTTATGAGACCTGTTTGCATTTTGGGATCGACATGACAAAGCAGCCGATTCCAGTGGTGCCGGCGGCGCATTATCAATGCGGCGGGATTAAGACCGACGTCGACGGCGCGACCAGTCTGCGCGGTTTGTATGCAATTGGCGAAGTTGGTTGCACCCGATTGCATGGCGCGAATCGTTTGGCGAGCAATTCGCTGCTCGAAGGTTTAGTCGTGGCGCACCGCGCCTGCGAAGCGATGATGCGGGAACGCCGGCCACCGCGTGCGACGCCGCCAATCTCACTGCCGGAGTGGCAATCGGGCGACGTGCAAGACGTCGATGAACTCGTCGTGATCTATCATAATTGGGACGAAATCCGGCGGCTGATGTGGGATTACGTCGGCATTGTGCGGACGGACAAGCGGCTGCAGCGCGCAAGCGCGCGTTTGCGCAATCTTCAGCGTGAGATCCGGGAATTTTATTGGAACTTCAAAGTGTCAGTGGACCTTTTGGAATTGCGCAATCTGGCCACAGTGGCGGCGTTGATCGTTGATTCGGCCCTGAGTCGCAAAGAGAGCCGCGGTTTGCACTACACACTGAACTATCCGCAGACGGAAGATCGACAATTCAGACGCGACACGCTGCTGAGCCGTGGCTAAGGATGGAATGGATAGTGCTTTACGAATTGTAACCGCCACCGGCGTTGGTTTTTCCATAATGAAAAAGCCTTGCGTGAGGCGGGAAAATCGAATACAAACAGGCCACCTTTCGGCGATGAGACGAACCCTTGCCCTCTTAGTCCTGACCGGCGCCATTGGTGCGCTGCGGGCTGAGGAGCAATCGAGTTCGCCCTATGCGACCGCGGCCGACTTTGCCAAATACGCGATGAAGCTGCGCGAGCAGGCGCTGCTTAAAGTCGAACCGCAGGTGTTTGTTCCAACGAGTTCTCGCCCGGCGGTCCAGCGTTACGCATGGAAAACGAACATCGTGACGACGGTATTCTGGGTTGGCGAACAGGCTGGAGGGAACAATCCGGTGCCGAATTTTCGTAGCTCGTGGGATTTAAATTGGCAGGCGAATTATGGTGGATTCGATAACCCGGAGAAATCGGACCGGCGAAATTACATCCCGATCTCCTTCGTTCCCCGGCAGAACCCGTTTTATTGCGCGTTGCCGTACAACGACGTAACGCACGGCCAATTTAAACCGGAAGCGCCGCTGGTGATTCCGTGGTTCAAACAGGCCTACATGGGACAGGGACAATCAGTTTGCTGGCATCGTTGGATCGCTATCCGCAAAGGCAATCGCACCTGCTACGCGCAATGGGAAGATTGCGGTCCGTTTCGCACTGATCACTTTCAGTACGTCTTTGGCAACGAGCGACCGAAGCCGAACCTCAATCATGGCGCTGGCCTGGATGTTTCGCCCGCCGTGCGCGATTACCTTGGGCTGCAACCGACCGACGTGACCGATTGGCAATTTGTTAACACGCAGGATGTACTGCCCGGACCGTGGCGCAGTTACGGCGAGAACAACAATTTTGTCCTCGCCCGGCGCCAAATGGAACAAAAACTGGTGCAACAAGGCAGTTCCGGAAACGCGAAGAAATAACGACGGCTTCCGCCCGCCTGATCTCAGCCGAGCCGCGATTTCAACTCCGCAAACTTCGGTTCCAAATCGTCTGCGCGTCGCGACCACGGCTGGTAGCGTCGCAGTCGTGTCTGGCAAATTTCGCCCAGGCTGCGGAACTTTTTAGCCATTTCGGCGCAGAACGAGTCAATCGCTTTGGCGAATTGTTTCTCGAGCGTTTGAGTAAACTCGGTGCGTTTTGGAGACAATTGCCGTTCGTAGTCGCGCAGGACTTTTCGACGATGATTGAAGGCCAAGAAAATCGCAGTGATACCGCCAATTCCTGCGATGACGAGCGCCGACGCGGCCACCACGCTTTGCGTTTTGGTGAAAACAGCAACCGTTCCAGCAATTATGATTATGGCGACAATAATCCGCAATGAAATTGAAGTCTGCGAGTAAGATCGAGCCAGTCGTTCCTGAAGCGCTTTGCCCGCAAGAATGTCGATGAACGCGGTTTGAATCGATTCGGAAAACTCGCGTCGTTGGCCAGCGAAATCCGGCACGCTTTGCCGGGCTTCCTTTTGCAGATCGGCGGACAATTGATTTTCGAGAAGATCTTGCATTTGCGGCCAGAGACCGCGCAAATCCGCTTCCAGCGTTCTAATCGATTTTTCCATTTGCGGTTGCATTAACTGTCGCAGTTGCGCCTCGAGTTTTGAGTGCAACTCCTGCTGCCCGGCAGTCCGGCGCCAGATCAAGCTAAAGCTGCGCCACCAGCTTTGGCTCTGCTGAAGAAGTTGCGCACGTTCCTTGGTCGTCTCGTCATAGGCGCGCTCAACTTCGCGCACGAGAGTTGTCGTTTGCCGAAGCATTTGCTCACGGCGGGTCGCGAGTATTCCATCGAGGCGATCCAGGACGGCCGTGTCCGCTGAAATTTTGTCCAGGAATCCGCGAATTTCCCGATTCAAATCGTCCAGAGCGACCCGCGCAGTCTGAAACGTTGAGCGCAGTTTTAACATTCGCGGGCTTGATTGAGTGACGATGAAATCGATCTGTTCTTCCAATGGCGCGAACGCGCTCTCCTCCCAGAGTTTCTCCTTGTCCAGGCCACTTGTCCGCGCGAGCAAAGCTTTGCGCGCTGACACAGCAAAGATCGGCGGGACGAAGCCGAGTCGGCGCATCGCCGTGTCCTGAAGGTGGCGGTGGATGACATCGATTTCCGTTGGCTCGCGCAAGTCGATTTGCTGGAGCACGAAGATGAGATTCTTGAGCCAGGTTTTTTGCAGGAAGTCTAAAAATTCCCAGTTGGATTGTGTCCATGGATTAGCCACGGAGAAAACAAAAAGAACAATGTCGGCGCGGGGCATAAAATCTTCCGCTGCCATTTGGTGCTCTTTCACCATCGTGTTCGTGCCGGGTGTATCGACGACATTGAAATCGCGCAGGAACGGAATTGGGAGATAACGCTCGGTTAGTTTCGATGAGACCTCGGTCGATTTCTCTTCCGATGCGTAACGAAAAATGTAAACGCGATCGGTCGCCGGCAATACGTCGACTTTGGCAAACTCATCGCCGAAAAGAGCATTCAGCAGCGAAGACTTTCCGGATTTCACCTCGCCGGCCACGACAAAGAGCAATGGTTCGCTAATATCGCGCAGAAGCGCTTGTAGCGTATCAAGCTGTTCAGCCGGCCGCTGCATCTCCGAGCCGAGCTTGATTAATCCGGCGAGTCCGCTTTCGAGCTCGCCCTTGAGCTGCAAATATCGGTCGGCGATCATACCGGCAAAATCAGTTAGGGGGTGTTGGGGAGGGAGATGTCGATCTTGCGGCGTTCGACTTCGGCGATGGCGAAGGTTTGGGCGGAAGGGGCGTTTCCATCGCGATCAGCTCAGAGACGGTCACGAACTTGAATCCTTTTGCTTCAAGTTGGTTCAGCACGCATGGCATCGCCTCGATTGTGCCCGGATGAATGTCGTGCGCCAAAACGATGGACCCGGCGCGCGTATTTTTGACGATGCGATTACAGACGACATTCGGTCCTGGCCTTTTCCAGTCCAATGGATCGACATCCCACATCACGATTTTGTAACCAAACTCCCGGTTGATCCATTTTTTTTGACGGGCGCTAATTGAACCGTAAGGCGGGCGCAGCAAAGTGGGCCGATTGCCAATTGCGCTCCGAATTGCATCCTCAGTTTTGCGCAGCTGACCGCGAATCCCGTCGTCCGACATCTTAGCGAGGTTCGGATGCGACCAAGTGTGATTCCCGATTTCATGTCCTTCGCGCACCTCTCGCGCCACGATTTCAGGGTGCTCGGCCACGTTTTCACCGATCAGGAAAAATGTGGCTTTGATGTGATGGGCCGCGAGCAAATCAAGTAGCTTCGGCGTCAATTTCGCGCTCGGGCCGTCATCAAACGTCATCGCGATGTACGGGCCGTCAACGTGGACCCAATCGAAAGTGATTCCGGCCTCGGCCGTCGGTGCAGGCTTTGGTTTTTCGCCGGTCTGCGGCACGACTGCGTCATTGGCATAAACGGCGGCAACTCCGACCAAACTAAGGAGGTAAAAAATAAGAAAACGAAAGATGAGCATGAATTTTGCGGCTGCGCGAAACTTTTGCTGTATCTAGCAGAGGCCGAATGTAACGCAAGGCGCTGCTCGATTGCTGGACGATGTCGATCTCATCTAGGGAAAAAACTGATTATCATTCTTTCGGGTAATAACGGTATTCCTTGGCAGCCATCCTGCTCCGACATTCTTCAGGAACCGGGCATGCTCGCGCGTGACCTGGTCGCGTGGGTTTTGGGGACTTTCGTAATTCCAGAAATGAGAATATTGCTCGTTGAAGATCATCCGGAAGGTCGCCGGACTTTGCAGCGGTTGATCGAAGGCCGCGGCCACGAAGTTGTTGCGGTCGGTAGTGCCGAAGAAGCCGAAGTTGAGCTGAAAAAGCAACGGTTTTCATTTTTGATTTTGGATTGGATGTTACCCGGTAAAAGCGGAGTCGAGTTGTGCCAGGAATTGCGGGCGGCGCCGAATGGCGATGAGTTTTTCATTCTTCTGGTCACGGCCCGCAACGACACGCAGGACTTGGAGCAGGCGCTTGAAGCCGGCGCAAATGATTACCTGATCAAGCCACTCGACCCGGCGCAATTAAATGTTCGGCTCCCGGTCGCGGAGCGGCGCATCCGTGCGCTAATCGAGCGCATTCAGGCGCGGGCAGAATTGCAGGAGACGGTCAGAAAGATGACCGACATTCTGGAAAACACGAGTGACGGATTCTTCGCCATGGACCAGGATTGGAAATTCACGCTCGTTAATCGCCAGGCGGAAAAACTACTCGACCGGCGCCGCCAGGACCTGATCGGCAAGGATTTCTGGATGGAGTTTCCAGAGTTCACCCGCAACGCCTCTGAAGACAATTATCGGCGCGCCATGTCCGAACAAGTGGCGGTCGAATTCGAAGCGAGTCACAGGAGCGGCCAAGTCTGGTTTGAATTACTTGCCTATCCGAGCGGCGGCGGTGTTTCGGTTTTCTTGAGAGATGTGACCGATCGCAAGCGCGTTGAACAAGAGCGGTTGACCACGAGCAAATTGGACTCGCTCGGGACACTCGCGGGAGGAATCGCCCACGATCTAAATAACATCCTGACTGTTATTTCCGGTAACATCGGTCTGGCCCAAATCGAAGCCCCGGGCGATTCTGCGAATCTGCTCTCGGTCCTGTGTCGCGCAGGCGAGGCCGCACAACACGCCGCGCAGCTTTCGAATCAATTGCTGACGTTCTCCAAAGGCGGTGCGCCCCTGAAACGGGTCGCATCTATATTCGATTTGGTTATACAGGCGACCGAATTTTCGCTTCATGGGTCTAATCTGCGCGCGGAGCTGGACGTCCCACCAGATCTTTGGAGATCAGCTGTCGATCCGGGGCAGATCGAGCAAGTGATTAATGCGCTGATCATCAATGCGCGTGAGGCAATGCCGCACGGCGGCACGGTCCGAGTTTCGGCAAACAATATCGAGATTGATGCAAATTCCGGCCTTCCGATTCGGGGCGGTTGCTATGTCAAAGTGCAAGTCGCAGACACCGGCGGCGGCATCGACGCGAGATCAGTGACGAAGATTTTCGATCCTTACTTTACAACGAAGCCATCGGCGAGCGGACTTGGGCTATCAATCAGTTATTCTGTTGTGAAGAAACACGGGGGCTTCCTGCAGCTCGAAAACACTTCACCGGATGGATCGACTTTCGCCTTTTATTTGCCCGCCACCGATGCCGAACCGCAGATGTCTCAGCCGGCGCTCGCCAATGAGATTTTCAATTTCAATCACCAGCGGGTTCTGGTGATGGACGATGAAGCGGCTATTCGCGAGCTGACTTCGGAACTGCTTGGAACTCTTGCCTACCAAGTGACGGCAGTGCCGGACGGCGAGGAAGCGCTAAAAACGTATGAAGACGCGATGCGGACCGGCGAAGAGTTTCAAGCTGTCATTTTGGACGCCACGATTCGCGGCGAAATGGGCGGTGTGGCGACGATCGAGCGCCTTCGCGATCTTGATCCGAATGTGACGGCGATCATTTGCAGCGGTTATTCGGACGAAGCGGCCCTGGCGGAATTTCTCACTTACGGTTTTCGCGCCGCGCTACCTAAACCGTTTACTCGTCACGAGTTGGCCCACGTGCTCGAGCGCGCATTCGAAGCGGCCCGAGCGGGGTAAATGAACGCCGCCGAGACAATCGGCACTGAAACGGCTCAGCCTTTGCGCACCTTGTCCAATTCAGCAAGGAAAGCGGCGATGCCGCCGGTGTACAAACCGTCGGAGCGCCAGACCGTTTTGCCATCACCATCCAGCACCACCAGAGTCGGGAAACCTTGGACCTGATATTGCTCTGCCAATTCTTGGTTCTGCTTCTTGAGCGCGGCCGGCTGCGCATTCCAGCGCGAACCTCCACGGCGCGGAAAATCAATCTCCACCAGAACGAGATTCTTGTTGGCGTACTCCTTGAATTGCGGTTGCGAGAGAATTGCTTTGTCGAGCTGAAAACAAAAACCACACCAATCTGAACCAGTAAAATCCAACAGCAAAAGTTTATGGTTCGCTTTCGCTTCCTCTTGGGCCTTTTGGTAATCGGTTGCCCAGCCGGACTCGGCCCGCACCGAGACGTTGCAGAGTAATCCAAACGCGACCAAAAACGCAGGGATTCGATTTCTCATTGGGAAAAGTCGGTCAATGGAGGCCGCGGCGCAAGTATGCCCAGCTGCAACGCAAACATTCCCGAGGCGGGCTTGCCCGCTCAGTCTTCTTCCACCCCGCGTCGTTACGCAGGCTAGTTAAGCTGCAATTCGCGGCCTAACGGATGTGCCCGGAGACCAGCTTCGTCATCTCGAACATGCTGACCTGGCTCTTGCCGTTAAAAACCGGTCGGAGCGTATCGTCGGCGTTGATTTGAGTTCTCTTTGTCTTGTCCTGTAGACCGTTTTTCTTGATGTAGTCCCAGAGCTTCTTGGTGAGCTCGGAACGCGGCAACGGCTTTGAACCGACAACAGCGGCGAGCTTATCGTCGGGTTGGACTGGTCTCATGAAGGCGGGATTGGGCTTGCGTTTTGAAGGAGTTTTGGTTTTCGGCATACAGGCTGATTAATGCTTCGTTTGCGGCAGAGCAACACTAATTTTCGGCCTAGAAGAAATTTTCTTGCTAATTTGACCGGCGCACGACAAGCGCGGCGACATCGTCTCGTGGGGATTCGGCGGCATCCGGCGCTGCTGCTTTTAACATCAATTCCAGCAAAGCCTCGGCGCTTGCAGCAAAAGGATTGATCATTCCCGCAAGCTGCGTTGGCGTCGTTCGCGGCCGGCTATTCTTCGCTGCACCAAACAATCCGTCCGTGTAGAGCGTAAACGCGTCGCCCGGATTCAATTCAAGAATAGTTTCGGCGAATTGTGATTGCTCCACTAATCCTAGCGGCGGAGCGGATGATGCAATCGCTTCCGTGCCGCGACCGAATCGTGTGACGAGCAAGGGCGGATGCCCCGCACCGACCACGCTCGCCTGTCCGTTTTTTGCGTCCAGCACCACGCACATTGCGCTCATGAAAGAGCGGCCACCAAAGATTCCGCGCAGATCATTGTCCACTGCTTCCATGATCGCGGCCGGCCGTTCCTGTTCCGCGTGGCCATGATGAAATAAAAGCTTTGCCAGGGTGGTCAGTAAAGCGGCCGATGCGCCATGACCAGTTGCATCCGCAATCCAGAACAACCAACGATCGTTTCGAATAGGCAGCCAACCGTAAATATCGCCGCCGACTTCGATTACTGGACGATAACAGGCCGCGATTTCCCATCCGGGAAGCGTCGGAGGCTTTTGTGGAATCAATGACTGCTGCGTTAACCGCGCCGCCGCTAGGTCACGCTCGAGATTTCGACGCCACGCTTCCAACTCCTGGTTTTGCAGCTGCAATTGCACACGCAGCGAATGCAGGCGCAGTTGTGTCTCAATCCGCGCGCGCAACACCTCGGCGTTGATCGGTTTGATCACGAAGTCGTCCGCTCCGGCATTGAGACATATCACCTCGCTTTCGCCGTGTCCGGTCAACATGATCACGGGGATTTGTGCGATTGCCGGGTTCGGATCGGCACGCAACCGTCTCAGCGCCTCAGCGCCATCGATCCCTGGCATTTTGAAATCGAGCAAGATTAGGGCGGGTGGATCTTCGTGCACTCGATTCAACGCGTCGGTCGCGCTGTCAATCTCGCGACAGAAATAGTTAGCGGCCGAGAGCATTCGTGCGAGCAGCTTTCGACTGGCCGCGTCGTCGTCGACAATCAGGATTTGTGGACCGGCCTCCATTACTGCAACAGGTTCGGAAATCGCCGCCCGATTGGCTTTTGCAAAATGAATTGCGTCCGAGGGCATTGGCATTGAAATAGAACTTGTGTAGACTTCGTCCAAGAAAATTATGAAATTGTGGCTCTCACTGGCGCTGCTTACCGCGTTCTTTATTTCGGCTTGCAGCGAGGAACAACCGATGCCTACAGGCGCGCGGCATACACCCGCGCGGTACCCCGCCGAAACCGGTGCAGAAAATCAGCCGACACAGCAGCCGTTTAATCCAAACGCCCCGCCGGAAAACGCCGAAACGAGCGCGCAAGCGCCGGCAGCGTCGTCGCCGCAGGCCGCGCCGACAAAACCAGCCAAGGGCGATTATCCCTACGGCACGCCTGTTCCGGGCAAGCCTGGTTTTGTGAAAAGCCCATATGCTGCCGACCAAGGACTTGTCGATGTGCGCGGTTTCCCGCCGGGCACGGAAGTTAAGGACCCTTTCACTAATAAAATCTTTCTTGTTCCGTAACGGCAGTTGCGACCGATGCTGAATGCCAGATACTGGATGCGGCATCGCTTTTCTTTGATTTCTTTATGGAGCTGCGCGTAAAACGAGCGCCTCGGATCGAGGCGGAAATCACTGTCCCGGGCGACAAAAGTATTTCGCATCGCGCCGCCATTATCGCCGCGCTCTCCAACGGCGTCTGCACCTTGGGCGGATTTCTGCCGAGCGACGACTGCATGCATACGGTCAATGCGTTGCGGGCGCTCGGAATCCAGATTGAACAACCGGAACCCGATGTATTGACGGTGCACGGTAAGAAACGGGTCCTGACACCACCAAAACACGAGCTCGATTGCGGTGGCTCGGGCACAACCATGCGCTTGCTTGCGGGTTTGCTCGCTGGCCAAACTTTTGAAACGCGATTAGTCGGAAATCCATCGCTCACCCGTCGCCCGATGGACCGCATCATCGAACCATTGCGAAAAATGGGCGCGGACATTGTCGCCGAAGGTCCGGAGCAAACCCCGCCGCTGCGCATCCGCGGCGGATCTTTGCGTGGAATTCACTATCGTTCGCCAATTGCCAGCGCTCAGGTCAAGAGCGCCATTCTTCTGGCCGGACTTTTCGCAAAAGGCAAAACGACCGTGGACGAACCGCTGGCCAGCCGCAATCACACCGAGCTGATGTTCAATTATTTTCTGATCCGCACGGCTAAAGGCGAAGACACCATCAGCGTTTTTGGCGATCAGGTGCCGGAGTCGCGCGATTTCACGATTCCGGGCGACATTTCTTCGGCGGCCTTTTGGCTGGTCGCGGCGGCTGCGCAATCGGGCGGCCATCTCCTCGTGCGCAACATCGGATTGAACGACACCCGAACGGCGTTGCTCGGCGTGTTGGTCCGAATGGGCGCGCAAGTGCGCGAAGCGGTCGAAGATGTCGGTCAGTTGGAACCGCGCGGCGTCGTCGAAGTGACTGGTGTTCCGCTCAAGGGCACGGTGATTCATGGCAAAGAAATTCCACAATTGATCGACGAATTGCCGGTGCTAGCGGTTGCGGGTGCGTTGGCCAACGGCACGACAATTATCCGCCACGCCCACGAGCTGCGTGTCAAAGAAACCGATCGCATCGCCGCGATCGGGCACAATTTGCGTGGCATGGGGGTGCAGGTCATTGAGCTGAATGACGGTCTCGAGATCCACGGGCCGGCGCCGTTGCGCGGCGCTCGATTGTCTAGTTTTGGCGATCATCGAATTGCGATGGCCTTTGCGGTGGCTGGACTTTTTGCCGAGGGCGAAACAATTATTCAAGACGCGGAGTGTGTTCGTGAATCGTATCCCGGATTCGAAAAAGCCCTGGAGGAGTTCATGAGTCCTAGACGAGCCCGCACCAGCACGCCGGTCATCGGTTCGCTTGCCCCAGCCGCGCCGGTGCAAGAATAAACACGCGCTTGCTTCCGCGCGAGTCCCACGAAAAACTGCGCTCGTCTCGCGCGAGTCAGAAATGCAAGGACAAAATCTACATCATGTAATCGCTATCGACGGGCCGGCTGCTTCGGGAAAGAGCAGCGTGGCGCGTCAGCTGGCGCGCCGTCTCGACTTCGTGTACGTCAATTCCGGCGCCATGTATCGCGCTGTTACATGGTCGGTGCTTAACGCTGGCATCGATCCGGCAGACAAACATCGGATCGCGGAACTGATGGGTGATTTGTCGTTAGGCGGAGTGTTGAAGGACCGAGAACTCCACCTTTTGGTCGACAGCGTCGATTTAACGGAACATTTGCACGAAGATCGCGTGAATAGCGAAGTTTCTCGTGTGAGCACGGTGCCGGAAGTTCGCAACGTTCTCTTGCAGAGAATGCGCGATTACGCGAACAAGCACGACCTGGTAGTTGAGGGGCGCGACATCGGTTCGGTGGTGTTTTCGGATACGCCCTATAAGTTTTATATCGATGCTTCGCCGGAAGTGCGCGCCCAGCGGCGCACGGCGCAAGGCCATCGCGACGAAATCGCTCGACGCGATCGAGCCGATTCCTCGCGCGCGACTTCTCCGCTTATCGTCGCGAAAGACGCGGAAATGATTGATACTTCCAATCTCACGATCGACGGCGTGGTTGATGAAATTGTCGCGCGCTTAAGACGCAAACGGTTCGCTTCCGATCTGAGATCGTGAATTTTTACTACTGGCTTGGTTACCATCTCAGTCGATTGCTCGCCCGATTGTTTTTTGGCTTTCGAATCATTCACCGCGAGCGCGTCATTCAGACCGGACCGGTGATCCTGGCGATGAATCACCAAAGCTTTTTCGATCCGCCACTGGCCGGCAACGCCTGTGACCGGCCGATTTTCTTTCTGGCGAAAAAATCATTGATGAATGTGCCGGTGTTAGGATGGCTCTTGCCCAAGCTCAACGTCATTCCGGTGAATTTGGAAGGGGGCGATCGCAGCGCGCTCAAAGCATTGATTCGAGTTCTGAGCGCGGGAGATTGTGCGCTCGTTTTTCCGGAAGGATCGCGTACGCCGGATGGAAATTTGCATCCAGCCTTGCCCGGCCTGGGCTTGCTTATTGCGAAAACGCGCTCCCCGGTCGTTCCGATGCGAATTTTCGGAGCCTTCGATGCCTGGCCGATTCACGGGAAGATTCATTTGGGGCGCAAAATCACCATCGTCATCGGCGAGCCGATTTATTTCTCGGACGCAGATCTTGAGACAGGCGGAAAAGATCGCTACGCGCGGCTGAGCCAGCGGGTCATGGACGCAATTGCGGCGCTGCACTTGCCTGAAGAGCATTTGCGTAGGCAAGATCGACATCGAATGGTTTCAGGATGAACTCGGAACCTCGTGTCTCGAAGAATGTCGGCCGCCTCATGGTCGGGATTGTGATTGGCTTCGCACTGGTTGCGCTTTACGCAAACATCCAAAAATTGCGACGCGCCAAGATAGAAAGCGTGACGTTTACGCCTGCCTCTCAGACCGCGACGCCATCGCCAGCGCCTGCCCGCTGAATAATGAGAAAGAAAAGAGGTCTAATCATCGCCATGAAAAAGCTTTTTGTATTCCCAGCCGTCGTCGTCCTCGCCGGTCTTATTTCCTGCCAGAAGCAGCAAACTGAAGCAGAAAAGAACGCGGAAGTTGAGCGACAGGTCCAGGAGCGTCTGGCGGCGGAACATCAGGCCGAGCAGCAGCAACAGCTCTCCCAACGCCAGGCCGATCTCGATGCGCGCGAAAAAGCGTTGGCCGAAAAGGAGAATGCCGCCGCAGCCACCCCGCCTCGTCGTGAGCGGTCCGAATCCGAACCGGTCACTCGGCCGCGTCCTGTTTCTGGAGCGGGACCGACTTCCGGTTACTCGACTTTTTATACCAAACTGGAGCCCTACGGCGGATGGATAGAGACAAGTGATTACGGCTACGTCTGGCAACCGCGCGAAACGGAAAGTTCACGGAGCTGGCGTCCGTACACCAACGGTCGCTGGGTTTACACCGACGCCGGCTGCACCTGGATTTCCGAAGAGCCATTCGGTTGGGCCACCTATCACTACGGACGCTGGACGCGTTTGCGCGGCATTGGTTGGGTTTGGGTTCCGGGCAATCAATGGGCCCCGGCCTGGGTTTCCTGGCGAAAGGGCAACGATTACGTCGGCTGGGCGCCGCTGCCTCCGGAAGCGCGATTCGATCAACACACCGGCATCCACAATTGGTCCGATAACTATTACGACATCGGTCCGGATCAATATTGTTTTGTTGCGACAAGAGAATTCGGCGCGCAGCGAGCCGAGTCCACGATCCTCCCGCCAGAGCGCAACGTGACCATTGTCAATCAAACCACCAACGTCACCAATATCACTTACAACAACACGACGGTCGTGAATGAGGGACCAAATTATGACGAAGTGTGCACGCAAAGCCGCGAGCCGATGCAGCGATTCCGCTTGGAACGCAACCTCAGTGTTGACGTGAATGTCGAAGCACCACGGCCGCTTGTTCGGGGCGACACCGTGGTTGTGGCTGCGCCGGTGATTGCCGCGCCCGTAGCAAGCGAACGGCCACTGACAGTGAAGCAAACAATTGGCCAAGCCGCGGTTGATCTCGGTTGGGCGGCAATCGCCGATCACGAAGCTGCCAAAAAAGCGCGCGAGAAAATTAAATCGGAAGCGACTCCACCGTCGAACGCGCCGCCGAAAAAATTTGTGAAAGCCGCCGCGATGACGAGCACAAGTCCTCAAGCAGTCGAGAGCTCAGCAACATCGACATCTGCCGTCGCGACGCCGTCGCCGTCCGCGACGATGTCGGTGACACATGCGCCGTCTACTTCCGCAACCTTAACGCCGGAGCCGAAGACCACTCCACGAAGAGCAACGTCGTTCGAACAATCGCTGACACCGGCCACAAGCTTAACGCCGGTATCGTCGGCATCACCTTTGTCGACTGCGTCGCAACGCCGAGGACGATTACTTGTTCCAAGCGCGACACCGGTTCCGCAGATGACACCTAGTACAACACCGAAACCGGCTGCATCGAGTTCGCCGACTCCGACGGACGCTATTTCTTCAACTCAAATTCCAGCGCCGTTGGCGTCGCCGACTTCAACCGGCGCCGCATTGCAGGAAGGATCGCCGCAAGGAAAATTCAAATCTCAGGCGCAAAAGTTTCAGCCGCGCAAAATCGAACCAATCGATTCGGTATCGCCATCGCCGACTGTAACGTCGACCTCGTCACCGAATGCTGCTTCAACTCCTTTATCTTCTCCGGACGGAAAACTGACCAAACAGGAAAAGCGCGAAGAAAAGAAAGAGTTAAAGCGGGAGCGTAGACAAGGCTTCGAAAGCGTTCCGCCCTCGGCTACCCCTCAGTAGTCTGTCATCCTGAACGAAGTGAAGATCTTTCACAGGGTAGATTAATCACACCGTTATATTGCGTGTTAGCGCGTCGAGCGGGCGATTCCTCGCTCTGCTCGGAATTACCATCAAGCTTAAGCGTTCGCATTTTCTAGATCGGCGTCCGCTCGCGCTTGTTGCGCGGCGAGTTCGCGCGCATAGGTCAATGTATCGATGGCATCCACATTTTTGTCCCGCCGAATCGCTTTGATTCGCGGAAAGCGCAGCGCGAGTCCGCTCGCGTGGCGTGTGCTCGGCTGAATCGCGTTGAACGCGACCTCGAGGACGATCTCCGGCTTTACTTCACGATATCGGCCGTGATCGACGATCGTGTTTTGTTTGAAATACTCGGTTAGTTGAGCAATCTCGACATCAGTCAGGCCGCTGTAAGCCTTGCCGATTGGTAAAAGCTGGCCGCTAGTTTCATCTCGCACCGCGAACGTATAATCGCTCAACACTTTGTTGCGCTTGCCGTGACCGAACTGGGCGCCGACGATAACGACGTCGAGCGTGGCCAGTTCTTTCTTTAATTTGAACCAAAACATCCCGCGCGCGCCAGGGGTGTAAAAACTTTTCGGATCCTTAATCATCAATCCTTCGTTCAAACGGCGCCGGGCTTGCCGAAAGCGTTCGTCGATCTCTGCGGCTGAGTGCGCCGGGAAAACTTCCGCGATTTGAAATTGCGCCGGCAATTTCAAATCACGCAGCAGTTCGCGCCGATTCTGCAGCGCGGTCTTCAACAACGAGCGGCCGTTGAGCCAGAGCAAATCGAAGGCAACGAACGCGACCGGCACATCGGCGGATGCAGTGGCGAACAAATCCCCGCCGTCTGTTTTCCTTCCAAGCCGTTTTTGCAAATCGAAGAAGGTCAGCTTGCGTCCCTGTCCGAAGGCAACAATCTCGCCATCGAGGATAAGATCGACATCGAACGTGCGCGCCTGTTCGGCTAGCTCAGGAAATTGGTCGGTGATCAACCGCAGATCGCGCGAATAAATCTCGGCGCGTTTTGCATTGCGATGGAGCTGCGCCCGAATGCCGTCGAACTTATCTTCGACGAAAACCGTAGCCGCGGCCTCCTTAGCGGCGTTAAATCGGTCCCAAATCGCTTCCGCAGTCGGCTCGGGCGTGGCGAGCATGCATTTGATCGGCCGAAAGATCGACAACTCCGCGCGGTCTAATTGTCTTTGTGACGCAAGCGACGCCGTGGCCCCGATGTCGCCGAGCAACATGTTCGCTTCTTTGACTTGTTCGAGCGGAACCTCGAACGCGCGGGCAATCGCTTCTTCCACCAATCCTTCTCGCAAACCAATCCGAAGGTCGCCGGTCAGAATTTTCACGACGTATTGACCTTCGCGCGCGGACAGATTCGCGAAGGGCACGTGCAGCAGCTCCGCTTTCGCAATCGGTCCCCGCGCGCGATGGAGTTTTTCGAAAAACTCGCGCGATTCCAAAATGGAGAACGGCTGCGGCTTCGTTCGTCCTTCCAGAACCTCGAACGCGGTTTTGCCCAGATCGCCGTGACTGGCCGCGATGCGATGAAATTCTGGATCGCTGATTTTTGTCGCCGCGAGCAACGCGCGATAAATCATCGCCCAACCAACTTGCAACGTCCGCAGGTCGCTCTGGGCAAATGCGCGACCTGTCAGATAAGTCGTCACGATCGGCAACTGCTCGTTGTTCAGGGTGTGTAGATACTCCGCGAGCAAGCGCACTTTCTCGAGCTTCGCCGGTGTCACTGCGATTGATTCGCCGACATTCGCGAAGTCCAGAAATTCGGATTGGGTAGCGCACGCGTCTCGCGTGCCCGGTTTCGGCGCCTCGCCGAAACAATCTTTTCGAAAAGTTCGCGAAGGCGAGGCGCCTTCGCCAGCACCCGAGACGGGTGTGCTACCCAGACTCGGGAATTCCATCTGGTTTTCTTCGCTTAACGCCCAGGCTTCCACTCCGCGCTCGCGCAGATCGCGAGCGAACTGTCCGGCGAAACCGTGGAGCGTGAAGACGCGTTTGGGTTGCACAAGATCGACATAACGGACGAGATCGTTGTAATCGGCGTGATCGGAAAGCGGAAACGCGGCGTCGACCTGATAGCGGTAAATGGCATTCGGATCGACCGCCCAGCCGCTGATCATCGCGACGCGTTTGCGCGGGATTTTCCCGATCACTGCTGAGTGGCTCGCGCTTGGCGGACAGATGAGAACTTTTCCGGCGACCTCATTTTTGTTGTAGCGGACGTATTTGCAGAACGATTGCCCGAATTGCTCGTAGATCCGCGTCATTTGATAAACCGAACCATGCAGCATCGGCGTAAGTCCCGCGCCATCGAGTGAACACAAGATTTCCTGCGCTTTGCCTAACGAATAGCCCAGGAGTACCGGCACTGCGCCGTCTTCGATTGTTTCGCGACAGAATGCGACAATCTGCTCGATCACTTGTTCGGTCCGCGGAAATTGATAACGCGGCAAACCGAATGTCGTTTCCATGATTAACGTGTCGGCCTCGCGCCATTCCGCTGCTTCAGCTGACTTTCCGTGACGCAATTTGAAATCCCCGGTGTAAAGAAGCGTTTCGTTTCCGCTCGAGAGAAACAATTGCGCCGAACCAAAGATGTGACCGGCGGGCAGGAGCGTTACATCGGCATCGTGAACGCGTCGCTGCTCGCCGAAAGGCAGGACGTGTTCGATGCGAGTGCCGGGCATTCGCGCTTGCAGCAAACGCGCGGTACGCTCCGAAAGAATGATCTCTTCGTGCGGCGCGATGTGATCGCCATGCGCGTGCGAGATGAAAGCGAAGCGCTTGGCTTCCCGGGGATCGAACCACAAGTCCTGCGCCGGGAGGTAAATTCCGCGCTCGTAACGAACTTCGATCATTGAAAACGGTAACTCTTCGATGAGCGTGTTCCAAGTCGCGCGCCCGGCGACCCGAATTGACAGATGAAACTAGAACCGGTTTCATAGAAGGCGTGAAGTTCCGAATTGCATTGTTGCTTTTGATTCCGCTAGCGAACGGTCTCTCGCGAACACAGGAACAACCGCGCTTGCTTGATCGCGTCGTTCCGCTTCCGATGGCGCTGAGCGACGATTTCCAATTTCGAAAAACGAAACTTTATCTTTTGACCGAGACCGCGGCCGGCCAGGAGAAGGCCTCCAACGACCAGACTGTTAAGGGCGCAGCCAAGGGAGGAAAACTTTCGAGCACCGCGCCGTCGAGCAAATCGACTACGGTACAGGACGCGTCAATTCGCTTCGAAAGACAGTACCGGCTTTTTGGCGCGGTGACGAGGCTCGACCAACGCGAAAGGTTTGGGAATTACTTCGATTTTTTCTGGCGCTCCCGCCGTGCGGCGGATTTGACAATTCGGTTGGAGTATCGGCAGGAGAAATTGCATGCGCATATCCAGGCCCAGGAAATTTCCTATTCGAATGCGCGCGGCAGCTACAAAACGGAGTTCAAAGTGGTGGGGGACGATTACTTCGACGATGGCCGGGTGACGGCGTGGCGTTGTTTGTTGATCGAAAAGGGGAGGATTGTGGCCGAAACGCACTCCTACATGTGGGAGTAGCGGCGCAAAGCCTTACAGTTGAGAGGTGTCGGTAATTTGACAGTGTCGATGTCGATCTTGTATTCTTAGGTACTCAGTTGTGCAGTCATCGATTCTAGTGGGCGTGAACGGTCCGGCCGTTTGGGTGCGAGTGGAAGGCAAGGGCAACTTCCTGAACAGCGGGAGCCTGAAAGAATTCGCGCAAGAAATGGTCAATCGCGGCTATCGCGAGTTTGTTTTTGATCTGGAACATTGCGCGATGATGGATTCTACCTTCATGGGAACAATGGCGGCGGTGGCGCTGCGGTTGAAGGAACTCGGGCAAGGCCATCTCCATGTCGTGCATTGTGGCGATCGCAGCCGCGAACTTCTTTCCGGGCTTGGATTGGACCAAATTTTCGAGATTCGTTCTAATGGTGCCGTCGCTCCAGAATGTGAGCAGATGAAGGAGAGCGCACGCGACGGCGCCGAACCTGAAAAGAAGGAGCGCACTGAAACAATGCTGGAAGCGCATGAGGCACTGTGCGAGGCGGCCCCACAGAATCTTTCCCGGTTTAAAGACGTTCTCGATTACTTAAAACAGGACCTCCATCAAACGACGGCGGGGAAGTAAGCTGGCCACGATCTCATGCGGCCAACCATTCTTTTCTGGCTGCTGATCGCATGCCTGGCCGCGTGGGTCTATACGCTGATGCGACAGCGGCGAAGCATTCGGCGACTCGAGCGTTCGCAGGAAGAAATTCAAGTAGAAGAGACGCTCGTCTTCGATTTCCTTCACGGACTGGGCGAGGCTTTTAGCGAGACAATTAGACCAGCGGATCTGCATCGCTTGATTGTTGAAGGAGCGACGCGCGTCCTCGATGCCCAGGGCGGCGCACTTTATCTGACCGACCGAAGCGGAACAAAACTTGCGCCATCCTTCGTCTCCAAAGGTTGTCCGCCGCTGGTGGACGTTCCACCGCATATTTTGCAACAAGCCGCGGCCTCACCGCTCGCGTTGGAAAGTTTTCTTCGACTTCACAATATCGGAAGCGGTGAAGGATTGCTCGGACGCGTGTGGCAGACGGCCATGCCGCTTTATACGAATGAATTTTCGGAAGCGCCGGAGTTGGCGAAACTGCGGGACAGTTCGTTAGGCGCGACTTCGGTGATGGTGGCGCCGCTTCTCTACGCGAAGCAAAACATGGGTGTGCTCGCACTGGCGAACAGCCGAATGGGCGCGCCGTTCTCGCAAAACGATTTCGTCGTTTTCAAATCGATCACCGAGCAATCGGCGTTCGCGCTCTACAACGCCATCATTTATTCCGAGGCGAACGAAAAGAAGCGGCTCGACCACGACCTGGAAATCGCGCGCGACATTCAGCGCATTCTGCTTCCAGCTGAAGCGCCCAACGTGAACGGATTTGAGATCAGCGGAATCAACGTGCCCGCGCGCCAGGTCAGCGGCGATTATTTTGATTACATCAAGGTCGACGACGAACGGCTCGGCGTCGCTATCGCGGATGTTTCCGGCAAAGGCGTGCCGGCTTCTCTCATCATGGCGATTTGTCGCAGCGTTCTGCGCAGTCAGGCGATAGGAAATCCCTCGCCGGCCGATGTCCTCCAAAAAGTAAATCGACAGCTTTATCCCGACATCAAGGAGGACATGTTCATCAGCATGGCCTACCTGGTTCTCGATCATGCACGGGACGGCGTTACCCTAGCGCGCGCCGGACACGACGCACCGCTCCTTTATAAACAAAAATCGCAGACTGTTGCACCATTGAAGACGCCGGGCATGGTCGTCGGCATTGACAGCGGAGATGTGTTCGACAGGTTAACAACGGACGTCGTTGTGGGGCTTGAGCGCGACGATTGCATCCTCCTTTACACGGATGGAATTACTGAGGCCCTCGATAACGAAGGGAACGAATTTGGATTGGAGCGAACGATTGCTTCGGTTCAATCCAGCGCAAAAGAGGGCGCGCAGGCGATGGTTACGCGGTTGATCGATGATTTGCGAAACTTCGTCGGGTCGACCCCGCAAAACGACGACATCACCATGATTGCGATTCGAAAAACATGAAGAAAATTCCCGTGACCGAATCCGACGAGCTGAAAAAGCGCCAGGACACGGAACAAAGATCGACGTCTTCCGCGTCGGACGGCGCCCCGGCCGCGGACCAAGCCGACAGCGATGATCCGGTCGCCGGTTTGCAAGCGGATCTGGACCGGTTTCGGGATTTGGCCATGCGCAGTCGGGCCGACTTTGAAAATTATAAGAAACGGTCCGCTCGCGAAAAGGAAGAGGCGATTAAATATGCAAACACCAGCCTGTTGGAAAAACTGGTTTCAATCGTAGATCACTTCGAGCTGGGGTTGGAAGCGGCGCGTGGTGAAGACGAAAAGTCGCCGATTTATTCCGGGATGAGCCTCGTGCTTAAGCAGTTCCAGGATTTTCTGACTGAAAACGGATTGCAGCCGATCGATGCTGTTGGCCGGAAGTTCGATCCCAATCTGCACGAAGCGATCGCGCACGAGCCGAGCGACGAGGTTCCCGAGGGAATTGTGATTCGCCAAACCCGCCGCGGCTACCGGCTTAAGGATCGGTTGCTGCGGCCGTCCGCTGTTGTCGTCTCGAGCGGACCAAAGAAATGACGAGTCATGGGTGACGAGTAAAATTCGGCGCGCCGGCTGCTGACTCTTGTCACTTGTCACTCGGCACTTTCTTAAAATGGCAACGAAGAAGCGCGATTACTACGAAGTTCTGGGAGTCGGCCGTAGTACGTCCGAAGAGGAGATCAAACGCGCTTATCGCAAGCTCGCGGTAAAGTTTCATCCTGATAAAAATCCGGATGACCCCCACGCCGAAGAAAAATTCAAAGAGCTCGGTGAGGCCTACGACGTCCTGATGGATGCGGACAAGCGCGCCGCCTACGACCGTTTCGGTCACGCCGCGTTTGAGCAGGGCGGACGTTTTCGCGGCGGGTTTCACGATCCGTTCGACATTTTCCGTGAAGTTTTCGGCGGCGGCGCTGGAATTGGCGGAGGAATTTTCGAAACGTTTTTCGGTGGCATGGCCGGACACGCCGAAGATCGACAACGTGGCGCGGATTTGCGCTACGACATGCAAATCACCCTGGAAGAAGCGGCTTTCGGCGCAGAAAAGGAAATTGAAGTTCGAAAACAAGATATCTGCGACAAATGCGGAGGCACCGGAGCCGAGTCGGGATCACGCAGCATCACCTGTCCCGTTTGCGGCGGTCGTGGTCAGGTAATCAGCTCTCGCGGATTTTTCCAGGTTTCGCAAACTTGTCCGCGCTGTGGCGGCGTTGGTCACATTGTCGAAAAACCGTGTCGCGGATGCGGCGGCGAAGGGCGCCTGGAAAAACCGAGCCGGATAAAGTTGAAGGTTCCAGCCGGAATCGCCGATGGGTCGCGACTTCGTTCGTCGCGCAACGGCGAAGCCGGTATTCGCGGCGGTCCGCACGGCGATCTCTATGTTGTCGTCCACGTCCAGGAGCACAAAATTTTTCAGCGGGAGGAAGGCAACTTGTATTGTGAGATGCCGATTCCGTTTTCGGTGGCGACGCTCGGCGGCGAGGTACCCGTGCCGACGTTGGAAGGCAAAGCGAATTTGAAAGTTCCAGCCGGCACGCAAAGCGGCCAGATGTTTAAGCTTCGCGGCAAGGGTATAATTCACGTCAACGGTCGCGAGCGCGGCGACTTGCTTGTGCGAGTAATGGTGGAGGTGCCGACGCGTCTCAACGCCGAGCAGCGCGCAAAACTGCAGGAGTTCGCCGAATTGTGCGGGGAAGAGAACGCGCCCCTTGGAAAAAGCTTCTTTGAACGCGCGAAAGAATTTTTTCGCTAACTCCCGTCATTCCGCTGTGCACCGTTTTTACATCGCGCCCGACCAGTGGAATTCGGATCGGCTTGTTCTGCACGGAGCCGAGGCGCATCACGCTCGTGATGTTTTGCGGATGAAGCGCGGAGATCGCGCCGTTCTCTTTAACGGCTACGGACGCGAGATCACGGCGGAGATTGTCGATCTTGGATGCCGCCGGGCGGACGAATCGGGGCGAGCCGACGACGAACTGCGTCTTCGGAAATTGCACGAAACGGAAACGCCGCCATTGCGCTGTCACATCACGCTTGGGCAGGCGATTCCGAAAGGAAAAAATATGGACCTGATCGTGCAAAAGGCGGTCGAGATCGGCGCGGCGGAAATCGCGCCTCTGATTTCCGAACGGACGATTGTCGATCTTGACGCAAAAGAAGCAGAACAAAAGAAAGCGAAGTGGCAGCAAATCGCGATCGAGGCGGCCAAGCAATGCGGACAAAATTGGCTGCCGACGGTGCACGCGCCGCGGAAATTGAAGGACTTCTTTTCACACGCCGGCAGTTTCGATCTTCGTTTAATCGGCTCGCTCCAACCTGACGCTATTCACCTGAAAAAAATTCTCGGCGATTATGTCGACCAACATCGAGATCGGCCGCAACATGTTTTGATGTTAGTGGGGCCGGAAGGCGATTTTACGCCGGCCGAACTTGCGCTTGCGAAAACGCATGACTGCCTCCCGATCACGCTCGGTCCAATTATTTTGCGCGTGGAAACAGCAGCGATCTACTGCCTGAGCATCTTGTCGTACGAACTGATGTGACGGTTATTTTTTAACGCCGCGGGTACCTTCCAGTTCCAGAGTCACTTTCGAATTGAGCCGGTAACTGGTGATCCTTCCGTTCTCGACCGCAGCGGTCATCTCCTTGACGTAGAGGGAACGAATGTTGCGCAGAGTCCTGCTCGCTTCTCTGATTGCGCTCTGCGCGGCATCCTCCCAACTTTTTGGCGATTCCGAGAGCAATTCGATGACTTTAATGACTTTTGCCATGATGTGATTCCTCCGTAGTTCTGTTTGAAGATCGCATCCCGCGGAGCGAGCGGTTCTATCGGTCGCGGTCGCTAGTAGATGTAGGGCTGAGATAATTCGAACGCGTTTTGAATCAGCTCGAAATGCGGATCGCCGTCATCGGGCAACAAAACTTCCACGACGTCGAAACGAAAAACGATATCGGGATTGTCCAACAAGCGCAGCCAGGCAAGACCTCCTTTGGAAACGCGCAGCTGCTTTTGTCGGTCTACTGCCTCGATCGGCCGACCAAAATCTTCGTCACTGCGCGTTTTCACTTCGACGAAAACGAGCGTGTCGCCGTCGCGGCAGACGATGTCGATCTCGCCTCCGCCGCAGGCGCGAAAATTCCGGTAGAGAATTTTGTAGCCGTGGCTCCGCAGGAATCGGCGAGCCAATTTCTCCCCGCGCGCGCCGCGACGGAGATCTTCAGGCAATTTCTGCGAGCGCGAGAAGCGGCTGCGCCACCGGCTCGAAAGAGCGGCGATGGATCGGACAGGGTCCAAATTCATGAAGTCGGGTGAGGTGCAATTCGGTGCTGTAGCCCTTGTGTTGGCCGAAGCAATACTCGGGAAATTGCGCGCAAAAGTCACGCATCATCCGATCGCGCGTGACCTTGGCGATCACGCTCGCGGCCGCAATACTGAAACTATAGCAATCGCCATCGATGATGGCGGTCTGGGGAAAAGGAAAAGGAAAAACTGGAAGACCGTCGAGTAGCACGTGCTCGGGCGGGACCGCTAGCGCGCCGAGAGCGATGCGCATCGCTTGATGAGTCGCTCGCAAAATATTGATGCGATCGATCTCGATGTGATCGACGATCCCAACGGCCCAAGTGATCTCGGTGTTCGAAACCAGCTCGTCGTAAATTGTCTCGCGCACTTCCGGAGCGAGCTGTTTGGAATCGTTCAGTTTCCGGTGGCGAAATTTTTCCGGTAAAACCACGGCCGCCGCCACAACCGGTCCGGCGAGCGCGCCGCGGCCGGCCTCGTCAATACCGGCAATTCGAATGACGCCGATGGCGCGCAGTTTTTTTTCGTAACGAAATCCGCAACGCCGATACATCGGCAGAAGTTATCCGCAGTTTGCGCAGATTTTCACAGGTTTTTTTTGGAAGCAGAAAATCGCCGTCTGAGAATCTGCGAAATCTGTGGATGAAAAGTCCGGGTTTACTCGCGAACGGTCGTCGCTTCCTGGCCTTTGCGCCGACGGAGATAATTCAGTTTGGCCCGTCGCGCGCTGCCTTCCGTTTCGATCTCAATCTTTGCGATGCGCGGCGAATTGAGCGGGAAAACGCGCTCGACGCCTTCGCCGTAGGAAATGCGTCGCACGGTGAAGGTTTCATTTAAGCCACGGCCTTTGCGCCCGATCACGATGCCGGCGAAAATTTGGATCCGCTCCTTGTCTCCCTCAACCACGCGAGTGTGCACGCGAACGCTGTCGCCAACTTTGAAACTGTTGGCGTCGCTCTTCTGCTGCTCTTTTTCGATGAGATCGAGAATACGGTTCATAATTACGCAGCCGCCCGGCTGGTGGGCGGACACTTTCAATCGGCCGGCCTAGAAATGCAAATGGGAAAGATGTCGATTTTGCGCTCGTGTCCTTCCTCGTGATCATATCGCCAATTCGAGCATGAGCACGACTACGAGCATGAGCAGGAGGATTTGGCAGAAATTATCTGTGAAAATCTGCGGAATCTGTGGCTAATTTCGGGCTTCGTTCGCGCCCGTAGCTCAACTGGATAGAGCGTTGGCCTCCGGAGCCAAAGGTTGTGGGTTCGACCCCCGCCGGGCGCAGAGCTTCGCCGAGCCTGTTGTCCCTTCACGGAATATTTGAGTCATTTAACTGGAAGGTGTAATCAGGCGTAAATAAGCGAAAAGATGTGCCTAATGCCTTCAAGATGTGCTGCTTACGATCCACTAAACAGCGCGGGACGCTCACAGAATATTTGAGTACTTTTTTCGGACTTGAGCTTTTTCCGTGTCCAAAACGCTTCACACCCCCAAGGGCCGTTTTACGAGGGAAGCAGATGGGTTTTGGACATCCTGTTGCCAAAAACGACTCAAATATTCAGTGAACGCCGGGGGTGGGACGTGGGAGACGGGTACGCTAACGATTGACCAAAGCTACGTTGTCCGGAGAATGGTCCACTGGATGGCTACGCCAAGGAGTCTATCGGCAACTGTTCGGGCGCGTTCTTCAACAAGCAAAGAGCGATTTCGTAAGGATGCGCTTCGGGAATTGCAGTTGATGAGCAAAGCGATGATTCAAGAGAAAGGGCTTCTTAATCACTCCCAAGCCGCTTTGATCTTGGGAGTGACCCCCGCCCGTGTTACCGAGCTTGTAAGGCTCGGGAAATTGAGTCGGTTCGATTTCCTCGGACGCACGTACGTTTCAGTTAAAGAGGTTAATGC
>WNFP01000393.1_pt1 | contig 38954 bp, 25 predicted proteins | sample 5400201 | NCBI WGS metagenome assembly WNFP01 (sample SAMN13153355, study PRJNA577476) | soil metagenome | isolation source: 115 cm saprolite under Madrone tree | place: USA:California | collected 2016-06-14 | reverse complement strand
GGAGGCGTTTCTTCTCCCAGGCCAAAATGTTTGACGTCGCCGACAATGCCGACGATTTGGCGGGGACGCAGCTCGTCGACCGGATAGGGATCGTAGCGCAGAAGAATCTGCTGGCCGATGGGATCCTCGTTCGGAAAGAACTTGCGCGCAAAAGACTGGTTTATCGCGATGACCCACGGAGCGGCTTCCGTGTCGTGCTCATCGAGGTAGCGGCCCTTGACCAGCGGAATCTTTAGCGTGCTGAATATTTCGGAGCTGACCTCACTATATCCGGCTCGCGGACGATTTTCAGGAGGCGGAGCCGGATGTCCGAGAATCGCAAACGAATAGAATTCCGGACAGCAGCGCGTGGGCAATGCGCCGATTACCGCGGCGGACCCGACACCTGGCAACACTTTGGTTTTTTCCAGCAGGCGCTGATAGAAGGCCGTCACTGAGGGCAGCGTTTTTTCCATATCGCCGCCGGGGACGCGTTCCAGATACTTTCCTCCTTCGGGAAGTTGCAGATCCATGCTCAAGACATGGTTGACGTCGAATCCAGGATTGACTCGCTGCAAATGGAAAACTGTATTGATCATCAGGCCGGCGCCTACCAGAAGCACCATTGCCAACGCGATCTCGGCTACGGCAAGCGAATGCCGAGCCAGGCGCCCGGAAGTGGTTGTCGTCTTGCGTTCGCCCTCCCTAAGGACGACATTTAAGTCGGGACGCGAAGCCTGCATTGCAGGGGCCAATCCAAACAAGATCGCTGTCAGAAGCGAAATGCCCAGTGTGAACAGCAGCACGCGGGCATCGACGGTGATTTCGGTGGAGTTGGGAAACTCTCCGGCGAGCGCGACGAGTAACTTTATTCCGGCAAAGGTCAAGCCTATGCCCAGCAAGCCTCCGGAAAGGGCCAAGATTCCGCTCTCCGTCAGCAATTGCTGGATCAAGCGGTACCTCCTCGCGCCGAGAGAGGCACGCAGTGCGTACTCTTTGCGGCGCGTCTCGGTACGGAATTGCAGGAGGTTGGCTACGTTCACGCAGGCAATCAACAAAACAAAGGCGACCGCGCCAAAAAGGGGGTAGAGCGCTTGTCCGGCAAAGCGATAAAGGTCTTCGTGCAAGGGACGAACTTTCGTACCGACACCCTTATTCGTCGCTGGATACTCCTCGGCGAGCCGGCCCGACACCACATCCATTTCGGTTTGAGCCTGCCTTAGAGTAACGCCAGGCTTTACTCGCGCCACGGGCATGAGCCAGTGGTCGATCCGTGCAGAGTAACGGCTGCTCGCAGCGTTGATGGGAATCCACACGTCGAGGCGCCCGCCGTAGAACGGAGCGAAATGCGGCTGCATGACTCCAACTATGGTCGAGACCACGCCCTCGATTGCGAAAGCCTTCCCCAGAACCTGCGGGTCACTGTTGAGCTCGCGCTTCCAGAACTCAGCGCTGATGACGACAGCCTGGGCCCGATCTTGCGCTTCCGTAGGAAGAAAAATTCGCCCCAAAATTGGTTTCGCCCCCAGCAAGCTGAACAAATTCGGGGTTACATATTCCACACGCAGGGGCCGCGGCTCGCCGAGACCGGAAACGCTGGTTGCGTCGTTGAAACTGATCAACGCAATATCTTCGAAGACGTGGTTCTGTTTTTGCCAGTCCACCAATTCTGCTATAGGGGGCGGAATGGTGCGATCCGGACGAGCTGACTCGGTCTCCCAAACCACGACTAACCTTTCCGGATGTGGATAGGGCAGCGGACGATAGAGGAGTGTGTCCAGAACGCTGAAGATGGTGCTGTTCGCGGCGATTCCCAAAGCAAGGGAGAGAACAACCACTACGAGGAACGCGGGATTTTTCATTAGGCTGCGCGTCGCGAAGCGTATATCCGCGCCGAGAGTCTCGAAGAAAGGAAAGGTGCGCATGTTCGCGGTACCTCCTCAGCAAGTGGAGCAATTGCTAGGGGACTAGGGCTTGAAGCTTACGCCAGGGTGTCTGCGGCGCAGACCGTACCCTACACTACCCCACAATAATAGACGCAATCAAAGTCAAATAGTTCCCCGGCGTGACTGAATACATGGCGCTGCGTCGACCGGTTGAGCTGGCAGCGCTAATCAGGCCCGCACCCTGTCTCTTTGTACAGGTAATTCATAAGACTGGCAGATTCTTGCTGATGTTGATTCGCGAGTTCAGTGCCTCGACAATACAGATAGCTGCGCTGGACGTTTGCGGGGCCGGCGCTCTCCGGCCGGGAGAGAAGTCTTCTTCCGGGCACATCCCCCCGCGCTGCTCGACTCACAAACTCTCGTTCTTAGCTTTCCTGGAGGTCTCCATGCGGATGATCAGAATGCTCGGGAGTGTAACTGTGCTCCTCCTGTGCCTTTCGTCGGCAGTCTGCTTCGGTCAGACCGTTCCTCCGAATGCCGTACCTCTTATTACCCAAGTATCGCCCCCGAGTTTGCCACCCGGCACCAACCCGTCAAACCCGAACAATTTCACTCTCACCATCCTTGGGGCAAATTTCACGCCCAACGCGGTCGTGAATCTTTCTTTCACGCCAAGTTATATCCTACATCCATCTGTGACGACCGTGAATCCGTCCGGATCGAGCATCACCGCGCAGTTTACGAACGCAAATATTGGTTCACCTGCAACGTTCGCAGTCACCGTCAGCAATCCGGCTGGTACTCCGCCGGCAATCTCGAATACCTATTACTTGCCGTATACGCCCGCAGAACCCGGCGTGGTGTTGAATCAGAACTCGACTTCGTTTCTGGCCGGCAGCCCAAAGGGGATGCTGGTGGCCGATTTTTTTGGAAATGGATTCCCAGGCTTGGCGGTGGTTTCCCAGAATTCAAACACCGTCTCGATACTGTCGAGCAACTTGGGCGGTCCGTTCACACTGAGTTCGTCTAATCCTACCGGGAGCCAGCCCTGGGGAATCGTGGCGGCAAACTTCCTGGGAGCGGGCCTGCCAGATCTGGCGGTCACCAACTCCGTCGATAATACCGTTACGATCCTGTTGGCCAATGGCGGCGGAACGTACCGGCTGGGAAGCACCATCTCCCTTCCGGGCGTATTTCCGACTCAACTTGTCGCCGCAGACTTCAACGGCGACGGCAAAATGGATCTGGCGGTATTGAATACCTGCGGGACGGGGCCCGCAGTCTGTTTTCCACAAGCCGCGCCGCAAGGTCCCGGCACTGTCACGGTTCTGCTGGGCAATGGCGATGGAACCTTTACAATTTCCCCTGCCACGCTAACAACCGGAAACGTCCCGTATGCGATGACGGCGGCGGACCTCAACGGCGATGGTTTCGTCGATTTGGTGGTCGCGAATCAGGCCAGCAACAACTTGACAATCTTAATGGGCAACGGCGACGGAACGTTTACGCCGGCGAGCGCTTCTCCGATCACGGGCAACTCGCCTTCAGCGATTGCCGTCGGTGATTTCAACGGCGACGGCAATCTGGATCTCGCCGTCACGAATTCCACGGACAACACGGTATCCATTCTCTTGAATCAGAACTGTTCGAATCTTCCGGCGGCGCTTTGTTCCTTTGCACTTGCCCCAATTTCTCCGGTTGTCGGTCCAAGCCCGGTAGCCATTGCCACAGGGGATTTAAACGCGGACGGATTCCTGGATTTGGTTGCTGCCAACTTCTCGGGAAACTCAGTGAGTATCCTGCTCGGCGACGGAACAGGGGCATTCCATGCGGCGGTGCCGCAGGGCCCGCCCGATTTCTCGACGGGGACGGGGCCGCAAGCGGTGGTTTTGGGAGATTTTAACTCGGATGGCAGGCTGGACATCGTCACCGGCAACGCTTCGGGCAGCTACTCGTATCTCCGCCAGGCTGCAGTCGCACAACTTTCGTTGACCACAAGCAATCCATTCCCGTATTACGGTCTGTTTCTCACGTTTACTGCCAACGTCATTCCCCCGTTTGGCCAAACGACGCCGGCGGGTACGATTACTTTTTTTGACGGCACTACGCCGATCGGAACTGTATCGTTGAGCGGCTATCAAGCGTACTTCAGTTATCCTTACTTGAACGCAGGCACTCATCAGGTGACGGCCGTCTACAGCGGCGATTCCAATTTTGTCTCCATCACTTCGAACGCGGTAAGCGAGACGGTCACCCAAGCCCAAACAACAACCACACTGACCTCGAATGTCAATACGGTGTCTTACGTCCAGCCCTTCACGCTGACAGCCACCATTCTGCCGCAGAATGCAGGCACGGCGACGGGAACAGTGACTTTCTTCGAGACTTTTGCATCTGCGAATCTCGGTAGCGCTACCGTAGTGAACAATCAGGCGCAACTGACGCTTTCCAAACTGACGGCTGGCGCACACGTGATAACTGCGATCTATCAAGGCGATGCGAATTTCACGGGCAGTAATTCACCGACGTATACGGAGAACATTATTCAGGCATCGACGACCACTTCTGTTTCCTCGAGCCCGAATCCCATCTCTCTGGGGCAGGCGACCACGCTGACGGCCACAATTCAACCGGGCGCGGGCAATACGGCCACGGGCGCGGTGATTTTCATGGACAACATGACGCCTTTGGGTTTCGCCACGGCCTCGAACAATTCAGCGAGTCTCGCAGTTTCCAGCCTCTCCGTAGGCACCCACGCCATCACCGCGCAGTACAGTGGGGACACCAATTTTTCCGGCAGCACCTCCTCAGCAATCCCCGAAACTGTAAATCCTGGGGCAGCGACAGTTTACGTCGCTCCGGGCTTGAATCCATCGGTTTACGGTCAAGCAACGACGGTGACTGGAACTGTCCAGGGGAGCTCCGTCTCAACAATTCCCACTGGCACACTCACGTTTATGGATGGCGCGGCGATCCTCGGCATCGTCACGTTGTCTAATGGTTCGGCGCAATTCACGCTTCCCACTCTTCCTGTCGGGCCGCACACAGTTTTCGCCAAGTACAGCGGGGACGCAAACTATCAAGCCGGGACGTCACTGCCAGTCACACAGAGCGTAAGCCAGGCGAATACATCGACTACGGTCACCTCAAGCCAGAGTCCATCGTCGTACGGCGAGCCGGTAACTTTTACTGCCGCCATACAACCCACATTCGGCGGATCAGCCACGGGCAGCGTCACGTTCTTCGATGGCGCACTTTCGCTCGGCAGCGCAACGCCCACAAACAATTCGGCGCAGCTTACCCTTTCCAGTTTTTCCGTGGGATCCCACTCCGTGACCGCCCGCTACTCAGGCGACACGAATACCAGCGGAAGCGTGTCAGCGTCTGTAGCACAGACCGTGAATCCGTCGCCCACGACAACAACCGTCACTTCTAACTTGAATCCGTCGGTCTACGGACAAAATGTTACCTTGGCGGCCACAATCAAACCCGCATTTGGCGCGCTGCCCCCGGGGCAAGTTTCCTTTTTTGATGGCACGACGCTTCTTGGCACCGTCAATACGGCCACCGCGCCACCGCAAATTGTGATTCCTAATTTGACGGGTGGGGCGCACTCCGTTACGGCGCAATATACGCCGGGAAGCGCGAACTTCACGGCCAGCACTTCAGCACCAGTCACACAAACTGTCAATCAAGCCGCCAGCCTCATCTCTGTTTCATCAAACGCCAATCCATCGACGTATGGTCAGTCCGTCACCTTGAACGCATCCATTCAGACGACTGGCAATTTTAGTTCTGCGAACAATGGTACGGTCACGTTCCTCGACAATGGTGCCTCGATCGGGTCCGTAACTCTTCCTGGCAACACGAATTACGCGACACTAACGACTGCGGCGCTGAGCACGGGTGGCCACTCCATCACCGTGAGCTACAGCGGAGACGCGAACTTTATCGCTGGCACCTCCCTGGCTTTCACCGAGACTGTTAATCTGGAACCTACGACGACGTCTATAGCCTCGAGCGCGTACACGCCTGCATTCGCGCAATCCATCACGCTTACCTCGAACGTGAGGCCTTTGTCAGGAACCACGGCGACAGGTACCGTCACGTTCCTGGACCGCACAACGACGCTCGGAACAGCCACGCTCTCCAGCAACGCAGCGCAATTCGCCATCTCCACTCTGACGCCGGGTACGCACTACATCAGCGCGCAATATGGCGGTGACACGAATACGGCCGCGAGCGACCGTCTCGTTCTACGACGGCGTTACGTCCATCGGAACCGGAACGGTGTCTAGTGGAATTGCCCAGCTGACGATTTCTGGATTCCAGCTCGGCACACATGCCATTACCGCCGTCTACGGTGGAGATGCCAATTTTTCGAGCAGCACTTCGGCGGCGCTCAGCCAGGTGGTGAATCAGAAGCCTACGACCACAACGGTTTCTTCGAGCTCAAATCCCGCGACCGCGGGCTTCAACGTAACGTTCACCGTGAGCGTGTATCCCACCTATGGCGGTGCGCCCGCGGGACTGGTGACACTCTACGATGGGGCCACGTCGCTCGGCAGCGCCAGCTTGACAAACCAGAGCGGACAGAATTACGCACTGTTCACGCTTTCCACGCTGTCCGCCGGTTCGCACTCGATGACCGCTGCTTACAACGGCAGCGTGCCCTTTGCGCCGAGCACGTCGGCAGTTTTCGCCCAGACCGTGAACTTGCCGGCGACTTCGACGTATCTGGCTTCCTCCGTTAATCCGGCGCCTTACGGTCAAACGGTGTCACTTGCTGCCACCGTCCAGCCGCCGGGGAACGGGTCCGCAACCGGAACGGTGACGTTCTTCGATGGGGCAACATTGCTCGGAACGGTAAACGTCTCGAACAACCTGGCGCAGATTTCCGTTCCGATGCTGACTTTGGGATCGCATACGCTGACGGCTCAATACAGCGGAGATACGAAATTTGCGGGAAGCACTTCTGCCCCCGTCATCGAAACCGTGAATCCATCGGTAACGGTCACAACGGTCTCGCCGAATATAAACCCGTCCACCTTGAGCCAAACCGTCGTGTTCACAGCAGTCGTGGTTCCGTCTGCCGGAGGTGCAGTAACGGGCGCCGTGACATTCCTGGATGGCGCCACTTCTTTGGGAACAGCCACAGTTTCCAGCAACATCGCCCAACTTTCGCTGTCCAGCCTGTCAGTGGGTTCGCACTCCATCACGGCGAAGTACAGCGGCGACGGCAATTTCACCGCAAGCACGTCCGGCGCGGTGACGCAGACTGTGAACCAAGCGGCCACGACGACAGCGGTCGCGTCTAACTTGAATCCCGCAACACTCGGCCAAGCCGTCGTGTTTACCGCAACCTTGCAGTCGGCCGGTGGCACTCCAACAGGCACGGTGACGTTCCTTGATGGCACCGCCTCGTTGGGCGCGGCCACGGTTTCGAGCAACGCGGCGCAGCTTTCGCTGTCCACTCTGTCGCCGGGTTCGCACTCCATCACAGCAAAGTACAGCGGCGACGCCAATTTCACGGCCAGCACGTCTGCTTCTCTTTCGCAGACCATCAATCAAGCCAGCGCGACGACGGCGGTGGCGTCTAACTTGAATCCCGCGACATTCGGTCAACCCGTTACTTTCACCGTGACTGTGCAACCCTCTGCCAGCGGCACGCCAACGGGTACGGTAACGCTGGTGGATGGCAGCACTTTCCTCGGGACCAGCAGCTTGTCCAGTGGAGGGACTGCGCAGTTCACAGCAGGAGGATTATCCGCCGGGTCTCATTCCATCACTGCCACCTACGGAGGAGATGCGAACTTCACTGCCAGCACATCGACGGCACTCGTCGAAACGGTGAATCAGGGATCCACGACGACCACTATTAGCTCCAGCGGGAATCCTTCCGCGTTCGATCAGAGCGTCACATTCACGGCCATGATTCAGTCACCTGCTGGAACGACCGCAGCCGGAGTCGTGACGTTCATGGATGCCACAACCTCGCTGGGTTCCGCGAGCCTTTCATCCAACTCCGCGCAGCTCGTGGTTCCTGCCTTGGCCGTGGGAACGCATTCGATCACCGCCGGCTACGCGGGAGGCGCAAATCTCTCAGGCAGCACTTCCTTAGCGTTGAGTCAGGTGGTGAACGGAGCGTCGACCACCACTTCTGTCAGCTCCAGCGCCAATCCGTCAACCTTCGGGCAAGGGGTCACGCTGTCCGCCAGCATCCAGACTGCTTTTGGCGGCAGCGCGACCGGTACGATCACTTTCCTCGATGGCGCCACGACCCTGGGAACGGCCACGGTTTCGAGCAACGCTGCGCAGCTATCGGTGTCCAGTTTGTCCGCCGGTTCGCACTCGATCGCCGCTAAGTACAACGGGGACGCGAATTTCTCCGGAAGTACCTCCGCGACTCTCACGCAAACCGTCAATCAAGCTGCGACGGCAACCAGTATCGCTTCCAGCGTGAATCCATCTGTTTTTGGCCAGTCGGTCGTGCTGACCGCTACCATCCAGACGCCTGCTGGAACTACGGCAAGTGGAACCGTCACTTTCCTGGACGGCTCGACATCCCTCGGTACAGCAGCGGTTTCCAATAATTCCGCGCAGCTAGCCGTTTCTGGCTTGTCTCTCGGTTCTCATTCGCTTGCGGCGTCCTACGGTGGAAATGCAAATCTGTCCGGGAGCGCATCCTCTGCATTGACGCAGACGGTAAATCAGGCCGCGACCGCGACGGGCATCAGTTCCAGCGCAAATCCATCAACGTTCGGGCAAGCAGTGACCTTCACTGCCCGGGTCCAGCCGGCGGCAGGCGGCCCCACTGGCACTGTCGCGTTCTTTGACGGTAGCGCGCAGATTGGCTCGGCCACTTTGTCCGGTGGTGTGGCGCAATTCACGGCGGCGGGTGGAGCGCTGGCTGCTGGAACGCATTCCGTCACTGCCGGATACAGCGGCGATACAAACTTCGTGAGCAGCACTTCGGGGGCGCTTGCAGAAACGGTGAGCACGGCTCCGACGTCCACACTGCTGACAACGAGTTCCAATCCATCGGTAATCGGACACTCCGTCACATTTACGGCGACGGTATCGTCCTCGGTAGCGGGAACGCAGAGCGGGACTGTCAGTTTCTATCTTGATGGCAGCGCTACGGCCGCGGCGTCTGCGGCACTCTCGGCTGGGACAGCGCAATTCTCCACGAGTTCTCTGAGCGCAGGTAACCATACAGTGGTGGCAACGTTCGCCTCCTCCAATTCGAACTTCCAGGGAAGTTCTTCCGCGACACTGACGCAGGAGATTTCTGATTTCAGCATTTCCGCGTCACCGTCGTCCCAGACGGTTTCCCGGTCACATTCGGGGGCCTACACGCTTACGTTGTCGCCGCTCGGCGGCTTTACCGGCGCCATATCGCTTTCTTGCAGCGGCGTCCCGAGCCACACCACGTGCAGCATTTCACCGACTCAGGTCACGCTCAACGGAACGAGTTCGGCACCGGCTACCGTCACCATCACCGCTGGCGGAGGTGCAAGCACCGGTCAACACACGCTCACTCTCAAGGGAACTTCCGGAACTGTCACACATAGCACCACCGTCACTCTCACGATCAATTGACGGCGGACCAATTCGGTCTAAGTGTGCTGGCAGAATCACTCGTCCGCCCACACGATACGCATACCTGACGCTGATTGACCCCAAGACTGAAGGCAATCTCTGGAGTGACAAGCATGTGTGGGGTGGTCTCCTCACAGGCCGCAATAGCGCCGGGGAACGCCTTATCAGGAAACTGGAAAACCAGACTAAGAAGTAGCCTGTAACCTGGACCCTTCGCTCATCGCTGCTCGAGCCGTACTCTTGGCCATATTCGTTAACACCTGTTAATGTTGTTTTAAGGTTTGGGCGACCGGCTCAGGGCACCCTATTCCCTTGTGGAGCGAATTGAAAATACGGATTCACCAAATCTAGAATGAAGATGCATGCAGAAGGCAGGAAGGGGCTGCCTCGAACGGGCATTGCTCGATTTCATCCCAGGGGCTTCTTCGTGAATTGAGCAGCGCAATTCATTCTGTTGTTGGCTGTCATGTCCCGCCGAATTTTCGGAGTACGACGCAATGCCTAGTTTATTCCTTCATCCGTAGATAGATTTGGCGAGGCACGATGCGTATTTTGGTTGTGGAAGACGAACATAAGGTGGCAAGTTTTATCGCGCGAGCCCTGCGCGAGGACACTTATGCCGTAGACATCGCCTCCTCCGGTCAAAGAGCTATCGAATTGGCCACCGACACGGCTTACGACGCGATCATATTGGACATTCGCTTGCCGGGACTTAGCGGTCTTGAAGTGTGCCGGGAACTCCGTCAATCCGGGATCGAAGCTCCCATCCTGATGGTGACGGCGCGCAGTTTGGTTCCTCAGCGAGTTGAGGGACTGAATGCCGGAGCCGATGACTATTTGACAAAACCATTCGCGATCGCCGAACTCCGCGCGAGAGTGCGTGCGTTAATTCGCCGGGCTCTGCACCAGGGCGGCGGAAAACTTACGTTTGAAGACCTAGAGCTCGATAGGCACCGAAGGCGTGTTACACGAAACGGTTCGCCGATACCGCTGAGTTCGAAAGAATTCGCTTTGCTCGAGTTCATGCTGGTGCGCGCGCCGGAACCTGTCACGCGCAGCGAAATCGTTGAGCACGTTTGGGACACCAACTTCGACAGCGAAACAAATCTGGTTGAAGTGTACGTCAATCGCCTGCGCCAGAAATTAGACGAGCATCGGCCGACGAAAATCATCCACACGATAAGAGGCGTCGGCTATCGCCTCGGCAAACTAGAATGAAACGGGATTCCATTCGACTGCGCATGATGCTTTTGTTCTGCGCGGTAGTCGGCGTGCTGGTCGCGGGATCGCACCTCGGTTACTACGCATTGCTTCGCCGAGAAATTCAATCTCAAATGGATCGGGAACTTCAAGGAGCCGCAGCTCCCGTTCTCCGCGATCTCATTTCGGAGCCGAACAGCCAGGATATTAACGAATTCAATCTCGTCGACGAATATTTCGCCCTCATTGACTCGACAGGGCGTGTGTTGCAGCAATCCAGAAATTTCCGCGACCAGGTCATCGCGATCAATGCCGTACCGCGAGCGAATGCGGAAACCGTTTGCCGGACCATCGCCGGCGACGAACTTTCGAAGATGCGCGTCTGCACGATTCCCTTTTCTCGGGGAGTCGAAGTCCTTCATCTTCTCGTTGCCATGCCGACTCGGGAGTCCGATCACGCGCTGGCAAGTCTGAGCCGCGTGACGCTGGTGTTGCTGCCGATCGGCCTCTTGCTTACCGCGATCATCTCGACCTGGTACGTGGGCAAAAGCCTGAGACCGATCGCTGACCTCACAGCCCATGCCGCGCGTCTGACCAAGCGGGTATCCGATCCATTGCGCAAGGATGAACTTCTGCTGCTCCCGGTAAAAAATCCGCACGATGAACTTGGAAAACTGGGTTGTACGGTAAACGAGTTGCTGGCATCGCTCGATTCCGCACTCGGTCAGCTAAGAGAATTTGTCTCGGACGCCTCCCACGAACTTCGGACACCGCTCTCCGTGCTTCAAGGCGAAACCGAACTGCTATTGTCCCAACCGAGGCTGCCGGCTGACGTGAGCAAGCCTTTGACGGTGATTCACGGAGAGCTGCGAAAGTTAAGCCGGATCGTCGAGAGTCTTTTCACCCTTGCGATGGCCGACGCGGGACAGCTTCGATTTAGCGCCGAGGCTCTGTATCTGAACGAAGTGCTCGAAGAAACGTGCGTCCTGGCAGACCCGTTGGCCAAAGCCAAACAAATCAGGATCGAGCGACAACTGGATGTGGAAATACCCTATTTCGGAGATGAAGCGTGTTTGCGGGAACTGTTTTTCATTTTCCTGGACAATGCCATCAAATACTCCGCGCCCGCCACCCAAGTGTGCGTGCACATGCAAACTCAGAAAGATGCAGTCGAAGTGATGTTCCAAGATCATGGAGTCGGCATTCCTCCGCAACACTTGCCTCGCATCTTTGAAAGATTCTACCGGGTTACGCAAAATGGCGATGGCGAAACACGCAGTGGCGGACTCGGACTGGCGATTGCGCAGGCGCTTGTCAGCTCCCACAACGGAACCATCGAATGCAAAAGCGCGTTCGGTGAAGGCTCGACGTTCAAGGTTTCCTTGCCAAGCCCGACTAATTCGTCCAGCTAAATAAACATTAATTCTGATTTAACGCATCAGTTTCTTGATTTGACGCAGAGTCTGCCCGTCGCGGTTTGGGGGAACTTGCTTCGCAGCCTCCGAGGATCGATCAGTCTCAGGGGAACGGTGGCTGCCGAAAGTGACCATGAAAAAAACGACGAGAAGTCACGCCTGCATGGGCTTTTTCTTGGCAGTTGCTTTGGCCACGGGATCTTCGGCTGGAGGTCAGGTAGCGGGGGGCACGATTCTGGGAGCGGTTACGGACCAGACGGGCGCAGTAATCGCCAATGCCCAAGTGACCGTGACCAATACGAGAACCGGAGTGGTCAGAACAGCAGCAACGAATGGGGACGGGTTTTACACCGTCCCGAATCTGCTGCCGGGAGACTACACCGTTTCGTCCACGGCCACCGGTTTCGCCGAGACTGTGGAGCATGGAGTGACTTTAACGGTCGGCGCCCAGCAGCTGGTGAATTTGGGAATGCGGCTGGGCGTGAGTACGGATCGAGTGGAAGTGTCCGACGCACCGCCCACTGTGGATTTGGCTTCTTCAACGATTAGCAGCGTTGTCGGAGCGACCACGATTCGAGAGTTGCCTCTGAACGGACGCGATTGGACGCAATTGGCAACTCTGCAGCCGGGCGTCTTGACTGTGAACACGCAACCGAACATATCGAATTTGAGTTCGGGACGCGGCCAGCGCGGCTTCGGAGTTCAGATGACTATCTCCGGTGCCCGCCCGCAGCAAAACAATTATCGCCTGGATGGAATCAGCATAAACGACTACTCGAATGGCCCTCCTGGCAGCGCCTTGGGATCCACGTTTGGCGTGGATGCCATTCAGCAGTTTTCCGTCCTGACGAGCGCGTACAACGCGGAATACGGAAAATCGTCGGGCGGAGTTATCAACGCCATCACGCGCTCGGGAACGAACGACTTCCATGGCGAGGCGTACGAGTTCCTTCGGAACAGTGCGTTCGACGCCCGTAATTTCTTTGACGGCGCCAGCGTCCCGCCTTTCAGAAGGAATCAGTTCGGCGTTGCAGGCGGCGGCCCTATTCGCAGGGGAAATACGTTCGTATTCGCTAACTACGAAGGCCTGCGTCAATCTCTCGGGGTCACCAATGTGGATATCACTCCGTCTCCAGCCGCGCGCGCGGGAAATCTTTCCACTGGATCTGTGACCGTGGACCCGGCCGTCAAGCCTTTCATGGCACTCTATCCCCTGCCCAATGGCCCCTTGCTCGCAGGAGGCAACACCGGAATTTTTCAGATCACCACCCAGCAGAAAACGTTAGAAGATTTTTTTACCACACGAGTTGACCGTACCTTTTCTCCCAAAGACAGTTTGGCGGGAACCTACATTTTCGATCGTTCCAGCGTGCAACAGCCGGACGAGTTCCAAAACAAATTGGTCCGATTTCACACGCGGGAACAGGTTTTTGCCGTCGAAGAGACGCATATCTTCGGTCCACAGGCTGGAAATTCAATTCGCTTCGGGCTCTTTCGTGAACCAGCGTTGATTGGGGATACCACAACTACTCTGACTCCTCTGGCGACCGACCTTTCGCTCGGATTTGTTCCTGGCTTGCCGGTAGGCGCCTTGCGAGTGCCAGGTGTAACGAACTTTAGCGGAGGACAGGGGGGTGTTTCGTTTTACAACTTCCACTGGACATCGATCCAGGCCTATGACGACTTCTTTGTTACGAAGGGCTTGCACGCCATCAAGTTCGGATTTGCATTCGAACGAATTCGCCAAAACATGCTTTCCGCCACCAATCCGAACGGCGTCTTCGCCTTCAGCTCTCTGGCCAACTTCCTGACCAACAAACCGCGCAGCTTGACGGCATCCCCGATAGGCAGCATCTCTCCTCGCGCAATCCGCCAAAGCGTCGTAGGCGGCTACGTTCAAGACGACTGGCATTGGCGCCCCAACATAACCTTCAATCTGGGCCTGCGCTACGAAATCACGACTGTGCCGAGCGACGTCCACGGGAGGATTTCCACTCTCAGAAGCCCAACCGACGCGAACGCCCTAAATCACCTCGGTGATCCCTTTTTCTACAATCCCACGGTCCGGAACTTTGCTCCCCGGGTCGGGTTTGCCTGGGATCCATTCAAGAATGCCAAGACGGCCGTCCGTGGAGGCTTTGGAATTTACGACAACCTGCCCCTGCCCTATTTGTTCGAGTTGATGATACTTTCCGAGGCTCCGTTCTTCCAGTCGTTCTCGGCTGGTTCGCTTCCCCCGGGTTCGTTTCCGACAGGTGCTTTCCAGTTGATCAACGGAAATCCTGCGGCGCTCCGGTACTCCTACGTGGAACCTCATCCGCACCGCAGCTACGTCATGCAGCAGAACCTAAATATTCAGCGAGAACTCGGTCGAAATGTGACCGCCATGATTGGCTATATCGGTTCCCGCGGCGTACACCAGCCTTTCCGCGTGGACGACATGAACATCGTCCTTCCTACGCTCACGTCTACAGGGTACCTCTGGCCCTCTCCCCTTGGCAGCGGAACGAAACTGAATCCCAATGTGGGATTGCTGAACGGTTTGATGTGGGGTGAAAACACCTTTTTCAACGCACTCGAAGTGCAGGTTAAGAAGTTGATGAGTCACGGATTTCAGCTGCAAGGGAGCTTTACGTGGAGCAAGAGCATCGATTCGAACTCCGCGAGCATCGCAGGAGACTCGTTTGCCAATTCACAGTCCAGCCTACCATGGTTCGACCTCGGACTGGTTCGCGGACTATCCGACTTCAATGTCGGAAGAAATCTAGTCATCAGCTATACGTGGAATCTTCCCGGACCCAAGTCCCTGCCGGTTGCCAAGTGGGCGCTGGGCGGATGGGAGCTCGGCGGAATTTATCAAGCGCGAGACGGGCAACCGTTCAGCGTCATCATCGGTGGCGACCCCTTGGGAGAGAAGAGCTCGGATACGACAGGCAGTGCCGACACGCCCAATCGACTCTCTGGCTCGGGCTGCGCATCACTGGTCAATCCAGGGAACCCCAGGGCCTACATTAAAACTCAATGCCTCGCATTTCCTACTCCGGCGACGCTGCGTGGAAATCTTGGCCGAAATACTCTGACCGGGCCGGGTCTGTCGAACTTCGACCTTTCTTTGATCAAGAACTCCCGCATTCCCAGGATATCGGAAGCGTTCAATGTTCAATTCCGCTGGGAAGTTTTCAACGTCTTCAACAGGGCTAATTTCGCGCAACCCCTGCAAAACAACACGATTTTCGATCAGACCGGTAATCCGGTGGCCGGCGCGGGGCTCATCACTTCCACTCAGACGCCCTCCAGGCAAATGCAATTCGGCCTCAAGGCGATCTGGTGATCACGTTGTTGGATGCAGGCCCATGCGGTGTGAAAAGCGATTCGAAGTCAAGAGGAGGAATGATGAAGCTAGGAAAGTTGTTCAGCGCGATGGTACTGACACTCTGTGCAACGGCCTCGGCCAGCTTGCAGGCGCAGGAAAATAAGATATACGCCCAGAAGCTGGTCGACCAGACGATTGCCAAGCATCCGGAACTGAGGCAAATCGGGCTGCATTCCATTCCCCCGAACAGCTCGGAGAGCATGATCATCGCCATCAACGATCCCAAGAAAGTGGGCAAGAAGTCCGACCCGGACGACCTCGAAGTCATGAAGACCGGCAAGCCTTCCGTGGAAATCATCGACCGGAAACAAATTTATGACCTCGGATTCCCGCTCCTTGACCGTTCGGGAACAATCGTAGGCGTGGCTGTCATGGAGATAAAACTCTCGGCCGAGAAAAGCAAGGAGAGCGCACTGAAGCGCGGAAAGATTATTCAGGAAGAGCTCCGCAAGGAAATTCCTTCGAAAGGGAAATTATTCGAGCCCATCCCATAGCGTGTCGGTTAGTCCGGGGCACAAGACACAGGAACTCATGAAGCGTCCGATAAGAGGAGAAACACAGTGAATCGCAAACTATGCTGTTTGATCGCCGCTGCAACAATCCTTGCAGGTCTCGCATATCCACAGGAAGGGGGAAAAAAACCTCCCTTGAAGCTGGCACAGACCATACCGCTGCCCAAAGGGTTCATGCACTTCGATCACTTCGGTGTGGATGCCAAGGGGAAGCGCTTGTTTGCGACATTTGAGGATCACAACACCGTCGAAGTGTTCGATCTCACGAACGGTAAAACCCTCCACAGCATTCCGGGTTTCGATGTCCCGCACAACGTCCTGTACCTGCCCGATCTGAATGAAGTCGTGATCACCGATGGCGCCGGTACGTTCAACCTGCTACGGGGAGACACCCTCGACCGGATCAAGACCGTCAAACTGGCCATCAACGCCGATTTTGTCGTTTTCGATCCACGCCTTCAGTTGTTCTACGTGACGAACGGCGGTCACGCCGCAAAGATGGACTACGGTCTGGTTTCTGTCGTCGACAAGGAAGGCAATCACCTCGCCGATATCAAGATCAATGGAGCGCATATTGAATTCCTGGCAGCCGAGGCAGAGGGGCCCCGGATGTTCATCGGCATAACCGACAAACACGCTGTCGGTGTCATTGACCGTGAAAAACGGCAGGTAGTCGATACTTGGGTACTTCCCGATGCGGAAGAAAACATACCGCTGGCGCTCGATGAGGAACACCAACGTCTCTTCGTCGTAACGCGGAAACCAGCAAAGTTGTTTGTACTCGATTCCAAATCGGGCAAGGTCGTGACCATTCTGCCAAGCGTGGGCGATTCCGACGACATGGCTTTCGACCAGAAACATCACCGCATCTACGTTTCCGGTGGCGACGGTTTCGTTGCCGTCTATCAACAAAACGATGCCGACCACTACACCTTTCTTGGGAATTTTGCGACCGGAGCCGGAGGTGGTACTTCGACGTTCGTGCCGGAATTGGACCGCATGTATATCGGCGTTCGACGCGGCCCAAGCGGCGCTCAGTTGCAGATACTTGACGTGGTTCCGTAAAGAAAGCCGAAAAGAGACACAGGCAGTCGCTTTTGCGGCTGGGCGCTTCGCCAACAAATTACAACCCAAGCCAGGAGGTAGTGCCGATCATGTTGAAGAGAATTTGCATCATTGTGTTTCTTGCCAGCGGTTTGCTACCAGCAGGCGCGAGGCCGGCAGGGACTGCACCGCTGAAGCTCGTACAAGTCATACTGATGCCGGATGTGAAGAGCGGAGACTTTGATCACTTTGCGCTTGATCTCTCCGGGAAACGGCTGTTTTTGACAGGAGAAGTGAACAAGTCGATCGAAGTCTTCGACATTCAGACGAATAAGCACATACATTCCATCAGAGGCGTCGATACACCGCATTCCATGCTGTTCGACGCCGATTTGAACCAGCTTCTCGTCATCGACGGGGGCGACGGCACATTGAAATGCTTTGACGGCGCGAAATACACGCTCCTTTCGAGCGTGAAGCTCGAACTGGCAGCCGATTCCGCCGTTTACGACGCGTCGAAACATCTCCTGTATGTGGCCAGCGGCGGTGAAGACGCGAAAATGGATCATACCGTGATCAATATTGTGGACACGAACGCACACACGCGCGTCGCGGACATTACCGTTGACTCCACCAATATCGAGGCAATGGCACTCGAAAAGAACGGTCCGCGGCTTTATATGAACATTCGTGACCGCGGGCTGGTTGGTGTCGTTGATAGGGAGAGAAGGAGCGTGCTTTCAACCTGGAGTCTCGACGGAAATCAGGGAAACACTCCGCTCGCCCTGGATGAAGCAAATCATCGGCTTTTCGTCGTGAGCCGGAAGCCGGCAAGGCTCCTGGTGCTTGACGCGGAATCTGGCAGGGCCATCACCAGCCTGCCAAGCGCGCCTCTGGCTGACGACATGGTGTTCGATTCGGCGAGCAAAAGAATCTACGTGGCTTGCGATGGTTTCGTATCGGTCTATCACCAAGAGGACGCCGATCATTATCAAGAAATCGCTCGAATTCCGACAAGGTTTCGCGCGAAGACCGCGATTCTTGTTCCGGAGATGCGGCGGTACTACGTCGCCGCTCCGCGCCAGGGAGCGAAGGCGGCCGAGGTTCGGGTTTATGACGTGCAGTGAGAAAAATGTGGCGGCGTCTCTGCTTGACATACAGCACGAGTGACGTCACCTTCACATTCGGCGGGCACTGGCTGTTGGATGACCGGGTGAAGTTAGAACCGTTTTGCCGGTGCGGCGAATGGTGTGGCCCCAAACAGGAATTGTCCAAGGTGACGGCGCAAATGTTCAGGCGTGACTTCGGAAAATGCTCATTCGGAGCGATGGCTGCGGCACTAATGATCTCTCCGAAGGAAAGTCCGAGCGCAATGCCTCGCTCGGACTTCCCCAGGATAACCGGTCTGACGGACTATGTTGCCAAATTCATCTCTACAACAAGGTACGAGGATATCCCCGCTGAAGTACTCGAGCTTGGAAAGAAATCCATTCTGGATGGATTAGGTCTTGGGTTGGCGGGTTCCAAGGCCGCGACAGGCGCGATCTGCCGCAAATATCTACAATCGCTGGGTCTTTGCGGCGGGAGATCCGTGGTGATCGGTTCGAACATTCTGGCCTCGCCGCGATTTGCGGCCTTCGTAAACGGTGTCTCTCTTCACGCGGACGATTTCGATGACACCCAGCTTTCGGCCGCGAAGGATAGGGTCTACGGATTGCTCGTGCATCCCACGGTGCCGGTCTTGCCGGCGGCACTTGCTCTTGGCGACCGTGTCTCGGGAAAAGATTTGATGCTCGCTTATCACTTGGGAGTCGAGGTTGAATGCAAAATAGCCGAGGCCATCGCGCCTCGCCACTACCAAGATGGGTTTCATTCGACGGGCACATGCGGACCTTTCGGTTCGGCTACGGCGTGTGCCAAGCTCCTTCGCTTCGAAACGTCGAAGATTGCCCATACCCTTGGTCTTGCGGCGAGCCAGTCCGGCGGACTGCGAGAGAACTTTGGAACCATGACCAAGCCCTTCCAGGCGGGACATGCCGCCGAGAGTGGCGTTGTTTCCGCCGACATGGTTGCGCTCGGCTGGACTGCCGCGCAGCAAATCCTCGAAGCCGACCGGGGGTTCTTCCATGCGTTCGGTGGCTCCTATGATCCCACTTTCATCAACGGGCGTTTGGGCACCCCTTGGACCTTTTCTTCGCCGGGCATATCGCTAAAGCCCTATCCGTCGGGTTCGCTCACTCATCCGGCGATGACCGAACTGGCACGCTTGATCGCCTTGAACAAGATCGAGGCAAATCAGGTTGAAAAGGTCGACATCGGTGCCAACCACAATATGACGACGACGCTCCTCCACCACCAACCCAAAACGGGGCTCGAAGCCAAATTCAGCATGGAGTTTTGCCTCGCGATTCTTCTTCTCAGGCAAAAGGCTGGCTTGGGTGAATTCTCTGACCAGGTCGTCGAACAGCCGGATGTGCAAGAGATGATCTCGAAGATCAATTTCTACGTCGATCCCCAGGCCGAAAGCGCCGGTTTCGATAAGATGACTTCTCTTTTGAAGATTCACCTTACGAACGGGAAGACTATTTCCGGTAACGCCGATTTTGGCAAAGGAAGCCCAGCCGATCCGATGACGTTCGAAGAGGCAGCAACAAAGTTTCGCGGCTGCGCCGAATTCGCGGAATGGCCGCGAAGCAAGACCGAGAAGATCATCGCCACGGTCAGGAATTTTGAGTCCGTCTCGGACACCGCAGCGCTATTTCCCTTGCTGAGGGCGGAAGGGCACTAGCACGATGCAATCCTTCCATATCGCGGTCATTCCCGGAGACGGCATCGGAAAAGAGGTCGTGCCGGAAGGAATTTGCGTACTTGAAACCGCTGCCGCTGCTTTCGGGTTTCGGATCGATTGGCAGCATTTCGACTGGAGCTGCGAGACCTACCTTGGTACCGGAAAGATGATGCCCGCCGACGGATTGGAGCAATTGCGTCCTTTTGACGCAATCTTTCTCGGCGCCGTGGGGCATCCGAGCGTCCCCGATCACGTGTCGTTGTGGGGCCTTCTCATTCCGATCCGCCGCGCGTTTCGCCAATACGTAAACTTGCGGCCGGTACGATTGTTCGAAGGGATTGAAAGTCCTCTAAAGAAATGGAAGCCGGGAGAGATCGACTTTTGCATCGTTCGTGAAAACAACGAAGGCGAGTACTCAAATATCGGCGGCAGATTGTACGAAGGCACTGCCGACGAGATGGCCGTTCAGCAGACTGTTTTCACGAGGCGCGGAGTCGATCTTGTAATGCGGTTTGCCTTCGAGTTGGCCCGGACTCGCAGGCACCACCTAACCTCCGCCACCAAATCCAATGGGATCATCCACACTATGCCCTTCTGGGATGAACGGTTCCATGCGTTGGCCCAGGAATATCCTGACGTAGGAACCGACCAATACCACATCGACATTCTTACCGCCCATTTTGTGCGGCACCCGGATTGGTTTGACGTCGTAGTGGGATCCAATCTTTTCGGAGACATTCTGTCGGACCTCGGTCCGGCCGTCGTCGGCTCGATTGGCATCGCGCCGTCGGCAAATCTCAATCCGGAGCGGGACTTCCCTTCCATGTTTGAACCCGTGCACGGATCCGCGCCTGATATCGTCGGGACCGGTGTGGCCAATCCAATAGGGCAGATCTGGTCCGGCGCAATGATGCTGCGGCATCTTGGTGCCCCGGAGGCCGCTAACGCAGTCGAACGAGCAATCGCAAAGGTCTTAGCCAATTCCACAGTTCGCACTCCGGACATCGGAGGATCGGCAAGCACCGAACAGTTGGGGCGTGCGATCGCCGATGAGGTACGGATGAATACGATGTCACGCACATGACTCCCGGTGACCGTGAAGCCCCGAAGGAAATACTTTGAAGCTAAGTCGACGCGCCATGATTCACTCCACGGGCTTTGCCCTCGGCTCGGCGCCATTTGCCGGACTTGTGGCAACCATGCCGCGAGGAGTCTTCGGGGCAAATGCAGATACCGCCCGCAATGTCATGAAGATTTTGAGTACCTACATGAGCGGTGCCTCCGAGCGCGCGCTGCCCGATGAAGTCGTCGAAAAGACGAAGCATCATATTATTGATACGTTCGCGGCCATGCTTTCCGGTTCCCGGCTGCTGCCCGGCCAGCGGGCCCTCAAATTTGCCGAAACCTTTGGAGGAAAAGGGGATGCAACCGTAGTTGCGTCCAATATTATCTGCAGCCCCATTGAAGCCGCTTTGGCCAATGGGATGTTGGCGCACGCCGACGAGACTGATGATTCTCATGCGCCGTCACAATGCCATCCTGGTTGCGCCGTGGTACCGGCCGCCTTTGCTGTTGGGGAACAGCTCGTGATTCAAGGAGAGCACTTCCTCCGTGCGGTGGCACTCGGCTACGATATTGGCACTCGCGTTACCATGACGCTTGGCGGTCAGGAATTCGAATCGCAAAGTCATTGGAGTACGCATAGTATCGGGCCGCTTTTTGGCGCGGCGGCGGCGGCCGGCTGTTCGGCGAGGCTCGGCGCCAGGGAAATCTGCCGCCTACTCGGCTACACCGCCCATCAGTCTTCCGGACTCGCATGTTGGAACCGCGATTCGGAGCACGTCCAAAAATCATTTCATTTCGGCGGAATGACCGCCCGAAGCGGAGTAACCTCCGCCCTTGTTGTTCAGGCGGGTTGGACCGGCATCGATGATGTGTTCTCCGGAAAAGACAATTTTTTTGCCGCCTATAACCCTCAGGCAGATCCCGCCGGACTAATCGACAAACTCGGGGAGCGCTACGAGATCACTCGCACAAACATCAAGAAATGGCCGGTAGGCTCGCCGATCCAAGCCGCCTTGGATGCACTCGCGGAGATCCGCTCGGAAAAGCCGTTCGAACCGGATCAAGTGCGGGAAATAAGAGTTCGGCTGGCCACTGACGAGGCAGCGATCGTCAACAACCGGGAGATTCCTGATATTTGCCTTCAGCACATGGTCGCCGTAATGCTCCTCGATAAGACGGTGAGTTTCGCTGCTGCCCACGATGGAGATCGGCTGAAGGATTCGGCAACCCTCCGCGAGCGATCCAAGGTTCAGCTTGTTCCCGACTCGGAACTCCAAGAGTTGATGCCGCTGCGGGTGGCAATCGTCGAAGTGGTTTTGACCGACGGTTCTAGCCTGGCGCGACGAGTCGACAATGTGCGCGGGACCCCCGAGAACCCGATGACCACTGCCGAGGTGGTGGCAAAAGCGCGAGAACTTGTCGCACCCATTCTCGGCACTCCGAAAGCTGCGAATCTAATCGAGAAACTCCTTCACCTGGATGGCCTTCGCGACGTTCGGGAACTCCGTCCGCTCTTGCAGAGTCATTGAATTCGTCCGCACGTCCGACGAAAGGAATTCCTGTGAGGATTACCGATGTTCGAGAAACAGCCGCACCTATAAAGTCTCAGGCGCGCAACGCGTGGATCGATTTCAGCCAGATGACTGTAAGCGTGGCCGCAGTAATGACGGACGTAGTGCGGGACGGGCAACCGGTTGTTGGCTTCGGGTTCAACTCAAATGGACGATATGCGCCCACAGGAATCTTGCGCGAACGCTTTATTCCACGGCTTCTCACCGCACCTCCTGACTCGCTGCTCGATGAAGCTGGCACGAACTTCGACCCACACCGGGTGTGGGCAACGCTCATGCGCAACGAAAAACCCGGGGGGCATGGCGAACGCTCGGTCGCCGTCGGCGTTCTGGACATGGCAGTTTGGGATGCTGTCGCCAAGATTGCCGGGCTGCCATTGTTTCGCCTTCTTGCAAACCGTTTTCGCGCCGGACTGTTCGACGCCGACGTATTCGTGTACGCCGCCGGCGGTTACTACAAACCCGGTAAGAACTTAGATGACCTCCAAGACGAGATTCGCAAGTATCTCGCGCTCGGGTACTCGGTTGTAAAAATGAAAATTGGCGGGGAGGTCCTTTCTGAAGATCTCCGTCGTATCGACGCTGTCCTGGAGGTCCTGGATCGTCCGGAGCAGCTGGCCGTTGACGCCAATGGACGCTTCGATTTGCAGAACGCTGTCGGCTACGCTCGTGCACTCGCCCCGTATGGACTTCGTTGGTATGAAGAGCCGGGAGATCCCCTGGACTATGAAATCCAAGCAAAACTGTCCCATTACTACGCGGGGCCGATGGCGACGGGCGAAAATCTATTTTCCCTGCAAGACGCTCGAAATCTGATTCGATACGGCGGTATGCGTAAGGACCGCGATATTTTGCAATTTGACCCTGCTTTGAGCTATGGGCTTGTCGAATATCTCCGCATCCTGGAAATGTTGAAGGATCATGGCTGGTCGCCAAGATCCTGCATCCCGCACGGCGGACACCAGATGGCGCTCCATATTGCCGCAGGGCTTGGCCTCGGTGGCAACGAATCCTATCCCGACATGTTCCAGCCATTCGGTGGATTCGCCGACCGTGTCGCCGTCGAGGATGGACGCGTTAGCCTGCCCAGCATTCCAGGTATAGGCTTTGAAGCGAAGAATGAACTCTACGCGATCATGAAGAAAATTGTCGAGTGATCCGGAAAGCGCGCGAAGAAACAGACGTACCCTGCCTAACAGAGAATTAATGTTGTTTTCAGGGTGCCAAACTCTTTCTCGCATATCGTAATGTGTCGTTGTCTCCGCCGGATTCTGTTTGCCGGATCAATGGGGGATACAGATGATGGATGGCCGAGGTAAAGCCCCGTTCACGGTCCGAGATGAATCCACCCATAGCCGCCGAGGTTTGTTGGAACTGGCCGGACTCGCTCTTGCTTCGGCCTTTTTGCCTACGGACTTGGTCGTTAGAGGATCCTCACCCAAGCAGGAACCAGCGGCTCCCTCCGAAGGAATTAGCCCCACCATGGAGCAACTGAGCAGCTACATGAGCGAGGCGCACGCCCATGCGATGCCCGATGACGTCTCTGAAATAGCGAAACATCACATTCTCGATACGTTCGCCGCGATGATCTCCGGCTCCGGACTTCCACCTGGTCGTGCCGCTTTGCAGTTCGCCGCCGCCTACGGAGGGAAGGAAGTCGCGACCGTCGTCGCATCAAAGACCGTCTGCGGACCTATCGAGGCGGCTTTTGCCAATGGTGTTCTGGCTCATTCCGACGAAACAGATGACTCGCACGGACCGTCACGGTCACATCCGGGTGTCTCGGTTGTGCCGGCCGCGTTTGCCACCGGCGAGCAGCTGCACATAAGCGGATTGCAATTCCTCCGCGCGGTGGCTCTTGGCTACGACGTGGGAACCCGCATCACCATGAGTATGGGCGGCCCTTCGTATCAGACAGCCACTCATCGCAGCACACATGGCACTGTTGCCGTGTTCGGTGCTGGCGCCGCGGCCGGTTCCGCGGCCGGTTTGAACAAGCGCCAGATGCGTTTCCTCCTGGACTACACCGCGCAGCAAGTGTCCGGTATAGGGGCTTGGGTACGAGACCCCGAGCACATGGGGAAGGCGCTTCTTTTTGGAGGAAGACCTGCGGCAGGCGCGGTCACTGCCGCCATGGTCATTCGCGCAGGCTGGACTGGAGTAGACGATATTTTCTCAGGTCCAGAAAATTTCTTTGAAGGGTACGCTCCCCGGGAGAACGGCGGAGTGAAAGCCGACCTGGCGAAGCTCGTGGACAAACTCGGCGAACGCTATGAGATTACTCGCACCAACATCAAGAAGTGGACGGTAGGTTCGCCCATCCAGGCTCCCCTTGATGCACTCGCCGGGTTCTTTCAAAAAAATTCATTCTCCGCCGACGAAGTGCAGAAAGTCATCGTTCGGGTCGCAAGTGATGAGGCCAGTACGGTGAGCAATCGCGAGATCCCCGACATCTGCATGGAACATGTCGTCGCCGTCATGCTCCTCGACAAAACGGTGACGTTCGCTTCGGTTCACGACAAAGCACGCATGCACGATCCCGCTGTGGTGCGGCAACGGAGCAAGGTGGAAGTCGTGGCCGATCCTCGGATCGATGCTCGAAGGCCTCGCCGCGAAGCCATCGTGGAACTCATTCTCCGAGACGGATCTCAGTTGAGTGAATGGGTGCGCGATGTCCGAGGCACTGTCGACAATCCAATGACCCGCGATGAGGTTGTGGCCAAGGCACGAGACCTGATCGGTCCCGTATTGGGTGCGGATAAATCTACAACGCTCATCGGCAAAATCCTTTCTCTCGAATCCATACGGGATGTCTGCGAATTGCGGCAAGTCTTGCAAGTAGGATGAGCCGTGCAGACGCCGACTGAGACAATCCCGGCTGCGGCTCCGCTGTCAGTCAAAAAACCCTTCTACTTCAGTTTGTCGTTTCAGGTTTTGGCGGGCGTCATACTCGCGATCGCGTTCGGTTATTTCTCCCCATCGCGCGCCGTAGCCATGAAACCCCTCGGCGACGTGTTCATCCGCTTGATCACGATGATCATTACTCTTGTCATTTTCTGTACATTGGTAACCGGCATCGCAGGAATGGAAGACCTGAAAAAGGTAGGAAGAGTCGGTGGAAAAGCACTCCTGTACTTCGAAATGATTTCATCGCTTGCCCTGCTTATCGGGTTAGCAGTCGGAAACCTGGTGCGGCCCGGTCGTGGATTCAATGTTGACCCCGGCACTCTGGACGCTGGCGCGGTAGCGCAATACGCCGGTACGGCCAAATCTCAAAGCGCGGTAGATTTCATCGCGCATATTGTTCCGAGTACGGTGGTTGATGCGTTTGCAAAAGGCGACATTCTCCAAGTTCTCTTCATCTCTCTTCTCTTCGGTTTCGCACTTTCGCTCGCGGGCCCTCGCTGCAAACCGCTTCTTGGACTCCTGGAAGCGATGACGGCCGCAGTCTTTCGAGTGGTAGCCTTCTTGATGCGTGTGGCTCCCATCGGAGCATTCGGGGCGATGGCCTTCACCGTTGGCAAGTATGGTCTATCCTCTTTACGTCCTCTCCTTCAGCTGACTCTCACGCTCTACATTACCTCGTTCTTTTTCATCGTCCTCGTGCTTGGCCTTGTCGCCCGCGTGGCCGGCTTCGGGATCTTGCGGCTTCTCTGGTTCCTTCGCGAAGAAATTGTTCTGGTGCTAGCCACAAGTTCATCGGAGCCTGTGTTACCAAGTCTGATGGCGAAATTGGAAAAGTTGGGTTGTTCGAAGGCGCTCGTGGGTTTGGTTGTGCCAACCGGATACACTTTCAACGCTGACGGCACGAGTCTCTACATGACACTTGCGGCTCTGTTCGTGGCGCAAGCAACCAATACTCATCTGTCCTTCATGCAACAACTCACCATCTTGGGCATCGCTCTTCTGACATCAAAAGGCGCAAGTGGCGTTCAGGGGGCTGCCTTTGTCGCGCTGGTGGCGACCCTTATGGTCATCCCCACAGTACCTGTGGCCGGCATGGCCTTGATTCTTGGCATCGATCGCTTTCTGAGTATGTGCCGCGCTGTTGTCAATATGATTGGCAATGCGATTGCCACCCTCGTTGTAGCACGCTGGGAAAACGAACTTGATGTGAATTCCCTCCGCAAGCGGCTAGCTGCAAACACTTAAGGCAAGGAAGGTCGCCCGTGATTCCCTAGGTCCGCCAAACCAATTATTTTCAGCGTGCATTACGACCATACGCGGCTACTATTGACAGTGTTACTCTACCGCCCTTAAGATATGTGCGAGAGTAATAATCATATCTTGACTCTCGCAATTGCGCGACCGTGAAGATCTCTTGTGCGGCTCTTGAAGCAAAGTCAGTTTGACGGAGGCTGTCGTGTCCTCGCTCCAACGGTATGTATGCCAGTCAAAGACTTGCCGCCGAGAAATTGAATTTTCTCGGGGACCAATCCATTCTGAAGATTCAATTCCCAAGTGTGCGTGCGGCTCCGAGATGAAAAAGGTCTATTCGACGCCAGTCCTCAGGGAACTGTCGAGAGCCGAGCCAGCCTCCTTCTCAGCGAGATAGCGCCAACAGAAGAGTTTCCAGCGCGAAGAGTGGCTGGTCGGGTTCGCTTTTGAATTTCAGCCTTGGCCGCTTTCCTCAAGGCGTGTGGATATTCGAGGAGCGAAACTCACATGAGAAGAATATCGACTCTGTTGGAAATCATTTTGTCATCAATCTTGTTGTTTACAGGGGGCTTCATGTTATATGAAGCAAGCCTGAACAAGTCATCGAACGAGACTGCTATCTTGGTCGGCGGTGCAGCGTGTTTTTCACTGAGCCTGACGATTCTAGTTTCCGCGGTAAAATCGCTCGTCTGGCATCGGCAGATGCTGCGCCACGCCATGCCCAAGCACCGTCTGGACGCCGGCGGCGCGAACGGTAAGGCTTGAGGTAATACCGCATGGCCATGCACTCCATACGACAACTAAGAGAAGCACGGAGATGGTAGTGGCGAGAACCCTTTGTCGCGAAGGTGAACGGGCACTTCGCCTGCGGCGCGGTTCCATCCAGTGTCCCTTGGAAAGGAGAACGCTGTGAAACATGAAGTGAGGCATTCCCGATCAGGATTCTTGCGTCATTTCTCTCACGAAGGAAAAAGCCGGCCATGATTATCGGCGATCGCATCCGCGAAATGCGCGATGAAAAGCAACTCTCTCAAGGCGACATCGAAAAGCGCACCGGCCTGCTCCGCTGCTACATTTCCCGCGTCGAGAATGGGCATACCGTTCCCGCCGTTGAAACGCTGGAGAAAATTGCTCGCGCCTTAGAGGTCCCACTCTATCAACTTTTTTATGAGGGCGACGGGCCGCCTAAGGTGCCAGCCGTGTTCAAGGGAAATTCGTCTTCCAAAGATTCATGGGGGAGTTCGGGAAAGGATGCACGGTATCTGACCAAACTTCGCACCCATCTGGGCAAAACCAAGGAGCAAGATCGCAAGATTATTCTTCTTATGGCTCAGAAGATGGCCCTTCGCGCTTAGCGCGACGCTGAGCTACATGTTGGATGTAAGCACCGATCACGTTACGAAGAACGGATTGACACTCAACGCGAGCAGGCGGCAGAAAAGCCAAAAACGCATCGAGATCACGTCCGTAAGCATCAAGCCTGTTCGCTGCCAGAACTCTCGGAGCCTGAAACTTCAACCACTCTTTTGCGTGTGCGTTCTGCTGAAACTCTCGGATATCTTTCCCAGCGCATTTCGGAGATCGTAAATTCCAGGGCCATGACCCCCAACCAACCGTCTCCTCTAGGAGCCGCCCATAATGCACCGACCGAGCCTGCTACCGGATGAAATCGAGGCACTCGTCGAGACTCGGATGAAACCGCTCGAAGCCCGGGCGAGAAACCGCTCCGCGTTTCGCGCGCCCCCGCATGGCAGAGCGAACCGAGGCACCCTGATGTCCTCTATGAAGGACACTGCCTAACCGGGAAGAAAGCGGCGTGCCGGCAAACCGAACCCGCCGTTGTCATCGACGGAGCCGACGCCCGGGAAGGTGTTGCACGTCTGCCGCGACGAACAATGCAAGGTTCAGTCTCGCCTCACCCACCAGGAAGCGAGACCGAAGGAACGTGCGGCGCGGGCAAAGGAACTGCCGGCCGAACGGGTCGAGAAACTAACGCGCGTCCGCATTCTGAATACGATTCGCAGGAAACTCCCGGCATCGCTATCGCGTCCGGACCTCGAAATGGCCGCGCTCGACTATTTCGAGCGGCTCGGGCATGACAATCACCGCCGCCTCTGCCGCGTGTACGCATGGGAAGAGAAAAAGGCCAAAGCATCTTGGGGCGGCAGCACCGTCGACTGCAAGACCATCGCAGAAAGGACTGTCGACGAAATGAACATGGAGGAAGTCCAGCGCTTCCTTGTCGTGTGCGCTCTCCTATGCGACATGTACTGTCCGGGATACCACCCGCGCCAGCCGCTTGCGAAAGACGTGAATCTCGTTCGCACGGCGGCGTGCTAGAAGACAGACGCGGCGAGAATTGCCGGAGCCGTTCGCGCGGACCTGACTTCGGTGCGGAGCGCGAAGCCGCGTTCCTCGGAATCGTCGTCGAGGCAGGCCGCCGGCAAAACCAAGAGAGCAGCGCCGGGACCAGCAAGGGAAAGTAATTTTCGCGCTTCTGCATTCCTTACGGGGGCGGCGCTCCTTGCGCCGCCCCTTTCTTATGCTTCCTGACCCAATGGCGTTCCCGACTCCGCAATCCGCATCGCTACACCCGTAACGCGGCCCACGACTTCCGCCTCTTGCGGGTAGGGGAATCGGCGTATCTCGACAGGCGCGTTCGGATAGGGGATGGCGATCAAATGTCCCTCCTTGATTTCGCACCAGCTGCAGACGTATTCGTCCCTCAATTCCACGAAGTAAATAGGACGGTCGAATTCGGTCCGCCAAGTTCCGTGTTTGATCCTGCGTTGATTCCCATCGATCTGCACGAACGAGCCCGGACGGATGAGCGGATACATCGTGAAATCGCGCAGGCCGATGTAACCGTACATGGATTTGCGCAAGTCCAGGTGATTGATCAGCCGGACCGGAATCTCCCCCCAAATCTGTACCAACCTGCTGAGCAGCGTCGTTTCATCGAGCTGCAGCTCCTCGCGCGACCGCAGGGGAAGCACGATCTTCTCAACGTCACCCTCATCGGAGCCTGGGACGAGATGCGTTTTCCCCAGCCCGAAGAGCGCCTGATCGCGGCCGATGTCGCTCGGACGAAGCCCGAAAAACGAGATGATATTCGTCCAGCTGTCCCTGTAGATGACACTGAGGCTGTAAAGCTTGTAGATGCTCGGCGTATAGGAGCCGTTCTCCACATTGTTCAGCCATCCGCGAGAGATGAAGAAATCCCGGTTCTTTTTTTCTTCGGCAAGCTTCAGGCTGCGCGCTTCCACCTCGCGCAAGGTGAGCGCGAGATGGACGCGCAATCCCTTGAGCTTCGCACCCGCCGACCGGGCAAGGTCCCTGGGTTCCATTCACGTGTATGGTACGTAGAAGTAACGATAATGTACAGAAACTACTTCACTCTCATCTTAACTATTCCCGGCTTCGCATTTCTGAGGGGCCCTCCGATGTCCTGTATTCCGGACTGACCGGTGTCTCGAAAGCCAGTCACGTTTCTTCTTTTCTCCCCTCTCCGCGAGTTTGCCCCTACCAATGGCTGGCATTTTGGGAGCGTACGGATGGTACCCGCAGCGCAGCGCTTGTGCCTTGAGCCGAGATTTCGAATACAGAGTCTCGCTTGCGTTTCTTGGGAGGATCGTTGAACTTTTCAGTTGCAGACAAAGCCGGGCGCATTCGGCAGATTCTGGCGGCCCGGGGCTACTCGCTCGCGGAAATCGCGGGCTTATCGCGTACTCGCTTTCCGCGCGATCCGCGTCATCACATTCCGCACAACCTGTATCACAACATGCGCCGGGGCGGTTTCAGCCCTAGCATTCACCAGCTCTTCACCCTCAGCGTCCTTTCCAACTATCGGTTGGTGGATTGGCTGACCGTTTTCGGCTTTGACCTCGACGACATCCCGCGCCTCGAAGCCGTTCTCCCGACGGAGAGAACGCTCCCGCTCGACTCGACCGTTTATGACGCCGACGCGCGGATACCCTGGCTTCGGGAGACTGGAACCGAAATTCCGCCCGGGGCGATCACGCCTCTGACTCTGCTGCTCGCTGCCGGTTCACCCCGGCGTGCGGGGACTCTCGTTTCTCGAACCCCCCCAGGTTTCCTGTACGTGAAGATCGGCTCGCATGATGCGTTCGCCTTTCCCGACCTTCTCCCCGGCAGCATTGTTCGGATCGCCCCCGAAAGGGCCGAGTTGGGATCGTTCACTCCTGTCGCAGCGAAGTCCGATAAACTGTACCTCGTCGAGCACAGCAAGGGGCTGGTGTGTTGTCGGCTTCAGTCCACCGGCAAAAATCGAATCATGCTGCGGTCCGGGCAGCTTGCGTTTGCACAGGTGGAGCTGGAGGTCGGCAAGGAGGCTCGCATCTTGGGAACGGCAGACTTGGAACTGCGCCCGGTCGCTAACGCTCGCCAGCCCAAAGTCCCCACGGATCTGGGGCAGTTCTGGAATCCTGCTCCGCTCGCGTCCACGCGGAGGATCCCCCACGCGGGCGATTTGATCCGCCGCGCACGACAACGCTCCGGACTCTCATTTCGTGACGCGTCGGCCAGGACGCAGGACATCGCGAGGCTCTTAGAGGATCGCCGCTATTTTTGCTCCATGGGGGCACTCTCGGATTCTGAAACGATGGCGGATCCGCCGCGGCATGTCCACAAGCTCGTTTCCCTATGCGCCGCGTACTCGGTCGGCGTCTGGGAATTTCTCAACGCCACTGGACTGCGGCAAGAAGACGCCGGCAAGGATACGATTCCCGACCAATTCATGGCCCGACCGGCCGAGGAATTGGATCGAACTTCCGGAACCGTCCCGACCGGATTTCTGAAATTCCTAGCCGATGAATTCGAGGAGATTCCGCCGTTCCTCCGCGCGGCAGGAGCCTCCCTTTGCGGCTTGCCGGCGCTGTCACTGCGGGACATATTCTGGGTTACCGGCCAGAAAAAGTCGTTGCACCCTTACCTGACGGATGCCGCCTTTCTCGTCGTCGATCGCAGGAAGAAAAAACCGCTCTCGTCTTTCTCACGCGCGCTATGGGACCAACCCTTCTACGTATTGCTCTTGCGTGATGGAACCTATCTTTGCGCAGCGTGCAGCCTGCAGGATGACACGCTGATCGTTCGTCCCTTTTCCGATGGATTCGACCGCCCGGTCCGTTTTCAGAACCGTGTGGACGTCGAAGTCGTGGGCAGGATAGTCGCCATCGTTCGACGACTTTCCCCCAATTCGTGAACGATTCCCGAACACTTTCTCGTTTCGCGCTCCCGGCGTTTCCCTCGGATTCGCTTGCTTGGGGCACCACCTGGCGTCTCCATCGTCGGCCAGCGAACAGTTTTGCGTGGTTGTGGAACGGGGTTAGCAAAAGTGCGAGGTTGCAGACGAGAGAATTGTCCACAACGGCGAAGGAGGGTGGGCTGCATGCTCCGAGTTCCCGAAGGTATTCGCAACGTGCACTCCCGCGATGGAGGTGTTGTGCTCGACCTCCGGTACGGGCACATGTTCAATCTCAATCTCGTCGGCTCGAAGATTGTGGAACTGCTCCGGCTTGGTTACACGGATTGCCAAATCGTCCAGGAAATCAGCCGCTGCTTCGAGGTTAGTCAGGACACCGTCAAGTCTGACTTACAGGAATTCCTCGATTCACTGGAGAAACACCGACTGCTCCTTCGAAGCCCTAACGAACTTCCCTGAAGGGAGTGAAATTGTGGCCAGTCTCCTTCAACCGCAGACCGACACGTTTCGGATTCTCCTCGTACGGAGAGGCTGCTCTGAGATTCTTTTGTCCCCAAATGGCGCGGCCTATTCTTTGCCGGAAGTTGCAATTTCGCACTGCCAACGGACGGCCGAAGGCGTCAACGCGGAGATGAAACGCCGATGGGGCTTGGAAGTCATATCTCTGTTCTCTCCCGAGTTCGGTTTCGATGGGGTCGAAGACTCGCGACTCGCCTATTTCGCTGTGGAATCTGTGCACCCCGGTGGCCGGCCGCCAGCCGGAATGTACTGGACGCCTATCGCCGCGTTGACGGACGACTCTTTCGTCGCTCGCGAAGACTTCGGCGCAATCCGCGAATTCCTTGCTGATTGCAGGCGGGACTCTCAGCCCGAGTCGACTCGCCCCTTCAGGAAGCCAGGGTGGTTCCGGGAAGTTTCCGAATGGGTGCAGACTGAAATTCGTCCATTTGACCTTCGCTTGAACGGCCGCTTCCGGCAGTTCAATGCCGCGCCGGCATTCAGTGTAATCAGGTTTGAAACGAACGGCGACGCCGTCTGGTTCAAGGCCGTTGGCGAACCCCATCTCCGCGAATTTCGGGTCACTCTCGCCTTGGCACAAATCATCCCGTCCTACGTTCCGCGACTGATTGCCTCACGGCCAGATTGGAACGCGTGGCTCTCAGCGGAAGCGGAAGGCAGCGAGCTATTCGCAACCAGGGACGTCGCTTTCTGGGAAAAGGCCGCCGGGGCGTTGGCAAGCGTACAGCTGGAATCCGTTTCAAAGACCCAAGGCCTCCTCGCTCTTGGAGCACGCGACGCGAAGGCAGCCTCGCTCCTGAAGCTCGTGGATCCGTTTTTCGAGACTTCCTCGGAAGCCATGGCGCGACAGACCAAGACGACTCCACTTGCTCTCAAGGAATCGGAGCTCCAGAACTTGAAGGAGCAAGTGAAGCACGCTCTCCGCGAACTGGAAGCTACGCGTTTTCCGGACTCTTGCGGGCACCTCGATCTCAACCCTCGAAACATCATCGTCGCACCAGCGAACTGCACGTTTCTCGATTGGGCCGAAACGTATGTCGGCCCTCCGGTACTGTCATGCGAGTACCTCCTCGAGCATTTCCGCCGGGTATTCCCTGGAGACCGCGACGGCCAGGTTCGCCTCGCCAATCGCTACCTCGCAGCTTGGGAATCGTTGCTGCCGAGGAACGACATTTGTGCCGCTCTTGCCCTCGCACCGCTCCTGGCAGTCTTCACCTATGCCGTCACCTGCACGGATTGGGGCGACGCGCAATGTCTTGCGCAGTCGGAGAAAGCCGCGTACCTGCGAAGCCTGACCCGCCGGATGAAACACGAAGCCGACCGGCTGACTGGAGCGACAGATTCGTTGACGCCATGATGAACGCTCCGCCCCAAACTTACGTGGAAGCCGTAACCGAGGTCCTGCGCGGCGTTTCGATCGCCGATCCCTACCGGTGGCTCGAAGACCAGGATTCACCAAGAACGAAGGAGTGGGTTGAAGCTCAAACGCAGCACGCGCGCGCGTATCTCGATGCGATTCCGGGTCGCCGGCGAATTCGAGACCGCGTAGGAGAACTGCTCGCCATCGAAACATACGATTCGCTGCAAAGGGTTGGCAGTCGCTATTTCTTCAGAAAGCGTCTTCCCGGGCAAGAACAACCGAGCATCTACATGCGGGACGGGGCCCACGGCGCGGACATCCTGTTGATCGATCCGGCGGAACGTGGAACGGGAACCTTTACCGCGGTCAAGCCCCTTCAGGTATCGCCGGACGGCCGGGTGTTGCTCTACGAAATCAAGGAAGGCGGGGAGTCGACCGGAAAGTTCGAATTTCACGACATCGCTGGCGGTGCGCCTTTGTCCGATTCTCTGCCGTGCGGTTATTTGCGAGGGTTCGCCTTCGCGCCAGATTGCCGAAGTTTCTACTACGTTCATGAACCGGCTGAGGCAAACGAGAGGTTTCAATGGGCCGCTTACCGGCATGAGCTTGGGACTCCGAGTCGGGAAGATGTCAAAGTCTTTGCGGCGGAGGGCCAAGACAAACTCCGCCTCCATATCATTCCCGGTGATGAATGCCTGGGATTCCTCATCTATCGGTTTTTGGAAACGACTCACACCGACATTTACCGCTGGTCCTTCGACCTCAAATGCCCGCCCGTTCCAGTCGTGAAGAATGCGAAGAGCGGCCTCAGTCCCGTCTTCGTCGGCACCCGTATTCTGGCGCTGACCGACGAAGGCGCCCCCAACCTACGGATCGTCGAGATTCAGCCGCATGAGGGTCCCGAGTACGAACTGGTTGACATCGTTCCCCAGACCGATTCCCGCATCTGCAACTGGACGATCGCTGCTGGGCGCCTGTTTGTTTCCTACTGGCGCCGCGCAAAAGCGGAAATTCAGATATTCGACTTGTGCGGAACTCGCGTGGGAACTGTTCCCACACGGGAAGGCGAGACCGTTCGGCTCCGTGGTGCAGCCAATCCCAACCAGGATGAAGTATTTCTTGAAACCGAGTCCTTCGCCGAGCCCATTCGTATCGAACGTTGCGATGCGCGGACGGGCCGACTGAATCTCTGGTCAAGGCGACCGATTCCGTTCGACCCCAGCCGGTACGGCCATATTCAAGTTTGGTTTTCGGCCAAAGACGGAACGCGCATCCCCATGGCACTCGCCGGCCGGCTCGACATCCTCAAGGAAGGTTGCCACCCGGCGATCATGACCTCCTACGGCGGTTTCGGAATCTCTTCAACTCCGCAGTTTAGCGTTTTCGTCGCGTGCCTCATGGAGCGCGGCTGTCTGTTTGCCCTTCCCAACATTCGAGGGGGATCGGAATTCGGTGCGGACTGGCACGAAGCCGCTCGGCGCCGAACCCGCCAGATCGCTTTCGACGATTTCCTCAGCGCCGCCGAATGGCTTATCGCCAACAACAGGACGATTCCCGAAAAATTTGCGATTTTCGGCGGCTCGAACGCCGGGCTTCTGGTCGGGGCTGCCCTTACGCAGCGCCCCGATTTGTTTCGCGCGGTGCTCTGTATCGCCCCGCTTCTCGATATGCTTCGTTACCATCTATTTGAAGCCCGACCTGCCTGGGGCGAAGAATTCGGAACGGCAGAAGATCCGAACGATTTCGAAACGCTTTCGCGATATTCACCCTATCACCGGGTACAACCCGGCATTCCCTATCCCGCGGTGATGCTTGTCTCCGGTCACATCGATCGGAATTGTCATCCCATGCACGCGCGCAAGATGACGGCTCGTTTGCAAGCGTGCAGTTCGAGTCCGTTGCCCGTCCTGCTGGACTACACCCAAGTCCGCGGGCACGCCCCCGTCCTTCCTTTGAGCAAACGCATTTCGAGCTTGACCGATCGTCTGGCCTTCCTTTGCGATCAGCTTCGGCTCGCAGACTGAAGTGGGAGGTATGCACCATGCGACTCATGATTCTGCAGGCGCTCGTCGAACTCATCCGGTTTGATGCCTATCTCATTCGGGGTGACTTTGCCGCCCTCTATCAGCGCGTCCGGGCTTCACGCCTCGCCGAACGGCCGACTGGCAGTTTGACCGCGGGTTCAATCTGCTCCGCCGTCGACCGGGCGTGCGTATTTTATGTGAAAGAAGTTCTATGCCTTCAGAGATCCGCAGCGACAACCTGCCTCCTCAGGAAGCACGGTGTTCCCGCAGAACTCGTCATTGGCGCGCAACACACGCCTTTTCGCGCGCATGCCTGGGTGGAGGTTCACGGCTTCGTGATGAATGACAAACCCTACGTCCCCGATACCTATGCCGTCATCGACCGTTGTTAAGGGGAAGTCCCGGCAAAGGAGTGCAAACGTGAGCGTTCAATACGGCAGATGGAACTTCGACGGGCGCCCAGTCGATCCTTTCGATTTGACGAAGGCGCAAGGTCTGATCGCCCCTTACGGGCCGGATGGTATCGCCTCCCATCGAGGCGGCGGCGTGGCGATAAGCTACGGAGCGTTTCACACCACCAGGCAATCGCGCCTTGAGAACCAGCCTCACACGGGCTCCGGCGGGATCGTTTTTACCTGGGATGGACGGCTCGACAATCGCGAGGAACTGATTCGGTCCCTCCGCGAGGCAACCGATTCCGGCTCCACCGATGTTTCGATTGTCGCCGCCGCCTTCGACAGGTGGGGCCAGGGATGCTTCGCAAGAATCCTCGGGGATTGGGCCCTCTCTATCTGGGACCCGCGTCAATCCTCACTCATCTTCGCGAAGGACGTTCTGGGAGTCCGGCCTCTCTTCTATGCACTCGACAAGGATGGAGTGAGCTGGAGCTCGCTCCTGGATCCGCTGTTGCTCGTCCCGGGCCGCTCGTTTTCACTGAATGAAGAATACATCGCCGGCTGGTTTTCCCTCCTTCCGGCGACGCGGTTGACCCCCTATGCGGAGATCGATTCCGTGCCGCCGGCGTCTTACGTCCTGGTGAAAAACAAGCGGGCCACTTGCCATGAATACTGGCGATTCGATCCGTCGCACTGCGTCCGATGTGCGACGGACGAAGAATACGAAGAACGCTTCCGCCACGTTTTCGCTGCGTCGATTCGACGTCGGCTCCGTGCCGATGCTCCGGTCACTGCCGAACTCAGCGGTGGAATGGACTCGTCATCCATCGTTTGCATGGCCGACGAGTCGATCACTCGCAGCAGTGAGGATCTTTGCCGGCTCGACACCATCTCCTATTTCGACGATGCCGAGCCCAACTGGGATGAACGCCCCTATTTCTCTGCGGTGGAGAAGAGCCGAGGTCGTGCGGGATGTCATCTCGCGATGGAGGTGCCTGCTCCCAGTGTGGTTCCTGCCCACCGTGCGGAATTTCGTGCGATGCCCGCCTCCGGCGTCTCTTCCTCTTCCGTGGGCTCCCGGTTCGCGAATTATTTCATCCAACGCAACAGCCGCGTACTCCTGTCAGGAATCGGAGGTGACGAGGTTCTGGGCGGAGTCCCTACGCCCATACCCGAACTTGCCGATTTGCTGGTCAGCCGAATGGTGAAGCCATTCATGCGGCGCGTGACTGAGTGGGCCCTGGCCGTGCGGAAGCCCTGCATTCACCTGCTACGGGAAACAGCCCAAAGCTTCCTGTCCCCGGCGGTTCGCAGGCTCCCTTTAACGCAGACCCCGCCGGCCTGGCTCACGAAGGATTTCGTGGAGCGCCATCCGGACGCACTGCAAGGGTACGAGCGGCGGCTGGCATTCGACGGGGTGCGCCCGAGTTTCCAAGTCAACATGTTTATCCTTGAAGCGCTGCGCCGTCAGCTCGCCTGCAGCGCGATTTCTTCTGAACCTCCCCTCGAAACGCGTTACCCCTACCTCGATCGCGAGCTCCTGCAGTTTCTCTACGCCGTTCCGCGCGAACAACTGGTCCGGCCGAACGAACGCCGTTCCCTAATGCGTCGCGCTTTGGCCGGCACGGTCCCGGCTGTCGTCCTCAATCGAAGACGAAAGGCTTATGCATCGCGCAATCCCCTCGCCCGGATCGGCTCTCAGTTTGAGTCGCTTATTTCCGCGAATGCCGATTGGGCATCCGCGCGTTTGGGAATCATTGACCAGAAGGCCATCGTCGATGCCGTAGAAAGGGCTCAGGCAGGCGAGAACCTTCCTCTGTTCCAGATCTCTCGCACGTTGATCCTCGAATCGTGGCTGCGCGGCTTCACCGGTGGCCCCTATCTGACACCTTTGACTCCGCCGGTGAGCCCCCCATCCGGATTACGAAATCCTGGTGGCAATAGTGCCCTTGAAAAGGGAGACGAAACCAAGCGCAGCGAGAGCTTCATAGCTCGCCTCCAGTCTCCGCCCGATCTTCTCAGCTGAGAAAGTCCACAAAGGAAGGGAGGTGAACAACATGGAATACAGGAAACCGCGAATCGGCATGAGTTCCGAAGCTTTGGATCTCATTCAAAGCGATGGGTTGAAGTGCCACTCTCTCATCGACGGAAATGTGCCGCCGGACAACAAACCCACGTCCCCAGCGTACGAGGCTGACGAGTAAGTGAAACGCCGGGGCGCTCCAGCCTCGAGCGCCCCGGCATCTTTATGCGGTAGATGGCCGATTCAGTGCCGTCCCATCGTCCCATCTCGCCTTTTGCTCCTTAGAGGCTTCAGCAGTCTCGTTGCCTCCACCGCTGCTCTGATTGCTACCGGGTGGAGCGAACCAGTTCCCGGGCGCGGATGCCCCCGTTGTGGACCAGCGCCTTCACGGCGCACCCGGTCACCGCGTTAATCGGGCATCTGCTTCCCCGTCGACTTGCGAATCTTGTGCGAAATTCGTGATTGGTTGGAGGCAGTCACGTTTGGATATGGTCTCAAGCTGCTAGGGAGGATGCTACTTATGCGATTTCTGGCGGGTTTACTGTGCGTAGGTCTCATTTCCGCTGTTCCTCTCAGGAGCCAAACGACAGGGGACGACCGCTATTCGATGGAGCTTGTCCGAAGCATTCTTCAGAGTGCCTCGGCGATCCAGAATGCTGCGGCAGACGGGGCCATTGGCCTCAGGCAGTTGACCACCGGGAAGCCAACTCATTTTCCATTGGCAGGTTTGGGCGGCGATGCGGACCCAGTTCGGCGCACGAGCTTCAAAATCTTTACTCGTGTCTTGATTTTCCAGTTTCCACAGGCGCGCCTCGTTTG
>WNFP01000270.1_pt1 | contig 38977 bp, 23 predicted proteins | sample 5400201 | NCBI WGS metagenome assembly WNFP01 (sample SAMN13153355, study PRJNA577476) | soil metagenome | isolation source: 115 cm saprolite under Madrone tree | place: USA:California | collected 2016-06-14 | reverse complement strand
CCTATATGACTCGCCTTTGCTCTGTGGCAAACTTTTCGACAGCCTCCGCCGTACCTCGGGTTAGACTCGCACGGGGAGGACACATGAGTTTCACCAGGAACGCAGGCAGATTCGCAGGTTTGCTGTATATACTCGCGTCAATCCCGGGCGTCTTCGCCCTCGTTTATGTTCCCAGCAAGCTGATCGTCCGGGGAAACGCTACGGCAACCGCGCACAACATCGTGGTCTCCGAGACGCTGTTTCGTCTGGGCATCGCCGCCGACCTGATCTGCCAAGCCCTGTTTAGCTTTGTGGCTCTAGCTCTGTACGACGTGCTCAAGGGCGTCAACCGGCGGCACGCCTTGGTCATGGTGACTTTGATTCTGGTCTCAATCCCGATAGCGTTACTGAATGAGCTGAACGGAATCGCCGCCCTCATCCTCGTGCGCGGAGCTGACTTCCTGTCGCTATTTGACAAGCCTCAGCGCGATGCTCTGGCTATGCTGTTCCTCAATCTGCGTGGGCACGGATTTGATGTAGCCGGAATATTTTGGGGTCTTTGGCTGTTTCCACTCGGGCGGCTGGTCTACCAGTCGAGCTTTCTTCCGCGCATCCTGGGGGTCGTGCTGATGGTGAATTGCTTCGCCTATCCGCTAAACAGTTTTACGTCGTTAGTGCTGCCGCAGTACGAAGCGATCGTCTCGCGATGGATGAGTCCGCTGCAGTTTGGGGAAGTGGTGTTCATGCTTTGGCTGGTGATCATGGGCGCAAAGCCAAAGCCACTGGCGGATCCGGCCCTTAACTCGGCGACTGCTGCTTCGAATCCGACGGGACTTGGACTGAAGACTGAAATTACCCGGTCCCCCGCCAAAATCATCGGCGTAACAATGTTACAGCAGCGAAGCTGGTCGGCCGGAGTTTTGGCGAATGACAGCGTTTCTAAGTTCGGCTTCCTCAAAACCCGTCCGCATTATTTAGATTCTACGCGCAGGGCCGAAGAAGCCCGTCGGAGGGAGAAGCGCTGAAGCGGCACAGGTCGTCTGTCCCTGACGCGCTAGTTGTTCTCGCTGTCTAGTGCGTCAAGGCCGGGGAGGATCAGCGTGTGTTCCTTTTGGACGGCCTGGAGCGCGCGCGGGGTGAGCCCTAAGAGTTTCAGGATGGTAGGCGCTACCTGTGTGTTGCTCACGTGGACCCGGATGACCCCTGCTTCCAGCACTGGGTTTGAAACGACCAGGGAAACATGCCTGTCTGTCTCGTGAAATCCACCGTGCTCCACGAGCTTTTGCGGGTGCGAAGAATAGATGACTCCCAGTGTGGAGTTTACGATGACGTCCGGGCGGCGGTTGGCTATCATCTTTCCCCCCAGAAGTTCATCCAATTCCTCGCCGACAAAAACGATTCCGCCGCCCACTTGATCGATGTTCGCGCGTAGGGCGGCGGCCACCTGGCTGGCCTTGGAGTGATCCGTCAGCCAGATGATTGCTTCGTCGTCGTCGGTCAAATTGGCAAGTAGGTTGGGCGCCACGCTGTTGACGAGGGCGGTGTATGGACCGTCATCTGTGGTGTGCTTCAACTGTGGGTCTACGGGAGAGTTGCCGTGCTTCGAGGCCAGGATAAAAATCGTCGAGCGCGTCAGGTCTTGGGCGTCTAGTTCCGCGAGCATGCGCCCAAGTTCCTGGTCGATGAAATCGAAGCCCGCCGCGAGCCCCGCCGTCGGCGTGCCCGATGCGTCCGCGTAGCCGAAATTTTTCTGAAAGATATTGGGCGTTTGGAAGTTCATGCCAAAGATGGCGGGCACGCCGATGAATTGAGTGCGCTCGTGGTTGAACCCGTCGATCCAGTTCAGCATCGCCTGCACTTTCATATCGTCATTGGTCTGTATGATGGGCGGATTGAAGTCCGAGTTGAACGCCGAGGACTCCGTGAGGAAGAGATCAGTGGCCGGCGGACCACTCGGCCCGTTGTAGATTTCATACGTCGGGTGTTTGTCAGCGTAGGCGGTCACCAGGCCGGCCGCGGAGGCCACGTTGAAAATAGTGTTGACCTTCAGATACTGGTGCGGAAAAACGGGGGTGCAGCCGTTCCTCGGATCGAGCGGCAGCAGCGTGGGATCAATGCTCGGGAAAAACGAGTTGCCATTACCCGTGTTCACGGTTTCGTCGTAAAGCACCTGGGTGCCCATCGTGGCGCAATTGGAGCCCGGTGGGGATAGCGTGTCATCCCACGAGTTGTCGTACAGGATGCCGGTCGAGATCGGCGTTCCCCCTGTGGTCAGCGCCAGCGAACCAGGATACGAGTCGGAAGGGCCGGTTGTGAAGGCGTTGGCGTAAGTCACGCCGGTGTTGACGAGGCGAGCCATCGCCGAATGGGGATGTGCCGCGACATAGCGCGTGAGGTCGAAATCGTGAAAGCCATCCAGACTGATGAGGATCACATGTCGGACAACCTGCGGGGGTGCGGCAGGGCTGTCAGCCTGCGAAACCAGACCAATGAACAGTGTGAGTAGTAAAACCGCGGGCAGCGTGCGAGGAACAGTTTTGCCGAGACGATAGGAAGCAGTGGTCGTCATGTAATCCTCCTAATGTGCGCATCGGATGTGAGTATCGAGGGGATGGACGTTACCGACAAGAGACTAAATCTGCGTTCGCGGTCTAGTCAAGCCAGAATTCCTGAGATCAACCCAGGAATTTCTGAATCCCTTCCGAGAGAAAAACCCAGCCCGAGAATACGAATCAGCAAGATCGCTTTCACCGGGCGGTTCGCCCATACGGCATCAGGATTCGTGGTCATGGAATTATTCCTTCGCTGAATTTCACGACTAAAGTGAATTCTCGCAAATCAAGTCAGATGTAATCGAACAGAGTCATAAAGCCGAAGTCCATGTGCAATTGTTGATGACAGTGGAACAACGTGAGGCCGGGGTTGTCAGCGACGAAGTCGACCTCGACTTCCTGGTAGCCTCCGACCATGACGACGTCTTTCATGAGATCGGTAATTGGTTTGCCTGCCAGCTTGGTGAGTTCGAGACTATGCCGGTGAAGATGGATCGGATGTATGTCGTCGCTGGCGTTGCGCATACGAATGCGGTAGCGCTTGCCTTGCCGCAGATGGTACGCCGCCGCGGCCATAGATTCGCTCGGAAAGATTTTGTCGTTGATGGCCCACAGGTTGAAGCCATGCTCGGCTGCATTCCGCTTGGTGAAGGTCATGTCTATGATTTCGTCGGGTTCCGCAGAAGTTCCACTCGGCTTGGCGAACCGGGCATAGCTCCAGTGAAATGGTTTCGGTGGAATCCAGACGGGCTTTGCTTTGTGTCCAGCATATTCCACGACGATGCCCATCCCATGAGCCCGGTCGTCGTCAGCCAGGTCGCCCATGATCCACGCGCCCGGACTATTCATTTCCACGATGGCCGAGATGCGCTCGGCGGTACCCAGCCAAAGCACGGGCACTTCCGCGGGAGTCGGCACCGGATTGCCGTCGAGCGCGACAACCTTGAAGCTGTGTCCGGGCAACGCTAGGCTGCGAATTTCCGTCGCGCTGCCGTTCAAAACGTGGAAGAGCACGCGCTCGCCTTGTTTTACCCGAACAGGATCGCCGTGCCCCAACATGCGCCCGTTGATGGTGAAGTAGCGATAGCCGACTTCGTAGCCGTGCGGCATGCCCATCGCCAGCGAACCTTTCATCGAGGATTCGCCGGCGCTTTCGAGGTCTTTCACCTTCGTCGCAGGAGTCAGAAAATCCTGCGCCATGTCGCCGCCCTGGCTGAAGGAGGGTTCGAATTCTTTCAAGACGAGAAATACTTCGCGGTCGTACTCTCCGGGGTTGTGTTTTGGCTCGATGTACACCGGTCCAACCTGACCGCTGTATTGTCCGGCGTGCAAGTCCGACCCAGCCCGGTTATGCGAGTGATAAAAGCGAAAGCCCGCGGGCCGCGGTGTGAAAGTGATGCGGAGCATTCCGTGCGCTGGAACGAAGGGAGTTCCTTCCTCCGCGGCTCCATCCACGTCGGGCGAGACGAATTGTCCATGCCAGTGCAGTTGTTCCGGGGTATCGGTGTCATTGTGAATCTCGACCGTTACTGGCTGCCCCTCTTTGAATCGCAGGAGCGGCCCGGGAAATTGGTCGTTGTAAGTCACCGCAGAGACAATGTGCTTGTTTCCAATGTCCACTGCTGAAGCGCGAATACGTACGGTGTACTCGGGCGCCGTTTGGTCGTCGAGGTAAGAAGCGGCAGCGAGTGGTAACCGGAGAGACGGGCCGATTATTCCTGCTGCGGAGAGTACACTCGCATTGGCCAGAAATTTCCGACGCGAATTGCGTGAATTCATGGAAACTCCGTTCGAGCCGGACCCCCTGCGCGGTGACGTGTTACGTGCCAAAGATAAGTCTTCATTGCTTGCATACAGATCATTGAACTTCGAAAATTTGCAGCGCCAATTTCGCATCTGGCTTTCCCTTACCTGAATCGGCGACGTAAAGCCGTTTCAGCTCGGGCACAAAGATCGATGATTTCGCACGGTAGGCTGTCGGAACCTCTGCGATGTGTTCATAGTGGTCTGCATCGCGCTGGTCAAAAACGGATGCCGTCTCACTTCCAGTCACATAGATTCGTTTACGTTCGACATCGAGCGACATGTCGCTGTTCATACCCACACACGGTAGGGTGGTCACGACTTTTCCGGTATCAATGTTAAAAACTATAAACTGGCCTGGTTTCCGAGCGGCGGTAAACAGTCGCTGATTCGGTTCGTCCAGAGCTATCGCATGAGCTACGTGCGCGTCCGGTGGCAGGGGCCATTTGGCAACAAGTTGAAGAGTCTTTAAATCAATGACTCCGACCTCATCCGTGCCCGTCAGGTTCACATAAAGTTTTTCTCCCGCACGGTCAATGACCATGCCCTCGTTGGAATCTCCAGGAAGGCCGGCAACCTCACCGACCTGTCTGAAGGATTGTGTATCAATAATGCTGAGCACATGGACCTTCCCGTCCGGTGCGGCGCCGCCGTTTTCCACATAAAAGAATTTGTTATGCGGGTTGTACGCGCTGTGGTCTACGCCCTGACCCAGTTTGAGAGTGTTGATGATTTTGTAGTCTGCACAATCCACTAGTTCGACGGAATCGGTATCGCCTCCGTCCGTGACGATAAGACGATTAGACTCGGCTAGATAAGCCATCGTCAGCGGTTGGCCGAAGCCTTTGATACTGTGAATCCGCTGTCCTGTCCGTAGGTCGAACACTTCGACCGTCTTTTGAACTTCGGACGCAAGGAATAAACGGTTGCCCTTGAGGTCGACTCCAAAATGGTCGAAATCACCCGTGAATCCTGGCATCGGGGTGGTCGTGATTAATTTCAGTGGAAGCTTCTCCTGCGCGTTGAGCGTAAGCGCGCTGCAGAAAGCCAACACCACCATGATAATCTTCAGTTCGTGTCGCAATTTATATCTCCTAGGAAGTGGAGCTTGCTCGGCCGACAATCAGAATAGCATCTAAGGGCGTTCCTTTTTCCTTGCGGCACTCGACGATCGCGGGCGGATCACAAGTGATCTTGATGTTCTCCGAATTCATATCCGGCCCCTTTGATCTAGAACCACAAAAACTTCCCTTCGTTCACTTCTTAGGCTGCGTTGACGGGACGTCCGGTCGGGGATCAGGCACGAAGCCAACGCGGTTCGGCATCTTGATCTGCGGCAGCGTCTTTTCTTTCAGTTCCGCCCGTTCTGCGACGATGCCGTTCATATAGAGGATGAATGCCGCGGGCGCGTAGGTCTCGTTCGCCGATGCGTGCCGGGGGCATGGCTTCTGCGGTTCCAGCCGGTCACAGGTCCTTTGCCCGATCCCGAATGAGGTCTTGGGAGGAGAATTGTAAGTTAGCATAACCGATAGACTAAGTCAGAGTTCCGAGCGGAGGAATTGTGAAGCGCACGCGTACACCAGGACTAGGATTTCATTTGGGCATCTGCTGCACGATAATGCTATTTGTTATTTCGTTTGGTCTCGCCCAATCGAATCCTGCACAAGAAAGCAAGAGTTTGGAGACTTGGCATTTTGCTGTTTCTGACGACTCAAGAAATTGCGGCGACGTAGTCATGCCGGCAATCGCGGAAAACGTGCGTGCCGCGCGTGCCGCCTTCTACTGGCATTTGGGAGACTACCGAGCCATCTATGACTTTGATCAAGACATTAAAGCCCGAAACCCGACCATCAACGTCATCAGTTATAAAAATTCCGCTTGGAAAGACTTCATCGACCGGCAACTGAAGCCTTTCGGAGACTTGCCAGTCTACTTGGCGCTCGGCAATCACGAACTCATACCGCCAAAGACCCGCACAGACGCACTGCTCCAATTCGCCGATTGGTATAACGCACCGGACCTGTCAAAGCAGAGGCTTGCTGACGATCCTTCCGATCACGAATTGCGAGCGTACTACCACTGGACTCGAAAAGGCGTCGATTTCATCACGCTCGATAACTCAGCAAAGGAGCAGTTCGACGATGCGCAGATGAAGTGGCTTGAAGCGCAGTTGCACAGGGATGCGAAGAATGCCGAGCTACGGAGCGTGGTCGTCGGAATGCACGACGCGTTGCCCGACAGCATGTCAGCTGGCCATAGCATGAACGAAAGTGCTCAAGGGACGGAGAGTGGGAGGAATGTGTATCTGTGGCTCGTTGAGTTCCGCAAGAAAACCCATAAGAACGTATACGTGTTGGCCAGCCACTCGCATTTCCTCATGGACAACGTCTACAACACGGCCTGCAGGCGAGAGCATCCTGATGACGTTCTTCCTGGCTGGATCGTCGGAACTGCCGGAGCTCCGCGGTATCGGTTACCGGCAGATGTGAGTGGCTCAGCGCAGCATCTGACCGATGTCTATGGTTATTTACTCGCAACTGTCTCGCCGGACGGAACAATTCAGTTCGAATTCAAGCAAGTCAACGAGGCGGATGTGACGGAGTCCACTCGCAAAGATTACAAAAACGAATTCATTCACAGCTGCTTCGCTGGGAATTCCTCAACGTATGTTCCTGAGGGCGCAAGCTGCCCAATGAAATAAGTAGGAAGAACTGGAGCCGATTGCGTTACCAAATCCAAGCAACGCGCTCCTCTGTGCGATTCTATTCCTGCATGTCGTTCCGCGTGGATGACGAGGTACCGGAAGCTATCCGATAGCGAACTTAGTCCGAGCGCGCCGCGGTGGGATTGTTTGGCACGCTCGAGGTCGTTTTTTTTTGAGAGTTGGTGGACGAGATGGGATTCGAACCCACGACCTCCTCATTGCGAACAGTGGGGAAAATAAGCTAAGGCAAGGCGCCACAATCACTTAGCTGTTTTCATAAGGCCCTTAATTGGCAAGTCTGGCAAGCCGGTTTTCTCTTTGTCTTTTCATTGCAGTTCGACAGTGAGAAGCCGGATAAAATCACGCGCGGTGCCTGTGCCTGTAACGACGACAAAGTCATTTTCGAGAACCCTCTGAATTGGACAACCCGGAGTAAGTTATATCGGCGAAAAGGAACTTACCGGGACTTAGCCAGGTAATCGCTAATCAAATTCATAGAACTCTTCGTCTGGCATCGGAGTTACGGTTCCGTCCGGGTGCTTGTAGAAGCCATCCAAGGCGACGTGTTTCCCCGGAACGAAGCGTGCTTTCATAAAGCCCTGAATGACGACTCGGAGGTTGCCATCCGGTTTCGATTGCGCAATGATTCCAATCGTAGCTGGACGTGAATCGAATATTAGTTGCTCTGGCGGCTCCGCCGCGAGCTTCTTGAGTTCTTCTTGTGTCAGCTTACGGAGTTGTTCGCCGCGCTCGTCGATAATCTTTCGGAATGTTGCGAGGGATTTTGGAAATGTGCGCATCGGAGGAGGTCTCAAGAACCAACCTACCACACGCGGTAATCGGAGATGTGAACTCCTTCCAAAACGACATGTACGATTAGGCGTTGGATGCAGTCCTAGGATGTTGAAATTGGAGGGCAAGAAAACCGGAAACTTTAGTCGTCTTCTTTAGGTTCACTGCGTGGAGGAACGGAGGTCATGTCACCTCGCTTAACCAGCGGAATAGAACCGTTCGGCAAACCCAGAACGAGGGTGTTCCCGCCAGAATCCGCAAAAGCTTGCAACGCCCGAAGCTGGAGCAGGTTGGGATTGTCATCCATCATTCTGGCAGCATTAGCCAAACTGCGAAGCGCCGCCGTCTCACCGCGGGCCTTTTCGAGAGCTGCTTGTCCGTCTTTTTGAGCTTTCACAAGTTGCGCGAAGGCTTTCTTCATCTCACCCGGAAACATGATGTCCTTGATGTCCGCCGAAATGAGCTTTAGCCCAAATTCTGTTGCCTTGCCTGATGTCAGCTCCGTCAGTTTGGAACTAAATCCGGCGCGATTCTCGATAAGAGTGTCAATCTTCTCTTTGCCCACGATCTCCCTGACGGCCATCTGAAGAGTCAGGTACAAGCTGTTTTGAAAATTAGCATTCTTGTTGACGGCAACATTTGGATCAGCAACCTGAAATTCGGCTGCAAGACTGACTTTCAAGGTTACGCCGTCAGCGCTGAGAACATCCTGTCCCTGAATAGTTACAAACTGCGGACGAATATCGACGGGGACTATTGAGGAAAAAGTTGAGAGAATCCAATATTGCCCCGCGTTCAACGTCGCAGCGTAACGACCCTTGGTATACTTCAAGCCTTTTTGATACTCATACACAATCACTCGTTTAATGGGGACAACCTTGACGGCTACCAACAGAAGCACCGCCACTAGCACCACAACCCATAGCAATTCGACCATTGATTGATAGCCTCCAGAACCTGCTTCGGTGGAACCATCGGGGTCCGGCGGGGGGCTAAACCCACAGAGCCAAAACCCGATTTGCCCGAAGGCCGGTCCCACCTAGCAGTTTATGCGGTGACCTTTTCACAGTCTGGAATCGAACCAGTTATCGGCGGGTGATAGCAGAACGAGATTGAGATTCAATCCGGTTGCGTACCCTACCGATAAATATCTTTATAGCAGTTATTTCAAGACATTGTTGAAAATTCCGGCAGCAAGAGGAGCTAAGACGCGGTAAGTCCGACTTAATCGGGTACAGCCCTGCATTTCGAATACGGCTGAGGTTTGCATCCCTGCGGAGCGCGCTGCTGCAGAATGGCGAGCAAAGTCAGCGGCATCTTCTTTGGCACTTCAAAAATCGCGACTTGAGGCGTCTTGATTTCATCGTGGTAAGCGATACGCAGAAAGTGTTTTCTCTGACGTTTTTTCACCAAGCTGACAGCGATGGCAGGCAGAACTCCCAAGTGATGCGCAACCTGTTGCGAGTGATCGTACGAATCGATGCTTGCGTAGGGGATGACCAGCTTGACGGAGGAAGACACGAAGACCAGTTCGGTCTGCGACGTTATATCTAATTTCCCCGGGCTTCCCTCCTTCAAATTGTCCACGGTCTCGCCAACATATGAAACGTCGCCGTCGTCAACGGCAAGCAAAGGCCGAGCGAAAAGCAAAACCAGACAAAGCGTAGCCAGCCTTTTCATAACGGTGCCCCCCGAACAGCCTCACGGCTCAAGAGCGTGTTATTCGAGTAGATTGTCTTTCGATTCGGCTTTGTTCAAACGCACAAATGAAATCTATCACGCGGCAACAATTGGTGCCCGTTGCTTTGACGAGAATGCCAGCACTAGTTTAGGCTCGTCAGATGTCAGACGCGGAAGTTAAGCAGCCTTGGCACCGTTACCGCGACGCGATGAGTGTCAGTACGAATTTGATACAACAGGATGACAATGAAGGGGCTCTTCGTTTACTAGATGACGCGATTGCAATAGCCATGCGCGAGCTGGAGAACCAATGGGTGCTCACCCTCAGCCATCATGCTGCTGTGCTCTCGAACTTCCTCGGAGACTTGGAACGCGTGAAACACTATTACCAACAGTCTCTCTCGTTCAATCCAGAAGACCCCCGCGCACTGCTCGGCTTAGCAACGTTGCAAAAGGGCAAGGCGAGCCTGAGCTCGCGAAGAGCTACGCGGCCCAATGCTACAAGTCAATCATGCACGGTGACGACTTTCTGAAGGACGCCCGACTCGAAACGCTTCTCAAAGAGTGGCCCGACATACTTGAACAAACCTGAGGCCCTCTCGTTCACATGCTCATCAACAAAATCCCCAAAATAATTCCTCCCCGTTCGCGGGTCCGCCTAATCAGGACCGATAGCCAAACACCTTCTTGGAAGAAAGATATCGGTCGCCAATTTCGAGTGGGATACTACAGCCGCAAGGATGGATTGGATTGCATCTGGCTAGTAGACGAAAACGGGGCATATGAGCAGACTACGGACCGAGGGTTCCTGCTGAAATACTTCGACGTGGAGCACTTGTCTCAGGAGAAGAACTTTTATGGCCGAGGGAAGCGCCGTCTGCGAAAAATACGGATTCTAACTCCTCTGGAACGGCTCAATGGCAGGTCCTCCATAGAGGTATACGAAGGAGCGAAGCAAATTTGGCAAAAGGACGATCCGGACAGCGTACGCTCGGTCATAAACGTCTTGCTCCACGGTCAGAGGGTATTGAACAGGGCCGCCGCGGCATACGCGTTGAATCTTACGCACGGCGAAGCCGCGATTCCAGCGCTAGAGAGGTCCGTTGGAAACAAGCGAGAACATCCCAAGGTCAGAGGGCAAGCCGCTGAATCACTAGCGCACAACCACCGAGCAAAGTCACACGACATTCTTCGAATTAATCTCAACGACCCATCCAAGGAAGTCCGTTTCTGGTGCGCTTACTCTCTTGCTCAGATGGCTGACGAAGGCGCGCTCGTTCCTCTGAAGAAGCTCGCTAAAAAAGACCATAGGGTCGTAAAAGGCTTTTGGTCTGTCAGCAAAGAGGCGATTTGGGCTATTCGTGAAATTCGGAAAGAGATGAGGGAGCGTGGGAGACGGCATAAGCCCTGCCTCTTCTGCTCAAAGATGCGGACAGAACAAGCTTCTCGGATGTCACATGATTGACGCGGCGCTTGTCGGTATCAGGAATGGTGGACGAGAGGGGATTCGAACCCCCGGCCTCCTCATTGCGAACGAGGTAAATTTTAAACTAAGACGTGATGCTGCAATCACTTAGTCTTCGCAACGTGGTCGTTAGCTGGCCTACTCGGCCTACAAAGGCGAATGGTTGGGTGGGCCACCCAAACTGTTTCGCTGGACGTCTGCCATGTGTGCGGAAATAGTGCTCAGGCGGACAGTTCTATTCGGGTGAACGGCGTGCGTTCTAATGCACAACGATAGACTTACACTTGAGGCGGGCCTGTCCCTCGCCAAAATCATCGCCGTAACAATGTTACAGCAGCGAAGCTAGTCGGCCGGAGTTTTGGCGAATGTCAGGCTTCGCCGTACGATTCGCTGCTCGACTCTATCGGAGCGTTCTTTGCGGTGTGCGCGCTATGGCTGTGGTTCCGCTTGCGCGCTGAGACTCGCCCAGCAACCGGCTCGTCTGATACTCTCGCCGAAAAGGGCTAACTCACAAAAAGCCAGGCCGGTTTTCACCGGCCCGGTCCACATTCATCATTGTAAATCCAAGGCGAAGCGGAGAAGCTCAGTGCATCTTAACGACAGTCAGTTGCACCTGGGTTGAATGCGATAAGTTGCCAGATTGACCAGTGATCATCACCACGAAGGTCCCAATCGGAGTGTCAGGTTGGTCCGTTGTGATGGTCACGGCTGACGAAGTGCCGCCGCTACTGGGGACCACATTCGCAGGTGAAAAACGGCACGTGGCTCCGGATGGCAATCCCGAGCACGATAGTCGAACGGTGTTACTGAACGTTCCGCCAAGAGGAGTTAGATTGACCGAAAATGCTCGGGAAGTTCCGCGGGGGACAGTTATGTTGTTGGTGTTCGCAGCGATCGCAAAATCAACGCCCGTACCGGTCAGGAATAGGTTCTGTGGGCTACTATCGGCGGATTCGCTAATCACAAGTGGGACTGTCTGAAGTCCTGAGACGGATGGCGCAAAAGAGACGTTGATAGTGCAACTTGCTCCGGCATTTAGCGACGTACCGCAGCCGCTGTTAAAAGTAAAATCACCGGTTACAGTAATCGAATTGATAGTCATCGGGGCAGTGCCCACATTGCTCACTGTGATGGTCTGGGGCGCGCTCACAGTGGTGACGATTTGAGGAGGAAAGATCAGATTTATGGGGGAGAAGGAAGCTATTGGAGCGATTCCTGTCCCGTTCAAGCCGACCGAGTGAGGGCTTCCGCTGGCATTATCCGAAATAGTGAACGCCCCGGTTGCTGCGCCTTGACCAACAGGAGTGAACACAACGTTAATGGCGCAGCTCGATCCAGCGGAGAGCGTCGTGCCGCAGTTGTTTGTCTGTGAGAAAGCTCCACTCGAAGTAATGCCAGCGATTGATAAGTTTGAGCCTCCCGTATTCGTCAGCGTGACTGACTGCGGTGAGCTTGAGGTCGCAACCAGCTGTGATGGGAATGTAAGGGTCGAGGGAGACAGAGAAACTGCCGGAGGAACGGCCCCTGTACCGCTCAACGAAGCGAGAAGACTCGATCCGTTTGTACCATTTATGGTAAGAAGCCCACTACGTGGTCCAAGCGCCGTTGGGGTAAATGTGATGCTAAAGCTGCAGGTAGAGCCACCCGGAGTTCCGAGAATACCACCTGGGGCGCCCAGGATGGGGCAGGTAGTGCTTTGTGCAAAGTCCCCAGTAATTTGAATGCTGCTGATTTGGAAAGGGCTGGTGCCTGTGCTGGTCAACGTTGTTAATTGGGGAGCGCTAGTTATTCCAACCCCTTGCAGTGAAAAGGACAAGCTGTTGGGAGCGATGCCTGCGACGGCCGTCGGAACGAGTTCGTAAGCGCCTAGATCGACTGTTCCATTCGCGATGCGCGGGTTGCCGTCGAAATCGGTAGTGGGTAGGTTCGGGGCGGAATTATTGCCTGCATCGATTGCCAGAGAGCCGAGCTTGAGATGAAAATCACCATTGGCGGCGCTCATGAACAGAGGATCGGACGAGAAATTCCCGTTTTGTCCCGTTTCGTTAGCGCAGCTGCCGTAAAGACTATTGCTCTGCGGCGTGAACACATCATTAAATTGGAACACCGAAGGAGGGTTAGGCGAAAACTGTCCGCAGTCGACCGCACTCTGATTTATCATCCCCACGATAATATTGTTGATTAGAGTGGTGAATCCTTGTGCGAGAACGCCTGAACCTACCGACAGTCGGGCATCGTTGTTAACGATAGTGTTGTTCAATAGGAATAGATTGGGGGACCCAGTTGAGGAAATTCCCGCGCCTTGATCGGCTGAATTCTCAACAATAATGTTGTCCAGAATTAGCGCATCAGATTGATTAACGATCCGAATGCCCCCACCCGTCGCAGCGGGAGATAAGCCGGATACCGAGTTTCCGGAAATCAGGTTGCCGCGAATTATCGGAGTGCTAGCGCCGAGTGAAATGCCACCGCCTTCAGCGCTGCTGAGCGTGTTATTTGTAATCGTGTTGTTCAAAATTTGAGCGCTGCCAGTCCCTCCGATCAAGATCCCACCGCCACCAGAGCCACCGGTACCGCAGCACTGATGATTCAACGTAATGGTATTCCCCTTGATGATGGGTGACGCAAATTGAACGGATATTCCGGCGCCGGTGACCGCTTGATTGTTTGTAACCACGTTTCCGCTGATCGTAGGAGACGCATTGAAGATGTGAATGCCGCCTCCCGTACCCTGGGTCGGAGCGCTGAATTGGCTTAAGCCGTTGCGGATGGTGAAGCCGTTCAGAACTGAGTTAGGCGTTTCGCTGTTGGCAAAAATGACGACAGTGCCATTCGCATTGCCATCAATGATGGTGACGGAGGGCCCGCCGGAACTGGTCACGGTGATGGCTTTACCGTTGAAATTAATGTTCTCGGTGTACGTGCCGGGAGCAACGAGCACGGTGTCGCCGTTGTTGGCGGCGTTGATGGCGGCTTGAATGGTGGGTTGATTTGCCGGAACGTTGATGGTGCTTTGTGCTTGAGAGGATGAAGAAAACAGCAAGAGCAAAATCATACATGCGACCGACAAGAGAATGCGCTGTGTGCGTGCCGGCAGACACTTGGACATGGAGTTCTCCTTGCTTGGGCTAAATGGTGGGTAAGGTCGGGACGAAAGTCCCTGGAAGAATGATAAAGCCAAATTCAAGGATTTAACTTGCTGTTCGATTTATTTGTTTCGTTAAGATAACTGCCATGAGATTAACGATTTATGAGAAATGATGCGTGGTGTACCGCTAATTCGAATCAACAAAAGATTAAAGATGAAAAGATTTAAAGATGCGGGATCACATCACGAATTATTGGTTTTTTGGTGGACGAGAGGGGATTCGAACCCCCGGCCTCCTCATTGCGAACGGGGAATCACTAAAGCTAAGACGCGTCGCCACAATCAGTTAGCTTTTTGAAAAGGCCGTGAATTGCCCAACTCGCCCAACCGAATCCTAGAGCTTGCTCGTCACCCGTTCACAACACGCTACGGAGCCGTACCCGCATCTCTGAGATGTCGACGCAGCTGGTGAAGCGGCTACAATCGAGTCATGGCACTGAAAATCCCACGCGGGCTTGCGGCCAGCTGCCGTAGTCGACCACCTGCTGGGGGCCAGCGAAGGGCGGCTTGGCGTAGACGACCGCATCGTGTGCTTGCTTGCGACGGCGTCCGTGGCCGATGATCGAATCGTGTTCACAAGCGGGACATCGCCGCAGAAGGACCGCGGCCCAATCCGTTTCGAGCTTGTGCGGCGGTGCGGAAAATGGGATAAACAGAATCGTACTTCGTTGGAGCTCTGCCCCGGCTTGACCTGCCAAGATCTGAGCCCGAAAGCGGAGCTCCTTCCTCCTGAAGCAAAAACCCAACTGAAGAGAATAACCCTTCTCGCCTGCAGCTTTTAGGGGTGTGATTCAGAATATTGGCCGGTAATAATCGCCAATCCGGTAACTGCGCAAGAAAGGGAAACGCCCCGTACCGCAGGCTACCGGCTGGCCAGCTCCGGTGTGAGCGGCTCGTATTCGCGGTAGCGCGTCAGGTTGATGCGCATCCCACCCCAATCGAAAGCCAGCAGGAGTCCGCTGTTCGACATCCAGACGGTCGCATCGTAGTGACGCGCGGCGATCTCGTATTTGTGGCCGCTGACGGTCTTGCCCAGGACTCTGATCGGCTCGCGGCCGCGGTAACGAATGGAGGCATCTTGCGGATTTGCCGTCACAAGCGTTTCTTTCGTTTGCCCATCGAAGGCGAGTGACACCACGCCGGCCGGACTCCGCTCATCAAGTTTGCGCGCTCCGTGTGCCGTAAGCGTGGTGTAAAACCACGGCATGTCGAGTAGCGCCACCTCCGCGCCGAACTGTGTGGCATAGGCGCCATTGACCCGAATCCTGCCCTCCCCTTCCTCGCCTAAGAAACTGCTGCTGCAATCCAGCGACCAAGGCTTCACGACACAATCGAGCGCGCCATCCGGCAGAAACGACGCGTGTCGTGCTTCGTAGCGCAGACGCTTCATGTGGAACGCGCGGTCGAGTTCCAGCGTCTCCAGTTGGCTGCCGCCGCCCAATTTCCGGTACACCAGGTTGTCAATGACCAGCACAAATTGACTGCCAACACGCCACAAAATCCATGAATCCATCTCCCCGTAACTGCCCTCCGCAACTTTCACCGCCTCCGCAGCCGGCGGTCGAGTGGCATCTAATGGCGGCGCTGCCGCGAGCTTCGCCGCTTCCGCAAAAGTCGGTTGCCAGGCCAGCGGCTGCACCGGCGGCGCGCCGGGCGTCTCGGTCACCGGCACCCCCGCGACCAGCGGACCATACTGCCGGAAGCCGCGCAACACCCAGCGCCGCTCGCGCGTATCGCTCTCCCATTGCAGTGGCAGTCCCTGCTCGCTGGTCCAGACGAACATGTCTTTCACGATTTCCCACTTGTTGGCGACCACTCGCTGCCCATCGATAGAAATCGTGTCCGGTCCAAGACAGCGCACCTGCTTGGTCTCGCGCGATGCCTCCGCCAGCCGCGTGCGGCCGTCGGGGTCAGTCCGCGCCTTCGCCCGCACCTGCGAGATCGAGGTGACTTTTTGTGGTGTTCGCGCAGCCGCGTTCACCACGTTCGCGTAGGTCCATCCAATGCCCATCGGCGGATCATCGTCCACCGTATCGAAAACATATGGGAACGGCAGTGCGATCGACCCTTCCCCAACGAGAGCGCCGCCATATGTACACCGTAATTGGCCGCGCGCCGCCAGCGGCAGCACGTCGCAATCATACGTACCACCCCATCTTTTGGAATTGCGCGGCTCGAGCCGCACATGCGTGATGCGAAAATCTGGTCCGAGCCGCAACAGCGTACGTACCTCGCCGCCGCCGGACTTCACCAGCATCTTCAGCACGCCTTCCACTTCGTAGTGATCGCCGGCGCGCCAGAGCGTCCACTGATCCTGGGTGAGACCGACCATCTGCGCGTCCTGCTGGTCACTGTGCCGAACCCGGGCTTCGGCAAGTTTGACGCGCTCTTGCGCGAAGATTTGCGTGCCCAGGCTAAGTAGAAAGAAGCAGACGGCAAATATTTTCGTGCGGACCAGCATGCAGAAGATCTCCTGTACCAGCGACATTAACACTGCTGTTCCATCTGCTTCCACTCCTGCCACAGCAGCGCCAGAAGACTGCGCATGCGCGCCGACGACTGCCCTGCAGATCGAGCTGATCGTCGGTCTTGATCGGCACGAAACGCACGTTCTCGTGATCGACCGCCTTGGCGATCTCCTCGGCATCAGAAATGCTCGACGGCCCAGAGGTCTTTGGGATCTCGGGCCAACGGGGTCTCTCTAAGAGCATTTGGTACTGATAAACGCTAGTGCTGTATCGGATGCGCCCCATTATAAGAGTGCAGGTAGGTTCGGGACGTCGTGCCGGCTTCCGGCCTGTCGATTCCGAGCTTGATGAATGCAAGCGAGATCCACTCGTTGCATTTCTTATTGTGGAAAGTCCATGCGGAGCAGAAGGCTGGCAAAGTGCGGGTCGGAGCGTCCGCTTCCGCACACGGGTATCCTGTTCAGGAATTTCGTGAACCAAATCTACGTCACAGTCAGAGCAGCGGGTAAATCCAGGACTGTGGATCCCGCAAATCCCATCCGTGACGAATGCCATTGAAATCAGCGACATGCGGAAGGGAACTGGAGGCTGGGTTAAGAAGGCGACCGGGAAGTAACAATGTGACGTTTGACGGGAAACCGCTGGATGGAGTTTTCGTTAGGCACACTCGGATGGTCGGAAGGTCCAGGTAATAAAACCTAACGATTGGCTTAGGATAGGCGGCCCCAAACTCCTGGCTCGAATACATCCCTCTAGAGACCTCCAAAGTGTTTCGAGCTACGGCACAAGCCTGCGTCCAATATGTGCGAACGGTATCACGTACGGACGCGCAGGTATCAATCCTAAAGCTTGGTCAATGGACGGAACCATAACTGTCGGTGGTTTTTCGACGGCAAGCCTGAGTTATCTCGAAGGAATTCTCCTGGGAACCACAGAGAGTCTCGCGCGAAACACCGCGTCTGTGTGCGCTCCGCCCGCAGCCCTAGCCCGATGGGCAGAAGAGCAGGCAGACATTATTAAGGGGTCCAGGATTCCCCCGACCGAGCAGCTTACGGCGGCCGGGATTGTGATTGCTTGCGGCGGAGATCCAGGAAAGTTGCCAGTGGCACACATGGGGGCACGGTATCTCAACCAGTTTGAGTTGGAAGCCATCTTGCGAACAAGGACTTCACTCATGATTTATATAGGTGAACCAAATTTCGAAGAGGATAGGGACGATTGTCATCCGCGCGAATTTAAGAGCTCGTTCCGAGTTGCGCAAAATATCTTATTTCTGGGGGAACTTGCACCACCCTACAGCAATACCAAGCCCTGGTGGCCCGGGAAACCATCCTACTGGTCCATCCTGGAGTCGATCCTAAGACGCCGATGGAAGATGTACAAAAAGGACATGGCAACGGACGTGATTGTCGGAAGAGTGGGCGAAATCGAAATCCTTCGTGAGGTTGACGTCGTCAGACGGCGCCCTTAGCCTGCGGCGAAGGATGGAAATATCTGTGCCACATCCTCTCCGGTCGCGGCAACCGTCCGAATTTGACCTTTCCACACATATCCGCAGTCTCATCAAATCGTCTCAATCCCGGCAACCCCTTCCAATTTCTCTCGACTTCCGTCAAATTCATTCGAATCCGCGCCTCTATATTCCGCAAGGCGATTCATATCGCAAATAGCTCCATCGATGACAGCCGTGAAATGCTTGGAATCGCTTGCGGCCAATCGCGTCGTATGTAATGAGGCCCCTCGAAAACATCTTTTTGTGGGCAGCGATAACAGCGAATCTCACGCCTATAGAATCAGCGATTTGCGCGCTACAGGGATGAAAGGTTTTTGGGCAACCTGCCAAAGACCCAAAATGGCTTAACAGTAGCAGCTCGGAAATCTGGCAATTCTCGTTAGAAGCGTTGACCCACGTAATTAATATTCTCTTGGGCAGACTGGATACAGACGGTTGGGCCGGTGACACTTTCTCCCAGCAACATGAGCGCCGTGTTAGGTAAATAATGGTTTAGGATTTGCCTGAAGTTGGCGCCCTCTTCGGCCATGGCTCTTGCGCCGCGCTGACAGAGGCCGATGCCGTGTCCCTCACCGACACCTTCCAGGATCACTTGCCCGTCCTCTTCGCGGGAAGAGAAATTGTTGCTGGGCACAGCATTCCAGCCGAGACGCCGGTCGACGGCGAGTCTTCCGGATTCACCTCTTCCAAGGAGCGCGGAGTCCTGCAGGGACAATCTGCGGGTCCACCGATAGGGACTCTTGTGACAGAAGTCGCACAAGACTGAAAAATAGGGATAAGCGCTACCGGGAAGACCGAGTTCGGCTGGAGTGCGCGTGTGTCCGCCGCAACTGCGCGAAAACATGGGGGCAAAAGGCTTGTCCTCAAAGGTGAGAACGATTCCGCGCGTTTCACGGGCAGCCATCGCCGCGGCGCTATCATCAGGCGGCGGTTCGCGGAGGAATTGGCAATGCGTGAGATCACAAAAATCAAATTCGCGGTGACGGCCGCCTCCGGCCAGGAAGTAGGAACGCGCGACAACCGCCTGGGCCTTCAAGGCTTCGGCGGGCGTGTCCGAGCTGGACTCGGCCGCAACCGCGGAGGCCACCGCGGTTTCCAGATCCATGGTGACAATGGGAACCACTTCTCCACCCGAGGCCTTTACATCAAGCGTGCCGTGATAAGCGCGAGTGACCTTTCCTGGGACGCTAAGAAGAAAAGAGCCTGAGCCGCCGTTGCGGGCTGCGGCGTGCAGTTCCGAGATTCGAAGAACTTGGCCACCGAACTCGAGGAGAAGCACGTCACCGGAAATATGAAAAGAAGCGGCCATCGGCGAACCTGGCTCGAGAATGAACATCTGGACCCCGGCGTGGATAATAAGAGCATCGTTGCGCGAGGCTTGCAGCGTGAGTTGGTGAGGATGAAAGAGACCGAGAACTCCGATGCGAACATTCTGGGCGATGGCATCGGGATTAAAGACCAGAGCGAGCAACAGGAGCAGGACGGCTCTGCCCGGCACGCGACTACTCTTCCATCCGGTGCAGCATTCGGCCCGCGGTGATCGAAGCGGTCGCTCCGGGAACCGAGTGAACGCGGACAAAGAGTAGAAGCTCGGGCCGGTTCGCGGGCACCATGGCGATGACGAAGCCGTCGCCCGGAGCAGCGTGCGGATGGGTGCACGGAGCGGTGCCAGTCTTTACCAGGGCGTCTGCATGTTTCAACGCCTGGCCAACTCCCTTCCCGGTACCGTTGCGAGCTGACTGCTCCATGCCCGCGAGTATATCGCGAACGACGGGCTGATCGCGGCGGCGATAAAGTTCGAGATAGGCGCGAGCCATTTTGAGAGGAGCGATGGGCCAGCGATCACCAAGGCCCATTAGGGGTGGCCCGGACAAGGCGGGATCGGGTGGGTCAAGCCCAAAACGATTTGCAATCGGGATCAACCGTTCGCCCGTCAGATTCTGGGCCAGAGCGCGGAAATAGGAATTGCACGAGACCGAGATGGCAGAGACAAGGCTTAGTTTTCCGTGCGGTTGGACCTGCCAGCAGCCGCTGGCTTCGCCATGGCAAATGTGGCTTGGAAACTGATTGTCATGCGTTTCCCCATAGGCAAGAGCTGTGAACGGTTTGACGAGCGAGCCGAGCGGGATGGGCTTGGCAGGGTCCTCCCAGTGGGCCGAGAGAAGAGTGCCCGTGCGGGCATCGAAAAGGAGATAGGAGATGTCGCTGCTGGAAAACTCGCGTTCGAGAACGAGAACGGCGGACTGGCTAAAAAGAGACTTCGCAGACGCGGGAGAGTCCTGGCGAGGATCAGACGGAGGGCCGGAATGTCCGGAAAGACCGGATGTCATCGCGAGTCCCACGATGACCAGACTGGCGGCTAGTCTCAGCGAGACCATTCGTAGGTAACCGTCTGCAAGACTTTATCGCTCGCGTCGCGAATCACAATAGTCTCCGAAGAAACACCGGACAGAGCGGCGCTGAAGCTCGCGAGATTGTCGGAGAAGAACTGTGGATAAGGTTGTGATGGGGCTGCGCCGGCTGGACTTCCGCCGGGGCGGTCGAGGTGCCCAGTGAGCCGGACAAAGTTTTCGCGTTCCCGGGCGTGATGGAATCCCGCCAGAAATACGGCAGGTTTCTGCGACGGCTTCTGGCTCATGTTCGCAAACATATTTTTGAGAAGCGACGGATCGTCTGAAACTAGAAGATATTTTCCGCGAACGGCGACGGCGAAATTCCAAAGACCATTGAGCTCTTGAAAGCCGGACTTGGACTGCCATTGCAAGCCCAGGATGCTCGTGGTTAGAGAGGGCCGCAAGAAATCGACCAGGGCAGACCGGACGGAAGTCTCCTGCCAGTCGGCGGCGGCGACAAAAGCCACACCCGAATGGATGCGCACGAAAACGCCGTCCTTGTCGCGCTCCGTGGCCTGAACCTGCAAGATGGCGCGTACTTGGGCTTTCTGGAAAAGGTCCTTTAGCGAAGTGGCGGCGTCCGAGGAGACCGGGGTCTTCAAGGGGGCTTGATCGATACGGGTTTCCAGGTCGGAGCTGCTGCCGGTTTCGCCCGAAGAGAGTTGCACGCCAGGGGCGGTCTGCAAGGCCACAGCGGGGCCCCGGTGAGGCGCAAGGGTTTTGGTCTCGAGCACCTCAAGGCAATCCGCGGCCGATGAGATAGCCCTTACTTCGTAAGTGCCGGTATCCGCGGGCACAAGACGAACCAAATCAGCGACGGCCGTTGCGCCATCCTCTGTGGTTGCGTTGCTCGCCGCCATGGATTTCTTCAGCAAAACGCGTTCTTCGCGGTATTCCTTACCGGAACGGAAAAGATCAGAAACGGCGGCGCTGTACTGTTTCATGTCCGTGATGTTTCGCTGAATCCAGTACGAACGGAAATAGGGGCTGGGCACAATCTTTTCGAGGTTGAGGACCATGCGCAGGTCGCCCGCGGAGCCGGCAGCGGCCACGGATTGGGACCACCATTGCTCAGCTTCGATAGTGCGGTCCTTGCCGCCGGCCAGGAGTTGGAGAGCGCCAGCGAGGAGATCCTCTCGCGTGGCGAGAATCAGATAGTCGCCGCTGGCAGCGAAGGCCACTTCACGCTCGGATTCCGGATCGCGCCGGACGTAGAAGGTGACACCCGCGGCGCTACGCGTTTCAAATTTTGCGCGCGTCTGCCAAAGCGCGGATTGCATCGAACTCGCCGAAGGCAGCTTCGTAATATAGAGAAATTGAAGCTTTCCGATGTCGTAGAGTGCCAGGGCGCTCTGCGTACCGGCGACCTGCGTTACAAAATTCATGTCCGGAGGCAAGCCGGCCGCGGCGGCGAACTGATCGCCGGCGCCCTGCAAGCGCAGGAAAAGGCGGGAACGAGAGTAGACTTCGTAGTTTTTGCTGTTCACCCAGCTGGCTTTTTGCGCCGAAGCATTCCAATCGCCGAGTAGCGAGGAAAAATCCTTGGCCTGCAGATATAGCAACGAGCCCGCGGGAACGTAGCGAGAAAGGGAAGGCGCTTCAGGCGTGAGTGCCTGGAATGCGGCCCAACTCGCACCAATGCAGGCAGTGCAGATAAGCAGCAGAATGGCGGCACGTTTCATGGTCTTTGACCTCCAGTGGCATTAGCTTTGGCGGTTGTAGCGGCACGCGCGACCAATCGCGGACGAACCACTCGGTCCTGTTCGAGTTCCTGATGAAGAACCGGCTGGCGCGCGAGATTCAGCCGCTCGCGGCGAAGTACAGTTCTTACTTCCGCGAGTTTGCCGCTGATTTCCTTGCGCCGCGCGGGGGCCTTTTCCAGCTTTTGCGCGAGCTGGAGATAGGGAAGGGCTTCGTTCCATCGATGCAGCCGGACCTGGGCATTGGCCACTGCCAGCGAGATTTCCGCTTGCTCTGCGGGCGATAGCTTTGTTGCAGCGTAGGCTTGCGGCGACGCTTCTTCGGATTCCGTGTCCGTATCGCCGGAGCTCACAATTTCTTCTTCGCTGCCTTCATCTCGTGAAGTGCGTTGCACCAGCAGCTCCCGCAGCAAGGGCTCGATGGACAAAAGGGCGAGTTCATCCGAGTGGATGCTCTCCGCCGCTTTGAAAAATGGGATACGGGCATCGCCACGCGCCGGCGTGTCGGCAAGTGCTTTGCTCAAAGGCTGCATTTTTGTCTTGGAGTCAGTGGCGTTCTCCGCTGCCTTCAGCCTCGCATCATAGAAGAAAGGTTGGTCCGCTGCCGCCGCGGAAATGGAGTGCGCTCCACGGGACAATAGTTTCAATTCTGCGCTCCCAAGATCCGTGGCCGTCTGAGCGCTGAAAAGTGCAATCGCAGCTTCGACGCGAATGCTGTACGCCGCCTCTGAGCTGGAAGCAATTTTCGCCAGAACATCCGTGGAAGAATTAGCGGCCTTTGCAGCCAGCCGAGCCTTCGCCAGGCGCAGACGATAGGACGCTTCCCAGGGAGCGGACTTCACAAGCTGGTCGAGGAATTCGACGGCTTCGGCAGGATGGCCGGTCTTTTCCAGAAGCGCCGCGGCAGGATCTAGATTCTCGTAAGGATTGCCCACCACGACCACCAAACGCCGCAAAAGTTCGAGAGCGCCGGGAGTGTCGCCCGCCGCGACGCGAATTTCGGCAAGCCCCAGGAAGTTTGCAGCCACGAGCTGGTGGTTTTCGATTTCACGGGCGAAAACGAATTCGATCAGCTTGCGAGCGGACTGTTTGTCGCCGACATCAAAAAGCTGGCGCGCTGCCAATCGAAGAATTTCGGCTGCAGGCGCCGAGGAAGAATCGGCGCGGTAACCAACGACCTTTGCGTCGAGTGTTCCCAATTGGGCGGCGGCTTGCAGTTCGAATGGAACGAGCGACGAGGCCCGGGCACGTTGCGTATCGCTGGGCAGGGCCGCCAGGTAGTCGGTGACCGGAGAGAATTGTTTGGTTTGAATCAGGTATTTTACCCAGAGAACTTGCCACGTGCGCAGATCCTCCAGCGCACTCTCTTTCTGGAATCCTTCAACGTGGGAAAGAGCGTTTTGTTTGTTTTCCAGGATGCGCTGGTAAATCGGCGCGCGCTGCGCCAGCGGGATCCAGGAAGCATTGGCGAGATCGGCGAGGACCTGCGTCGGGTCCCGAGCAGTTGAAGCCAGATCGAGGAGCCAGGCCGTGGCCGCAGCGGGATCTCCAGTGGCAAGGTAGGCGCTGCGGAGCGCGGCGTTGGAGCGGTAGTTACCGTTGCGGCGGAGATAAGCCCGAAGAACCGCGTCGGCATCAGGCTTCAATGGCGTGAAGAGGTGTCTTGTCTGCAGGTGATCGCAAATGCGCCCGAAGTCCGCCCAGAAACTTTCCGGAACTCGTGAACTGTCGATCTGGCGGGTCAGTGTCGTGAGCGCCAGTTTCCACTGCGCAAGCGCCTCAGAGCGGGAGCCCTGATTGAAATAGGCGAGGGCCAATCGGTCCAGCACATCGACGCTGCCGGAGGCGAGCTCGAGCGTATGATTGTAATCACTGATCGCAGAGTGCGTGTCGCCGCTCTCAGTATAGTAGTCAGCAAGCACAAGGTAGCCGGCCGACGTGGCGGGGCTTTGCTCGAGAAGCGCGGGAAGATAATCCTCGGGAGTGCCCTGTTTCGTTACGCCGAGATATTCGCCGTAGCGCGAGCCGTAGTAGAACCAGATGTCGCCGGCAAGCTGCGAATTGCGATCCACCGGTTTGCCGAGGCGTTCGGCGATCGTGTCATCGCCAAGCGCGGAGATAAAGACTTTGCTAATCTCGGGCGAAGGCTCGGCAAAATAAAGACCGGTCAGCGCTCCATAGGCTTTGGACCAGATGGGCGGGCGCGCACTGCCGCGCGCGGTGACCACTGCATGGACGAGCGCCGCGTCGCCATTGGCAACCACAAAATCAGCGGCTTGTTGTCCCCAAGGAGTCCAACTCGAAGCAAACTGTACGAGCTGCCCCGGCTTGTGAGTCAGCAACAGGGAAAACAATCGCGTTTGATTCTCACCGCCCGCATAGCCGAGGCCTACGGTACTAAGCAGCCGTAGCTCATTCTCCTCGTCGCCTACTGTGCGATAAGCCTGTGCCGCGGCAATAAACGCGCTGGACCGGTTGCTTCCGCTTAAACGGGACGAGAAACGTTCCAACTGTGGACCGAGGTCAGTGATAGCTAACCGGCGCCGCTGCAATTCAATGTAAGAGTACATGTCAGCAAGCAATTGTTGAGGCTGCCTGCTCTCATTCATCATGAGTTCGTAACGCCAGGCCGCTTCCTGTTCAGTAAGGCCCGCGCTCTGCGCGAAGGGAATCGCGTACATCTCCACCACATCGGGCGCAATCAACGATCCGCGCAACTTCTGGGCGAATGGCACGAGGGCCACCTTTTCCTCTGGCGTAAAGTAGCGCGCCGCGGCGCTCCCCATTTCCACCAGGGCCCCTTGCATCCCTTGACGCGCGTTTTCCATGCGGATTTCCGTTTGTCGCTGTCGCCATTCGCTGTCCCTGGCTGCGGAGATGCCTTGCCTGGCGATCTGTTCCTTGATGACGGGCAAAGACGAAGACGCACCAGAAAAGGCGTTCTGCAAAGTTGCGTAAGCGGCTTCCAGCTGGCGGAGCCGCGTCAGAATGCGCGTGTACAGCTTTGCTCCCGCATGGTTTTCCGTGGAAGCCAAAAGCTCGGCTCCGGCTGAGGCGACACCCTGTTCGGCGAAGGCACGCGCTTGCGTCAACAAGCCCCACGATTCCAGGCGTCGGGCAACTTCAAAGAAATTCTCCGCTTTCTCCGGACGGCCATCGATCAGCGCGGTTTTCAGCGCCGCGACAGCTTCATCCGGTTTGCCCTGCCTGGCGCGAATCTCGGCGATTTTCTCCATCCACTTCGGGTCTTTGTACGCGAGTTGATAGACGCGCTCGTATTCGCCGATGGCTTCATCGAAGTGCATCATGCGCTCCGAAAGGCCGGCTCGGGCGACGCGGAGGTCGGCGCGGTCCGGACGGATCGCGATGGCCTTCCCATAAGTCTCGACGGCGCCGGGGAAGTCTTCGAGGCTGGTCTGGATCCGCGCCAATACCATCGACCAGCGGTAGTCGCGCGGAGATTGTTGGATGGTCTTGGCGTAATAGTCCACGAGCTGCTGCTGGCGTTTGTAGCGCGCGACATAGAGCGCAGCCTCCGTCACAACATTTTCATCCTCGGGAAAAACGTTGATGATTTCGATGTACTGGTCCACTGCCCCAGCGTAGTCGTCCAGGCGCGTGAGCGCCGGAATCAATCCGCGGCGAAGCGCGGCGATGCGTGCTTTGCGATCATCGGCGGAGAGAGGCGCGTTGCGAAACAGCGCGATTTTCTCGAGATAGAACTGCTTCAGCCCTTGCTGATCGCCGGACTGGACGTACGTGTCGGCTACCGCAGCGAGGTATTGGCTGTCGTAGGGAGAATCCTTCAGAAGCTGGGCGAGTATTTCCCGCGCCTGCGGGAAGAGACGCGCCTCTGTCGATTTACGCGCCGCCTCAAAGGCGAATTGCTTCCCAAGTTCGGGATAAGCGTCCTTCGCGGCTTGCTGGAGCACGGCAATCGCTTGAGGATAGAGTTTCATGCGCCAGTAGAAGTCCGCTGTGGAACGCACCACGCCAAGTATTTTCGGATTATCGTGATAGAGAGACTCGACGTTTCTCTGCGCCGCCGTAAAATCCTTGTGACTTTCGTAAAGACGAGCAAGCGTGTAACGCAACTGCAGCCGCGTGACTGGGTCCGAAGCCAAGGCCGCCTGCTTCTCCAGCGCGTGCTGCCTCACCGCTTCCATCGATTTCTGCTGCGCCAGATTTTCGATCTCGGAGGCCTCTTCGATTGTAGATGTGCCAGCGATCACCGAATCCAGGAAATTCGCGAGCTCCGGCTTGCGGTTCTGCGCTTCGAGGACGCGCACGCGCAAGAGAATAGCCGTCATGGGCGCGCCTGCCGCGGCTGCCGGCTGCTGTGTTTTGCGATCGACGAGATCGTGGAACTTCGCCCGCGTGGCGAGCGCCAGGAGACGAGACTCCGCCGGTGAATCTCCGCCCGCAGCCAGAGCACCCTTCACGTACTCCTGCACGGCGCGCGGATAGTCGCGTTTTCCTTCATAAATGGCCCCGCCCTCGTAAGAATAGAGCGCGTCATTGGCGAGTTTGTTGCGTCCCTCGGCGAGCAGCCGCATGGCATTGTCAAAATCAAAATAATCCCAGTAGATCGTCGCGGCTTCGAGATATCCGCCGGCTTCGCCCGGAGAGACCCGTGGAATGCGTTCCCAATAAGGAGCGGCTTTAGCGAAGAGCTCGCGGTCAGCGTAAATGTCACCGATGCGAGCGAGATTTTGCGTGCTCCCAGGATTAGCGGCGAGGAGATGCTCCTCGATTTTGACAGCGGCGCCGGTGGACGCCGGATCAAAATACGCTAGTGAGCGAAAGACGGAAGAGGCGGTCTGTCCCAGTTCCGCATCCGCAGGGTACTCTTCTGCAAGGGCCTGCAACACCGGCGCGCTCTCTTCAAAATGCGAGCGCCACACATGGGCCTGCGCCACGTATTGCCCGGCAGCGGGATTTTGCGCTACAGATTCGCTCCAGGTCCCTTTTCCCTGTACCGGAGCGCCCTGTTGCAGCGACTTGAGTTCGGAATCAAGCCTTCCGGTTCTCGTCAAAAATTCGAAGAATTGGTTGCGCAAATCCAGCTCTTCAAACCAGTGTTGCCGCAGGAGCGCTTCCCAAGCCGCTTCGTCATGGGTTTCCACCCGCAGATAAGCGGAAAGGAGATTGTGAACAAAAACGGGATTGTGCGGGAATCGCCGATTGGCGTACAGGTTCAGGCGAAGATACATCTGGGCCGTGCCGCCGACGAGCGATTGAAAATAATGTTCCAGCTCGCTGCCCTGAAAGATCTGAACAGCGTCCTGCGTCAGCTTCTCGAATTCAGCGTTTTTCTTCTCACGCAAATAAAGGCGTGCCAGCTTGTGATACCAGGAATGGTCCGGAAAGTGAGCCATCGCGCGGCGGTAAATCTCTTCTTGCTCGACGCCGAGGCGGTTCTGGTCCAGGAAAACCGCCAGCCGCTCGTATAGACCGGGATCATCCGGGTTGTGGTCCAACTCGCGGCGAAGCACCCCAAGTGCCTGAGGAATCTCTTTCAACTGAACAAGCCGCGCCAGATAACGTTCGAGAACGCGCGCATACTCCGGGGAACGCGCGCCAGTCTGCGCCGACGCTGACGCCGCGTTCACTTGGAATGCTGCGTGCTGTTGTCCGGCTGCTCCACGGGGTATGGCGCCATTCTGCGAGTCTTCCGCTTCTTCACTCTCCTCCGCCCTGTATCCCACAGGCGAATAGTTTTCTGCCTCGGAATCGCGCGCTCCCAACGGGATTCTGTCCGCTTTGGCCGCCAATTCCTGCAATACGGAGTCGTAAATCGTAAATTCTTCTTGAGGCTTCCCGGTCCGCGAATAAGCATCAGCCATGAGAAGTGCAACTGCGGTGCGCTGCGATGCGTTCGGAAAGTTAAATAGAAACTCTTTGCCGCCCTTGATCACCGCTTCGCTTTCCCCGGAGGCGGCATAGAACTCCAAGATCGCCGAGTGTAGTTCGGGACGGCGGGGGGAACTCGGAAACTTGGCGTCAAAGAGTGTGACGAGCTCTGCCGCACGAGAGCGGTGAAAATAAGAGACGGCGCGGTCCTCTTCTCCGGAGAATTCGCTCGCTGGAGACGTGGTATTGAGAAGCAAGGACAGGATGCCGTTCAGATAGCCTGGCCCCTGGTCCATCGTAGCGATGTCGCGGTACATCGAGAGCTCACCGGCGCCGAAACGGATGGGCGTTTCCGGAGCGGTTAGCAACAGGCTGGCAAGACCACCGAGTGCGCGCTCCTGCGCATCGTTCATCCCTTTGCTGTTGTAGAGCGCAAAATAAAAGCGCGCAGACTCCGGGTAGGCGTGGATCTCCTCTAGCAGGCGCGCGCAGACATACAGCTCTTGTGCGGTCCAGGCGGAGCCGGAAGTGTCCTTGCGCAAACGGAATTTGGCGATGGTTTCCTGCGCCACGTCGAGTTTGCCTTGCTGTTGGTAGTAATAGAAAATTCGAGCCGCCGCGTTGAGGTCCTCAGGATTTGCCTGCTGCGCGGCCTTGGCTTCATCCAGGAACTTTCGCAGGCTGTGCGTTTGTGCGAGCAGGTCAAAGTAGCTCTTGATCAGCTCCGGGGCCCAGAGCGGCTGGAATCCTTTTTCATACACGGCCAGCCCCTGCTGAATCGATCCCTTCTGATATTCGACGAGGGCGCGCGCCTTAACGAGAAGGATCTCGTCGGCGGGAAATTTACCGTGATACTGCGCGATGATCTGGTTCGCGCCGGGAAAATCTTTGATGGAGATCAAGTACTCGAGAAAACGCGGGTAGAGGGATGGTTCTTGCGGGTATCGCGCCAGCCAAGTGCGGTACTGCGCCACGGAAACATCCGCCGGCAGGCCCTGTGCGTGTATCACCCCGAAAATGCGCTCGAACGCCCGCCAGGAGGGTTGTTCGGAAGCGGGCGTGACTTTTTCCGATGCGTCCGCCGGAGCGCTCGCGGCGGCAGAAAGCGCCTTGATTTCTTCGAGAGGTTGCAACCGGCGATGATAAAAGTCCGCTAAGGAAAGCTGGGCAGCGAGCTTATCCGCGGATTTTTCCGCAAAACTCTTCCAGTCCGCTTCGGCCGCGGCGAAATCCAATTGCTGCTCGTCTTCGAGTGCGCGCAGAGAGTACAGTTCCGCATCTCCCGGCTGCTTTCTTAGCAACTCTCCCAGAGCTGGACGCGTCTCGCTCGGAGGCCTGCGAAACACCACTTCGCCGCCGGGAAGCGCCATCCAACGGAAAAATGCCGCTTCGATCCCTGTGCGTGCTTCTATGTTTCGAATCCATCCAGGAAGAGCACCACTTGCTGTGGCTGCCCAGCCCGCGGCAAGAATCGTCAAAGCAGCTGTGCAAGCAGCGACCAGAGGTTTGCGGAAAAATTCAGGGAACGATTTCAAGGTCCACCCCCTGCGAGCCGATGTTGTGCGCCACGTCTTCGCCGGTCACCGTCAGCCTGTAGATGCCGGGGATCATCTGCTCGGGAATCATAAGTTGCCCCGTGTTCGTGCCTGCGCGCGCATCCCACTTCAGCCCGACGGGAGCGACTCCCTCAAGCCGGGCGAGCAGCGTCCGCGTACTTTGCGATGCGGAAACTTTCAGCTCCAGCACTTGGCCGCGGCGGTAACGCTTTTGGTCCAACCGGATTTGAATCACCGGCGGCTTGCTGGCAATCACAAAACTTTTCGATTCGCGATAGGTGTGCCCGGCCTTGTCGCGCAAAACGAGGCGCACGTTATAGGTGCCGTCCTGCATGTCGCCCGGCGCAAAGAAACGCGTTTGCCAGATATCTTCACCGGAAAGGTAGCGAAGCTTTTGCACCAAGCCGAAGGGGAACAGTGCGATCACTGACACGATGGATTCGTCGGTTTTGACGCGCAGCACCGGATCGCCCGGACGAATCACCCGGGGGCGCAGCAGCGCCCGAGGAACAGCGAGAAACGAAGTGTAAGGCGTGACGAATTTATACTTCCGCGCGAGGCGAATAATCTCGTCTATGGTCGCCTGATCTTCCCCTTCGCGTTGGATCTTCTCCAACAGCGCATCCACTCGCGCGCGCGCCCACAGCCTCGGCAATTGCGGGTGCTCCAGGGACTCTCGCGGTAAGCTGGCCTTTGCCGACATTTCGAGGGGAGTGCCTTCCCTTACGCCGTGAACCGCAAAAACCGCGTCCTGCTTTGGCTTCTGATAGCGCCCCACCCATGCCGCGAGCGCGCCCGAAAAAGCGGAGTCTTGCAGAGGATAGACGGCATCGATTCCGGCATCCTGCGGTACATCCACACGCAACTGGCCCAAGGGGCTTCTGCCGATTTTAGAGAGGAAGGAATTGAGTTTGAACTCCATCGGCTCGGTAGAGAGAATCTGCTCAATCACTCCGTCTTCCCGCGCGAGCAAACGCAGTAGCGGCAGATTCGCATCGTCGCCAACGCCAAACACATAAGTCTTCGGACGCTGCGCTTCGGGCAGCTTATTCCAGGCCCCTTCATACCACGCCGAAATCTTGCCATTTTGAATAGGCCCGCGGGTGGCGCCGCCGTCGCTCAGCAGAACAAGATAACGGCTGCCATTTCCGCTTCCGGCGCATTGCTTCAATCCTTCATCCAGCGCGCGCTGCACATCGGTGCCTCCGCGCAGCCGGCTGCCGCGGACAAAATCCAATGCGCGCTGAACAGCCGCGCCATCCGCGGGTACTGGCGCGGGCTGAAATACTTGCGTCTGCTGATTAAACAAAATCAGATTGAAACTATCCGGGGGTCGTAGCGTGCGCAGCAGCGTTTCCAGCGCCTGATAGCTGCGTTCCAGTTTTTCCCACTGCATCGAAAGAGACGTATCGAACAGAAGTACGATCGTTTTTGCGGGGCCCGAGTCTTGGGCAGCAGTTGTGCCGGACGCTGGAACCTGCTTCCCGCCGCCGAGCAATGCTTCCACGGCAAAAAATCCGGGCTCGTTGGTGTTGGGCACGGGGGCAGTCTCCGTCGGCGGTGGCTGGCCGCTCACCGGATTTCGAAACACAAGCACTTGCAGAGTGTCACTCCCGGCGCGGTCGAGCTCGAAGGTGGTGACGAAATCTTCCGTCAGGTTTACGTTTTGCCCTTCGAAGTGTCCTTTCACGATATGCGGCGAATTCTGCTCGATCTGCATGGGAAAGGTCTTCGCCGTAGCTTGAAAATTCGTGATGGCGTGCGCTGAGTGCAACTCATAGTTGATGGACAGATGGCGGGCCACTTGCGCCTGGTAGGCATCCGGACGCAGCGGGATCGCAAAGTACGACTTCAAATTTTCTACCCGTATCGCTTCGTGGTATTCGAACTCCAGGCGCTTCGTGCCGAATGGCGGTATGGGAACGATGCGCGCGCTGAAAATAGCGCTACGGGCGGCTTCCCCGGCACCGCGCTCTCCCATTTGCAAAAGCCCGGGATCGATCGATTGCTGCTTCAGTTGATTGTAAATTTCCTCGGCGCGCTTGCGTTCCAGGACTACCGCGGGAATGCGTACAGGCCCATCCCACACGGCGAAGTCGGATACCGTGGCGTGGCTGGGCAGGGCGAAGATGTAGTTTCCCTCCTCGATGTGGCTCGTGTGATTGGCGAAAATCTGCCGCACAAAAATGCGCGCATCGCCATTGTCGATGCGAATGGTGATCTCCATCTCTTCCAGAGACAGCACCTGGGGATCGGGTTGCGCCTTGTCGCGCGGGATCAACACGCCACCATCTGCCAACAGAAGGCACGGCGTCACGAACATCAAGGTGAAAATGATAAGTGTTTTTTTCATGGACGCAGTTTCTGCTCCAGAATCTTTACCAGTCCGTTGTCTGTCCCGGCGTAGATAGTGCCGTTGCTCTCGGCCAAGGCCGTTACATTCAGCGAGGGCAGCCCACCAGTAATAACTGTCCAGCGCCCGGCATCGCGGTCGTACACATACAGGCCATTTCCGAGCGAACCCGCGTACACGTAATGTGGCGTTACCAGCATCGCGTTGGGATTCACTTCGAAGTGTGCAGTTGCTTTCTCAAAGGTTTGAAATCGTCCCGCGCGGTCCAGCCGGAGAATCCCGGCTCCGTACGTTCCGACCATCCATTCATCTCCGACGGGAACAACCGCCGTGATCCAATTGTGTTTCAGGCCGGAGCCCGCGCCCGCCGTGTAATTCACGCGAACGATCTCCTTGTTGATTTCAGAAAGGCCGCCCAGTGTGCCGACCATGAGTTCATCGCCCGAAACGCCCAGGGCGTACACGTGATTGTTCACCAGGCCGTGGAACGCATACATGCTGTGCGGTCCAGCCCCATCGAGGAACGTCAAACCTGCCGGCGTGCCTAACACCAAGCCATCGTGGTAGATGGCTACGTCTGTAACATGGTCCGCGATTAGGCCGTCGGCTCGCGTCAGTACCTGCTGCTGGCTGGCATGCGCATCGAAACGGACTAGACCGTTCGCCGTCGCGACCGCCACGGTGCCGGTGTGGATGTCCGGCACGATGCGGTTGACACAAAAAACGTGTTCGTTTTCCACATGCGTCACTCGCACCGCATCCGCTTCCAGAAGGTCGAGGCCACGGTCGAAATAGCCGATCCAAATGCGCCCACTCTTGTCTGCAGCCAGCGCTGAAACATTCCTATCGCTAAGAATCGCAGGACCTGGCCTCAGCACCTGTTGCCAACCCAGCCCGTGCGCACTCATGCGATACAGCGCATCGCTTGAAAGCACATAAACGTCACTCCCAGACGTAAAGAGTTGGCGGATCTTGGCCATCTCGGAGGTCTTATTTGAATGCGATGGATGGGGCCCGATCTGCGGGTCGCCAATCGGTATCGTAAGGACCCCTTGGTCCTCCGAGCCCACGGTCAGGCTAGAATCAGTGGCCAATAAGGAAGTAACAAGTACCCCGGGCGCAAGAACTTGTGAGAAACGCCCGCCATCGAAAAGTGCAACGCCTAGTACTGTGCCCACATATGTTTTCTGGCCGGAGGTCGCGAGGCACTGCACCTGCCGGTCTGGCAAGCCTTGCTCCTCACCAAAGGAATCGACCGCCCCGGCGCGCCAATGGAACACACCTTGATTAAGAGTGCCAACCCACAAATCGGATTCACTGCCAGCGAGCGCTGTTACATACAGTCCATTCAACAAGGGGTGCAAGGGCGCCAGATGCTTGCCATCGTAAATCAGGACACCACGCTTCTTGGTTCCTATCAGGAGATGGCCCGCGGATGCCGGAAGTATTGAGGTGATTGCTCGAATTTCGGGATCCTGAGGACGAATCTGGCGGAAACTATGGCCATTGAAGGCCAGCAGTCCCTCTTGCGCGGTGGCTATCACCAACTCCGGTTCCTGGCTGTCGGGCAGCAGGGCCGGAGCAAGGGCTACGAGCGAAGACGGTGGCAGTTCCCGGCCGGGAGTAAATTGCCGGGAGGGGGTGCCACTAAGATCGTATTCCAGAAGGCCGCTCGGCCCGGCTATATAAAGGTGCTCCTGAAAGCGCGCAGCCTGGAGAAAAACGGCGGGCGCGCCAACCAGCGCAAAGCCCGCTCCATCGGGAGGGACGAACGCGTGAGTTTCAATTCGAATCTCCCGTTCCGCCTGGACCTCTTCTGTGGAAAGTCGCAGCGCCCGCTTAGCGCGCCATCCTGCAAAACCAACCAGCAGGGCAATCAGTGTCGCGCCGCCTGCCAAAATCATGCGAACCAACAATTTCCGGGATTGGCCCATTGGTTCCCTCAGAACACTTCACTTGCGTAGCCGTTACAATTTCATTCTTTTCAATTGCAAACTAGCCGCCAGAGTATTTTCCGCCCCAATTAGCAGAATTCTCGAACTTCTAGTTTGCGTCGCTCCGTGTCGTACAACACACAGTGTGCTCCTACAGACATGCGGCTCACGTCTTCCTGTCTAATCGCGGTCGCCCAGGAATGGCGCTGCTCGTTGGCCACCCGATTACCAATTCTGGCATCAGTTCTGATAACACTTGCCGGGCACTACGTTCCACCACTGGTGTCCAATCCCATGGGCAAGTCCGCTGGCACGGAGAAGATCGACCGTAACAGATAGGAGCTGCAAGAAACGGTCAGCGCATCGTTCTAAATGGGAGCGCGAAAGTCGCAGGGGCGCCGACGAATCTAACTTGAAGGAGTCGGACCATGAGAGATTCCAAGGGAGAAGTGCGCCCCGACAGTCTGAGGTTGTTCTGGATCGCAGCGGTGCTGGCCGTAGCTGGCATCGTTGTTTTATTGGTCGAGCCATTCCAATCAACGGACGGCAAGACCGCGGTGGTGACCTATTCGCGCGGTGTCCTCCACGTTTCAATCCCTTACCATGCCGCTCACGCGGGCGACGGAAGGCTGACGGTAGAAGTCTTGGACCCGGAAGACAAAGTTCTTGGACACGCCGAAACGCAAGTGGGCATCGGCGAGGGATATGGGCGCTGGCAAGAGGACATCAGGCTGGACAAGGCGCTTGGCGTCGATGACTTGGTGTGGCACCGCGTGCGCTACAGCTATGTATACAACGACCGGAAGATTGATGCGTTAGAGGGCACCGAATCCATTTCCCAGATATTGCGGATACCGGTCGTGCACATCCTGGGTCAGCAATCTTATTTGAGCGGTGGTCCGGCGGCGGTACGAGTGATCGTGACGGATTCCAAGAACGAGGCGATCGCTGGTGCCGGAACTGTGCGCATCGAGCTGGCCGTGGGCGAGCACAAGCCGCGCGTCCTGTTTACGGGGCGGCTGAACCACCGAGGGACGACGGAAGCGCAATTCCACTTTCCCGCTGGAGTAACCGGTAGCCACCAACTGCGGTACGTGGTGGATACCCCGATCGGCTCGACGGAATTCACCCAAACGGTGCGGCTGGAAGACAAGGTTTCCATCCTGCTCACCACAGAAAAACCCATCTACCAGCCCAGTCAGACGATACATGTGCGAGCGCTGGCGCTGGATCGCTCCAATCATGAAGCGGCTGCCAATCGAAAGCTGACGTTTGAGGTGGAAGATTCACGCGGCAACAAAGTGTTCAAAAAAGCGACCGAGACCGACAAGTTTGGAATTGCTTCGGCGGAATTCGCGCTGGCTGATGAAGTGAACCTGGGCACGTACCACCTTCGCGCGCTTCTGGGCGATGCCGAATCGGCGCCGACAAACACGGCGGAGATCGCGCTCAACGTCGAACGATATGTCCTCCCGAAATTTAAAGTTGCTGTTGAGTTTGCCGGCAACGGCAAGAAAACGAAACGCGGCTACCGGCCGGGCGATCACGTGAAGGGCACGGTGCGAGCGAATTACTTTTTTGGGAAGCCGGTGGACGGAGCAGAAGTTAACGTTAAGGCTTCCAGCTTGGATGTGGCCGTGTTTGAAGTCGGATCTGTGCAGGGGAAGACCGATCGCGACGGGAGTTATGAATTCGACCTGCAGCTGCCCGCGTACTTTGCGGGGCGGCCTCTAAGTCAGGGAGCAGCGCGGGTACTGATCGAAGCCACGGTGAAAGACTCCGCGGGGCATGCGGAGAGCCGCGGAGAGCCGATCACCGCTAGCGAAACGCCACTACTGGTCACCGCTGTTCCGGAAGGGGGCACACTCATCCCCGGTCTGGAGAATCAGATCTTCCTGCTTACTTCCTATTCGGATGGAACACCGGCGCGAACAAGTTTGACCATCCATGCCGCCGACAACGCCGAGCAGCACGCGGCCACCGACGATGGCGGAGTGGCGGTGATTCGAATCAAGCCGGGCGCGGGAACACAAGCCCTAACGGTGGAAGCAACGGACAAGGAAGGAAACCACGTGTCGAGCAGCGTGCCGCTGCAAACGCGAGGCGGACAGGATCAAATCTTGCTACGCACGGAACGCGCCGTTTACCGAGCCGGAGAAGCGATTGAGCTAAAGGTGTTCTCGACGGTGAGGCGAGGCACCGCTTACGTGGACATCGTCAAGGAAGGGCAGACCGTTTTGACGCGCGACCTCGACATTGAAAATGGTGAAGCGCATTTAACACTGGCCGCCACGCCGGAACTGGCGGGAACGGTGGACTTCAACGCTTACTTGTTTGGGCGAGATGCGCGCCCGGTCGGGGATCACCGGCTACTGTTTGTGCAGCCGGCGGATGAACTGAAGATCGAAGCGTCGGCGAGTGCCCCCGTATACAAACCGGGAGGCGAGGCCCGCATCCGCTTCCGCGTGACCAACTCGAAAGGGCAAGGCGTGAGCGCGGCGCTGGGTCTGCAGGTGGTGGATGAAGCGGTGTTCGCCCTTGCCGAAAAACAACCCGGTTTTGCGAAGGTTTTCTTTTACCTGGAACAGGAAGTGTTAAAGCCGCGCTATGAGATTCATTCCATCGGCATGCCGGAGGTTGTTGAGCCCGCGGAAGAATCTCAGGTGGAACAACACGACCGCGCGGCGCGCGCCTTGTTCTCCGCCACGGAGATGGTGAACGCCAACAAGTTTGAGACCGAGTTCGGGCGGACCGTGCCCCAAACAAAATACCCGGAGTACGCGCAACGATATCAGACGCGCTTCCTGGTGCAAGTGCGCGGGTTGTCGGAGCGTCTCAGCCATGCCTATGCGGAAAGCGCCGAGCATGAAGACCTGATAAAAACCGTCGAGGGCATGACCCACGACAACGCACCGGATCTTCGCGATGCGTGGGATACGAGTTTGCGAGTGGAACGTGCAGTGTGGGATCCGAACAAGACGCAGTACCTGGTGCGCAGTGCGGGGCCGGACAAGCAGTTTGGGACCGGCGACGATTTGTGGACGTATGTAGAAGTGCGGCGCAGGAGAATCGTGAGGCATCCGAATTCAGGGCCCAGCACGATTGCGGTGAACATCGAGCATGATCGCGGCCCGTTCAACGGGCGCGCGGAGATTAGTGGTACCGCCGTTGACCAGTGGGGCGGAGCACTGGAAGGGGCGGTGGTGCAGGTGCGCTCAGTTCTAAGCGCGAAAATACGCCGGACCAATGTGGACGCCCAAGGGCAGTTCCGGCTGGGAGGCCTGCCGCCCGCGGATTACGAGATTGCCATCTTCACGGATTCAGGAACTGTAATGAAGCGCGTGGAGCTCGATCCGCGCGACCACGCGATTCTTTCCGTTTTGCTCCGGCAGGAACGCTCGGAAACTGTTGTGGCGGTCAGTGATTCGGGAAGAATGGTAGCAGATTTCAAAGTCGGATTTGGAGCTGGAATGGCTGGCGGAGTTCCTGGCGGAGTTGCGGGTGGGGCCATGGGTGGGGTCATAGGTGGGGTTGTCGGGGGAATGGGCGGCGCGCCGCCTCCTGCGGCTCCCATGCCAATGCGTGCGATGGCGCAAATGGTTGAGGTGACTGGCGCTGACGTCACTTTCATGAACAGTGCGATTCTGGTGAAAGAACAGGGTAAGTCTGAAGCAGCTCCGCGGGTGCGCTCGTACTTCCCGGAGGCGCTGTACATCAACCCTGAAATCATTACCGACAAAGACGGCGTCGCCAGCATCACCATTCCGCTGGCGGATTCCATTACCACGTGGCGGATGGCGATGATGGCCTCGACACTGCGCGGCGCGCTGGGCAGCGGCACTTCCAGCCTGAAAGTGTTCCAGGACTTCTTCGTGGACTTGGATCTGCCGGTCACGCTGACGCAGGGCGACCGCGTGTCGCTCCCCGTCGCGGTATACAACTATTCCGGTGCGGCCGGGGACGTAAACCTGCAACTGCAAGCCGACGATTGGTTTTCGCTGGTGGATGACGTTGCGGAGAAGAACGTCGCGGTGGAATCCGCTCGCGTGGGCGGGGCGCAGTTCACTTTGGAAGCAAAGCGCATTGGGAAATTCAAGCTGACGCTGGGCGCGCGGATGAAGGGCGGAGCGGATCGCGCGGACATCGTAGTGCGGGAAATCGAAGTGACTCCCAACGGGCGCGAGCAGAGCGTGGTGTTTAACGGACGGCTGGAAACCTCGGCGCGGCATGAGGTGGCATTCCCGGTCGAGTCCATCCCTGAGGCGAGCAAGATTCTCGTCCGGCTCTATCCAGGCCCCCTGAGCCAGGTGATCGAAGTCGACTACATGAAGCGTACTAAGAAGCTGACACCGGAAGTACATGCCAAAGCGGAAGGATTTATCGCCAACGGGTATCAGCGGCTGCTGACCTTTGAAGTTCCAAGCGGCGGGTTTTCGTGGTTCGGCAATGCGCCGGCAAACAAAATCCTGACGGCGTATGGCTTGATGGAGTTTAGCGACATGTCCAAGGTCCATGACGTGGACCCCAAGCTGATTGCGCGAACCCAGCAATGGCTTGCCGGGCAGCAGCAGGCGGACGGGAGCTGGAAGCCGGACACGTCGTTTATTAATGAAGGTGCGACCAACCGGTATAACACGGACGTGTTGCGCATCACCGCGTACCTCGCATGGTCGCTGGAAAATACCGGTTACCAGGGGCCGGCGGTCGAGCGGGCCCGGCAATTCATTGAGAACCACATGAGTGCCAAAGCCGATACCTACACGCTCGCGGTCCTGGCCAACTTCGCGGCCGACTATGCGAAAGACCGTGACTTCACGCGCCAGGCCATGCAACTGCTCCTCGACGCGCGCACGGAGAAGGACGAGCAGGCGTGGTGGAGCGCGGAAGAAACGAGCGTCTATGCCACGGGCACGAGCGCGACCGTGGAAACGACCGGATTGGCGGCGCAGGCGCTGCTGAAATGGGGCAATGCTTCGGGTACGGCGCGGAAGGCCATGACCTACATTGCAGCGAAGAAAGATGCTTCCGGCGCTTGGGGGACAACCCAAGCCACCATCATGGCATTGCGGGCACTGCTGCTCGCG